>Ga0187777_10002118_pt1 | contig 12771 bp, 16 predicted proteins | sample 1015_Q2_SP5_10_M_FD_132416 | JGI IMG/M metagenome (GOLD analysis project Ga0187777, IMG submission 132416) | Tropical peat soil microbial communities from peatlands in Department of Meta, Colombia - 1015_Q2_SP5_10_MG | ecosystem: Environmental > Terrestrial > Soil > Wetlands > Peat | place...
GAGGTCGCGCGTCTCGTCGGCTGGTCGAGCCACGTCGGCGAGGTTCGGCTCGTCGTCGACCCCGGCCACCGGGGTCGCGGGATCGGACGCCGGCTGGCGCAGCAAGCAGTACTGGACGCGGTCGAGATGGGACTGAAGAAGCTCGTCGTCGAGGTGATCGCCGACCAGGGCCCGCTGATCGCGATGTTCCGCGGCCTGGGGTTCGAGCCCGAGGCGCTTCTGACCGACCACGTCCGGGACAGGTCCGGACAGACCAGGGATCTAATCGTGCTGGCCAATTCGGTCGATGAGCAGTTCGCGGCGCTGAGCGCGGCCGGGGTGGCCGATCAGCTGCAATGAGCTGAACAGGAGGATCTTGACGTGATGGCATTCATGGAAGATGTGCTCGGGCGCGCGGTGGACGCAGTCGGAACGATCGGCAGGGTGGCGCTGATCCCGTGGGGCGGAGCCGAAGCCTGCGTGGACGCATACGAGATGGCGATCCGAGCTCTGACCGACGCTCAGCTCACAGTCGCCGGCGCGGTCGACGTGGAGCCCGTGCGCGCCGTTCTCGCCTCGTGCGCGGAAATGACACGCGACATCGGCGCCACGCATCTCTCGAGCGTCCGCTGGATCCTGGACGTGTGAGCTCCGGATCCGGCATTGTCAACCGGCTCGACGGACGGACGCGGCTCTACTGGGAGAGCAGTGGCTCCGGTGATCCCGTCCTGCTCATCCACGGCCTCGGCCTCAGCGGTGGCGCCTGGTGGCGAACCGTTGACGCGCTCGCCGGCGCGATGCGCGTGATCACGTTCGACCATCGCGGGATCGGACAATCGCAATCGTTGACGTACGCCTACACCACCGAGGCGATGGCGGACGACGCAGTGTCGATCGTCGACGACCTGGCGATCGACCGGGTCCACCTGTACGGGTTCTCGCTCGGTGGCATGGTCGCCCAGCAGATTGCGCTCCGTCATCCGGCACGGGTTCAGTCGCTCGTCCTGGGCGCCACCCATTCGGGCGGGCGGCATGCCGCGGTTCCCGGCCCCGACGTGGTCGCGTTCTTTCGGAGGCGCGCGACGATGCCCTCCGAGGAGGCGGCTTGGGCATCGGTTCCCTACAACTACGGTCCACGGAGCCGGACCGAACAAGTCGACCGGATCGCCGAGGACATCAATCGGCGTCTCGCGAACCCGTTCAACGAGCGCGCGTACCGGGCTCAGCTGCTGGCGGCGTCGCTGCACAACTGCTACCGCCGTCTGGAGCGGATCCGCGCGCCCACGCTCGTCGTCCACGGCGCACGAGATCGGATCATCCCGGTCGCCAACGCGCACATGACCGCCGAGCGGGTGCCGGGAGCGCGGCTGAAGATCCTGGAGGACGCCGGCCATCTGTACCCGACCGAGGAGCCGGCCGTGGACGAGGCTGTCGGAGACTTCTTTGCCGCGCATGGGTGAGCTGCGGCGCCCGTCTCTGATTGAATTGACGTCAGTGCAGGTTCTCGAGAGCCTACGAGTGGCGGACGTCATCCGCGAGCATGCGTCGAGCCGACCAAACGTCGTGGCGATCCGCTGCGGCACTCGTGCGATGACGTACGCCGAGCTTGACGATCGCTCGAGCCGGCTGGCGCAGATGCTGTTGTCGGCCGGCGTGCGTGCCGGGGACCGGGTCGCGCACCTCGACCGCACCGCGCCGGAGGTCGTCGAGCTGTTGTTCGCGACGAGCAAGATCGGGGCCGTGACCGTCCCGCTCAACTGGCGGCTCGCAAGGGCGGAGCTCGAGACGATTGTCGCGGACGCCGGCTGCGCGCTGATGATCGCGGGACCGGACTACCGCGAGGTGGCTCGGGAAATCGAGCACGGCGTCCCGCAGCAGCTCTCGGTGATCGATACGGGTTCCGAGTACGAGCGGCGTTTGGAAGCCGAGCCCGCGAGCGATCCCGGCCACCGAGGCGCTGCAAGCGACGTTGCGGTGCAGATGTACACGTCCGGGACCACGGGACTGCCGAAAGGCGTCCTGACCACCCAGCGGAACCTGGCCGCCGCCTATCTCAGCGCCGACGTATGGGCGTTCGACTCGCAGACGATTAGCCTCACGCCGCTGCCGATGTTCCATATCGGCGGCATCGGCTGGGCGTATCTCGGACTCGTCAACGGGGCCACGACGATCCTCGTCCGCGATTTCGACGCGGCGGAGGTCCTCGATCTGCTCGAGCGCGAACGGGTGACCAATCCCGTGTTCGTTCCGACGATCCTGCAGATGCTGGCCGCGGTCCCGGGCGCGGCCGAGCGTGACTATTCAAGCCTGCGCTCGATCGTCTACGGCGCCTCGCCGATCACCACCCCCGTTCTCAGGTCGGCGCTTCGAACCTTCCGGTGCCCCCTGTTCGGCGTCTACGGCCTGACCGAGACGACCGGCGGCGTCATCCAGCTGCGTCCAGAGGACCACGACGCCGACGGCGACCGTCAGCACCTGCTGCGGTCCGCGGGTCGTCCACTCCCGTGGGTCGAGATGCGCATCGTCGATCCGGTCACCGGCGTTGATTGCGATGCGCGAGGCGTCGGCGAGGTCTGGCTGCGTGCCCCGAACGTGATGGCCGGCTACTACAAGCGCGGCGTGGAGACCGACTCTGTGCTCCTGTCGGACGGGTGGCTGCGCACCGGGGACGGCGGGTTCCTCGACGAGGAGGGCTACCTGTTCCTCACCGACCGGATCAAGGACATGATCGTGACTGGGGGGGAGAACGTGTACCCGATCGAGGTCGAGGAGGTGCTCTCCCAGCACCCCGGCGTGTCCGACGTAGCAGTGATCGGCGTGCCTGACGAGCGGTGGGGAGAGGCGGTCAAGGCGCTCGTCGTTCGCGCGTTGGGGCCGGCGGTCGAGGGCGACGAACTGGTCGGGTTCGCGCGCGAGCGACTGGCGGGCTACAAGCTGCCGCGCTCGGTGGAGTTTGTTGACGAGCTTCCCCGAAGTCCCGCCGGCAAGGTGCTCAAGCGCGACCTGCGCGCGCGGTACGCGTCGTCGTCGGGCGCTGCGTTGCCGGGCGCGCTGGCGGGGGCGAGTGCGCGAGCAGGAAGCTGAGTAGCGCTGCGCTCGCGTCCGGCACATCGGTCGGGAACGCGTGCGCGCCGATTTGAAGTGCAATGAACTTGGCGCCCGCGATGGCGCCGGCAAGTAGTCGACCGTTGTCAAGCGGCAGGATCCGGTCCTGTTCGCCGTGGATGACCAGGGTAGGAGCCGTGATCGCGGCTAGTCGTGTGCTCGTGTCGTGCGCACGGGCGATCGCGCGCTGGGCGCGATAGGAGCGAGGATCGAGGGGCCGCTCCAGGCGGCGCGCGATGTCCTCGCCGATCAGCGGCGCGTGCCGGCGGTAGGTGGCCTCCGAGTAGAGGTAGGGGACGGTCGCCCACAACCCCTCCTCAGCCGGGAGCTCGACGAGGCGACGGAGGAACTGGCGGATCGGCCGTTCTGGTGCGACGTACAGCTCGCCGCCGGCGGTGGATGAGGCGAGGACAAGTGAGCGGACGCGCTCCGGGTGCCGGATCGCGAGCTCCTGAGCGATCGCGGCGCCGAACGACAGACCAACGACGTGCGCCTGCTCCACGCTGGCGTCGTCGAGTGTTCTCACCGCGTCCCCGGTGGTGGTTGGCGCCCCGGCGGTTTCGTCATCCCTGGTCGAGTCCGGCGACGGGGGTAAGAGGTGAAAGTCCTTCTCGAGCTGGGCGACCGTCCGGAGCGCCACCGCCGCGGTGAGGCCGACGCCGGTTAGCAACAGGACCGGGGGACGGGCTGCCGCGCCGTCGGGTGCGCCACCGCTCATTACGTACGGAGATTACCAGAAACTTGAATTGACATCACCTCAGTAGCTGTGCTAGCTTTCACGAAGCTAATTTGCAAGCACAGGAGGAAGCCATCATGCCCACTACCCAGTCGAAGTCCGATCCGATCACCGATTCCGTACAGCAGACCGCCGAGCGCGTGTCGGAGCTCCACGAGAAGGCCGTCGCCCAGAGCAAGAAGGCGAGCGAGGCGTACCTGTCGTCATACGAGCAGGCCGTCGTCACGTTGGCCGATCAGTATGAGAAAGCGACCAGCGCGACCAACGTCGAGTGGGTCGTAAGCATCGGCAGCCTCCAGGCCGACGCCACCCGCGAGATCGCCCGCGCCTACACCAGCGCCGTCCGCGAGTTCGTGTCCTGACGTGTCCCGGGTTGGCCGCGGCGCCGGTCGCGCGCCGCGGTCATCCCCAAGCCAGCCCCAAATGCGAGTGAGTCCCATGAACGATCACCATTTCAGCTATCCCGTTGTTGTGCCTCTTCGGGGGGTGACAATCTCGGGCCACTCGAGTCCCCCGCCGGCACCGGCGGGCGCGATGCAGGCGATCCGGCCTCTCTCGCCTGTCATCCGTCACCTCGCCAACGCGGTGCCCGTGCCCGGTCGCGCGGCGATGGCTGTCGCATGGTGAGCGCCGTGAAGTTCCTGCTCTCACGGGCCGAGCGTCGTTCACCGCTGCCTCCAGCCGAACCCGCACGGGCAGCCGTGGCCGTGCTCGTCGACCTTACATACGAATTGCTCGACGCCCACGCCGATACCGCGCGGCTCGCCGGCGACGCGGCCAGTGACGCGGAGTGGCAGAGTCACCTCGCTTACCTGCGCGATCTCCAACGGGTGGGACGAGAGACGCTCGCGCTCACGGTGGCGGTCGATGGCGACCGGCCGCCGGCAACGGCATCGCGGGCAGTCCGTAGCCGGCTCTGGGCGCGCTAGCCGTACGCGCTACCGCGGGGGCGCGCTAGCCCCAACCATCGTGCGCCGCGGCTTAGCCGCCGAACGTCCGCCGGGACCGAGTGGCCCGTCCCTACCGGGCCGGCCGCCGACGTGCGCGAGGCGCGCGCGTGGAGGTCGCCTTGCCGGCGACGGCCGGGGCCGCTGAGCGATCGCCATCGGCGAGCTCGGGCGGGAGGCCGAGTACTGCCAGCTGCCGGCGGAGGAAGAACTCCGTCACCTCTTCGAGGGTCACCTGACCGCGCGGGCGGTACCAGTGCCAGATGCTGTTGTACAGGCCGAGCAGCGCGCGAGTGAGCAGGCGAGGGTCAGCCTCCGGCAGCAGCCCCTGCTCCATGCCACGCACCAGGAACGTCGCCCAGGTGAACTCGACATCACGGATCCGCGCGCGGGCGAGCGTGCGGGCTTCCTCTTCACGCGGGGACGTCCGGCGCACCCCGACCAGCCCCTGCTCGGCGACCAGCACACGGTTGCGCAGCACGTCCTGCTCGCTCAGGTCATAGGAGCCGCGGAGCACCGCCAGCAGCGCGTCCATGTAATCGTCGTGCTGACTCGTGAGGCGATCGAAATCACTTCGAAAGATGCCGAGCGCGTCGGCCATGATCACGTACAGGCAGTGCAGCTTCGATTCGAAGTAGTGGTAGAGGGCCGTCGAGCCGATCCCGACGGCCGCCGCCACATCGGCGAGCTTGGTCGCCTCGTAGCCGTTCTCGCCGAAGTACGCGGTCGCGGTGCGCAAGATCTCATCGCGCTTGCTGCGCGATGACGCTGCGGCGACGCCGGTATCTCTTCTGGGTCTAGGGCCCGGTGGTGGGGCCACAATCCTCCTCGCGGCAGCAGGTGACCTGGCGCTGGAATGATAGGCGGAGCGGCCGACACCCCGCGGGTTTGCTCTCGGCCAGACCGCGCGCTCGGCTGAAAATAAGCTGAATTCATGTCATGATATGCAGTGGCTGAGCCCACTCATGGGCTATCCGGCGCCGGCGCCGATTGCGGCGCGGGTTGCAGCCCGCACGGGGGATCACTCTCCTCTCCCTCTCATGCGACGTGAGAGGGCTCAGCCGCGTCGCCGTTATCCGAACGGGGTAAGCCTAGAGTTGACCTGAATCTGGCTCTGCGCGTACTATCGCCACCCTGGTCCGAGCGACGCCCAGGTCTTGGACCGGAGAGAGGAGAGGGAGAGATGCAGACGCTGCCGCCCCGGCCGTGGGATGGACAGCGGGTTGAGGTCACGCTGAGCCCTGCTCTGGCGAGGGAGGTCGCGCGAGCACTGCGTATCCAACTCGCCTGCGAGCTCGACCGACCGCTTGAGGGGCCACTGCCGACGCGCGAGGACGCGGCGCGACTGCGGACTTTTCTCGACGTGTGCGTCGACCTGCTCGAGGCGCTCGCGTGGGGCGAGCCCTCGGACGACGTCCGGCCGGTCGCACCCCGGCCTCTGCTCGAGGCGATCGCCCAGGACCTCCTCGACGGCGGGAACGAGCGCCTCGTCAACCCGGTTGGCTGGAACAGCCCGGAAGTGCAGAGGGTCCGACGCCAGGGCCGGCGCATGATCCGCGCCGCCGAAGCGATCAACCGCGCGCTCGCCATGGATCCGGAGTATCGGCTGGCTTCGTAGCCGATAGAAGCGCTGGCGTGAGGCGTTCGAACTCGGGCGTGCCGCCGGGACTCGCGGGGGTACTCGCACTGGCCGAGGGCACGAGTGAGCCGGCCGGGAGCTTCCTTGCGCCCGGCGTCCAGATCTGGCTCGCCAGCCCCGACCACGGGCTGACGGCGGGCGTCGAGGCGGCGACGGGCGCGGTCGCGTCGGCCGAAGTGCCCGCGCAGCTGTCGCCGTCGAGTCTTACCGTCGTCGCGGCCGTGGGGTCGGAGGGCGGCTGCTCGGCAGAGGTGACGCGTCGCGTCCACGTCCACGCCGACGCCGACGCCCGCGTGGCCGGCGGCGAACCCGAGGCCCGCCTCGCCGGCGACGCCGACGCCCGGGTGGCCGGCGGCGAACCCGAGGCCCGCCTCGCCGGCGCTGCGCCCGAGACGTGTCTCGTCGGCCTGAACCACGACAGCACGGGCGCCGTCTCCCGCCTGATCTGGCTACGCGCCCCACTCGTGCCGGCGTCACACGTGGACGAAGACATCTCGACCCCCGACGGACGACCGGTGCTCGAGCGGTATTTCGCCGACCTCATGAGCTCGAGGTTTCCGGAAGCCGCGTCGCACTTCGCCCCTGACACGATCTACTCCCACCCGCCTTACGCCGTCGGAGGCGAGCGCGTTCTGTTCCGCGGGCGGGAGGCGCTGTGGCGTGGATTCGTCACCGAGCGCGGGCCGAGCCCGGCGCGGCAAATCATCACCGACTGTCGGCAGCGCGGCGGCCCGCTGTTCGTCGAAGGCATCATCGAGGGCATCCCGGACGGGGGAAAGTTCTTCTCCACGGCCCAGATCACAGCCAAGGGCGAGATCGCGCGATATGTCGCCTTCTAGAGCGCCACCCGGATTCCCGCTTGCAGATCAAACCGAATTGAGCTTGCAGATCAAACCGAATTGAGGTAAGTTCAGGGCAATGACGAGGTTCGAAGGCAAAGTGGCCGCGGTCACCGGAGGCGGATCGGGTATCGGCGCCGCCATCTGCCGCCGACTGGCCGACGAGGGGGCGATCGTCGCCGCACTCGACCTGTCGGTGGACAGGGCGCAGGAGGTCGTCGACGAGCTTCCACGGGGCGCCGCCGTCGAGGTCGATGTGGCCAACAGCGACTCGGTCGAAGATGCGCTGTCGAAGGTCGAGAGCGAGCTCGGACCGTTGGCAGTGATGGTCAACAACGCCGGTGCGCTTGCGATGTCTCACGTGGCGCGGATTAACCCACTGATCGAACAACAGATCACCGAGCAGGCAGTGGGTCCGATCATTACGCCGCTCGAGGCGCTCGTGCGCCTGACCGACGACGAGTGGCGGTTCGTGCTCTCGGTGCATCTCGACGGAACCTTCTACGGCACGCGAGCCGCCGTCCGACGGATGGCCGAGCGCCGCGCGGGCGCGATCGTCAACATGGCCTCGGTCTGCGGCATCGAGGGCTGCACCGGGCACCCGCACTACTCCGCCGCGAAGGCCGGCGTCCTTGGCTTCACCAGGGCCACCGCGAAGGAAGTGATTGTTCAGGGAATCAGAGTCAACGCGATCGCTCCGGGATTCATCGACACGACGCGGACGAAGGTCGAGGTCGGCGTCGCTCGCCAGTCCAACGTTGCCCGCACGCCGGCAGGGCGCCTGGGTACGCCCGAGGAGGTGGCGGCAGCGGTCGCGTTCCTCGCATCCGACGATGCCTCGTTCTTTGTAGGCGCCACCGTGAGCCCGAACGGCGGGCTGGTCACCGCGGTCTGATGAGGCGCGCCGCCTCGGCGCGCCCAACGAGCTCGGCGATGTGTCTCGCGATCTCGGCCCATAGCTCCCGCGGGAGGTTGTGGCCCATCCCGTCGAAGACCACCAGCTCGGCGCCGGGGATCGCTCGGGCGGTTGCCTGGCCACCGCTGACGTCGACGAGCGGGTCATCCGCACCATGGAGCACGAGCGTCGGGACGGAGACGGATCGGAGCGCCGTGGTCCGATCGCCCGAGGCTGCGATTGCGACGAGCTGGCGCGCGACCCCGACGGGATCGTTCGAGCGGTCGTACGCGAGTCCCGTCCGCCACCGCAGCTCAGCCTCGTCGAGGTCGAAACCAGGCGAGCCGATCACCCGCACGATCGACACCGTCCGGTCGATCGCCTCGGCGCGCGTGGCCGCCGGCGGGGACAGCAGCGCCGCCAGCGCCCGTCGTGTCGGCTGCCCCACGGAAGGATCGCCGGTGGTCGACATGATCGAGGTCAAGGATCGAACACGATCGGGATGTTCGATCGCCGCGGTCTGGGCGATCATCCCGCCCATCGATGCGCCGACGAGGTGCACGCTGTCGAGTCCGAGGGAGTCGAGCAATCCGACGGTGTCGGCGGCCATGTCGGACAACCGGTAGGACGCCGACGAGGCGTCGCCGAGCAGCGCTGCACTTACATCCGGCATCGGCGCATCGGTGAGGTGGGTCGACAGGCCGATGTCGCGGTTGTCGAAGCGGATCACGTGCACGCCGCGGGCCGCGAGCGCGGAGCAGAAACCATCCGGCCAGCCGAGCATCTGAGTGCCGAGGCCCATCAGCAGCAGCACCGGGGGCGACTCGGGATCTCCCAACCGCTCATAGGCGATGTCGATCCGCGCTGGCCCGGCGGCGCGGGCGATTACGACGCTCACCGTCCGTTCCCCAGGATCCAGTACCGCTGCCGGTTGTCGAAGCGGTACGTGCCGTCGACCCGGCGCCACCTCGCCGCCGCCGCGGTCACCGACGTCGTCGCGGTCGCGACCCCGGCGCTGAGCAGCGAAGCCGCGAGCGCCTTGTCATCTGCGATCTCGATCGGCGCCGCGATCTCGCCGATCGCGAGCACCTCGAGATCTGTAGCGCGAATCGCGTCCTCGACGGGATCGGTCGCCGGCAGGGAACCGGCGCTCACGCCGCCCGAGCCGAGCGACATCAAGAACGCGAAGAACTCGTTCTCGGCGGGCGGCCCCCACTTGCACACCGCGATCCGCCCGGTCGGACGCGCCACGCGCGCGGCCTCGGTCAGGGCCAAATCGGGATCCAGCACGTACTGCACGGCGTCAAACGCGGTCACGACGTCGAACGAGGCGTCGGGCCAGGGCAGGCTTTCCATCAACCCCAGCCGGAAGTCGGCGCCTGGGATCGCTTCAAGCGCCCGCGCGATCGCATCGGGCTCGATATCGATGCCGTGCACGATCGCCCCACGGCGAGCGGCGAAGGCGCAGAACGCACCGTCCCCGCAGCCCAGATCGAGGACCGACGTCCCCTCGCTGACACCAGCGGCGTCAGCGACCGCGTCCCACGCCGCGCTGGCCACTAAGCCGGCGCCGCGGCCTCCTCGATGCTGGCCAGTGGACGGTGGACGAGCACCGTGCCGAAGCCTGCCATCTGCGCCTCCTCCTCGGGCGTCGGGTTGCCGTAGTAGTGCAGCGGCGAGAGCTCGACGAGCTGAATAAGTCGTCCAGCGGCCTCAAGGTCGAGCTTGGCGTAGTGGTCGAGCATCGCCTGCGGACTTTCGTACCACTCGATGACGTGAATCGTCAGCGGGTCCTCGTCAATGAAGTAGTGGTAGGCGATCACGCCGTGGTCCTTCTCCTTCACGCCCTTGATGAAGGTCTCGAAGATCCCCACGACCTCGTCGAGGTCCTTTCGGTCCAGCGTCATCGTGCAGGCGGTTCGGACGGTTGCCATGGTTAGTCTCCTCGGCCGGTGGTTGTCAGCTTCGCGCCCAGACCTTGGGCCCGCGACCGCCGAGGCTGTCCAGATAGCCCGCGTCGGCCTTCTCCTCGCCCCACAGCAGCTCCATGATCCGCTTAGAGATCTTCCAACCCGCCGGCGTGCGCTTCAGCTCGTCGTGGTACCTGGCCACGAGGATGATCGCGGCCTTCGGGTTCTCCTCGAAGACCTGGTACGACGTGAGGTAAGAGACCGTCTTGGCCTGATCGCCGTCGATCGTGATGTGGTAGACGTTGAGCAGGTGGTGCTGCCAGATGACCGTGGCGGTGGCGCCGGCGATCCACTCGGCCAACTTGTCGCCACCCTCGACCGGGTCGCCGTTCCCGTACTTGGCCCAGATGTCGTCGGCGAGCGCGCTGCGAACGCCGTCGGTGTCGAACGAGTCGACCGCCGAGGAATAGCGGTAGAGGACGTCGGCGATGTCGATTCGGTCCTGGAGAGCCTGAAGGCTCGCGATGTCGACGGACGATCCGTTGGTGGCGGTCATGTGGGTTCTCTCTCCTCGGCGCGTTAGGTCTCACGAGCAATTGAGCTGACTTCGATTCAGTCTAACGTGGCGCTGGTGGTAGAGTCAAGCCGGGTCGCTCAGCGCGAGGTGTAGCCGGCGTCGACGTTGAGAATCGCGCCGGTCACGTACGAGGCCGCGTCCGAGCACAGCCACAGGCTCGCCTGCGCGACCTCCTCGGGCTTCCCGAACCGACCGAACAGGCTGAGCACCGGCGCGAACTCCTCCTCGGTCAAGCCGACGGTCTCGAGCGCGCCGCGGATCATCGGGGTATCGATAGCCCCCGGGCAAACGGTGTTCACACGGATCCCCTGGGGAGCGTTCTCGAGCGACGCGACCTTGGTGAGGCCGAGCACGCCGTGCTTGGCCGCCACGTAGGCCGCGTTGGCGGGCTGGGGCCGGTGCGCGCTCACCGAGCCGATGTTCACGATCGCGCCGCCGTCGCCCTGGGACAGCATCTGGGCCACCTCGTACTTGAGGCAGAGGGCGACCCCCTTCAGGTCGACTGCGAGGATCTTGTCCCATTCGCCCTCGTCGAGCTCGGCGATCGGATGCGTGTCGGGGGTGACCGCCGCGTTGTTGACCGCGCAGTCGAGCCGCCCGTAGCGCTCGACGGCGGTGCGCACCATCGCCTCGGCGTCGGCTGCCTTGGAGACATCGGTCCGGCAGAACGAGGCCGTGCCGCCGTCGCGCTCGATCTGCTCGACGGTCGCCTGGCCCTGCTCCTCGTTGACGTCGCTCACGAGCACGTGGGCTCCGGCGGCGGCGAACACGCGGGCCGTCGCCTCGCCCATTCCCATCGCGGCGCCGGTAACGATCGCGACCTTCCCTTCGAGTGGTCCTGCGGCCATGGCTGCTGCACCTTCCTTTCTGAATCGGGGCATTCCGGCCGCGGCGGCTGAGACGCACGGCTCAAAGTGAAGTCAGGTCGATAGCTTATACCCGGAAGTCCGCCGATGCGACCGCGCAGACCCGATTGACACGGGCCCGTCGCCGTTGCTAAGTTTTCCCGACCTGAAGTTAGTTCGAATACTTGAGCAGACCAGAGGAGAGCGCCAAATGGCCGATTACGACGTCATCGTGTTGGGGACCGGAGCGGCTGGACTGACGGCGGCCGTGACCGCGGCCGAGGCGGGCGCGAAGGTCGGCTTGTTCGAGAAGGGCGCGACGATCGGCGGCACGACCGTCTACTCCGGGGGGATGATCTGGATCCCGCTCAACCAACACGAGCCACCCGAGAAGGGCGACACGCGCGAGCAAGCTGCGGAATACCTGAAGGCGCTCTCGAACGACACGATCACCGACGAGATGGCTGAGACCTACCTGGACGTCGGCCCCGAGATGGTGCGCTGGCTCGACGAGCGCACCCCGGTCAAGTTCCACGCGGTCCCGGACTTCCCCGACTATCACCCCGAGCAGCGCGGCGGGCTTCCCCAGGGCGGCCGGTCGCTCGAGACCGCGATTTACCCCTACGGCGAGCTCGGCGAGTGGGGCCCCCGCGTCCACATTTCGCCTTACTACCCGAGCTATCACCTGACGATCGGCGAGACGACGCTCGGCCAGGCGATCCCGGAGCCGCTCGACCCCGACGAGATGCAGCGCCGCGCTGAGAACGACGAGCGCGGGATGGGGCTGGCGCTCGGCGGCCGTCTGCTCAAGGCGTGCCTGGACCGCGGCGTCGAGCCGCAGACCGAGCACCGCGGCGTCGAGCTGATCATCGAGGACGGCCAGGTCGCGGGCGTGGTGTTCGAGACTCCCGAAGGGCGCAAGGAGGTCCATGCCCCGAACGTCGTCATCGCGACCGGCGGGTTTGAGCGCAACCCCGAGCTCAAGCGGGCGTTCCTACGCGGGCCGTGCACGCACACGGTCGCGGTCGAGACGAACGAGGGCGACGGCCTGAAGATGGCCATGCGCGTCGGCGCGATGCTCGGAAACATGCGCGAAGCGTGGTGGATGCCGATGATCGAGATGCCGACCGACATCGTCCCGACCGGCCAGCAGCTGCTGACCTACGAGCGGACCCTGCCCGGGGCGATCATGGTCAACCGCTCGGCCAAGCGCTTCACGAACGAGGCCGCCAACTACAACGCGTTCGGCGCCGCCTTCCACGAGCAGGACACGATCATGGGCGTCTACAGGAACCTGCC
>Ga0187777_10002119_pt1 | contig 12766 bp, 10 predicted proteins | sample 1015_Q2_SP5_10_M_FD_132416 | JGI IMG/M metagenome (GOLD analysis project Ga0187777, IMG submission 132416) | Tropical peat soil microbial communities from peatlands in Department of Meta, Colombia - 1015_Q2_SP5_10_MG | ecosystem: Environmental > Terrestrial > Soil > Wetlands > Peat | place...
CAGAATGCTCATTCTCGGAATTTGGGGGATTATTTGCTTTGTGCTCGCGCTGAGATGGTTTCGCTGGACATAGCTGGTCGATTTAGAGCTGGATTTTGTCGATAATATGTACTTACGAGTTTTATCCGTGACATGATGCCTGTTATAATTTTTGAACTTACCCTCGCTGTGCTAGGTCCAGCGCCGCAAAAGAGTCTCAGTCACTTACAGCGTTTTGTATAGATCGCTCATCTAGAGGTGCTGATGGGAGCCCTGACCCACGCAGATCGCCGGACGAGTTTCTTCGATCAGCTTGGCTCGGCGCCATCACGCGTTCTCCTACTCGATTACGACGGGACGCTTGCACCTTTTCAGATCGAGCGTGATCGCGCCGTTCCATATCCTGAAATTCCAGGGTTGCTGGGACGAATTATCGCGAGCGGGACGCGAGTGGTTCTGATTAGCGGACGGCCGGCGCGGGAATTACGTCAGCTCTGTGGAATCTATCCGCAGCCGGAAATCTGGGGAAGCCACGGTACCGAGCGATTGCTGCCCGATGGGACTTACCATCTCGAGGAGCTCTCATCGGAGCAGCGGAATGGTCTTCGGGAGGCGGAGAGATTTGCGCGGGACGAAGGTATCGAAGCCCGACTGGAGATCAAACCAAGTGCGATTGCGCTGCACTGGAGGGGACTAACGGAAGCGGCAGTCAAAGATTTGAGAAGCAGAGTTGAGCCTGGCTGGAAGAAGTTGGCGGATCATAATTCCTTGGAACTAATGGAGTTCGACGGTGGCCTGGAGCTTCGAGCCCCGGGTAAAGACAAAGGCAAAGCGGTTGTTGCCATCCTAAGGGAAAGCAACCCAAGTGCAGCAATTGCGTATCTTGGCGATGATCGCACCGACGAGGACGCATTTCGTGCATTGCAGGGCAAAGGTCTAACGGTGCTCGCGCGCGATCGAGATCGACCTACCTTGGCGGATGTACACTTGCGGCCGCCGGGTGAACTCATCGAGTTCTTGCGCGAGTGGCTTGCTAGTTCATACGAGGGACGCTGATGCTCACACAAAAACGCCTGATCAACGTGTCAAACCGGCTGCCGGTTTCGATCAAAAAAACCGCAGCGGGTATGCGGGTGGAGCGCAGTTCGGGAGGTTTGGCGACTGCACTGGAAAGCGTATGGCAGGACCAGCCTGGAGTGTGGATCGGATGGCCAGGAACGACAGAAGATCAGCCGGCCCACCACTTGCTAGCTCGTGCTTCGCGGCGCCGCTCCCACGAATTTCAGGGCGTCACACTGACCAACGAAGAAGTCGACAAGTTCTATGCGGGTTTTACGAACGAGATCATCTGGCCGCTATTTCACGATATGCCGACCCGGTGCAATTTCGATCCGGACTATTGGGAGGTATATCAGAAAGTAAACCGCAAGTTTGCGACCGCGATCGCTGAGACCGCTCGAAATGAAGACTTTATTTGGGTACACGATTATCACTTGATGCTGGTTGGCTGTTGTCTGCGGCAACTCGGAAAGCACTCCAATGCCGGGTTCTTCTTGCATATCCCATTTCCCTCACCCGACATTTTTGAGCAATTGCCGTGGAGAAATTCGGTTTTGAAATGTCTGCTGGATTTTGAGGTGGTCGGATTTCAGACCGACCGATATCGCAGTAACTTTCTGTGCTGCTTGAAGCACTTGTTTCCTGATGTGATCATCGAGCAGGTAAATCCGCACGCCCGAGTGACTTTTCGAGGACACACCACCGTGATCGGGACGTTTCCGATCAGCATCGATTTCGAAGATTTTGCAGGCCGGGCGGCGCGGCCGGAAGTCGCTGCCAGGGCGGCTACGGTTCGTCGCGAACTTCTAGACAACATTCTGGTGCTCGGTGTCGATCGGCTCGACTACACCAAAGGCATTCCCGAGCGACTGAAGGCGTTCCGGCATCTACTGCGCCGGTTCCCGGAGCTACGGCGGCAGATCACGTTGGCTCAGGTGGTCGTTCCCAGCCGTGAGGACATCCCGCGGTACAAAGAGCTGCGCCGCGATATCGAGTTGCTAGTCAGTCAAATTAACGGTGAATTTACAGAACGAGGATGGGTCCCGGTTCATTACATGCATCGCCAGATCAGCCGGGAAGAGTTGCAGGCTTATTATCGGGCTGCCGATATTGCTTTGATCACACCGCTGAAAGATGGAATGAATCTGGTGGCCAAAGAATTCTGCGCGGCGCAGATCGACGAACGTGGGGTGGTGATTATCAGCGAATTTGCCGGGGCCAGCGATGAGCTGCGGAACGGAGCGATCCTCGTCAATCCCAATGACATCGCCGGAGTAGCGCAAGCGATCCGAGATGCTTCGCTGATGTCGCGGGAAGAGAAGAGCACGCGCATGCGGCTGTTGCGAAACATCATCAAGGAACACAATGTGCAGCGCTGGGCCCAGTCTTTCCTGCAAGCTGCTGCACTCGCCACTGGCCAGCCTTCTTCAGGGGAGAGTGGCGAGCCTCGGCCACGGCTCATCCAGCCGAAAACGCCGCGAGAGCCAGTGCCTGGGGTAGCGCTGATAGCAATGCCTTTCACCCGCCAGCCGCACCGACGGATTGCAACTTAGATTCGGGCAGATCTGGGCGGACGATTACCGCGTGAGCGGCGAATCGCCGCAAATGTCATCTCGTTGGCTGGACTACGCGTAGCCTTTTTCCAGTTGAAAAAGAGAGTCGCATAGGTATCGGTGACATAGTCTTCGGGTTCTAGTCCCAGGAGACGTGCGGTTCGGTCGATCCAGCGCGGAGGGCCTTCGATCTCGCCGAAGTTGCCAATGGGCGTTTCGTCCACCACTACGTGGCCTTGGGCATCTTCCCATTCCGCACGAAATTTTTCGTAACGAAACGTGGGTACGAAGCCCAGGGCACGCAGGATGGCTTCCATTTTTGCTCCATCTTCCACTGCTGTTTCAGTTTCGATTCTGACCTTGTGACGTCCCTCTGAGCCTTTGGCTTTATGAGTGAGAAGCCAAGCAGTTCCGTATTTCCGAAGCCGCAGAAGCTCGCCACGCTTTCGGAGAGGCTGCCCTCGCAGGTCGTAGAGTGTATTCATCTCATGCGTGCGTCTTGTGGCCAAGCGAAATCCTGTCTGGCGCAGGCGGCGGTTTAGTTGACGCAGGTTGTCTACCCGAAACTTAATTTCGATTTCTTTGCTGGCGGGCATCGATCGAAGTGTACGGCAGATCTCGGCTGAAGCAGATATTAAGCGAACGTCGGAAGCTTCACTAAATCGTCGTGCGGGACAGGTTCTAGCGGCTGGCCCGCTTTTCGCCAAGCCGCAAGCCCACCCTGGATGACGAATGCATTGAAGCCCTTCTGTCTGAGTTGCAGCGCCACACGGGCGCTGGTGGCCTCGCGCGCTCAAGTGCAATAGAGGTAAATGTCTTTATCGGTACTCCAGGTCTTGAGTTCCTCGACAAGGTTGTTGGGTTCGAGCCGAACCGAGCCCCTTATCCGCTCCGCGCCGGCATCGTAATAACCATGGCTGCGAACGTCTACAAGTAAAATCTTGCTATCTTCCGATTGCAGCCGGCGGGCCAACTCCTGCACCTGAATTCGTGGCGCGACGTCTGAAAGTTTGTACTTGCCATACAGCCAGATTCGATAAGCAAGGTATATGACGGCAGCAGTGATCAGAGTTTCCGAGAGAATGTGTCCGGCGGTTTGAAAGCTCTGTGTAATCTTCGCCAGGAAGTCGCGGAATATGAAGCCCAACGCACCGTAGGCAAGGACGTAGGAGAGGGCACCCACAGAGTCAAGTCGAAGAAATTGTCCGAAGCGCATTTTCATGCTTCCGGCAAGAGGCGGCGACATGGTGTTCAGGCCGGGGATGAACTTTGCGATCATCACCGTGATTTTTCCGCGTTTGTAGAAGGATTCTGCGGAGCGCAGGATGCAGGTTTCCGGATTGATCGACAATCGGCAGAGCGCACCCAGCAAAGCCCAGCCCGTGTATCGGCCCAGGAAAAATAACGAAAGATCTCCAATGAGCAGGCCGCTGAAGGCAAGGCACAGCACAACGGGGGCGCGGAGAATCCCAGAGGCCACCGCCGCGCCGGCGCCCACCAACGCGAGCGCTGCCGGCATCGGCAGGCCTATGGATTCAGCGAGCACGATGCTAAAGATCAGCAAATAGCCATGGTGCGCAATCAATGAGTAGATACTATTCATGGAAACCGAAGAATTCGCTGGTCAAATACTGGGCGGCGGCCTCGCCGCCCAGTTCTCCGATTATCGCCTACTTACTTCAACATTTTCACGCTCATGACGTGAATCGCGTTCTTGTCCGCGTAGACGTGCGCACTGACCTCAACGTGATGGCCCTCGTGACCTTTCAGCGCTTCGGGGTTCATCACATCCCAGGACTTCATGCCTTTATCGCTGACGAAGGTTAACTTATCGCCATCGGCCTTCACGGTGCCTTTGATGTTCTTGAGTGGAGCGGCTGGGGCAGCCTTGTCTGTCTGTGCGGCACCCTGAGACATATCCTGAGCCAAAGCCACGGTTCCAATCGAGATAACGCCAACTGCCAAAAATAGAACCAGAACCTTTTTCATCCTACTTTCTCCTTTTCAGATTTTCAGAAATTCAACTTCCAACTAGAGTACGAAAGACGGCCGCAGATGGATTTCCGCAGCGAGCAAAGGAAAAGAAGGCAAAGTTATCTGTCCCGATCCACCACAAATTCAGGAGCCCAGAGCAATGCACGTTTGGCCTCGCAATGAGGAAAGTCGCAGATGGCATTCCGCGCCAGCTGGGCATACTGTGCGGCGCGATTATGGGCTGCTTCGATCGAGCCATAGCGACCGAGGATTTGGAGGATGTCACCGTGGGTAACGCCATTGAAAGCTCGATCCCGCATGACAGTGCTGATCATCTGACGTTCACGAGGCGAACAGCGCTCAAGCGCATGAATGACCGCCATGGTGACCTTGCCTTCGCGCAAATCGCTGGCAACCGGCTTACCCAAGACTTCCTGAGAGGCGGTCAGGTCCAGCACGTCGTCCACAATCTGAAACGCCATTCCCAAATCTCGTCCGTACTGGGCCAGGTTCTGTTCTTCTTCTGCATTCGCACCGCTCAGAATCGCACCCAGACGCATGCACACCGAGAACAGGCAAGCGGTCTTACGATAGATGAGGTCGAAGTGGTCATCCAACGAGATCAGCTTGCCCAATTTCTCCATCTGGAGCAGTTCGCCTTCGACCATCTGCTGGGTCAGATCGATGAGCGTGTCGAGAATCTGGAAATTGCGTTCCTGAACGGCGATCTTGAAGGCCTGCATGTAGAGCCAATCGCCGGCCAAAACACACTTTGAATTTCCCCACTGGGTATTGGCGGCGGGGCGTCCGCGACGGCTTTGGGCTTCATCAATAATGTCGTCATGAACCAGAGTAGCGGTGTGAATGATCTCCACTACCGCACCGAGTTTGATGGCGCCGCGCCCACGGTAGTCGAAAAGTTTGGAGGAAAGCAGTACCAACATGGGCCGAATTCGCTTGCCTCCACCCGCCCTGAGGTACTCGCCGATCTCGGTGATTGCTTCGACAGGGGAAACGGTATCGCGGCCAAACTCCCGCTCGATCGCGGAGAGGTCATCCCGCAGCAGTTCGAAGATTTCCTTACCGTTGATCGCAGCCGATGCGCTCAAGCATTGCCTCAGGGGCTAAAGCCCCGAACTCTTTGGAACCTCAAATGGCATGGCTAAAGCCATGCCCCACCCGAACGCCAGTTCCACGCTAACGCCAGCCCCACCCTAACCCGGTCTCCCTAGTTCGTTCGGTAGTTCGTGAACTGCATATCAATGCCGAAGTCTTGCTGCCGTATCAGAGCGATGATTTCCTGCAAAGTGTCGCGATCTTTTCCGCTGACCCGCACCAAGTCCCCCTGAATGGAAGCATTCACTTTTTTCTTAGTATTCTTGATGAGTTTGACGATCTCCCGCGCTTTCTCAATCGGGATTCCTTGCTGCATGGTGATGCGCTGCTTTGCGGTGCTTCCAGCCGCTGACTCAACCGGACCGTAAGTCAAACCTTTCAGTGGAACGCCGCGTTTTACCAGTTTCTGCTGAAAGACGTCATTCACGGCCTTCAGCTTGAATTCGTCAATCGAGTGCAGATTGATAGCGTCCTTGCCTTCCAGTTCGATGCTCGATTTCGAATCTTTCAGGTCAAAGCGGGTATGAATTTCTTTCAGCGACTGCTGGATAGCATTGGACACTTCCTGCAAGTCGATTTTGCTCACAATGTCGAAGGTATTTTCAGGCATGGTATCGCTTATACAGATTCCTTCGCGCGACTGAAAGATGCTGTTAACAAGCTAAATGGAATCAGCGCTTTCGGGAAGCGAAAAGAAACGATAGAAGTTTTGGGCGGTCAGGCGGCCGATGTCTTCGGTCGACATGCGTCGTAATTCGCCAATCTGACGTGCAGTTTCCTTCACGAATGCAGGTTCATTGCGCTTCCCGCGGTGGGGCACGGGAGCAAGATAGGGCGAGTCTGTTTCGATCAGCATACGCTCGATTGGCACTTGTATTGCCGCCTCGCGGATCTGCTCGGCCTTGGGAAATGTTACATTGCCGGCAAATGAAATCATGAACCCCTGGTCAAGGGCCCGTTCGGCATGTTCCCAAGTTCCCGTGAAGCAGTGCAGGATTCCGCGAAGCCCGCTGACGCGCCAATAATTGCCGATCAGATTCAGGCAGTCCTCCCAAGCATCGACGCTGTTTTGCGATGGCCGGCAGTGAATCACAATCGGCAGTTTTGCGGCACGGGCCAGCTCCATCTGCCGAAGAAAGACTTGCTGCTGCACGTCGCGCGGTGAGTGGTCGTAGAAGTAATCGAGCCCAATCTCGCCCCAGGCAATCACTTTTGGTGTTTTTGCCAGCTGCTCCAATTCTGCGAAAGCAGCTTCGGTGGCCAGATTGGCCTCATGGGGATGAATGCCAACCGTGGCATAGATGAAGGGGTACCTGGCCGCGAGTTGGATGCCGCAGTCCAGTGATCCCGGCCCGTCACCGTTTCCGATAGCAACGATGGTCTGAACTCCGGCTTCGCGGGCACGAGCGATCACCTGCTCGCGATCTGCCTGGAACTGCTTGCCATCGAGATGAGCGTGAGAATCGACAAACATGAAGTAGGAGTCAGGAGTCAGTAGTCGGAAATCCAAGAGCAGCACTAGACACTTACTGAATTCCTCGAGACTTAATCGAAGCGGAATTGTTTGTTGATACCCGAGCTTTTCAATGCCGCTGCTGACTCCAAACTACTGACTCCTGACTACTTTAATCTTGTGCCGAGCGGTACGTCTTCGGCGAAAGTGGCCAGCACTGGTCTGCCACCTTCGGCCGAAGCAGCGACGATCATTCCATTCGACTCCAAACCGCGCAATTTGCGGGGAGCCAGATTTGCCACGATGACAACCTTGCGGCCTATGAGCGTCTCGGGCGCGTAGGCCTCTGCGATGCCGGCTACGACCTGGCGAACTTCAGTTCCGAGATCGACTTCCAATCGCAGCAACTTGTCCGCGTCTTTCACTTTTTCGGCAACTTTGACCTGACCCACGCGCATCTCCACCTTGGCAAAATCATCGATGCTGATTTTTCCGTCTGGCAGCGCGGAAGCGGCAGCTGCAACCGTTTGGATTGCTACCGGCGCACTCGCGGCCGCTGGTTTTGGCAGCGCCTGGGTGGCGCTCGCAGGCACCGCAGCCGCCGGGCGTCCTTGCTCTTCCATATTCTGCATCCTTTCAATTGCGCTCTTGTCGGCCCGGGGGAATACCGGTTCTACTTTTCCCAGCCGGGTACCAAGTTGGAGCTGCCCCCACTTCAAAGTGGACAGGTCAAATTTCTTAATATCTCCGAGCCCTAGCTGGCTCCAGATTCTTGCGGTAGCTTCCGGGATGGCTGCGTGCGCTAATGCAGTCACAATCCGCAGCGCTTCTGCACTGGTGTAGAGAACGGTTGCGAGGCGGGCCCGACTTTGCTCATCCTGCTTCTCGCCCAGCGACCAAGGTTCGTTCTCAACAATATATTTGTCAACCGCCGCGACCAGCCCCCAAACGGATTCCAAGGCGCGGGAAAATTGATACTGATCAAAAAGCGTGTTGGAGTCGGTGATCGCTCTAGCTGCTGCGCGTGCGATCGCGTCATCGGCGCTGTGCCGCGCCGCTGCCGCAGATGGATACGGCACCTCGCCATGAAAATAGCGCGTGATCATCGTCAGGGTCCGACTGGCGAGATTACCGAGGCCATTCGCGAGCTCGGCGTTGTAGCGCTGCACCAGCGCATCGAAAGAAAACGACCCATCCTGACCGAAGACGATTTCGCGCAGCAGGAAATAGCGCAGCGCGTCCTGTCCCAGAACGTCCAGGATTGTTTCCGACCGCACAATGTTGCCGCGCGACTTCGACATTTTGCTCTCTTCGAACAAAAGCCAGCCGTGTGCAACGATTCCTTTCGGCAGAGGCAAGCCTGCGGCCATCAGGAACGCCGGCCAATAGACGCAGTGAAAACGCACAATTTCTTTGCCGATCATGTGCACATCGGCTGGCCAGAATTCGTCGTAGAGCTTGGTGTCGCCTGAGCCATAGCCGAGCGCAGTGATGTAGTTGGATAGGGCATCCATCCAGACGTAAATCACGTGCTTGGGATCGTCGGGAACCGGAATGCCCCAGGAAAAGGTGCTTCGGCTGATGGAAAGATCGCGCAATCCCGATCTGACGAACGAAATGACTTCGTTGCGGCGGGTGTCGGGGCGAATGAAATCCGGTTGACCGGTGTAGAGGTCGAGCAGCTTTTGTTGAAATGCTGAAAGCTTGAAGAAATAGTTTTCTTCCTGCACCGTTTCTGTGGGGCGTCCGCACTCGGGGCAAGGCGCACCTGGGCCAGCAGCATCGACATAGAGTTCGTCGAACACACAGTATTGTCCGGTGTAGTGACCTTTGTAGATGTAGCCGTTGTCGCGAATTTTCCGCCACAAGGCCTGCACTCCGCGCTTATGTCGATCGGACGTGGTGCGAATGAAGTCGTCGTAGGTGATGCCCATGCGGTCCCATAGCGCACGGAACTGCGACGAGACTTCATCCGTTAATTGCTGGGGAGTCTTGCCGGCCGCGGCAGCCGCCCGCTCGATCTTCTGACCGTGCTCATCGGTCCCGGTAAGGAAGTATGTGTTGACGCCCAGCATCCGTTGTCGTCTAGCAATGGCATCGCAGGCGATGGTGGTGTAGGTATGCCCGATGTGTGGACGAGCGTTAACGTAGTAAATGGGAGTCGTGATGTAGAAATGCTTGCTCATTATTCCTTTAGTTGAACCACTAGGGGCACGAAGGTTCACGAAGAAAGCCGGGTGCCGTCGAGTAGTAAGTATTTTTCGATTGCTTCCTGCATAACAATCTTCAATGGAACGTGGTGCTCGGCGGCTATGCGGCGGCAATCTTCATATTCTGGTGCGTAATTCGTGACCGTGCCGTTCATGCTGCCGAGCTTTATGCGTACAGTACCCCACCGCGTAGTCACGTTGACGAATTTCCTGGCCAGCACCTGACGTTTTTCTTCACGCTGGCGCACCCCCAAGGTCGTGGTTTCGCGGAAGATGACACCACTCACCTTGTTCGTATCCTCGGGCTTGCACAAGACAGTCAGTAACATTCCCGGGCGGTTCTTCTTCATCTGCACTGGGATCGCGAAGGCATCGAGCGCACCCTCTTCGAATAATCGGTCCAAAACGTAAGCGAAGATCTGAGGATTTAGATCGTCAATGTTCGCTTCCAGGATCGACACAGTCTCCGTAGTGACGTGCCAGGACGATTGGATCTCACCAATTGTGAGGCGAAGAACATTCGCGTGATCCGAAAACTCGCGCGTTCCTGCGCCGTAGCCGATGTTGTCGATTTTAATTTCGGGGAACGGAGCGAATCGCTTTGCCAGCGTTTTGACGATTGCCGCACCCGTAGGTGTGACAAGTTCCGCTTGAATTCCCGAAGAGTAAACTGGCACGCCTTTAAGTAGCTCTAGCGTTGCGGGCGCGGGGACTGGAAAAGTTCCGTGAGCACACTTTATAGTTCCGCCGCCGACATTGAGCGGAGAGCAAACGATCTCGTCGAGCTGTAATGATTCAACCCCGGCCGACGCGGAAACGATATCGACCATCGCGTCGACCGCTCCCACTTCGTGAAAGTGCACTTGTTCGAGAGGGCAGCTGTGGATTCTTGCTTCGGCTTCGCCTAACGCCTCAAAAATGCGGAGGGCAGTGCTCCTGGCGAACTCGGAAATCGAAGCTTTGGCGATGATTTCGCGAATTTCCCTGAGCCCTCTTCGGTGTGCATGCTCGTCGGGCGCCGCTTCTTGTATCGCGTAATTGTGTTCCAGCAGTTGAACGGGTTCATGCTTGTTCGCCGATGCATGATCCCGTCGAGCATGGTGCTCCCAGTACTGCTCGCGCGGAAGGTCCTTTTCGCCGCAGGAATACACATCTACCTTGGTGGCGCTTATACCTGCTCGATCCAGCCGCGAGATTTCCAAGCGTGCTCCGACGTTCAGGGCTGAGACGGTTTCTTCCAGGAGCGCCGGAGGGACACCGGCGTCGACTAGCGCGCCCAGAAACATGTCGCCGCTAATTCCTGAGAAACAATCGAGGTAGGCAATGCGCATGGGTTCGTCGTGTGACTCGTCTTTCGTCGTTCGCCATGGTCCGATTAGGGATCTGCAAACGATGAACCGCTACGAAAAGCAAGGAACGGCTGGTTTTCATCATAGGGAACCACGACTACACCGTCAAACCGCTGTGACACACGCGCTCTGCTAAAATCGCTAGTTTCTTCAACAATTTAGAGGAATGCTTGTACCGCTATCTGGAGCACCGTTTGGCGCAGCACGTGCGCGACTTTCTGCGGCGTGAATATGCCTTGGAGTCGCAGCAAATCATTGTGGAGGAGCCACCGCGCGTGGAGTTCGGCGAGTACGCTTTGCCCATTGCATTCGAACTGGCAAAGAAGCTGCGCAAAGCGCCACGCAAGATCGCCGAGGAAATTGTTGCCGGCATCGGAGCCGTGGATGGATTTGAGAAATTTGAGGTCGCGGGTGCGGGTTACATTAATGCGCGTTTGAAGCGTGGAGAGTTTGCGGCAGCACTCGCCAGCGGTAAGCGGCCAACGCACGATGTTCCAAGCGGCAAAGTCCTGGTCGAACATTCGAGTATCAATCCCAACAAAGCTGCGCACATCGGGCATTTGCGGAACGCGATCCTGGGCGATACGTTCGTTCGGCTGCTCAGGTTTGCCGAACGGGAGGTGGATATTCAGAATTACATCGACAACACGGGCGCGCAGGTCGCGGATGTCGTGGTCGGATTCACGCATCTGGAGAAGAAATCCCGCACTGAAATTGAAAAGCTGACGCGCTTGCCTCGATTTGATTACTACTGCTGGGATTTGTATGCCCGAGTGTCGCAGTGGTACGCACAGGATAAAGAAAATCTGAAAGCGCGCCATGACGCCCTGCACGCAATCGAACGAGGTGGAAATGAAACAGAAGCCCTTGCAGATCTGATTTCTACGGCGGTGCTGCGGCGGCATCTCGAGACCATGGATCGGCTGGATATTGAGTATGACTTTCTTCCCCGAGAAAGCGAAATCCTGCATCTTCATTTTTGGGATTCAGCCTTCGCGCAATTGAAGGAGCGCAGGGTTCTGTTCTTTGAGACGGAAGGCAAGAACAAGGGCTGTTGGGTGATGCGAAGAGGCAGGATTGCGACCACAGAGGACGCAGAGGGCGCAGAGGTTCCAGAAGAAGACCAGAAGGTGATCGTACGGTCCAACGGGACGGTCGGATACGTGGGCAAGGACATTGCATATCACATGTGGAAATTTGGCGTGTTGGGGCGGGATTTTGGATATGACAAGTTTTATCGCTATCCGAATGGGCATGATTGCTGGATTTCGACCACCGAGGGCGAATCGAGCCATCCGCATTTTGGCGAGGTGACCGAAATCTATAACGTCATCGATGCGCGGCAGGCTGAAGCACAGAACACGGTCATTGAAGCGCTGCGGGCCTTGGGCTACACCGAGCAGGCAGATCATTACACGCATTTTTCGTATGAGATGGTGGCGCTTACGCCCCGGTGCGCTCAGGAGTTGGGCTACGATCTATCGGAGGATGACAAGGCGCGATCCTTTATCGAAGTGTCCGGACGAAAGGGTTTCGGAGTGAAGGCGGATGATCTGATCGACCGCCTGATCGCCTCGGCGAAGACCGAAGTTGATGCCCGGCATCCGGAGTTGACGGAAGCCGAACGCGCCACCATTGCGACCCAGATCGCGACCGGGGCACTGCGCTATTTCATGCTGAAGTTCACGAAAAATTCGGTCATCGCCTTCGACTTTAAAGACGCGCTCAGTTTCGAGGGAGAGACTGGGCCGTACGCGCAGTATGCGGTGGTGCGAGCCACCAATATTTTCCGCAAGGGCGGAATAGATGCCGACGAATTCGCTTCGAATCTGGCAGGGAACTTTCCTGCAGATCAGTATTCGGAGCAACTGGACAGCAATGAGCTCTGGGAGCTTTGGCTGACGGCGGCGAAGACCTCGTATATTGCTGATCAGTGCATCGCCACAGCAGAGCCGGCGTATTTAGCCAAGCACGTGTTCCAACTCGCGCAACTCTTCAATAGTTTCTACCATCGCTATCCGATTCTTTCCGAGCCGGATGAGGGCAAGAAAAAATTCTTGCTGGCGACCGCTG
>Ga0187777_10002120_pt1 | contig 12765 bp, 10 predicted proteins | sample 1015_Q2_SP5_10_M_FD_132416 | JGI IMG/M metagenome (GOLD analysis project Ga0187777, IMG submission 132416) | Tropical peat soil microbial communities from peatlands in Department of Meta, Colombia - 1015_Q2_SP5_10_MG | ecosystem: Environmental > Terrestrial > Soil > Wetlands > Peat | place...
GCCCTTTTGGCTGAGCTTGAAGCTGGCCCCGCCCAGGAAGTTGCCGTCCCAGGCGCCCGTCAGGTTCAGACGGCCAGCCTGAGCCACGGCCTGTCCGGATGAGATCGCACTCATGGCCAGCGCCAGTGCCCCCGCCACGAGAAGGCGCGGTCCGAGACGGCCCGCTAGAAGCGCTGAATGGAGGTTCGAAGAGGATGTCGCATCCATCACTCCACCCCTTTCATCGGCAGAGCGAGGTAAACCCTCACCCGGGCTCCAGACGCTCCGCGCTGGCGTGGGGCCACCGGCGCTAGGTCTTCTTTCCCTCCGCCGACGGCTCGCGGCGCAGCCAGGAGAAGAGCGAGAAGCCGCCGCTGCGCTCGTGGGGCGCGGTGGCCGCGATCGCCGGCGCGGGCTCCGCCGGGACCGGCTCTGCAGGCGGCGGTTCCTCGGTGTGCGTCGGGCTCGCCTCGGCCTCCTCGGCCCCCGCAGCGGCCTCCTCGCCCTCCTCGTCCTCGTCCTCCTCGACGGCAGGGGCCCCGGAGTCGACACCCGGCGCCGTCGGCCCGGTGCGCGTCCGCCGCCCGCCGCGGCCGCGGCGGCGACGTCCGGAGCGTCCGCCGTTCGCGCCGTCGCCGTCCCCACTCGCGGCGACCGCCTCCGCCCGCCTCTCGGAGGCCGGCTCGGCGCTGGCGGCCGCCTCGGTGCGTGCCGCCGGGCCGAGGTCCTCCACGATGTAGCTGCCGGAGCGCTGGTCGCGTCGCAGGATCACGACGCCGCGCCGCTGGGCGTCCTCGAGCAGGTGCGAGAAGGTCCGGAAGCCGTAGTACGTCTCGTTGAACGAGGGGCGCTTGCGCTTCATGGTCTCCTTGACCATGGAGCCCCACAGCAGCTCCTTGTTCTCCCGCTGCAGCGCCACCACCGCGTCGACCAGCAGGTTGTAGCAGTCCTGCAGCTTCTCGGGCAGCGAGCTGGAGATGGCCGGCATCGGCCGCTGCTGCACCCGGACGAGGTCCTCGTAGAAGATGAACTCGTCGCAGTTCTCGATCAGCAGGTCGGAGGTCGAGTTCTTGACCCCCAGGCCGATCACGTACTTGTTGTTCTCCTTGAGCTTGGAGACGAGGGGCGAGAAGTCCGAGTCGCCGGAGCACACCACGAAGCAGTTGATGTGCTCCTTCTGGAACGACATGTCCATGGCGTCGACCACCAGCCGGATGTCGGCCGAGTTCTTGCCGCCCACGGACTTCTGGGGCACCTCGATCAGCTCGATCGCCGCCTCGTGGAAGGCCCTCTTGTAGTCGGAGTAACGGCTCCAGTCGGCGTAGGCCTTCTTGACCAGGAGCTTGCCCTTGTCGAGCAGCCGCTCCAGCACCAGGTTGACGTCGAACTTGCGGTAGTGGGCGTCGCGGACGCCGATGGCGATGTTCTCGAAGTCGATGAAGAGGGCGAGTCGCTGCTCGTCCTGCGTGCTGACTGCCAATCTCCCTCCTGTTGGGGGGTTCCCGGATGACCGCGCCCCGGCCCTAGACCGACAGCCGGCCGGGAGGGGGAACCCCCGGACGCCGCGGATGTTGCGGACGTTCGGGGAAGCGTAGCACGAAGGGATCAGGCCGAGAACACGGAACCAGTATACCGTACGGTACGTACAGGTGCTCGATGGGCGACGTCTCGGCGGACACCCGCGTCCGTTCCAACAGCCGCATTCTCGCCAAAGCGCTCGAATTGTTCGCGGAGAAGGGCTACGACGCCACCTCGGTCCGGGAGATCTGCGAGGCGGCGGGCGTCACCAAGCCGACGCTCTACCACTTCTACGGCAGCAAGGAAGGCGTCTACCGGGCGATCGTCGAGGGCGCCCTCGAGCGCTTCCGGGACGAGATCCTCGGCTCGCTCGACGGCCCGGGATCGCTGCGCGAGCGCCTGGTCCGCATGGCCCGCGCCTACATCGACTCGGCCGCACGGGAGCCGGAGCTGGCGCGCTTCATCATGGCCCTCATCCACATGTCGCCGCGCTCCGCCCCCGCCACCGACTTCGTGGGCGTCTGGGAGACGATCCTCGGAGAGCTGGCGCGGACGGTGGACGCCGCCGTCGCCGGCGGTGAGATCGGGACGGGTCCCACCCACGTCCGGATGCTCGTCTTGATGGGCGCGCTGGGCGAGGCGATGCACGGTTACCTGCTGGTGGGCCGCCCCGAGCTGACGCCGCAGCTGCCGGAGACGCTCGTCGACACCGTGCTGCAGGGCTGGGCCACCACCTCCGCTTCACCGAACCACTGAACCCCCCATGAAACCAACGCTGTTCTGCGTACCCCTGCTGCTCGCGGCCGCGCTGGGCGGCGCCGAGCCGCTCTCGCGGGCGCAGGCCGTCGCCCGCGCTCTCGAGAAGAACCCCGACATCCTGCGCAGCGTGGCCGAGAACGACCGGCTGAACGGGCGCGCCCGTGAGGCGAGGGCCGACGCGCTGCCGGAGCTCGCTCTCCACGGCTCGTTCCAGCGCTACGTCGATCCGGGATTCCTCAACAGCCCGAACATCGGCCAGTTCCCGCCGGAGCTGATCCAGGCGTTCCGGCCGCTGCCCTCGAACCTGTGGGGCAGCAGCCTCAGTGTCCGCCAGACGCTGTGGAGCTTCAGCCTGAACAAGGCGGTCCGCGCGGCAGGCTACGCCACCGCGCTCGGCAAGGAGAACCTGGAGCGCGTCCGTCAGGACGTGGCGCTGCGCGCGATACTCGCCTACAACGCCTACCTGGTGGCGCTCGAGCGGGTGAAGGTGTCGCAGACGCTGGTGCACCAGAAGGAGCAGCAGCTGGACATGGCCAGGAACCGCCGCCGCAACGGGGTGGCGACCGAGGTCGAGGTGCTGCGCTTCGAGGTGGACCTGGCCAACGCCGGCGCCGACCTGCTGCGGCTGCAGGGCGCGGCCGAGCTCGCCCGGGGCGACCTCAACGCGGTCATGGTCCGGCCCACCGACACCCCCGTCGAGCCGACGGACTCGCTGGTGTTCGTCGACGTCCCCGCCGAGCAGCCGGCGGTGCGCGGCGAGGCGCTCCTCCACCGCTCGGAGCTGCGCGCCATCGGCTGGAGCGAGAAGATCTACGACGAGGCCGTGGGCATCTACAAGGCCGACATGCAGCCGCGGCTCGACTTCAACGGCGCCTTCGGCTGGGCGGTGCGGCTGCCGGAGAACTTCTTCAGGGACAACTACCGGACCTGGGCCTTCAGCGTCAGCCTCAAGGTGCCGGTCTTCGACGGCTGGCGCACCGCCGGGCGGGTGGCGCAGGCACAGGCCGATCGCGCGAAGGTCGGCCAGGACCGCGTCGCCCTGGAGACCGAGATCGACGTCGAGGCCAAGCAGGCCGTCGACCGGCTGCGGGTCGCCCGCAGCGTGCTGCGGGCGGCCGAGATGAACGTGGTGCAGGCCCGCCGGGCGCTCGAGATGATCGAGGCGAACTACAAGCTGGGCGCCGCCACCAGCCTGGACGTGCTCGACGCGCAGGCGGCCTCAGCCCAGGCGGAGGTCAACCGCATCGAGGCCCTCTACGCCCACGCCAACGCCCGCGCCGGGCTGCGCTACGTCATGGGCCAGGACCCGCTCGACGAGACCGCGCCGCCGCCTTCGCCCGCGGGCCCCGGCCCCGCCACTCCCTCCCCCTCGACCGACTCGCTTCCGCAGCAGGCGCCCGTCCCGGCCGCGACCGCGCCCGCGCTGGTGATCCCCGGCCGCGACCCGAAGGACTCGTGAGGCCATGAACACGCGTGCCGTCGTCCTGCTCGCCGCCGTCCTGGCTCCCCTCGCCGGCTGCTCGCGCTCCCAGGCGGACGCGCCGCAGGGGCCGCGCGGGCTCCCCGTCCGCACCGCCACGCTTTCGACCCGGGAGCTCGCCGACGAGATCGTGCTCACCGGCACCATGAAGCCGCGGGCGCAGGTGCAGGTGGTCGCCGAGGTCGCCGCCCGGCTGCTCCGCGTCCTGCGCCAGGAAGGCGCCCACGTCGAGAAAGGCGACACCCTGGCCGTGCTCGACGAGGTGGACTATCGCCTGGCCAGCGACCGGGCCCGGGCCGCGCTGGCGGTGGCCGAGGCCAACCGCGCGCACGCTGAGGCCGAGAAGCAGCGGGCCGACAACCTGCTGAAGACCGGTGGCATCACCGACCGCGACCACCTCTCCGCGCAGGTGGCGCTGCAGGTGGCCGACGCGGCTCTGGCTCAGGCCAGGGCCGAGGCGGCGATCGCCGGCCAGCAGCTCGCGCGCACCCAGGTGAAGGCGCCCTTCTCCGGGCGGGTGGCCAGGCGCTTCCCCGACCCCGGCGCCATACTGACCGCCGGGGCGCCGCTGTTCACGCTGGTCGACGACTCGGTGCTCGAGTTCCAGGCCCAGGTCGCCTCGCGCGACCTGGCCAGGGTGAAGCCGGGGGCGCCGGTCCGGCTGGCCATCGACGCCCTGCCGGCGGAGCGGGTGGAGGGCCGTGTCGCTCGCGTCGAGCCGCTGGTCGACGAGCGCTCGCGCTCGTTCCGGGTGGTGGTCGAGGTCCCCGGCCGCAAGGACCTGGTGGGAGGGCTGTTCGCCCGCGCCAGCCTGCAGGTGGGCACGGTGCCGGGGGCCCTCGTGGTCCCGCCGGCGGCGCTGGTGCGCGACGGCTCGGACCCGGCGCGGGCCGAGGTGTTCGTGGTCCGCAAGGGCCTGGCCGAGAGGCTGGAGATCGGCGTCGGCGTCGAGGCGCCCGACGGGGTTCAGGCGACGCGCGGCCTGGCGGCCGGCGACGTGGTGGTGCTCGACCCGCCGACGGCACTCGCCTCCGGCAGCCCGGTGGTCGTGCAGCAGGACCCCGGCGTGCCGGCGGCCAGGCGCGCGGCGAACTAGGACCCCTCCATGTTCCTCAGCAACCTGTCGATCAAGCACCCTGTCTTCGCCACCATGATGATGGCGGCCCTGGCCGTCCTGGGGATCGCCTCCTACAGCCAGCTCAACGTGGACATGTTCCCGAAGGTGGAGATCCCGGTCGTCACCGTCACCACCATCTACCCCGGCGCCGGCCCGGAGACGGTCGAGCGCGAGGTGACGAAGAAGATCGAGGAGGAGATCAACACCGTCGAGGGCGTGAAGCACATCGAGTCCATCTCCGAGGAGGGCCTCTCGAACATCATCGTCGAGTTCCAGCTCGAGGTCTCCGCCATCAGCGCCTCCCAGGACGTCCGCGGCAAGATCTCGGCCATCCGGGGCAACCTGCCGCGGGACATCGACGAACCGATCGTCCAGCGCATCGACTTCGGGCAGATGCCGGTGCTCTCGATCGGCGTCAACGCCCCCGGCCTGTCGCCGCAGGCGGCGACCACCTTCGCGGACAAAGTGGTGAAGCGGCGGCTGGAGAGCGTGCGTGGTGTCGGCGCCGTGGCCCTGGTCGGCGAGTCGACGCGCGAGATCCAGGTGGTGGTCGACCGACTCAAGCTGGAGGCGTACCACATCTCGCTGAGCGAGGTGGTGACCGCGCTGCAGCGGGAGAACGTGGACGTCCCCGCCGGCACCGCGGACCGGGGTGCCACCGAGGCCCTGGTGAGGGTGGCCGCGCGCGGTCGCACCGCCGCCGACGTCGGCGAGATCCCGATCAAGCGCCCGGGCGGGATGGCGGTCCACGTGCGCGACGTCGCCCAGGTGATCGACGGCATCGAGGAGCCGAAGAACGCCGCCTTCCTCGACGAGCGGCCGGCCCTGGCCCTGGAGATCCAGAAGCAGTCGGGCGCCAACACGGTCGCGGTGGCGGACAGCGTGCTGCAGGCGATGGACAAGCTGAAGAAGGACCTGCCGCCCGGGGTCACCCTCTCGGTGATCAAGGACGACTCGCGCTTCATCCGGGAGTCGATCGAGGACGTCAACACCACCATGGTGCTGGGCGGCCTGCTCACCGTCTTCATCGTCTTCCTCTTCCTCAACTCCTGGCGCTCGACCATCATCACCGGGGTCACCCTGCCCATCTCGGTGGTCGCCGGCTTCATCGCCATGCGGGCCTTCGGCTTCACCCTCAACGTGCTCACGCTGATGGGCCTGTCGCTGGCGATCGGCATGCTGATCGACGACGCCATCGTGGTGCGCGAGAACATCGTCCGCCACCTGCAGCGCGGCAAGGACCACTTCGACGCGGCTCGCGACGGCACCGCCGAGATCGGGCTGGCGGTCATGGCGACCACCTTCACCATCCTGGCGGTGTTCGTGCCGGTGTCGTTCATGAGCGGGATGGTCGGCCGCTTCTTCTTCGAGTTCGGGATCACCGTGGCCGCGGCCGTGGTCGCCTCGCTGTTCGTCAGCTTCACCCTCGACCCCATGCTCTCCTCGCGCTGGGTCGACCCCGACATCGAGCGCGGTCACCACCCACACCTGGTCGGGCGCCTGCTCGCCCGCTTCAACCGCTGGTTCGAGGACCTGCACCTGCGCTACGAGCGGCTGCTCGGATGGTGCCTGCGCCACCGCCTGGCGGTGCTGGCGGTGGCCCTCCTCGCCTTCCTGGTGAGCTTCCCCATCCTGGCCATCCTGGGCGGCGACTTCATGCCGGACTTCAACCGCGGCGAGTATCAGGTGGTGTTCAAGGCCACGCCCGGGGCCACCCTGGCCGAGACCAAGCAGCGGGCGCTGGCGGTGGTGGCCGAGCTCAAGAAGCTGCCCGACGTCGACTACACCTACACCACCATCGGCGAGTCGGGCATCACCAGGCGCGGCCCCACCGAGGGAGTGGTCTTCGTGAAGCTGAAGACGTCCAAGGGCAGCACCTTCAGCCAGGTGCTCTCCGACGCCAGGCGCGCCGTGGCCGTCGTCCCCGGGCTCACCTACGGCTTCACCGAGGCAGGGCCCTTCGGCCAGAAGCCCCTGCAGTACAGCGTGCGCGGGCCGGAGGTGGACGAGCTCGACCGCATCTCGCGCCAGCTGATGCAGGAGATGGCCAGGATCAGGGGGCTGGTGGACGTCGAGACCAGCCTGGAGAAGAGCAAGCCCGAGCTGCGCGTGCGCTTCGACCGGGACCGGGCCGGCGACTTGGGGCTGAACGTGGCGCCGGTCGCCATGACCCTGCGCGCGGCGGTCACCGGCCAGGTCGCCTCCACCATCGAGGACTCCGCCGGCGACAGCCACGACGTCCGCGTCCGCCTGCGCTCCGACCAGCGCCGCTACGCGGAGGACCTGCTCGCCCTGCGCGTGCCGACCGACAAGGACGACCCCCGCGGCGACAAGATCCTGGTCCCGATCAGCGAGGTGGCGACGGCCACGCCGGCGAGCGGCCCCTCGACCATCCGCCGGAAGGACCTGCAGCGCGAGGTCCGTCTCTCCGCCGCCAACTCGGAGCGCAGCCTGGGCGAGGTGATGGGAGACGTGAGCGCGGCCATCGGGCGGCTCTCGCTGCCGCCCGGCTACGACGTGGTGCCCGGCGGCGACGCCGAGGAGCTGACCAGCATGTTCAAGAGCATGCTGCAGACGCTGGCCCTGGCGATCATCTTCATCTACCTGATCCTGGCCTCGCAGTTCGGCTCGTTCTTCCACCCCTTCGCGATCATGTTGTCGCTGCCGCTGTCGCTGGTCGGCGTCGCGGTCGCCCTGCTGACCACGCACGACACGCTCAACATGATGAGCATGATCGGGCTCATCATGCTGATGGGCCTGGTCACCAAGAACGCGATCCTGCTGATCGACTTCACCAACCAGGCGCGCGCCCGCGGGGTCGCCCGCGACCTCGCCCTGGTGAAGGCCGGCTCCACCCGACTGCGCCCGATCGTGATGACCACCCTGGCCATGATCTTCGGCATGCTGCCGCTCGCCTTCGCCATCGGCGCCGGCGCCGAGCTGCGGGCCCCGATGGCGCGTGCCGTCATCGGCGGCCTGATCACCTCCACGCTGCTGACGCTGGTGGTGGTGCCCGTCGTCTACACCTACCTCGACGGCCTGCGCCCCGAGGCGGTCCGCGCCTGGCTCGCCGCGCGGCGCGCCCGCAAGGCGCCCGCGCCCGGCTTCACCGCGGCGCCGACGCCGCAGCCGGCCGCGGAGGCGGAGGAGCTGGCGGTCCGCTCGTAGCAGCCAGGGACGGCGGGTCGAAGCGCAGCATCGCCGACACGACGCACTTCCTCCATGATAGGGGCCGTGATCCGCCACCTGGCGCGACGCTTCCCGCGGCTGCAGCGGCTCCTGCCGACCGCGCTCATCGTCGCCTCCTGGCACGACTGCGCGCGAGGCGGGGGACCGCTGGTCGCCTTCCTCGGCGACAGCCTCACCTCGGGATGGCGGCTGCGCGAGGAGCAGGCCTACCCGGCGCTCGTGGCCAGGGCGCTGGCCGCCGGCGGGCGGCCGGTCCGGGTGCTCAACGCCGGACGCAGCGGCGACACGGTGGCCCAGGGCCTCGCCCGGCTGCCGCAGATCCTCGAGCGGCGGCCCGACGTGCTGGTGGTGGCGCTCGGTGTCAACGACGCCCTGCGCGGGCTTCCGGCAGCAGCCGCGGAGACGGGGCTGCGCCGCATCGTCGCCGACGCACGCCATGCCGGCGCCCGGGTGATCCTCGTCGGTGTCGGGGGGCCGCGGGCGGCCGACGCGCGGCTCCGCGCCTTTGCTTTCATCCATGCCCGGATCGCGGCGGGGGAACACCTGCCGCTCGTCCCCGACCTGCTCGACGGCGTCTCTGGCCACGAAGAGAGGCTGTTCGCCGACGGCTTGCACCCGAACGCCGCGGGGCAAGAGCAGCTCGCCACGAACGTGCGCCCAGCGCTCGAGCTGGTGCTGGCCGAGATGGCGGCGCCGCCGCGCTGACGCCCCCCCGCTGGCAGAGCCTCAACATCTAGCGCTCAGGCTGCAACACCCCAAGGTTTTGTGATTGACGCCGGCACCGCCGAGTCGCATCTTGCGGGTAGCGAAAAAACGGCGAAACCATGAGCGTCCTTCCCATCCCTGTACCATCCGACGCCGTCACCGACGTCGACGGTCCCGCCGCCACGGACCCCCGCCTGAGGACACGACACGCCCTCGAAGACCTCCTGAGGGCCCGCCGGCTGCGCCACGACGCCCCTCCGCTGCGTGGAGAGGACCGCCGGCTGCGAGCACTGGCGAGCGGCCTCCCGGCGGTGGACGCCTTGCTCGGAGGAGGCTTTCCCCGTGGGCAGCTCTCCGAGGTCCACGGTCCGGCCTCCTCGGGGCGCACCAGCGTGCTGCTCTCGCTCGTCGCCCGGCTCACCGCGGGTGGCGGCCTGGTCGCGCTCATCGATCCGCTGGACCGCCTCGACCCTAGCTCGGCGGCTGCCGCCGGGACCTGTCTGGAGCGCCTGCTGTGGCTGCGCGGTCCACGTGCCGCCCACGAGGACACCCCCCTGCAGGCGCTCGCCGCCGCGACGTCGGCCACGGCGACGCTCGCCGGCTCGGGGCTGTTCGAGCTCGTCGCGCTCGACCTCGCCGGGGAATCGGGCGCGGCGCAGGCGCTGCCCGCCGCCACCTGGCTGCGCCTGCAGCGGTTGGTGGAGGAGACACCGACGGCGCTGCTGTTGGTCGCCGACCGTCACCTGGCGTGCGGCCCGGGGGGGATCACGCTTGCGCTCGAGCCGGCCGGCGCGTGCTGGTCGGGGCCGCCGGGCCCCGCCTGCCTGCTGCGCGGGCTCCTCGCCCGCGCGTCGACCGGCCGTCACGCGCTCCGCTCGGCCGAGCTCACGCTGGCGGCGCCCGCCTGAAGCGCCGGTACGCCCGTGTTCGGCGGCCTGCACTCTCCCCGTCCCCTCCCGCGCGAGGACGCCCTCCTCGAGCTGGCGCGCGGCTTCACTCCGCGGGTCGAGGCCCGGCGGCCGAGCCCGGTGCTGCTGGACCTTTCGGGCCTCGGCCGTCTCTGGCCGCAGCCGGAGGAGCTCGGCCGTGCCCTGCTGACGGCGGGCCAAGAGCTCGCGATCGAGGTCCAGGTGGCGCTCGCTTTCTCGCGCTCCACCGCGCTGCTGCTGGCGCGGGCCCGGCCGGGGCTGACCACCGTCGCCGCCGGCAACGAGGCGGCAGCGCTGGCGCCGCTGCCGCTGTCGCTGCTCGACCTCGAGCCCGAGCACGCGGACGTGCTGCGCGGCTGGGGGCTGCAGACGATCGGCGACCTCGCGCACCTGCCGGCTTTGGGGCTGGCCGAGCGCTTCGGCCCCGACGGCCCGAGGCTGCTGCGCCTGGCGCGCGGCGAGGACGACGCGCTGCTGGTGCGGGCGCCGCTGCCGGAGCTCTTCGAGATGACGCTCGAGCTGGACTGGCCCGTCGAGGGCCTGGAGCCGCTCGCCTTCCTGCTGGCCCGGGTGCTCGAGCCGCTGTGCGCCGCGCTGGTGGCGCGCGGCCGCAAGGCGGCGGCTCTGGGGATCGGCCTCGGCCTGGTGGACGGGACGACACACGCACGGCGCCTGGCGCCGGCCGCGCCCTCGGTCGAGCCGCGCACCTGGCGCACGCTGGTGCTGCTCGACCTCGAGGCGCACCCGCCACGCGAAGCCATCGTACGGATCTCGGCCCGCGCCGAGCCCACGCTGGCGCGGGCGGCGCAGTTCTCGCTGCTCGACCCGGCGCTGCCCTCGCCGGAGCGGCTGGCCGAGACCCTGGCCCGGCTGCACGAGTGGACGGCCGACGGCCGCGCCGGCACGCCGCACCTCGTCGACACCCACCGCCCCGGCGCCTTCGCCGTGAGCTCGTTCGCGCCGGGGCCGGCGCGTCCCGCGGCCCAGCCAGAGCCGTTGCTGGCGCGCACCTGCCTGCGTGCGTTCCGTCCGCCGAGGCCGGCCCAGGTCGAGCTGCGCCAGGGCCGTCCCTCGTCGCTGTCGGCCTCCGGCATCCGTGGGCTGGTCAGCGGATGCGCCGGCCCCTGGCGCGCCTCGGGCGACTGGTGGGACGTCGCCTTCAGCCGGGAGGAGTGGGACGTGGCGCTCGCCAGGGGCGGCGTCTACCGGATCTTCCTCGACCGGCTGCGCGGCTCGTGGTTCGTGGAGGGCGAGGTCGACTGACCGCGCCCAGAGCGCCTCACCCGCCGCTCTGGATGTAGCTCTCCAGCTGGTGGATGGAGAAGCGCAGGTCGTCGATCACCGCTCGCACCACGTCCCCGATGGAGATGACACCGACCACCCGCCCCTCGTCCACCACCGGGAGGTGGCGGATGTGGCGGTCGGTCATGTGCACCATGCACTCGGCCGCGTTGGAGTCGGGCGGGATCACGAACACTTCCTCGGTCATCACCTCGCGTACCGGCGTCTCGCGCGAGGTGCGGCCGTGCAGGATCATGCGTCGCGCGTAGTCACGCTCCGAGAAGATCCCCACCAGCCGGCCGCTCTTCATCACCAGCAGGGCGCCGATGTTCTTCTGGTCCATCGTGCGCAGCGCCTCGAGCACGGTCGCTTCCGGGTCGATGGCGTACACCTCGGCCTTGTGCGCGAGTATCTGCCGGATGCTGGTCATCGCCCTTCCTCCATGGCTGGCGAAACGGCCGAAAAGTGCTTGGGGACCGAGAGAACCGATTCTACCGCTCTGTCTCGGCAGCCGCACGAAAAAGCTGGCAGGCCACTCTTCTTGCGTTACGATTGCGTCGTTCCCGGGACGTCCATCGATCTCGTCGCCCGCCGAGTGCGTACGCAACGCCCGGCGCCCCGGGCCAGGAACGAGCGTACTGATACCGTCGCCGGGTGCGGACCCTCACCCGGATCATCCCTCCCGGGGGCGGGACCGCTCGTGCGGTCTCGCCCCGCGTCCACCCCGCCGATGTAGGATGGTGGCGCCCTGATCGCGCCCGCGCCCGGGGCGCCCCAGCCATGCGACGAACCGCACCCGTCCTCCTCCCGCTCGTGCTCGCTACGCTGCTGCCCGCCTGCGCCAGCCACCACGAGCCGCCACCCCCGCCCCCTCCGCCTCGAGGAGAGCCGCTGCCCCCCTCGCCGCCACCGGCCGGGGAAAAGCGTGAGGAGGAGCCAGGGCCCGTGCGTGTCGTCCAGGAGCCGATCGTGGTGGCGGCCTGGGCCGAGCCGCACCAGCTGCCGCCGGGGGGCGGCCAGGTGCAGATCATGGTCCGGGTGCAGCACCGCGGCGGGGCGCGCTTCTCCGGCGTCGAGGTGCGGCTGCGCGCTTCCGAGGGCTCGCTGTACTCGGCCGGAGGCGTGCTGGTCACCGACACGCAGGGCATGACCCGCGACCGGCTCACCGCGCACAAGCCCTCGATCGTCACCCTCAACGCCGGCGGCACCCGCTACCGCTTCGAGGTGCCGGTGCTCCAGCCCGAGCGCTAGCTGGCAAGACGCGTGCGCCCCGCCGACCCCGCCGTCGTCTTCGAGCTGCAGGAGCTGCTCGCCCCCGAGCGCGTCCTCTTCCGGCCGATCGAGCGGCTGTCGCGCTCGGCCGACGCCTCCATCTACCGCCTGGTGCCCGAGGCGGTGGTGCGGCCGCTCGACACGGAGGAGATGCGGTCGCTGTTCGCCTGGTGCCGCCGGAAGCGCCGGCACCTGACGCTGCGGGCGGCCGCCACCTCGCTCTCCGGCCAGTCGGTCTCCGACGACCTGCTGGTCGAGATCGCTCCCTCTTTCCGCCGGGCGAGCGTCCTCGACGAGGGCCGGCGCATCCGCTCGCAGCCGGGGGTGATCGGCGCCCACCTCAACCGGCTGCTGGCCCCGCACGGGGCGCGCATCGGCCCCGACCCCGCTTCCATCGACGCCGCCATGATCGGCGGCATCCTGGCCAACAACTCCTCGGGGATGTGCTGCGGCGTCGCCCAGAACAGCTACCACACGCTCGACAGCGTGAGCGTGCTGCTCTCGGACGGCACGCTCGTCGACACCGCACAGCCCGA
>Ga0187777_10002121_pt1 | contig 12761 bp, 13 predicted proteins | sample 1015_Q2_SP5_10_M_FD_132416 | JGI IMG/M metagenome (GOLD analysis project Ga0187777, IMG submission 132416) | Tropical peat soil microbial communities from peatlands in Department of Meta, Colombia - 1015_Q2_SP5_10_MG | ecosystem: Environmental > Terrestrial > Soil > Wetlands > Peat | place...
CGGACCGCATCGTGGCGCTCCGCGCCGGCCGCATCGTGCAGGACGCACCGGTGGGCCGCGTGGACGCGCGGGCCATCGAGCAGATTTACGGCGGACGCGACGGGGAAGCGGCGTGAGCGACGCCGAGTGGGACGCCGGCGACATGGGCTGCGGCGACCTGGTCCTCGAGCTCAAGCGGCGCGTCGAGGGGCTTTCGCCCGGGGCCACGCTGCGGCTCCGCGCCACCGATCCCGGGGCCCCGGCCGATCTTCCCGCGTGGTGCCGCATGACCGGCCACGCGCTGGTGTCGCAGCAGCATCCGATCTACCTCATACGCCGAAAGGAGTCGTAGCCATGGCCAACAAGTTCTGCATCAGCCTCTCCTGCGCCAAGGACAATACCGACAAGGCCACCGTCGCCTTCGTGGTCGCCAACGCCGCGGTGGGATCGGGCAAGGAGACCCTCGTGTTCCTGAGCGTGGAGGGGGTCCGGCTCTCCCAGAAGGGGTACGCCGACGACATCCGCGAGGAAGGCTTCGCGCCGCTGCGCGAGCTGATGGACAACTTCGCCAAGGCCGGCGGCACCATGTACGTCTGCTCGCCCTGCTTCAAGAAGCGCAAGCTCGACGAGAACAACCTGGTGGCGGGCGCGGCCATCGTGGGCGGCGCCAAACTGGTGGAGTTCCTCTCCGACGGTAGCCCCTGCGTGAGCTACTGATCTCCGGGCATCCGGATCGGCAGGAGGCCGCTACCGTGGACGCGGTGGAGCGACATCCCTACGAGGCCGACGTCAGCTTCGACGGCGGCGATCTCGACTGCGGCAACGGCCTCCTGCTCCTGATCCGGCAGCACATCGATCCGATGGCGCGGGGCCAGCTGCTCGAGTTCCGCTCGACCGAGATCTCGGTCGAGGAGGACTTCCCGGCCTGGTGCCGGATGACGGGCAACGAGCTGGTCTCGCTGGTCAAGCACGGCCGTGAGCGGAGCTTCCTGGTCTGCAAGGGCGCGCTGACCGAGCGGCGGACGCGCCCCGCCCCCCAGGGCCCGCCCGCGCTCCGCGGCCTCGAGCCGGTCGCGGTGCAGGTGCCCGCCGCGCTGCCACCGCCCGCTCCGGCTCCGGCGCTGCCCGCGCTGGCGGTCATGGGGATCGGGAGCTGGCCCCGGCCGCGCTGGATGCTGCACGCCGTCCACGACCACATGGAGGGCCGGCTGTCGGACGACGAGTTCGAGTCGACCGCCGACGACGCGGTCCGCCTCTGCGTGGGCGCGCAGCTGCGCGCGGGCGTGGACGCGGTGACGGACGGCGAGCAGCGCCGCGACAACTACGCGAGCTTCGTGGGCGGCCGGCTCGACAACTGCGCGCTGATCCCCCTCACCGATCTCCTCCCGCTGGTGGACCATCCGGCCGAGTTCGAGGAGGAGATGCGATCGCTCGACGTGCCCGCCTCCGAGGTCCGGCACCCGGCCGTCTTCGGGCCGCTCGGCCGCCGCCGCTCGCTGGCCGTCCACGAGGCCCGGTTCGCGTGCTCCCTCACCGATCGGCCGGTGAAGGTGGCGCTGCCCGGGCCTTACCTGCTGAGCCGCATCATGTGGATGGAGTGCATCTCGGACAAGGCCTACCGCTCGCGCGAGCATCTCGCCGACGACATCGTGCGCGTGTTGCGGGAGGAGCTCGCCTTCCTGCTGGCCGAGGGCGTGGCGATGATCCAGATCGACGAGCCGGTGCTCTCGGAGGTCGTCTTCACCGGCGCGAAGAACACCCGCACCTTCATGTGCGGCGCGCTCAGCGAGAAGGGCGACGCCGGCGACGAGCTGGGCTTCGCCGAGGCGCTGCTGGGTCGGGTGCTGACGGGGCTACCGCGGGAACGGCTGGCCCTGCACGTCTGCCGCGGCAACTGGACCCGGGACGAGCGGGCCGCTCTGGCCGGAGACTACCGGCCGCTCCTGCCGCTGCTGGGGCGCGTGGAGGTCGGCACCCTCCTGCTCGAGATGTGCACCGAGCGGGCGGGTGAGATGGACGTGCTCGCCTCCCTGCCCGAGCGCGTGCGGATCGGGGTGGGCGTGGTGAACCCCAAGCGCGACCGGGTGGAGCCCGTGGAAGAGATCGTGGCGCGGGGACGCCGCGCGATCGCGCTCTTCGGCGCCGATCGCGTGCTGCTCACCCCGGACTGCGGGTTCGCCACCTTCGCCGACAATCCCCTCGCCTCCGCCCAGGTCGCGGAGGAGAAGCTGCGCGCGATCGTCGAGGCCGCCCGGATCCTCAGGCGGGGGTGAGCACGCGGCCGGCCGGGACCGCGTGATAGCGCGGCCCGTCCACCACCACCTGCCCGTTGACGACCACGTAGGGAATGCCGACCGGGTGCTGGTGCGGATCCGGGAAGGTAGCGGCGTCGCGCACCGTGGCCGGATCGAAGAGGGCCAGATCGGCGGCGCGCCCGGCTTGCACCAGCCCGCGATCCTCGAGGCCGAGCTTGGTCGCGGCCATCCCGGTCATCTTGTGGACCGCGGTCTCCCACGAGAAGAGCCGCTTCTCCCGGCAGTACACGCCGAGCACGCGCGGGAATGTCCCGTAGCTGCGCGGGTGCGGCTTGCCGGGGTGCGGACCGATGCCGGCGTGCAGCGACAGCGAGTCGGAGCCGACCATGTTGTGGGCGTAGCCGAGCGCGGTCCCGACGTTCTCCTCGCTCTGCGAGAAGACCACCATCGAGACGCCGGCGCGCTCTTCCAGCACCAGGTCCATCATCGCCTGCGCCGGCTCCTTGCCGGTGCGCCGGGCGAGCTCGGCCAGATGCAGGCCGGCCAGCTCGGGCTTCGAGCAGGTGGCGATCATGATCTCGTCCCAGCCCATGCCGCCCGAGCCGGTCCGCCAGCGCTCACCGTCCACCAGGCAATCGGCGATCGCGCGTTGCCGGGCCTTCGGGTCCCCGAGCCGCTCGAGCAGCTTCGAGATGCCGCCGTCGTGCATCCAGGCCGGCATCAGGTTGTCCATCTTGGTGCTGCCCGCCGGGTAGGGATAGACGTCGCCGGTCACGTCGACGCCGCGGGCGCGCGCGGCGTCGATCATCCGAAGCACCCGATCCATCTTCCCCCAGTTCTCCCGGCCCGAGGCCTTCACGTGGGCGATCTGCACGGGCACGCCGCCCTGCTCGCCGATGCGGATGGCCTCCTCCGCCGCCTGCTCGAGCGTGGCTGCCTCGCCCCGGATGTGGGAGAAGTAGAGCCCGCCACGGTCGGCCATGCTCCGGGCCAGCCCCACCAGCTCGCTGGTGTCGCCGTAGACGCTGGGCGCGTAGACGAGGCCAGTGGAGAAGCCGAAGGCGCCCGCGTCGAGGGCCTCCGCGAGCAACCGCTCCATCGCCTTCTGCTCGTCGGCGGTGACCGGACGGGCGGCCGGACCCACCGCGGCCAGCCGGAGCGCGCCGTGGCCGACGAACTGGACGATGTTCACCGAGGGACCGAGGCCCCGCAGGTGGTCGAGGTACTCGCCGAAGCTGTTCCACGTGATCGGGATGCGACCGCCGATGCCGCCCGCCCACTCCTGGACCAGGTCCGCGCGTCCGGGCGCCACCGGTGCCGGCGAGAAGCTGCACATGCCCACGACCTCGGTGGTCACGCCCTGCCGCACCTTGGACTCGGCCGACGGGCACTTGTCGTAGACCAGGTCCGAGTGCGAGTGGATGTCGATGAAGCCCGGCGCCACCATCAGCCCGGCGGCGTCGATCACCCGCGCCGCTTCACCGGCGAGCCCCGGACCGACCGCGGCGATGCGGTCGCCCTCGACCGCGACGTCGGCCGCCCGGGCCGGCGCGCCGCTGCCGTCGACCACGGTGCCGTTCCGGATCAGGAGCGACCAGGCCATGGGGCTACTCCTCGACGATCCTCACCGACTTCATCTTGTCGCCGACCCGGATCTTGTCCACCACGTCCATGCCCTCGACGACCTTGCCGAAGACGGTGTACTGGCCGTCGAGGAAATGCGCGGGCGCCAGCGTGATGTAGAACTGGCTCCCCGCCGAGTTCGGGGCCTGCGTGCGCGCCATCGCGACCACTCCCCGCACGTGTTGCTGCTTGTTGAACTCGTCCTTGATCGTGTAGCCGGGGCCGCCGGTGCCGTTGCCCTTGGGATCGCCGCCCTGGACCACGAAGCCCGGCTCTACGCGGTGGAAGGTGACCCCGTCGTAGTAGCCCTTCTTGGCCAGCGTCACGAAGTTCTCGACGGTCTTCGGGGCATCGTTCGGGAAGAATTCGATCTTGATCACGCCGCCCTTCTCCATCGTGATGACCGCCGTCTGTTTCACCTTCTTGCCTCCTTGGGGGGCCTGTGGGGTGGGCTGCTGCGCGCCGGCCGACGTCAGGAACGAGGGCGCGGGCCACGAGAGAGCGAGCGTCGAGACGATGAGCGTGAGCGTGATCACGGCGATGCGAGCCTTCACGAGTATCTCCTTCGCGTGAAATATCGAAATGGACGCGTCATTATGACCCACGCATGGCCGGCGCGCTACCCCTTCCGTGGTACAGTGACACCATGACGCAGCGCCTCGGCCCTCGTCCCGACGTTCGACCCGACATCAGAAACGTCGCGATCATCGCCCACGTCGACCACGGCAAGACCACGCTCGTAGACGCGATGCTCTGGCAGTCCGGGATCTTCCGCGCCAACGAGCACGTGGCCGAGCGGGTGATGGACTCGATCGACCTGGAGCGCGAGAAGGGCATCACGATCATGGCCAAGAACACGGCCATCCACTACAAGGGCGTGAAGATCAACATCGTGGACACGCCCGGCCACGCCGACTTCGGCGGCGAGGTCGAGCGCACGCTGACGCTGGTCGACGGCGTGCTGCTGCTGGTGGACGCGGCCGAAGGCCCCCTGCCCCAGACGCGGTTCGTGCTGAAGAAGGCGCTCGAGGCGGGGCTGACGCCGGTGGTGGTCATCAACAAGATCGACCGCCAGGACGCCCGGGCCGCGCAGGTGCTTGACGAGGTGTACGACCTCTTCATCGACCTGGACGCCGCGGTCGAGCAGCTCGAGTTCCCCGTCCTCTATACCGACGCGCGCAAGGGCATCGCCAAGCGGTCGCTCGACGACGACTCGCGGACGCTCGAGCCGCTCTTCGACACCCTGATCGAGACCATCCCCGCGCCCCGGTTCGAGGAGGGCCACGGGCTCCAGCTCCGGGCCACCTCGCTCGACTGGGACGACTACGTGGGACGGCTGATCATCGGCCGCATCGTCAACGGCCGGGTGCGGCAGTACGACCGGGTCGCGGTCGTGCACCGCGACGGGTCGGTCGAGAACGCCAAGATCACCGTGCTCTACGGGTACGAGGGGCTGAAGCGCGTCGAGATTCCCGAGGCCGCCGCCGGAGACATCGTGGCGGTCGCGGGCATCGAGGCGGTGGAGATCGGCGAGACCATCGCGGACGTGGACAACCCGGTGGCCCTGCCGGTCATGCGCATCGACGAGCCCACGGTGTCGATGCTCTTCTCCTCCAACGTCTCGCCGTTCGCGGGCAAGGAGGGCAAGTACGTTACCTCCACCCAGCTGCGCGACCGGCTCTGGCGGGAGCGGCGGAGCAACGTGGCCCTGCGGGTGGAGGAGACCGACTCGCCCGACACGTTCAAGGTCTCGGGACGGGGCGAGCTGCAGCTCGCAATCCTCATCGAGATGATGCGGCGCGAGGGCTACGAGATGGAGGTCTCCAAGCCCCAGATCATCACGCACCAGGAGCAGGGCAAGACGCTGGAGCCGATGGAGCTCCTGGTGGTGGACGTGCCCGACGAGTTCATCGGCGCGGTCACCCAGAAGCTGGGCCCGCGGAAGGGCCAGATGGTGAAGATGGTCAACCACGGCACCGGGCGGGTCCGGCTCGAGTACCGCATTCCGTCCCGCGGGCTGATCGGCTACCGGTCGGAGTTCCTGACCGATACGCGCGGCACCGGGCTCCTGAACCACCTCTTCGACGGCTGGGCCGAGTGGCAGGGCGACATCCCGCACCGGGCCAACGGCGCCATGGTGGCCGACCGGCCGGGCAAGACCACGTCCTACGCCATCGACCATCTCCAGCCGCGCGGGGTGCTGTTCCTCGGCCCCGGCGAGCCGGTCTACGAGGGCCAGGTGGTGGGCGAGAACGCGCGCGACAACGACCTCGACGTCAACATCACGAAGGAGAAGAAGCTCACCAACGTGCGCTCCTCGACTTCGGACGAGGCGGTGCGCCTCACCCCGCCGCGCCTGATGAACCTCGAGCAGTCGATCGAGTGGATCCGCGAGGACGAACTCCTCGAGATCACCCCGAAGTCCCTCCGCCTCCGCAAGCAGACGCTCGGCGGCCGCCGCCGCTTCTAGCTCGCGGCGGCCGCCGTTCCTCGTCGACTACGTCTTCCCCATCGCGGCCATGCGGCGGGTCATCTCTTCCATGCTGACGTCCTCCGTGTGCGTGGCGAGGTGCCAGCTGTGGCCGAACGGGTCACGGAGCATGCCGGAGCGGTCGCCGTAGAACTGGTCGGCGACGGGGCGCACCTCGGTCGCGCCGGCCTCGATCGCCTGCTTGAACTGCGCGTCGACGTCGCGCACGTAGAGCAGGATGCTGACCGGGCTGCCGCCGTAGTGGCCGGCGCTCCGCGCGTCCATCTCCGGATGCTCGTCGGCGAGCATGATCACGGAGTCGCCGATCTCGAGCTCGGCGTGCCCGATCCGGTCGTTGGGCGCGGGCATCCGCATGCGCTCCCTGGCCCCGAACGCCCGCGTGTAGAAATCGATGGCCCGCGCGCCGCCGTCCACGATGAGGTACGGCGTGATCGAGTGGTAGCCGTCGGGGATCGGCTTCACCTTGGCGGCCTTGCCCGCGCTGCTCCTGGTCGCTCCGGTCTTGGTGGTCGTCATAGCTTCCCTCCTTGCTCTCGCGAGTTGAGTCGACGTAGTCGGTTGGCGATACCAGCCCACGCTACACCCATCTCCCGGACCGGCTACTCGAAGCGGGACGACGGGCTAGCCGTCGCGGAAATATGGGAGGGAACGTAACTCCACCGTCACGTCCACGTCGGCATCCCACTCCCCGTACCCGAGCAGCCCGCGCACGCTGACTCCGGGCGGGAGCTCCGCGCTCGGATCGAGCAGGGCCCGATGCAACCCGAGGGTGGGAAGAAACGACGCGGTCTCGCCGGGATCGGCTTCGCCCAGGAGCAGACACGCGTCGCCGTCGCCGGTAGTGATCACGATTCCCCGGTCGGCCTGCCACGAGAATCCGGCGCCACGGCCGACCTCGCGCAGGAGCCGCACGCGCGAAGGGCGCCCGAGCCGCGCGACGAGTGCCGGGCCCTCGTAGCGCCACTCGGCACGATCCGGCGGGCGCGCGGCGCCGCCCAGGCGGTCCCCGGTCAGCGCGTGGACGGCGCCGGTGCGGGCCGGCTCGAAGAAGGAGCCCAGCCGCTCGGCCGGATGGCGCTCGAGCGGCTCGAGGCGCAGCCGGCAGAGCTCGGTCCCGAACGCGGGCACGATCAGCGACGACAGCCGTACCGCGGCGCCGGCCGCCAGCGCGATCACGAAGCTCGAGCGGTAGACGCCGGGATCGAGCGGAGAGGTGAAGCCGGGTCCGGGGACGTACAGGAGATCGCGCCACGCCGACGCGAGTGCGGCGGCCAGTCGACGCTCGGGCTCCGGAAGGCGCAGATCGACGCTCGGCACGGCCTCACCGCGCGGGCCGGCCCGCGCCGGGAGCGGAAGGGCGGGAAGTCAGCGCCGCGGGCCGCGGCCGTGGCCGCGCCCATCGCGCCGGCCGCCCCCGCCGCCACCGGCGTGGCCGTGTCCACCCGCGCGCCCCCCGCGCGCGGCCATGCGCTGGCGCTTCTCCTCAGCGTAGCGGCGGCGCTCCTCGCTGGTCGGCTTGATCTCGGGCAGGAACAGATCGTCCCCGGCCCAGTCGACGGAGATCTTCTGGGCGATGAACTTCTCGATGGGCTCGAGCGCGAGCGCGCCCGCCTCGTCCACCAGGCTGATCGCCTTGCCGGCCGCTCCCGCGCGCGCGGTGCGGCCGATCCGGTGCACGTAGTCCTCGGCGTCCTGCGGCAGGTCCCAGTTCACGACGTGGCTCACGCCCTCGATGTGGAGGCCCCGGGAGGCCACGTCGGTGGCGACCAGGATCGGGAGCTGGCCCTCCTTGAAGTCGTTGAGGATCTTGAGCCGCTTCTTCTGGTCCACGTCGCCGGTGAGCGCGCGCGCCGACCAGCCGTTGCGCCCCAGGCGGTCCTCGAGCCGGCGAGCCTCCTCCCGGGTGTTGGAGAAGATCAGGATCCGGCTGCCACCCTCGCGCTTGAGGAGCCCGAGCAGCAGGTTGAACTTCTCCTCGCGGCCCACGTGGTAGAGCACCTGCTCGGCCTTCTCCACCGTCTTCTGCTGCGGGGTGATGCTGATCTGGGTCGGATTGTTCATGAACTCCCAGGTCAGCTCCAGCACGCGGAACGACAGCGTGGCCGAGAACAGGAAGGACTGCCGCTTCTCCGGCCGCGGCAGTCGGCGCAGGATGAAGCGGAGGTCCGCGATGAAGCCCATGTCGAACATCCGATCGGCCTCGTCGATGACCAGCACCTCGACGCGCCCCGGCGACCAGACGTGCTGCTTGAGGTAGTCGATGAGCCGGCCCGGCGTGCCCACCAGGACGTCGCAGCCCTCGCGCAGGGCGTCGCGCTGCTTGTTGTAGTCGATGCCCCCGTAGACCGCCAGGATGCGGAGCCCGGTGTGCGCGCCCAGCAGGTTCGCGTCGGACTCGATCTGCACGACCAGCTCGCGCGTTGGCGCGATGATCAGCACGCGGGGTGAGGTCACCCCCGTGCGCGGCGGCGCGGGGTGTGTGAGGCAGCGCGTGAACGCGGCGATCAGGAAGGCCGCGGTCTTGCCGGTGCCGGTCTGCGATTGCCCGGCCACGTCCTTGCCGCGGAGCGCGAGGGGCAGCGCCGCTTCCTGGATCGGCGTGGCCGCGACGAAGCCCGCGTCCTGGATGCCGCGCCGCACCGGGGAGGGCAGGTCGAGGGACGCGAAGTCGAGCGGGCTCACGACGGCGCGCCCTTCGCGGCGGCCTCCGGCGCCGTCTTCTTCCGGCCGAAGATGCGCGCGGAGACGATCCCGAGCTCGTAGAGGATACAGAGCGGGCCCGCCATCAGGGTCTGGTTCACCACGTCGGGCGTCGGTGTGAGCACCGCCGCGATGATGAAGTTGATCAGGATCGCGTACTTCCGGTTCTTGGAGAGGAACTGCGGGGTCACGAGCCCGAGCATGGACAGGAGCGTTATCACCACCGGCAGCTCGAACACCACCCCGAAGGCGAGCGTGAACTTGATGATGAAGTCGATGTAGCTCGAGATCGTGATCATGGGCTTGAGACCCTGTTCCTGCCCGAAGCTCACCAGGAAGTTGATGGCGAACGGGATGATCACGAACAGCGCGAAGGCGCCGCCGGCCAGGAACAGGAAGGAGCCCACCAGGATGAAGGGCACCGCGTACTTGCGCTCGTGCTTGTGGAGTCCCGGAGCCACGAAGGCCCAGACGTTCCAGAGGATCACCGGCGTCGCGATGAACACGCCCATGATCATCGCCACCTTCATGTAGGTCCAGAAGGCCTCGGTCGGCGTGGTGAAGACCAGCTCGGTCTTCAGGTGACGCGACAAGAACCGCATCACGGCGTTGGTGAAGTACAGCGAGATCGCGAGGCCGACTCCGGCGGGGATCAGGCTCCAGATGATGCGCGTGCGCAGCTCGGTGAGGTGGTCGAAGAACGACATCTTGCCGGCCTCATCGTCCGCGGCCACGTCGGAGCCGGCGACCGGCTCGGAATCGCTCATCACCAGCCCTGCACGAAGTGCCGGAGCTGCCCGACGCCCCGGCCCGCCTTGAAGCCCTCGCGGATCGCGGCGGTCACGTAGGCCTTGGCGGCCCGGATCGAGTCGCCCAGGGCCTGCCCGCGCGCGAGGCCCGCGGCGATGGCGGCCGAGAACGTGCAGCCGGTGCCGTGGGTGTTGGCCGAATCGATCCGCGCGGCGGTGAAGCGGGTGAACTCGCGCCCGTTCCACAGGAGATCGGTCGCGTCGCCCTTGAGATGGCCGCCCTTGACCAGCACGTAGCGCGGTCCCAGCGCGTGGATGCGCCGCGCCGCTTCTTCCATGTCCTCGGGCTCGGCGACCCGTACGCCCGCGAGCACTTCGGCCTCGGGCAGGTTAGGGGTGACGACCAGGGCCATCGGCAGGATGCGTTCAATCAGGGCCCGCCGGGCCGCGGGCTCCAGCAGCGGATCACCCGACTTCGCGACCATGACCGGATCGACCACCAGCTTCTCGATCCGCTGTCGGGCGTCCAGCTCGCCGAGAACCGTGGCGACCGCCTCGATGATCGGCGCCGTCGACAGCATGCCGCACTTCGCGGCGTCCGTACCGAAGTCGCCCAGGACCGACCGAAGCTGCTGCGCCACGAACGCGGGCGGGAGGTTCTCCACGCCCTGGACCCCGAGCGAGTTCTGCGCCGTCACCGCGGTGATCACCGACATGCCGAACACCCGGAACGCCGAGAACGTCTTGAGGTCCGCCTGGATGCCCGCCCCGCCGCCGGAATCAGACCCGGCGATGGTGAGCGCCTTGGGAATCAACATGGCCCCTTAGTATACGGGATACGGTAGGGGCCGGCGGGAAGAACCTCCCGGATCGTGCCCGAACCTACCAGCGCGCGGAGATGCCGACGAGGGCCGAGTGGCTGTCGAGGTCCGTGCGCAGCGTCATCTTGTTCAGCGCGGCGTCTCGCAGCTCGAAATCGAGCGAGGTGTGGGTGAAGCGATACTCTCCGAACACCGCCAGGTTCTTGTAGACCTGCACCGCGACGCCGGCGGCCGCCTTGACGCCGAACGAGAGCTCGGTGTCGCCGTCCTGGTTGTGGAACTGCCGGGTGTCCCGCGGCGTGATCGAGGTGACGAAGATCGGCGGGCCGATCGCGATGTACGGCTGCACGCGGCCCTGGGGCGCGTCGTCGGACCGGAGGAGCGGCAGGCGGAGCATCAGATCCACCGAGATCGCGCTGACGTCGGTCTCGAAGTACCCGGTGCCGCCGCGCCCGGTCCCGCAGCCGCCGGGGAGGAAGCAGCCGCGCACGTTGACCGACTGCCCGGCGATGTAGGGGTAGTAGCGGAAGAAGTCGAAGCCGAGCCCGATGAACGGCACCGCGTCGAAGTACCGACCGACGCGACCACCCCACGCGAGCGACTTGTCGAAGTGCACGTCCTCGTAGACGGCGGGACCGACGCTTCGATCGCTGGTCTTGACGTCGTGGTCCTGGGTGAGGCTCAGCCCGGCGAAGACGTCAGCGAACCACTCCGCCGAGGCCGGCCGCGCGCCGAGCCCGATCGTGATGGCGACGGCAACGACGACGGCGGCGATCCGGGTCGTGATCATGTGGACAACTCTACCATCCCTCGGGGGGAATGATGAGGGTGAACTCACCCCGGACTGGACCGGCCTCGAACCGCTCCCGCAAGGCCGCCGCGGTCCCGCGGACGATCTCCTCGAACTGCTTGGTCATCTCCCGGGCCACCACTATGTGGCGGTCGCCGAAGACCTGGGATACCGCCTGCAGCGTAGCCAGGATCCGGTGGGGCGACTCGTAGCACACGACCGTCGTCTCCAGGTCTCGCAGTGCCTCCAGCCGATGCACCCGGCGTCCCGGCTTGACGGGCAGGAAGCCCTCAAAGACGAACCGGTCGGCGGGGACGCCGGCCGCCGATAGCGCGGCGATCACCGCGGAGGGCCCGGGCACCGGCACCACCGGGATCGCCGCCTCGCGGGCCTGGCGGACCAGGAGGAAGCCGGGGTCCGAGATGCCGGGCGTCCCCGCGTCGGTGACGAGGGCGACCGAGCGGCCCTCCTGGAGCGTCTCGATCAGGCGCGCGCCCTTGCGGAGCTTGTTGTGCTCGAAATAGCTCGTGACCGGGACGTGGATGCCGAAGTGCGTCAGCAGCGTCCGGGTCCGTCGGGTGTCCTCGCAGGCCACGAGTGCGACTTCCTTCAGGACGCGGAGGGCCCGGAGCGTGACGTCTTCGAGGTTGCCGAGCGGGGTGGCGACGACGTACAGCGTGCCGGTCAGGCGGACTGTTCCTTCTGCTCGGAGATGAGGATGGGCCGATCCTTGTTGAGGATGACCTCGCGGGTGATGATGCACTCCTTGAGCCCCTCGATCGAGGGCAGCTCGTACATCACTTCCAGCATCACCTCTTCGAGGACGGCCCGGAGCCCGCGCGCGCCCGTCCCGCGCTTCATGGCCTCGCGGGCGACGGCCGCGACGGCGTCGTCGGTGAATTTGAGCCGCACCTTCTCGAGGTCGAAGTACTTCTGGTACTGCTTGATGATCGCGTTCTTCGGCTCGCGGAGGATGCGCACGAGCGCCGGCTCGTCGAGATCGTGGAGCGTCGCCACGACCGGCAGGCGCCCGACGAACTCGGGAATGAGCCCGTACTTGAGGAGGTCCTCCGGCTGGACCATCGCGAGGAGGTCGCCGACGCGGCGCTCCTCGCGGCTCTTGACCTCGGCCCCGAAGCCCATGCCGGTCTTGCCCACGCGGCTCTCGACGATCTTGTCGAGCCCGACGAAGGCGCCGCCGCAGAGGAAGAGGACGTTCGAGGTGTCGACCTGGATGAACTCCTGGTGCGGGTGCTTGCGGCCGCCCTGCGGCGGCACGTTGGCGATCGTGCCCTCGAGGATCTTCAGGAGCGCCTGCTGGACGCCCTCGCCGGAGACGTCGCGCGTGATCGA
>Ga0187777_10002122_pt1 | contig 12759 bp, 13 predicted proteins | sample 1015_Q2_SP5_10_M_FD_132416 | JGI IMG/M metagenome (GOLD analysis project Ga0187777, IMG submission 132416) | Tropical peat soil microbial communities from peatlands in Department of Meta, Colombia - 1015_Q2_SP5_10_MG | ecosystem: Environmental > Terrestrial > Soil > Wetlands > Peat | place...
CTGCCCGTTGCGCTGCGACGAGCGATCGAGCGGCACGAGGTTCTGCACCGTGCCCTTGCCGAAGGTGGTCTGCCCGAGGATGACGCCGCGGTGATAGTCCTGGATCGCGCCCGCGAAGATCTCCGACGCCGAGGCGCTCAGGCGATCGACGAGCACCGCGAGCGGGCCGGTGTAGGCGGGTTCGCTCTCGGGATCATCGAGCACTTCGAGTCTTCCGGTGGTGTCGCGCAGCTGCACCACGGGGCCGTGATCGATGAATAGCCCGGTGAGCGCGGTCGCCTCGGGGAGGTAGCCGCCGCCATTGTTGCGCAGGTCGAGCACGAGCCCGTCGATGTTTTCGGCCTTGAGCTCGCGGACCAGCTTGAGCACATCGCGCGTCGTGCTGCGGCAGTCCTCGGCGCCCGCGTTTTCGCAGGCGACGTCCTGGTAGAACCCGGGGACCGTGATCACACCGATCTTGAGCGTCCGTCCGTTGCGCGCGAAGGTCTTCACTTCCTTGTGCGCCGCCTGCGCTTCGAGGGTGACTTTGTTGCGCGTGAACTCCACGACCTTCTCGGTACTTCCCGGAGCTGCGCCCGCCGGCAGTATCTGCAGACGCACCGTGGTGCCCGCCTTGCCGCGGATGAGTTGCACCACATCATCGAGCCGCCAGCCGATGACATCCGTGAACGGTCCCTCGTGTCCCTGGCCGACACCGGTGATACGGTCGTTGATGTTGAGCGTGCCGGCGACCGCCGCGGGACCGCCCTCGAGCACGTTCATGATGGTGACGTAGTCATCGACCAACTGCAGCGAGGCGCCGATGCCCTCGTAGTTGAGGCTCATCTGGATGCGGTATTCCTCGGAGCTGCGCGGGGAGAAGTAGCTCGAGTGCGGATCGAAGGCGCGCGCGTAAGCGTTCATCAGGTTCTCGAACACGTCCTCGCTCGTCACCTGATCGACGCGCTTGAGCACGCGTTCGTAGCGCTTGCGCAGGATGTCGCCCGCCTCGGGCCAGGTCTTGCCGGTCAGCATGAGCGACAGCGCATCGTTCTTGACGCGCTTTCTCCAGAGCTCGTTCATGGCGGCCGTATCGGCCGGCCAGGGGGCGTGCGCGCGATCGAATTCGAAGGTTTCGTTGAGGGTCCAGTCGGGCTCGGTCTTCAGGAGCTCGAGCGCGTAGTCCATGCGTTCGCGGTTGCGCTGCTGGAAGCGCGCGAAGATCAGATACGCCGGCTCAATTTCCCCGGTACGGATCATGTCGCCGAACTGCAACCGATACGCGTTGAAATCGTTGATGTCACTTTGCAGGAAATAGCTGCGCTGCCCGTCGAGAAACTCGAGATAACGCTGATAGACGGTCTCCGACATCTTGTCGTCGAGCTGGGCGTGACTGTAGTGCGCCTCCTCGAGGATGCGCCCGATCTTGCGCGCGGTGTCCCGTTGCGTATCTGTCGGTGCGATGGCTCCCGGGGGCAGGAGGGTCGCCGTGTTCGCCGGCGCCTGGGTGGAGCTCGCGAGCGCCAGCGCCACGACGGCGAGGGCGGCGGCGGTGATCCACCAGGACGAGCGGCGCAGGGAGTCGGTCATCGGGGGGCTCGCAGCTTAGGTAAACTCCGTATGACCAAGGCTAGAGCCTGCGGTTCGCCTTAACAAGTACCGGTTTCCCACCATGCGACCAATGGCTGCCCTTTTGGCAATTCTGGCCGGCTCGGCGGTCGCCCTCGCCACCGGGCTCATCATGACCTGGATCGTGATCCTGTTCCTTCCCGCCGACGAGGCGCGCTTCGCCCCCGAGCAACCCGCTCTCATGCGCGCCGTGGCGGTCTTCACCGTGTTCGCAGCGGCTTCGGGCAGCAGCTTCTACGCGCAGCTGCGCGAGCGGCGCTGGCGCTTCGCGGCTCACGCCGCGACGCTCCTCATGTTCGCCGTTGCGGTGTGGCTTTACTGGCCTAAGTGAGGGGCTCAACCGCTCGGCGCCCGCCACCTAGCCGTCCCCACGCGGTGGGCGCGCGCGAATGAGCAGGACAATGATGCGAATAAGAAGCAGCATTACGAAGGGCCCGAGCGCGACCGCCCAGAACACCGCCGAGCCATGCATGAGGCCGGTGAAGTAGTCGAGCAGCAGCGCAAACGGCCCCGCATGGGTGTTTTGCCCGTGCGTGTAGGGCCCGAGCATGCGGTTGCCGACATACCAGATGAGAAACGGCACGCCAAAGAGACCGATGGCGAACATGAGACCAAAGATGACGAGCTCGCGCTGCGTGCGCGGGTGGCTCTCCCAGAGCTCCTTCAGGCGCTCGAGCATCGTCGGTTCGGCGGTCGGAGGTGGGGAGGAGGGTGGATTCGAGGTCGCTTGCGGGACTGACACGGCGGGCATAATAGCGTTGTCATGGACAAAATCAGAGCCGCGGTCATCGGGGTAGGGTACCTCGGGCGTTTTCACGCGCAGAAGTACGCGCAGGCGGTGGGTTGCGAGCTCTGCGCGGTCGTCGACCCCTGCGAGGAGGCCCGCGATGCGGTCGCTGCCGAGCTCAAGACGCGTCCCCTCGCCGATCACCGCTCGCTCCTTGGTACGGTCGATGCGGTGAGCGTGGTCACACCGACGCCGACGCACTTTGCGATTGCGCGCGAGTTCCTCGAGTCCGGGGCGCACGTGCTGGTCGAAAAACCGATCACCGAGACCATCCCGGAGGCGCGCAAACTCATCGCGATCGCCGCGCGCGCCGGACGGGTCCTGCAGGTCGGACACCTCGAGCGCTTCAACGCAGCGATCCTCGCCGCCGAACCGCACCTGAAGTACCCGCGCTTCATCGAATGCCATCGCCTCGCGCCCTATCGCGAGCGCGGCACGGACGTGAACGTAGTGCTCGATCTCATGATCCACGACATCGACATCGTCGAGACCATCGTCGACTCTCCCATCACCTCGATCGATGCGGTCGGCACGCCGGTCTTCACCGACGAGATCGACATCGCCAACGCCCGCATCCGCTTCGCGAATGGTTGCGTTGCGAACGCCACCGCCTCGCGGGTGAGCATGAAGACCGAACGCAAGATGCGCATCTTCGCGGGCGATGCGTATCTTTCGCTCGATCTGCAGCAGAAGATCGTCACCGTGATCCGTAAGCGCAGCGCCGCAGATGCTCCGGGTGCGCTCCCGGTGACGATCGAGGAGCAAAGTCTCGAGCCTGGCGATGCGCTCAAAGCGGAGATCGACTCCTTTCTTGACTGCATACGCAAGCGCCGCCCGCCGGTTGTCTCGGGCGAAGCGGGCCTCAGGGCGCTCGAAACCGCTATGCGCATCACCGAGCAGGTGCAGCACTCGCTGGCGCAACTCGAGAGGCGGCCGCGCGGTGGGCGTGCACGCGCGGCGCGCCCGGCGCGCGCGCCAGCACGGGGCAAGCGTGCGCGGGGGCGGTAGTAGAATCAGGCGGAGCGCGCGATCGGGAAGGTCAACGAGGGTGAGCGAGCCAGAGCATTTTCGGCGCGAGCCGCGGCCGGTGACGGTGGCGGCGATCCAGGTGGCGATGAGCTGGGACAGCGAGGGCAATATCGCGCGCGCCGAGCGGCTCGTGCGCGAGGCGGCAACGCGCGGCGCGCAGATCATTCTGCTGCCCGAGCTCTTTGAAACCCCCTACTTCTGCATCGAGCAGGATGCGCGTCATCTCGCTCTCGCGCGACCCACCGCCGAGAACCGCGCGGTGCAACACTTCGCCGCCATCGCGCGCGAGCTCGGCGTCGTGCTGCCGATCAGCTTCTTTGAGCGCGCAGGTCGCGCCTACTTCAATTCCATTGCGATCCTCGATGCCGACGGCACGAACCTCGGCGTCTACCGCAAGTCACACATTCCGAACGGCCCTGGCTATCAGGAGAAAAATTACTTCTCACCCGGAGACTCGGGATTTCGGGTGTGGGAGACGCGCTTCGCACGCATCGGGGTCGGGATCTGCTGGGACCAGTGGTTTCCTGAGACCGCGCGCGCCATGGCACTCACGGGGGCCGAGCTCTTTTTCTTCCCGACTGCGATCGGCACCGAGCCCCCTCCTGCACTTCCTGTGAATTCGCGCGAGCACTGGCAGCGCACCCAACAGGGGCATGCGGCGGCCAACCTGACGCCACTCGTCGCTGCCAACCGCTATGGAATTGAGCGCTCGCTTCAGGACCCGCAAGGACTCTACATCCGCTTCTATGGCTCCTCTTTCATCGCGGATGCGATGGGGGCAATCGTCGCCGCGGCGCCGGAGGAGGGCGAGGCCGTGCTCACGCATACCTTCGACCTGGAGGCAATCGCGGCACTGCGCGATAACTGGTTCGTGTTCCGCGACCGCCGTCCCGAGCTCTACGGAGTATTGAGTTCCCTCGATGGACGTGGCGGCGCCGCCCAGGCGTCCGCACCCGCACGCCGCCCGCGCCCGCGGGCGGGCGGGGACTGAGGGCTGTTCCGTACGGGAGTCCGCTGAACCGGCTCCCGCCCCCTGTGCGCGGAACTTGAGCTCGATCTTATCTTCGACGGCGAGCGCTTTGTTCGGCACCTGACTGTCAGGTCTCGTGTCCGTCTATGCCCTGCGTGTGTAGGATTGCGCGAGCCCTGACGTTGCCTGTGTCGGGCTCGTCGCAAAAAAACAGGAGGGAGCCAGATGCCGCATCTTAGATGTTCCAGAATTCTATTGGTGTTCCTGTCGGCGTGTTGCTGGACACTGCTCGCAACTACCTCATTCGCTCAGACCCACAAACCCAACATCCTGGTCATCATGGGAGATGACATCGGGTGGTACAACACGAGCATCTACAACCGCGGCGACATGGGCTATGCGACGCCCAACATCGACCGCATCGGCAAAGAAGGCGCGCTGTTCCTGAGCTGGTATGGCCAACAAAGTTGTACGGCCGGGCGTGCCGCATTCGTTACCGGTCAGTCGCCAATTCGCACCGGTCTCACGAAAGTCGGGCTCCCGGGTGCGGATGTCGGACTGAGTGCCAAAGACCCGAGTGTTGCTGACGTGCTGAAGGCACTCGGTTACGCAACGGGGCAGTTCGGGAAAAATCACCTGGGTGACCGCAACGAGTTTCTTCCCTGTGTGCACGGTTTCGACGTTTTCTTCGGGAATCTGTATCACCTGAACGCCGAGGAGGAACCGGAGAATCCCGATTATCCAAAAAACCCCAAGTTCAAAGCGAAATTTGGACCGCGAGGCGTGTTGCGCTGTACGGCGACCGCAGCGGACGACACCACTGTGGACCCGAGTTACGGCAGAGTGGGCAGGCAGAGTATCGAGAACACCGGACCGCTAACTACGCAGAGAATGCAGACCATTGACGATGAGTTCACGGACGCAGCACTCGCCTGGATCGAGGCACAGGCGAGGGCCGGTAAGCCCTTCTTCTGCTATTACAATTCGACGCGCATGCATATTTTCACGCACTTGAAACCCGCCTCCGTTGGCAAGACGGGCCTCGGGATCGAGGCCGACGGCATGGTCGAACACGACGATCACGTCGGGCAGTTGCTTAAGAAGTTGGATGAGCTCGGTATCGCCGACAACACCATCGTGGTGTACACCTCGGATAACGGCGCGGAAGTAATGACCTGGCCCGACGGTGGCACGACGCCCTATCGCGGGGAGAAGGCCACGAACTTCGAGGGCGGCTACCGTGTGCCGACACTCATCCGCTGGCCCGGAGTCATCAAGCCCGGAACGATCTACAATCAGTTTTTTGCTCACGAGGATTTCATCCCGACGTTTGCAGCGGCCGCGGGCAATCCCGAGATCGTCCAGCAATGCATGAAATCCTGCCGCTTGGGCAGCAGTTCATTTCACGTGCATCTTGACGGCTATAACCTGATGCCCTTCTTTAAGGGCGAGGTGCAGGAATCGCCGCGTAAGGAGTTTCTCTACTGGAGCGACGACGGGGACCTGTTTGCCATCCGTGTTCTAGATTGGAAGATCGCCTTCTTTGAGCAGTACCACGAAGGTATCGGCATCTGGCAAGAGGAGTACACGAAGCTTCGTGTGCCAATGCTTTACAACCTTCGTGAGGACCCCTTCGAGCGCGGTCCGAGCTCGATCTATTACAACGACTGGATGGTGCGCCGGGTGTTTGTGCAGGTCCCGGCACAAGCCATCGTTGCGAACTGGCTCTCGAGCTTCAAGGAGTATCCGATCCGGCAGCGACCCGCGAGCTTCAACCTCGATGAGGTGATGCGAAAACTGACCCCGGGTAACTAACACGGAAGAAGCGGGTGGCATAGGAAGCATGCGGTTCCCGGTGTTTCGTGACCGGGAACCGCAGGGTTGGTGGAGGCGGGGGGACAGCGTCTCCGCGGCTTTCGCCACGGGCTGGACTATGCCTTCATCCATGCGCTCCGGAGTGCGGACGCCTGGACGCGGAGCGTGTTATTCGGCCGCCAGGTGCCGGCCGAATCCTAGTGCCCGCCCGCGGCGCGCTGCGCCGTCGGCGGGTCTATGAGTCTCTACGGGGCAGGCCTGAGGTTGGCCCTCTTCCTACCCCTCGGCGTTGCCATGCCGCTCCCCAAAAGAGGAAAGCGCCGTCAGGTTTCGCCGATGTGAGCTCCGTTCTCAGCCAGACCTCTCGGCCTGGCGCGACCCTCGATCGAACCCCCGTCCGTAAGTCCTAGACTTCAGGATCTACGTACGTAGCTCTCTCTTTGATTCTCGCGCGGCGCTACCCGAGGAGCAGGGAAGACGCAACGCCAGCGGCCAGTGACTCTTAACGCTGCGGCCTGTCGCACGCCGCAGCGCGATCCTGTGAACGCGTCCCCTGAGTCGGTCGCACAGGCACGAGCCGGTCAGAGGTCAGCTGCGACTAGGCAGCTAGAGCGTAGTTGTCGTCGTTGGCAACTATGAGTTGCAGCAGGTTTTACGAGGGCACTGCACCTCGGTACGCCCCTGAAGGTTCGTAACCCACGTCGAAACCGGTCGCCCCCTTCAAGGCATCACACCAGACAAGCATACCTCAAGGGCGGGTGGGACCTGTGGCACAATGCGCACGGGTGCCCTGCGGGCGGCGCGATCTCACAATGACAAGTCGCCCCCGGGCGCCTTCTTATTTAAGGGAGAGTCGCCCGGATGGGGAAGGAAACTCGTTGGCTCCTCGTTGGGGTTCTGGCTTTGGGCGACGCTGCCCGTGCGGATGATGAGACCTGGGCCGCGCGCGCGGCGCTCGGTTATTCCAAGACCAGCGGCAACACCGATACGACCACCTTCAATTACCTCGCGCATGCCGCGCACGTGATCGGGGATTGGAAGCTCCTCGGTGGCATCTCCGGCGTTTATGGATCCACCCAGGGCGAGACCACCGCGCAGTCCTTCGATGGGTATCTGCAGGCGAACTACAACATCACGCCGCGCTTTTACTGGTACGGGGGACTCAAGTACGACGACGACCACTTCAGTGGATTTGCGTACCAGGAGTCACTCGCCACGGGCGTCGGTTATCAGTTCGTCAAGAGCGATGCCACGAAACTCAGCGCCCAGATCGGCGTCGGCGCGCGCCAGCTGCAGCAGGAAATCCTGGTCAAGGACGCCATCGGCGGCATCGTGAGCAGCACCAAGCTTCCGGCAACCACCGATGCGGTGCTCGACGCCGCGGCGAACTACGAGCATGCCTTCAACTCATCGACCAAGCTCCTGGTAACGGCCTCGCTCGATGCCGGCTCGACCAACACCCTTACCGTGGCAGTTGTCTCGCTGCAGGTGAAGATGAGCTCACTCCTCGCGCTCTCCATTGGCTACCAGTACAAACACAACAGTAATCCGCCAACGGGTTCGGTCGGGACCGATACGCTGACTACGGTGAACCTGGTCTACGAATTAAAGAACCCGAAGCTCGCGCCGGAGTAAGCGCCCCGCGCCGCGGGGTGCGCCTGCGTTCAGCCACGCCGGAGCAAGCGCGCCTTGGAGCGCTGCCAGTCGCGATCCTTCTCGACGGCGCGCTTATCGTGTTGTTTCTTGCCCTTGGCAAGCCCGACCTGCAATTTCGCGCGTCCGGCTTTCCAGTAGAGCTCGAGCGGCACGAGCGTGTAGCCGCGGCGCTCGACCGCACCGATGAGCCCCTGGAGCTCGCTCCGATGAAGGAGGAGCTTGCGGGTGCGCACGGGATCTGGCGTGCGGTGAGTCGAGGTGGTCGGAAGGGGCGAGATATGCGCGCCGATCATGAACGCTTCGCCCCCGCGCAGGTACACATATGCCTCCTTCAATTGCGCGCGGCCCGCACGCATCGCCTTCACTTCCCAGCCCTCAAGCGCGAGCCCGGCCTCGTAACGCTCTTCGATGAAATAGTCGAAGCGCGCCTTGCGGTTCTCGGCGATCAGTCGCGGCGCTTTGTCGGCGGCTTTGGTCATACGGGGGCGTAATGGGACAATGCGCGCATGCGCGAGGTCAAGCGTTCGGCGCTCATCAACAAGTCGCCGGCGCAGATGTTTGCACTCATCAACGATATCGAGAGCTACCCGCAGTTCCTGCCGTGGTGCACGCACGCCCGGGTCGATTCGCGCTCGGAGCGCGAGCTACTCGCCACGATCGGGGTGCGTCAGGGGCCGCTCGAGGGCGAGTTCACGACCCGCAATACGCTCGAACCCGACTCGCGCGTGCGCATGCAGCTCGTGAGCGGACCGTTCCGAAGCCTCGAGGGCGAGTGGCGCCTCGAGCCGATCGGCCCGAATGGCTGCAAGATCGAGCTCACGATGCGCTTCGCCTTCAAGAACCCGATCACGGCCGTGCTCTTCGAGGGGCAGTTCGCGTACACCGTGGGCTCGCTCGTCGATGCCTTCGTGGCGCGGGCGCAATCGTGACGCAGCCCCGAGCGCGCAAGCGCTGTCTCGTGGCGTATGCGCTGCGCGAGCGGCAGTATCTTTGGAGCGTCGAGCTCGAGCCTTCAGCCCTCATCGAGGATGCACTCGCTGCCGCGCGCACTCAGCACGAGGAGCTGGGCGGCTCCGATCCCATCCCCTGGGACAAGGCACGGGTGGGGATCTACGGCGAAGCGCGCCGGCGCACGGATCCTTGCGCGGAGGGGGATCGCATCGAACTCTACCGCCCCCTCGCTGTCGATCCGCGCCTGCGCCGCCGGGAGCGCGTGGCGCGCGAGCGGCGCGCGGGCACGAAGAGCGGAAAGCGCTAGATCGTCGGGAACTTGGCGGGCGAGGGGCCCGGTTCCGGAGCGCGCGGCGCGCTGTTTGGCACGTTGACGCGATCGAAATGCGTCACCTTGTCCTCCTTGAAGTAGACGACGAGGTGGCGCTCCTCGGGCGTGCGCAGCCGTCCGTACTTGAAGTAGTAGACGTAGTCCCAGCGGTCCTTGTCGAACACCGCGGGCACCATCGGTGTGCCGAGCAGATAGCGGACCTGGGTACGCGTCATGCCGACCTGGAGCTGATCGACGGTTCGGCCCTCGAGGTAGTTACCCTGCTGGATGTTCATGCGGTAGACGCAGCCCCCAAGGAGCGTGCAGCCCGCGAGCAGGGCCGCGAGCGTGGTGGCTAGGCGTGAAGACAGGCGCATCGTTCTCCGAAGGAGGATAATCGAAACCGCGAATGATACCCGATCGACGCCCGTCCGCAGCGGGCGGTGCGCCGCTCGGATGGAGAGGTGTGTGGAAGGCAAGGATCTGCGCAAGGCCGGCTTGAAGGTGACGTTGCCGCGCCTGAAGATCCTCGAGATCCTCGAGGGCAGCCGCCTGCGGCACCTCTCGGCCGAGGACATCTACCGCACGCTCCTCGAATCGCACGAGGACATAGGCCTCGCCACCGTGTACCGCGTGCTCACGCAGTTCGAGGCGGCGGGGCTCGTCACGCGTCATCACTTCGAGGACGGCATGGCGGTCTTCGAGCTGAATCAGGGCACGCACCACGATCACATCGTGTGCAGCGACTGCGGACACGTCGAGGAGTTCGTGGACGCCAGCATCGAGGAGCGGCAGACGGCGGTCGCGCAGCGGCTCGGCTTCACGATCCGCGACCACTCCTTGATTCTCTATGGACAGTGCCGGCGCACGCACTGCCCGCACCGTAAAGGCAAGTCGAGCTAGCTGCGGCCCTTCTTGCCGCCGCTCAGTCGCGGCAGCATCAACGTCTGCGCGGTGTCGGCCGTGGAGTCGGGCGCTGCCTCCGCCACACGGTGGGCGCCGGTCGCCCCGCTCGAGCGCGATGGCGGCGGGTAGGTCGCCGAGGCGAGCATGTCGCGGGCGTGTTCGCGAGCCTTGGGGGTGATTTCGACGCCGCCGAGCATGCGCGCGAGCTCCTCCACACGGTCCTCGCCGCTCAGTGTGGCGGCCGTGATGCGCGTCGTGCGTCCATCGCTCAGCTTCGTCACGCGGATGTGATGGTGCGCCTGGCAGGCAACCTGCGGGAGGTGCGTGACGCATAGCACCTGCGCGCGCCCGCCAAGCGTGCGGAGCTCGCGGCCGACGATCTCCGCCACCGCGCCGCCGATGCCCGCATCGACTTCATCGAAGACCATGGAGCGGGCATCCTGCATCGCGCAGGCGACCTGCACCGCGAGCGAGAGCCGTGCGAGTTCGCCCCCGGAGGCCACCTTGGCCAGCGCGCGCGGGGGGTGTCCCGGGTTCGCGGTGACGCGGAATTCGATCTGATCGATACCGTGACGGGCCGGCTCGGCGTTGCCGGCCTGGGTAACATCGACCTCGAAGCGTCCGCCTGTCATCCCGAGCGTCTGCATGCGCGAGGTGATGTCGCGCGCGAGCGCGCGCGCGGCAGCGATGCGCTTGGCGGTCAACTCCCCGGCCTGCACGCGGTAGCCCTCGAGCGCGCTCGCGAGCTCTTTGCGCAACACCTCGAGATCGAGATCCGCGCGTTCGAGAGCGGTGAGTTCGCGGTCGAGCTCCGCGGTGCGCTCGGAGAGCTGCGCGGGTGTCGTGCGGTGCTTGCGTGCCAGTTCCTCGATCGCCGCGAGTCGCCGCTCGACCTCTTCCTGGCGCGTCGCATCGACGTCGAGGCTCTCGCGGTAATGCTCGAGCTCACGCGCGGTCTCACGCACCACGATCACCGCCTCTTCCAGCATCGGCAGCACGGCGGCGAGCTTCGCGTCAACGCCGGCAAGTCCCTTGAGGGCCGCGAGCGCACGGCTGAGCGCGGCATGGGCGCTCGCGGCATCGTTCTCGTAAAGCTCGCCGATCGCGGTCTGGGTCCCGGTCGCGAGCCGACCGCGGTGCGTGAGTCGCGCGCGCTCGGCGCTCAGGGATTCGAGCTCGCCTTCTTTGAGCTCGAGCGCCTTGAGCTCGCGCAACTGATAGCGCAGGAGGTCGAGCCGCGCGTCGCGATCGCGAGCCTTGCTGTCGAGCTCGAGCGTGCGATTCAAGAGCTCGGTCCACACCCGATGCGCGATGCCGACCTGGCTCGTGAGGTTGGTGAGGGCGCCGTAGCCATCGAGGAGCTCGCGCTGGGCGGTGCTGCGGGTGAGCGACTGGAATTCATGCTGGCCGTGAAGGTCGATGAGGATGTCGCCCGCCTCGCGCAGCAGCTGCAGCGGAACCGACTGGCCGTTGAGATAGCCGCGCGAGCGCCCATCCGCCCCAATCACCCGCCGCACGATGAGCTCGTTGAGAGCGCTGATCGACTGCTCCTCGAGCCACTGCACGAGTGAGCGCGGCACGTTGGTGAGATCGAAGCTGCCCGAGATCTCGGCGCGCTCGGCGCCGACGCGCACCACTTCGGCGCCGGCGCGCCCGCCCGCGAGGAGTTGCAACGCATCGACGAGGATCGACTTGCCGGCGCCGGTCTCCCCGGTGAGTACCGTAAGACCGGATGCTAACTCGAGCTCCACCGAATCGATGATGGCGAAGTCGCGGATCTGCAGGTGCGTGAGCATCGGTTCCTAACGCTCGAAGCTGCCGCGGCCCCAGTGAAGCTTCGAGCGCAGCAGACGGTAGTAGTCGTGGCCCTTGGGATGGAGGAGCGTCACGCGCTCGGGCGCGGTCGTGATCTCAAGTCCATCCCCGGGAGCGAGCGCCCCAAGGAGCGCGCCATCGCAGCTCACCTGGGCACGGGTGTCGGGTCGCTCAAGCAGCGTCACCTCGATGAGTGAGTCCGCCGACACCACGATCGGGCGGTCGGAGAGGGTGTGGGCGCAGATCGGGGCGATCACGAGCACGGGCAGGTGCGGCTCGAGGATCGGCCCACCGCAGGAGAGTGCGTACGCCGTCGAGCCCGTCGGGCTCGCGACGATGATCCCATCGCCATCGTGGGTGTTCACGTAGTTGTGATTGATGCGGGTCTCGAAATCGAGCGTGCGCCCGGTGTCGCGCTTTTGCATGACCACATCGTTGAGCGCGAACGCCTGGGCGACCTGGCCACCCGCCGCACGCAGCCGCGCGCTCAGGAGCGGCCGCGAATCCCGATCGAGCTCGCCAGCGATCGCCGCATCGACCGCCGCTGTCATGTTCTGCGGCATCACATCGGTGAGAAATCCGAGCCGCCCGCGGTTGATTCCAAGGAGCGGCACGTCGTGTCGCGCGACGAGGCGCGCGGCGTAAAGGAGCGTGCCATCGCCGCCGATCGCGATGACGAGATCCGCGCGCTCGGGGATCGCGCCCGCCGGGACGCGCTCGACGCCCGCGATGGGCGCCGGCAGGTGGCTATCGTGCTCGATGAGTACACGCACGCCGCGCGCGCTGAGATGAGCGGCGAGCGCGCTCAGGGTCTCAGCGATGCGCGGATCCTCAAATCTGCCCACTAAGGCACAGGTGCGCACTGGGAAGGCCACGGATTACCCCTTGTGGGTCATCTCGCCCGAAGCGCGA
>Ga0187777_10002123_pt1 | contig 12758 bp, 11 predicted proteins | sample 1015_Q2_SP5_10_M_FD_132416 | JGI IMG/M metagenome (GOLD analysis project Ga0187777, IMG submission 132416) | Tropical peat soil microbial communities from peatlands in Department of Meta, Colombia - 1015_Q2_SP5_10_MG | ecosystem: Environmental > Terrestrial > Soil > Wetlands > Peat | place...
AACGCGGCCGACATGATGGTGGCCCTGGTGGTCCTCGGGGCCATCGGGATCGTCATGGCCCTGGGAATCCGGCAGGTGGAAGCGCGCCTGCTGCGCTGGCGCCCGGAGTACCGGAAGCGCTGAGCCTTCGGGCTCAGTGGAGCTGGTAGGCGGTCAGCTCTTCCTCGTAGTCGCCGTCGGCGGTCCCGAACGCGCGCACTCGGACCCAGCCCCGGACGTCGGGGCTGTACCAGAACTCCTGGTGGGCCGCGGACTCGATCTCGCGGCGCACCACCTTGAAGCTCTTGAAGGTCCCGGCGGGCGTCTTGACGTCCTCGATCGTCTCCACTCCCCATACGCTGGTCAGGTTGTACTGGCGCTCCTGCTGGCCGTACTCGGTCCACGTCACGGTGGCCGACCACGACTTGTTCACCTGCAGCGGCCACTGCCAGTCCTCCGGAGGCGTGGCCACGAGCGCCGGCTTGTTGTCGACGGTCTTGCCGATATAGCCCAGCTGCCTCGTGTACCAGTTGTGGGCAGGGCCCACGTCGACCTCGTAGCCCTCTCGCCCGGCAAAGGTGCCCTCGCGCAGCACCTTGCGGGTGACCGTGTAGGCGCCGGCGCGCCCCTTGCCATGGTAGGTCCAGGTATCGCCGACCGACCAGGCGGGCCGTTCCGCCATCCGGACGCGGGACGCCCCGGTGCTCTCGCAGCCGGCCATGAGCAGGAGGGCGATGGCCAGAAGCCCGGCCAGCCGGGTTCGAGCGGGGGAGATGGGCATGAGCCTCATCGCAAAAGCATACCCCACTTGACACTCTGGACCGCCAGTCCTAGAGTCGCGCCAGCCCTTCAACGGCCCGCTCCCGGGAGTTACCAATGAGGCTGACTCCGCTCGCCGGGCAGGCAATTCGACCCCCCTTCGTCCGTCTGCTGTCTCACCACGGGGAGGATCCATGGCGACCTTACTGATCAACGGCAAGTCCTATACCGTCGACGCGGCCCCGGACACCCCGCTGCTGTGGGTGATCCGCGAGCATCTCCAGCTCACCGGAACCAAGTTCGGCTGCGGCATGGCGCAGTGCGGGGCCTGCACCGTCCACGTGGACGGCGCGGCGGTACGCTCCTGCCAGATCCCGCTCTCGCAGGCAGCCGGCAAGAAGATCACCACGATCGAGGGACTCCACCCGCAGGGGCGGCATCCGCTCCAGGTGGCCTGGATCGCCGAGCAGGTCCCGCAGTGCGGCTACTGTCAGTCCGGCCAGATCATGCAGGCCGCCGCGCTGCTGGCGCGGACGCCGAACCCCACCGACGACGAGATCGTCGCCGCCATGTCCGGCAACATCTGCCGGTGCGCCACCTACATCCGGATCAAGCGCGCGATCAAGCGCGCCGCGCAGGGGGCCTAGCCATGACGACCAGGATCCCCCGCCGCGATTTCCTGAAGGCCGGCGCGATCGCGGGCGCCGGGCTCACGCTGCGCTTCACGATCCCCGGGCTGGGGCCCACCGAGGCGGACGCCGCCTCCGCATGGGATCCCAACGCGTCGCTCACCATCACGCCGGACGGCCTCGTGACCGTTCACATCGCCAAGGCCGAGATGGGGCAGGGGGTCGGCACCGCGCTGGCCCAGGTGGTGGCCGAGGAGCTGGAGGCCGACTGGAAGGACATTCGCATCGACTACCCGATGAACGATCCCAAGTACGGGCTGATGATCACCGGAGGGAGCTGGAGCGTGAACTGGACGTTCGACACGCTCTCGCGCGCCGGCGCGGCCGCCCGCATCATGCTGGTGGACGCCGCCGCGACGCACTGGAAGGTGCCGGCCGCCGAGTGCATCGCGGCGCGGAGCATCGTCCACCACCTGTCCTCCGGGCGGTCCATCGCCTACGGGGAGATCGTGGCGAAGGTGCCGATCACCCGGACCTTCTCCGAGGAGCAGCTGAAGCAGATCACGCTCAAGAAGCCGTCCGAGTACAAGGTGATCGGCCAGTGGATCCCCCGCATCGACATCCCCGAGAAGACGAATGGCCGGGCCAAGTACGGCATCGATACCTTCCTGACCGGGATGGTGTACGCGAAGGTGGCGTACCCGCCCACCCGCGAGGGCTCCAAGCACACCACGGTGGACGACTCGGGCGCCAAGAAGGTGAAGGGCTACCTGCGGACGGTGGTGACGCCGGAGCTGGTGGCGGTCGTGGCGACGAGCTACGAGTCGGCGGTGAAGGCGCGCGACGCGCTCAAGGTTGGCTGGCAGCCCGGGCCGTACGCGGCGGTCAGCACCGAGTCGATCTTCGCCGACTACGCGAAGAAGGCGAAGGAGGACACCACCTCGCCGGAGTGGGTCAAGGTCGGCGACGCCGCGGGCGCGATGGGCGGGGCCGCGAACGTGATCGAGGCGACCTACACGACCGACTACGTGGCCCACATGCAGATGGAGCCGATGAACTGCATCGCTCGGTTCGAGGGCGGCGCCTACGACCTGTTCACCGGCACCCAGTTCCAGACCATGGCGGTCGGCACGCTCTCCAAGCACCTCAACGTCGACGCCTCCAAGATCCGGATCCACCAGCACTACCTGGGCGGCGGCTTCGGCCGGCGGCTCGAGAACGACATCATGCTGGAGGCGGCCATCATCGCGCGCGAGGTGGGTAAGCCGGTGAAGCTGATCCGCTCGCGCGAGGAGGACCTCCACCGCGACTACTACCGGTCGGCGACGCTGCAGACCCTCAAGGGCGGGCTCGACGCCTCGGGCAAGCTGGTCGCGTGGGAGAACACGCTCGTGACCGCGTATCCGGGCGAGCGCTACGGCGGGCTCGACGACAAGGGGCGCGACCAGTTCGCCCTGAACGGCTCCGACCACGTCTACGAGATTCCCAACCAGTTCGTGCGCGCGGTGCGCGCGGAGACCGGCATGTCGGTCGGCTACGTGCGCGCGGTGGCGCCGAACTACACCTTCTTCGCGGTCGAGACGTTCATCGACGAGCTGGCGCAGAAGGCCAAGGCCGATCCGGTGCAGTTCCGGCTCGCCATGCTCGGCGGCTCGCCACGGCTGGCCAACGTGCTGAAGATCGTCGCCGAGCGGTCCGGCTGGGGCAGCCCGCTACCGCCCAACGTGGGGCGCGGGATCGCCTGCGTCACCGCCCAGGAGAAGAAGTCGCCGACCTGGACGGCCTCGGCCATCCAGGCCCGGGTCGATCCGGCCACCGGCGCGATCCGGGTGGAGAAGATCGTCTGCGCGGTGGACTGCGGCATCGTGGTCAGCCCGGACGGCGTGCGCTCGCAGGTGGAGGGCTCGCTGCTCTTCGGCCTCAGCAACGCGCTCAAGGAGCGCGGCACGGTTGCCAACGGCCAGCTCGTCCAGAGCAACTTCCACGACTACCAGGTCCTTCGCATGAACGAGATCCCCGACGTGGTCGAGGTCCACGTCGTGCCGAGCACCGAGTTCCCGACCGGGGTGGGCGAGCCCGGCGTCACCACGATCGCCCCCGCGCTCAGCAACGCGGTCTTCGCGGCGACCGGCGCGCGCCTGCGCAAGCTGCCGTTCCTTCCCGACCGCGTCATGGAGGCGATGCGCCAGAAGGCCTGATCGGCCGGCCGGCTTCGCGGGGGCGGGACGCTCGACGGCGCCCCGCTTCCGCGAGGCGCTCCGACCCCTACCCGAGCCGCACGACGTGCGGGAGGTTCCGGAACCGCTCGTCCTTGTCGAGCCCGTAGCCGACCACGAACACGTCCGGGATCTCGCGCCCCACGTAGTCGAGCGTCAGCTCGGGGGCGCGCGCGCACTGCTTGGCGAGCAGGGCGCAGACGCGGATCGAGCCGGGGTTGCGCGTGTGGAAGTTGCGGAGGAGGTAGGCGAGGGTCCGGCCGCTGGCGCAGATGCCCTCGACCACCACCACGTCGCGCCCCTCGATCGGCTCGTCGAGATCCTTGCGGATGCGGACGACCCCCGACGAGCTGACCGGGCCCTGACCGTAGGCGCCGACCGAGATGAAGTCGACCGTGACCGGTACGGTGAGCGCCCGCATCAGATCGGAGAGGAAGACGGTGGAGCCCTTGAGCACGCCGATCAGGTGGACGGGTCGGCCCTGGTAGTCGCCGGAGATCCGCTCGGCCAGCCGGGCCACGTCCGCGCGAATGGCGTCCCGCTCGACGAGGATCTCGCCCAGGACGTCGCCGCCGGCCGGCATCAGGCGAACCGGCTCGTCTCGAGGAACTCGCGCGAGCGGCGGACGAGCTCGGCGGGAGCCAGGCCGCTCCGCTCGCCCGCGTCGAAGCACTGGGAGATGGTCAGCACCGCGTGGAGCGCGTAGCCGCGACGGGCCAGCAGCTCGCGGCCGCCCTGCTCGCGATCGACCAGCACGACCAGATCCTTCACCACGAGCCCGGCCTCCTCCAGGGGCGCGATCGCCTCGAGCTTGCTCGCCCCGTCCGTGATGATGTCGTCGATCAGCACCACCCGGTCGCCGACCTTGAACTGCCCCTCGATGCGGCGGCGGGTGCCGTAGCCCTTCTCCTCGCGCCGCGGGTAGACCAGCGGCAGGCGGCCGGCCAGGCTCGCGGCCACCGCGAGCGGCAGGCCCGCGTACGGGATGCCGCCGATGCGATCGCCGCCGCAGCGCGCCACCTCCGCGGCCATCAGGGCGCCGATCTGCTCGAGCACGTCGGGGAACGAGATGACCACGCGGAGGTCGATGTAGAAGGGCGAGACGATGCCGGACTTGAGGGTGAACTCGCCGAACCGGATCGCGCCGATCTCGAACAGACGGCGGATCAGCGCGGCGGTCTCGCCGGTCACCCGGCCATCTCCGCGAGCACCGCCTCGGCGGCCCGGGCCGGGTCCGGGGCCGCGGTGATCGGCCGCCCGACCACCAGGTAGTGGGCGCCGGCCCGCGCGGCCGCGCCGGGCGTCGCGATGCGCGACTGGTCGCCGAGCGCGCTGCCCGCCGGGCGCACGCCCGGCGTGACGATGATCCAGCCGGCGCCGCGGTTGGTCCGGAGCGCGGCGATCTCGTTGGGCGAGGCCACGCAGCCGTCGAGCCCCGCCGCGGCCGCGAGCCCGGCGAGGTGCAGCACGTGGCCCTCGACGGACCCGGCCACCGCCAGCTCGCGGCCGAGCGCGGCCCGGTCGAGACTGGTCAGCACGGTCACCGCGAGCACGAGCGGGCGCCGGCTGCCCGTGGCCTTCGCGGCGCCGGCCGCCCCCTCCGCGGCCGCCGCCATCATGGCGCGCCCGCCCGAGGCGTGCACGTTGAACATCAGCACGCTCATGCGCGTCGCCTCCCGCGCCGCACCCGCCACCGTGTTCGGGATGTCATGGAACTTGAGGTCGAGGAAGACCTCGGCGCCGCGTTTCTGGACCGACTCGACCGCGGCCGGGCCCGCAGCGGTGAAGAGCTGCGAGCCGATCTTGAAGCGCGTGACCAGCCCCTGCAGGCGGTCGACGAGGCCCTCGGCGTCGGTCAGGCTGTCCACGTCGAGCGCGACGATCAGACGATCGCGGTCCATGCTGTCCTCTAGCCCACCCGTCCCGGCGGAGGCGGGGGCGGCGGGTTGTAGTACTCCTGGAGCGGCTTGACGGAGATCTCGCCCTTGAGCAGGGCCTCGATCCCGCCGATGGCGGCCTGGGCGCCGTCCACCGTCGTGTAGTAGGGGATGTTCTGGGTCACCGCGGTCCGCCGGATCAGGTAGGAGTCGCGACGCGCGCGACCATCCTCCGGCGTGTTGAACACGAGCGCGATCTCGTCGCGCTTCATGAGATCGACGATGTTGGGCCGGTAGTTTTCGTTGACCTTGTGCACGACCTCCACGGTCATGCCCTGCCGCTGCAGCAGCTTGGCGGTTCCCGCGGTCGCGACCAGGCTGAAGCCCATCTCGGCGAGGCGCTTGGCGACCTGCAGCACCGCGCGCTTGTCGCGATTCTTGACCGAGAGGAAGACCTTGCCCGAGGTGGGCAGGGGCGAGCCGGCGGAGAGCTGCGACTTCACGTACGCCTTCCGGAAGTCGTGATCGATCCCCATCACCTCGCCGGTCGACTTCATCTCGGGGCCGAGGATGGTGTCGACGCCCGGGAACTTGATGAACGGGAAGACCGCTTCCTTCACCGCGATGTGGCGGATCTCCCGCTCCTCCGGCATGCCCAGCGCGGCGAGCGTCGAGCCGAGCATGACCCGCGTGGCCAGCTTGGCCAGCGGCACCCCGATGGCCTTGGACACGAACGGCACGGTTCGGGAGGCGCGCGGGTTCACCTCGAGCACGAAGATCTGCTCGTTCTTGATCGCGAACTGGATGTTGAGGAGCCCGATCACCCCAAGCTCCCGGGCCAGCGCGCGCGCCTGCGTCTTGATCCGCTCGACCTGATCGTCGCCCAGCGAGTAGGGCGGCAGCGCGCACGCGGAGTCGCCCGAGTGGACCCCCGCCTTCTCCACGTGCTCCATCACCCCGCCGACCACGACCCGCTCGCCGTCGGCGAGCGCGTCGACGTCGATCTCGAGCGCGTCCTCCAGGAACTTGTCGACGAGGATCGGGTGCTCCGGGCTCACCCGGACCGCCTCGCTCATGTAGGCCTGGAGATCGGCCTCGTCGTAGACGATCTGCATCGCGCGGCCGCCCAGCACGTAGGAGGGGCGCACCAGCACCGGGTAGCCGATCTGCGCGGCGATCTTCGCGGCCTCGGCGTAGGAGCGCGCGGTGGCCCCCGGGGCCTGCGCCAGCCCCAGCCCGTCGAGCAGCTCGGCGAAACGACGGCGGTCCTCCGCGCGGTCGATCGCGTCGGGGGGCGTCCCCAGGATCGGCACGCCCGCGCGCTCGAGCGGCACCACCAGCTTGAGCGGGGTCTGGCCGCCGAACTGAACGATCACTCCTCGCGGCCGCTCGCGCTCCACGATGTTCATCACGTCCTCGAACGTGAGCGGCTCGAAGTAGAGGCGGTCGGAGGTGTCGTAGTCGGTCGACACCGTCTCCGGGTTGCAGTTGACCATGATCGCTTCCACGCCCGCGTCGCGGAGCGCGAAGGCGGCGTGGACGCACGCGTAGTCGAACTCGATGCCCTGGCCGATCCGGTTCGGGCCGCTGCCGAGGATGACCACCTTCTCCCGGGGGGTGGGTGGGGCCTCGTCCTCCTCCTCGTAGGTCGAGTAGAGGTACGGCGTGTGGGCGACGAACTCGGCCGCGCAGGTGTCGACCATCTTGTAGACGGGCTTGATGCCGGCTTCGACCCGGGCGTGTCGGACCTGACCCTCCGTGGTGCCGGTCAGCTGGGCGAGGCGCACGTCGGAGAAGCCCATCTGCTTGGCGCGCCGGAGGACGGCCGGATCGCCCAGCCCCGCGCCCGCGATCGCCGACTCGTACTCGACGATCTGGCGGATGTTGTCGAGGAACCACGGGTCGATGGCCGACAGCTCGTGCAGCTCCCGGGTCGAGAGCCCGCGGCGGTACGCCTCCCCGATGGCGAAGCAGCGGTCCGCGTTGGGGATGCGGATCTTCTGGCGCAGCTCGTCGAGATCTCCGACCGGCCGGTCGAGGGTGAGCCCCCAGCGGTCCTGCTCGAGCGAGCGCACCGCCTTCTGCAACGCCTCCTTGAACGTGCGCCCGATCGCCATGACCTCGCCCACCGACTTCATCTGGGTGGTGAGGGTCTGGTCCGCCTCCGGGAACTTCTCGAAGGCCCAGCGCGGGAACTTCACGACGCAGTAGTCGATCGCGGGCTCGAAGGAGGCGGGCGTCTCGCGCGTGATGTCGTTGCGCAGCTCGTCGAGCGTGTAGCCGACCGCCAGCTTGGCCGCGATCTTGGCGATGGGGAAGCCGGTGGCCTTCGAGGCGAGCGCGGACGACCGCGAGACGCGCGGGTTCATCTCGATCACGACCATGCGCCCGTCGGCGGGGTTGATCCCGAACTGGATGTTGGAGCCGCCGGTCTCGACGCCGATCTCGCGGATGATCGCGAGCGAGGCGTCGCGCATCAGCTGGTACTCCTTGTCGGTCAGGGTCTGGGCCGGGGCCACCGTGATCGAGTCGCCGGTGTGCACGCCCATCGGATCGAAGTTCTCGATCGAGCAGATGATGACGACGTTGTCCTTCAGGTCGCGCATCACCTCGAGCTCGAACTCCTTCCAGCCGATGACCGACTCCTCCACCAGGACCTGCTGCACCGGGCTTTGCTGGAGCCCCCACTTGATCGCGGCCTCCAGCTCCTCCGGGTGGTACGCGATCGATCCCCCGGTGCCGCCCAGCGTGAAGGACGGCCGGATGATCAGCGGGAACTGCATCCGGCGCTGCCGCATCCCGGCCAGCGCGTCCTCCGGGCTCCGCGCGTAGAAGCCCTTGGGCATCGCGAGCCCGATGCGCTCCATCGCCGCGCCGAAGAGATTGCGATCCTCCGCGGTCCGGATCGCGGGGAGCTTGGCCCCGATCAGCTCCACCCCGTAGCGATCGAGCGTGCCGTCCTCGGAGAGCGCCACCGCCAGGTTGAGCCCGGTCTGCCCGCCCACCGTGGGCAGCATCGCGTCGGGCCGCTCGCGCTCGATGACCTTGGCCACGAACTCCGGGGTGAGCGGCTCGACGTAGGTGCGGTCGGCCATCTCCGGGTCGGTCATGATCGTGGCCGGATTGGAGTTCACCAGCACGACCTCGAAGCCCTCCTCGCGCAGCGCCTTGCACGCCTGCGTGCCCGAGTAGTCGAACTCGCACGCCTGGCCGATGACGATCGGCCCGGAGCCGATGAGGAGGATCTTGCGGAGATCGGAGCGTCTGGGCACGCGGCGTCCTAGGCGTCGACCGATCCGTAGACGATCGAGGTCTCCGGCGTGGCCTCGTCGCGCCGGTAGAGAACGTCGTCCAGCCGGCCGTTGCCGATCCAGACCACCTCGCCGTTGCCCCAGAGCTTCTCGCCGAGCACGCTCATGCGCTTGTCGACGCGCTCCCGGACCGCGTGCGCCTCCAGGCTCAGGTCGCTGTCGGTGGTGAAGACCGCCCACTCCGGCTTCTGGCCCGATTCCTCGGTCTTGCGATAGGCGATCAGGTACTTTGGCATCGGATCACCCTCCCTTCGTCATGAGGTCAGCGAAGCGACGGAACAGGTAGTGCGCGTCGTGCGGGCCCGGAGAGGCCTCCGGGTGGTACTGCACCGAGAAGATGGGCAGCTCGCGATGCCGCATCCCCTCCGAGGTGGAGTCGTTGAGGTTGACGTGCGTCTCCTCGAGGCCGAACTTCTCGACCGAACGTGGATCGACCGCGAAGCCGTGATTCTGGGCGGTGATCTCGACGCGTCCCGTGGCCAGGTCCTTCACCGGGTGGTTGCCGCCGTGATGACCGAAGGGCAGCTTGTAGGTGCTGCCCCCGAACGCGAGCCCGAGGATCTGGTTGCCGAGGCAGATCCCGAAGATGGGCGCCCGGCCGATCAGCCCGCGCACCGTCTCGATGAGGTACGGCACCGCCTCAGGGTCCCCCGGCCCGTTGGAGAGGAAGATGCCGTCGGGCTTGCGCTCGAGCACGGCGGCGGCGGGCGTGTCCGCGGGCACCACGGTGACCTCGCAGCCGAGCCCGGCGAGGCAGCGCAGGATGTTCTGCTTGATCCCGGAGTCGAAGGCCACGACGCGGAACCGGGCGGCCGGCGGGGTCGTGTAGCCGCGGAGCAGGTCCCACGGGCCCCCGGTCCAGCCGTGCGGGGCCTCCACGCTCACCTCGGTGACCAGGTCGCGCCCGACGAGGCCGGGCAGGGCACGGGCCCGCCCGGCGAGGCGCTCGCCGTCCAGGTCCTCGGTGGAGATGATGCCCTCCTGGGCGCCGTGGTCGCGCAGGTGACGCGTCAGCGCGCGCGTGTCGATGCCCTGGATGCCGACGATGCCGTGCTCGCGCAGGTAGTCGTCGAGCGGGATCCGCGCCCGCCAGCTCGACGGGAAGGGACAGGCTTCCTTGACGATGAAGCCGTTCACCCAGGGCCGCCGCGACTCGACGTCCTCGGGATTCAGCCCGTAGTTGCCGATGAGCGGGTAGGTCATGCAGACCATCTGGCCGCGATACGACGGGTCGGTCAGGATCTCCTGGTAGCCGGACATCGACGTGTTGAAGACCACCTCGCCGTGGCCTTCCCCGGATGCGCCCAGGGCCTCCCCGTGGAAGACGCGGCCGTCGGCCAGCGCGAGCAGGGCCTCGTGCGTCACGGCGTCACCGCGACGCCGGCCACTAGCGTCATCCAGGGCGCGCCGGTGCCCGTGAACCCGGCGAACGGCGTATTGCGGCTCCGGGAGCGGAAGGTGCCCGGATCGATCGTCCAGGGTCGCTCGAGATCGAGGATCGTGACGTCGGCGGCGGCGCCCGAGGCGAGGCTGCCGCCCGGCAGGTTCAGAAGCCGCGCGGGCGCGGTGCTGAGCCGCGTGACCAGCGTGGGCAGATCGATCACGCCGGGGCGCACCAGCCGGTCCAGGAGCAGCGGGACCGCGGTCTCGAGCCCCACGACGCCGTTGGCCGCCTCCGTGAACTCGTCCTCCTTCTCGGAGAGCGCGTGCGGGGCGTGGTCGGTGGCGACGCAGTCGATGGTGCCGTCGGCGAGCGCCTCCAGGCACGCTTCGACGTCGCGCTTGGTGCGCAAGGGCGGCGCCATCTTCGTGTTCGGATCGTAGCCGCGCACCGCCTCGTCGGTGAGCACGAGGTGGTGCGGCGTCACCTCGGTGGTCACCCGCACCCCGCGTGCCTTGGCCTCGCGGACGAGGCGCACGGCGCCCGCAGTCGAGATGTGCGCGACGTGGAGATGGGCGCCGGTCAGCTCGGCGAGCACGATGTCGCGAGCCACCATGACCTCCTCGGCCGCCGACGGCTGGCCGGAGAGGCCCAGCTCGGTGGAGACGAAGCCCTCGTGCATCGCGCGGCCGCGGGCCAGGTCGCAGTCCTCCGCGTGGCTGATGATCGGGGTGCCGAAGGGCAGCGCGTACTCCATCGCCCGCCGGTACAGCTCCGCGTTCATCACGCACTGGCCGTCGTCGGAGAAGGCCACGCAGCCGGCCTCGGCCTGCTCGGCCAGCTCCGCGAGCTGCCTGCCCTCCAGGTTGCGGGTGACCGCGCCGATCGGGTACACCCGCACGACGCCCTCGACCTTCGCGCGGGCCAGGATGTAGTCGGTGACCGCGCGGTTGTCGTTGACCGGGAAGGTATTGGCCATGCAGGCCACCGCGGTGAAGCCGCCCGCCGCGGCGGCGCGGGTGCCGCTCGCGATCGTCTCCTTGTACTCGAAGCCGGGCTCGCGCAGGTGCACGTGCATGTCGATGAAGCCCGGGCACACCACCTTGCCGGTGGCGTCGATCGTCTCGGTCCCCGCCGGGGCCTTGAGGCCGCGGCCCACCCGGTGGATGCGTCCCTCGGTGATCCAGACGTCCTGCACGGCGTCGACGCCGCCGGCCGGGTCGACCACGCGGCCGTTCCGGATCAGCAGGCTCATGCGCCCTTGCTCCCCGCGAGCAGGTAGAGCACCGCCATCCGCACCGCCACCCCGTTGCTGACCTGCTCGAGGATCACCGAGTACTTGCTGTCGGCCACCTCGGGGGAGAGCTCGACGCCGCGGTTGACCGGGCCCGGGTGCATGATCAGCACGTCGGGCCGGCAGTGCGAAAGCCGCGCCAGCGTGAGGCCCCACACCCGCGAGTACTCGCGGATGGAGGGGATGAAGCCGCCCTGCATCCGCTCGTGCTGCAGGCGCAGCATCATGATCACGTCGGCGTGGGCGATGGCCTCCTCGAGGCGGTGGCTGACCTTCACGCCCAGCTCCTGGCACTGGGACGGGATCAGGGTCGGGGGCCCCGCCACCGTGACCGTGATGCCCATCTTCCGCATGCCGTGGATGTCGGAGCGCGCCACCCGGCTGTGGGTGATGTCGCCCACGATCGCGACGTTCAGCCCTTCCAGGTGCCCCTTCTTCTCCCGGATCGTCATCAGGTCGAGCAGGGCCTGGGTGGGATGCTCGTGGAGCCCGTCGCCCGCGTTGACCACGCCGCAGCGGAGGTGGCGGGCCAGCAGCGCCGGCGCGCCCGCCGCCTTGTGGCGGACCACCACCACGTCGGGGCTCATCGCCTCGATGTTCTTGGCGGTGTCGAGCAGGCTCTCGCCCTTCTCGGCGCTCGAGCCGGAAGCCGAGAAGTTGATCACGTCGGCGGAGAGCCACTTGCCCGCGATCTCGAACGAGGTGCGGGTTCGGGTGGAGGCCTCGTAGAAAAGGTTGACCACCGTCTTGCCGCGGAGGGTCGGCACCTTCTTGATCTCGCGGCTCGCGATCTCCTTCATGGAGACGGCGGTGTCGAGCACGTCGGTGATCTCGGCGGTCTCGAGATCCTGCATGCCGAGCAGATCCTTGCGCTTCCAGCCCATGTGGCTCAATCCTCCTGGATGACCACGCGGTCCACGCCGTCGTGCTCGCGAAGCAGCACCGACACCCTCTCGCGACGGCTCGTCGGAAGGTTCTTGCCGATGTAGTCGGGACGGATGGGCAGCTCGCGGTGGCCGCGGTCCACCAGCACGGCCAGGCGGATGATGCGCGGCCTTCCCAGATCCATCAGCGCGTCCATCGCCGCGCGGATCGTCCGGCCGGTGAAGAGCACGTCGTCCACCAGCACCACCGTCCGTCCCTTGATCGGGAACGTGATCTCGGTGCTGCGGACCACCGGCTGCTCGGCCCGGAGGCGCAGGTCGTCTCGGTAGAGCGTGATGTCGAGGGCGCCCACCGACGGCTTGGTGCCCTCGATCGCTGCGATCTTCGCGCCGATGCGCTCGGCGAGCGTCACCCCGCGGGTCTTGAT
>Ga0187777_10002124_pt1 | contig 12758 bp, 8 predicted proteins | sample 1015_Q2_SP5_10_M_FD_132416 | JGI IMG/M metagenome (GOLD analysis project Ga0187777, IMG submission 132416) | Tropical peat soil microbial communities from peatlands in Department of Meta, Colombia - 1015_Q2_SP5_10_MG | ecosystem: Environmental > Terrestrial > Soil > Wetlands > Peat | place...
AGCTCGTCCGGCGTGCCAATGCCTTCGTGCTCGGCTTCCGACCGGGCGTTGCCGAGCGTCTTGGCATCGACTACCAGACGCTCGCCGCGATCAACCCGAGCCTCGTGTACGTGCACGCGGCGGGATACGGTGAGACGGGACCCTACGCACACCGACCGGTCTACGCGACGACAGCCATGGCGCTTGCCGGAAGCGTCACACGTCACGCCGGCTCGTGGATGGACCCGCGACTCTCCGAGGGACTCAGCGTTCCCGAACTCCAAGCCGTCATCGCGCCGCACCTCCGTGGCCTCGTCGACGGTGACTCGAATGCTTCGCTCGCAGCGTGCACCGCGCTCCTGCTCGGGCTCGTGCACCAGCGCCGTACCGGAGAGGGGCAGTTCGTCGCGACCTCGATGATCGGCGGCAACCTCTACGCCTACACAGACGATGCCATCACCTACGCGGAGAAGCCACCACTCCCAGCACCGGATGCCGAACAGTACGGACTCGGCGCCCTGTACCGTCTCTACCAGGCGCGGGACGAGTGGATCTTCGTCGCCGCGACCAACGAGTCCGAATGGCTCGCGCTGTTGAAGGTCGCGGGGCGAGCCGATCTCGTCGACGACGTCCGCTTCGCCACCGCAGAAGTCCGCCGCGCCAACGACGACGCGCTCGTCACGGTCCTGCAGCCAGTGTTCCGCGCGAAACCAGCCGCCGAGTGGGAGCGCGCGCTCACCGAGGCGGACGTCGGTTGCTCTGTCGTCTACCGATCGGACTTTCCGATGGGGAGCCATCCGGCATTCGTCGCCGAGGATCCGACAATGCTGGAGACGGGGATGAGCGTCGACATCGACCATCCGGTCTTCGGCACCATTCGACGCCACGGTCTCCCAGTGCATTTCTCCGAGACGCCTGGACGGATCGCCACGAGCTACGGACGAGGCGAGCACACCGTGGCGATCCTGGCGGAGCTCGGCTACTCGCATGAAGACATCGCGACGCTCGAGCGCGACCGCGTCGTCTTCGGTCCTGCATGAGCGAACAACTGGGAAGGGAAGCCGTATGAAGCTCGACGACTTGATCCTGGTGAGCATCGACGACCATGTGATCGAGCCGGCCGACATGTTCGAGCACCACATGCCGGCGAAGTACGCCGGCCGAGCCCCGAGGGTCGTCGTTTCCGATGCGGGCGTCGAGCAGTGGGAATTCCAGGGCAACGTCACCGGGACGATCGCCCTCAACGCAGTGGTTGGGTGGCCCAAGGAAGACTGGGGGTTCGACCCTGTCACGTTCGCCGAGATGCGCCCGGGTGCGTACGACGTCAAGGAGCGCGTTCGCGACATGAACGCCAACGGTGTCCTCGCGTCGATGTGCTTCCCGACGTTCATCGGATTCAATGGGGGCGGCCTGCACAACGCGCCCGACAAGGATCTCGCCACGGTCGTCGTGCGCGCCTACAACGACTGGCACATCGACGAGTGGGCTGCCGCGTATCCCGGCCGGTTCATTCCGCTCGCCGTCGCACCGGTGTGGGACCCGCGAGCCATGGTTGCCGAAATGCGCCGGGTCGCCGCCAAGGGTTGTCGCGCGGTGACCATGCCCGAGCTGCCGCACGTCATGGGTCTTCCCAGCTACCACGATCTCGACTACTGGCACCCGTTCTTCGACGCGGTCTCGGAGCTTGGTGTCGTGATGTGCCTCCATATCGGGCAGGGCCTCAGCGCGATTTCTTCGGCACCCGACGCCCCCGTCGACAACCTGATCGTCCTCGCCAACCAGGTCTCGGTGCTCGCAGCGCAGGATCTCGTATGGGGTCCCGCGCTCCGCCGGTATCCCGACCTCAAGATCGCATGGTCGGAAGCAGGCATCGCATGGATCCCGGGTTTCCTCGACCGCTGTGACCGTCACCTTCGGAACCAGCAGTGGCTCGGCCACGACTTCGGCGGCAAGCTCCCGAGCGAGGTCTTCCGCGAGCACTCGCTCGCTTGCTTTGTCACCGACCCGTCTGGGCTCCTGCTCCGTCACCGGATCGGCATCGACTCCATCGCGTGGGAGTGCGACTACCCACACTCCGACGGGTTGTGGCCCGACGCGCCGGAAGTCGTGTTCGACGAGCTGCGGACCGCAGGATGCTCCGACGCCGAGATGCACCAGATCACCTGGCAGAACACGTGCCGGTTCTTCGACTACGAGCCCTTCCAGCACAAGGCGCAGGCTGACAGCACAGTGGGCGCGCTGCGCGCGCTGTCGGCGGACGTTGATACGACCACGCGCACGCGGCAGCAATGGCGTGAGCTCTACCTTGCCGATGCCGGGTAGTGCTCAGTCGCGCGTGGGTTCACCGAGATAGGAGGCGGCGAGAAGTTCGACGTCGGCGTCTCCTCGCGGGCCCTGCCACGTGAGCTCTCCGAGCTGCAGGAGAGCGATCGTGTCCGCGATTTCGAGGGCGTTCCGAGCGTGCTCCTCGACGAGGAGCACGGCACAGCCGAGGTCACGGAGTTCGGTCACCGCCTGCAGGACCGCGTCGGCTGCGAGGGGAGCGAGTCCGAGCGTGGGTTCGTCGGCGATGAACACCTTTGGTGGGTTGGCCAACGCGGGTGCGAGGCTCAGCATCTGTTGCTCGCCGCCCGAGAGCGAACCCGCGAGCTGGCGGTGTCGCTCGCTCAACACCGGGAACCGGTCGTAGGCACGCTGGCGCTCTTCCGACGTCGGCAGCAACAGGCCGAGATTCTCCTCGACCGTGAGGCCGGGGAACACGCCGCGGGCCTCGGGCACCAGCAGCAGGCCGCGGCGAGAACGACGGTATGGCGGCTCGCTCGTAATGTCGTTCCCGAACAGCATGACCGTGCCTTCGGTCGGGGTCACGAGCCCCGTGGCGACCGAGCAGAGGGTGGACTTCCCCGCGCCGTTCGCGCCGAGTAGCGCGACGATCCTGCCGGCGGATACCTCGACGCTGACATCGTGGAGCACTTCGACTTCGCCGTATCCCGCGATGATGTGGACCAGCGCGAGCGCTGACGTCTGGTGTTCGAGCTCTGGGGCGTTGACGGCATTGCTCGTGTGCGTCTGTTCGTGCTCGGGGATGATCCCGCCGTGGGCCGTCGCCTCGGCCGCCGCGATCCGTTCCTCTCGGGTTCGCTTGCGCTCCCGCGCCAGCTTCTTGTCGACTCGGCGCTTACCCGCGAGTGCGAGAACACCGTCGGGCTCTTTGGCGAGCTGAATTGCGGCGAGCCCGAAGAGGATGGCTGTGAAGTAGGTGGAGGTGAGGAGATCCGATGCCACGCCTCCGGGGAGGATGTCATTGCCGATCCAGTGAAACACCGTGGGAGCGCACGCAAACGCCAGCCCGGCCAGCAGGGCGCCGCCCGGGCGACGGATACCGAAGGTCACGGCCAATGACAGCCAGAACAGGCCGACGAGCGGGGTGGCCGTCGTGTTGGTGATCGAGCCGAAGTTCAGCAGTGCGAGGAAGACGCCACCGAAGCCCGCGATGCCTGCGGAGAGCGCGAACAGCTTGACCTTGGTGCGCCCGACGTCGATGCCCGAAGCCTGCGCCCCGATCTCGGAACTGCGGACCGCGAGCGCCGCGCGTCCGGAAGCGGACCGAAACAGCGCATGGATCATCGCGGTGATGATGCCGAAGAGACAGAGCAGCAACACGATCTGTTGAGGTATCTGCGTGAAGTCGATGTGTGTCTGCCGGCCCTTGATCAACAGGTCGACGGCGTCGTTGAGAACCGGGATGTCGAGCGTCGGACTCGGGAGTGTCCAGCCGTCCGGCGCATGCGCGATCGCCACGGTGTTGAACGGAATGAGTTCTGCGACGAAGGCGAGCGCGAGCGTGCCCAGGGCAAGGCTGACGGCGCCGAGGCGGCGCAGTGGTATGGCGATGAGTGCGCCGAACGCGGCGGCGACAACACCTGCCAGCAGCGCTCCCCACAGGAAGTTCAGTCGTCCATGGGTAGCAACAAGGGGGAGATCGATGCCCCAGTCGCGGGTCAGGGCCCAGCCCGCGGCGAAGCCTCCGGCGGTGACGAAGGTTGCTTGCGCGAGGCTGACCATGCCACCCATGCCGGTGAGGACGACGAACGACAAGAAGATCAAGGCCATGCAGAGCCCCAGCGCGATCGTGCTCTGCTCGTAAGCGTCTGCTTGGAGCGCACCGACATCGACCCACTGGAGCGAGAAGGCGAGGAGCGCGACCGTGAAGACCGCCCACGGTAGGCGGCGTCGCCACGCGGGCAAGCCCGCACGGTGATCGATGGGCGCCGCGAGCTCCGCGGCTGAGCCCGTCTTGCGGGCGCGCTCGCGTGCGGCGACGAGGAACAGCAGCAGCAGTGTGAGCACGAAAGGTATCGATGAACGGAAGCCGCTGAGGTTCGTGAGGAACTTTGGAAGGAACTCGTCGCCGTACCCGGCGAACAAGTTCTGGATGACTCCGAGCAGGAGCCCGCCGACGAACCCGATCGGAATCGAGCGGAGCCCGCCCAGCGCAACTGCAGCCAGCGACCCGAGCACGACCAGCGTGAAGAGCCCGTCGTCGAGTTGAAACAACGGTGTGATCAGTACCCCGCCGAGCCCGGCCAGGATCATCGTGAGAATCCACGCGAGCCCGGACGCTCGTCCTTCGTTGACCCCTCGCAGCCCAGCCAGCTCCGACCGGTCGACCACGGCGCGCATCTCGAGTCCGGCGCGTGTCCTCCGGATCACCCACCACAGCAGTGCGGCGGCTACACCCGCTGTGATCAGCACCGCGAGCTGGTCCGTGTCGATGCTCACACCGGCGAGCGGGTGCAAGACCTTCGCCGGGGTCGGGCCGATGCCCGGACCGTTCACGCCGGCATCTCCGGCATTCAGCGTGGGAAGGTCGAGTTGCAGAACCGTATTGCCCACCGTGTTGACCAGCCAGAGCGCGAGCGCAGGCAGAGCCACGAGCAGGCCGATCGTCCCGACGATCTGCGCGTAGACGGGGGCCTTGGCAAGGCGCCGCAAGAGTACGTAGTTGAGCGCGAGCCCGAGGAGTGGCGCGAAGATGAGCACAGAGATGACGAGCGCCGGCACGATTGGGATGCCTTGGCCTGTGTTCAACTCGAAATAGAGGAACGCGGTCACGAAGGCGACCGCGCCGTGCGCGAAGTTGAACATGCCCGAGGTCGTGTAGGTGAGGATGAGCCCCGCGGCCATGATCGAGTAGATGCCGCCGGTGACGCTCCCGGAGAGGACCAGGTTGAGGAACTTGTCCACCGCGGCCGCTCCTCTTGGACTCGATTGCGCCTCTGCCTCGATCAGGCGGCCGGCGTCGCGGTCAAGGTGCGACGGTCTGAGTGTCGCGGCCGGACCTCAGCAGCGTCCCCGGGAGAGTTCCGGTGAAAGCGCCCTCGTGCACGACGACCATGCCGTTCACGAGCACCTGGTGGATGCCAGTGGCCTCGGCGTACAACCTCGACGCCCCGCCCGGCAGGTCGTCGCGGAGTCGCTCGGCCTCGAAACCGACGCGCTCGGGATCGAAGAGCACCATGTCGGCTCTGCCGCCATCGGCGATCGTGCCGCGATCCGTGAGCCCGTAGAGCCGGGCCGGCACGTCGGTCAGCTGGTGGATCGCCTCCTCCAATGAGATGACACCGAACTCTCGGACACCGTCTTGCAGCAGGGCGGTCGAGTAAACGGCGCCGCACATCATGTCGAGGTGAGCACCGGCATCCGAGCCGCCGATCACGGTGCGGGCATCGCGCCACACATCGGCACGCACTCTGTAGTCGTCGAGCGTTTCGCCCATGTCGGCGGGGCTCAGCCCCGTGCGAAGGTCGTCCGCAATGATGATGTCGAGCAAGAGCTCGAACGGATCGCCGCCGCGCTCGGCAACCAGATCACCAACTGTCCGACCTTCGAATTCGCGGTTCTCCGGGGCGAATGTCTCGGTCAGCTGGAATCGCGGCCAGTTGGCCACGCTTCCGAGTACTCCTGCTTCCTTGGAGGCGGCGCCCTCGGCGAGACGACGACGCAGGTCAGGATCCATGAGCGCGCGCCTGCGTTCCGCGGGTGGAAGCGCGAATACCGGACGCCAACCGGGTAGCCCGTCGAAGACCATTCCGGAAAGGAACGACAAGCGGACACGCGTCGAGTGGGGCATCGTGAGCGCGACCACGCGGGCGCCGCGTTCGGCGGCGTAGTCGGACGCGGCGAGCTGCGATCGATACCCGTCGGGGTTCGCCCTCGAGACGCTCAGGACGTTCCAGTTGATCGGCCGGTCGGCTGCCAGCGACAAACGTACGAAGAGGTCCTTCTCGTCGTTCGTGAAGCTGCTCAGGCATCCCGCGAGGATGCACTCGAGCGTGGTGCCCGGGACGTCGCGCACCGCTCCCGCGAGGGCGATGAGCTCGTCGGGATGCGCTCCGCGCGAAGGTACCGGTGCGCCTTCGGCGTCGTTGTGGGTCGGTGCCGTCGACGTGGAGAAACCCAGGGCGCCGGCGCTGCACGCCTCGCGGACGATACGCGCCATCAGTTCGACCTGCGCGGACGTTGCCGCATCGTGACAGTCGTCACCCATGACGACCCGACGCACGGTTGAGTGACCCACGAGGAAGCCGGCGTTGACGCAGATGGCACCGTCGAGGCGACCGGACCAGTCTTCGTAGGTCGACCAGTCCCACGAGAGACCGGACTCGAGAGCTGCGAGGGGCATGCCTTCGACGCGCGCCATCATCCTCATGAGGTAGCCGGCATGGTCGTCGCCGGCGGGTGCGAGCGTGAACCCGCAGTTCCCGCCGAGAACGGTCGTGACGCCGTGCAGCGGCGATGGGCTGGCAGTGGGATCCCAGGACAGTTGCGCGTCGTAGTGGGTGTGGACGTCGATGAAGCCTGGGGCGGCGACGAGCCCGTTGGCGTCGACGACGCGGGGATTGACGCCCAGCTCGTCGACGGGAACGAATCTGCCGTCGCGGATGCCAATGTCGCGGAGCTCACCCGCACGCCCCGTCCCGTCGACCACGAACCCGCCAGTGATCAGGATGTCGGCCATGGGTGAACAGCCAGCTCCTCGGCGTCCGTCGCTCGCGAGATTTTCGCGGAGCCTACCTGACATGACGCCGGCATCGACGTTGTTGTCCAGGCGACCAGGTCACGATCCGCGGTCGTCACCACGACGTCACGACGTGTGCACGTGAACGTCAGTCGGGCTTGCCCAACGCGCGGTAGACGGCACGAGCCATGGTCTCGGCCGCGTCGCGCCGAGGCATGCTCGTGACCTTGCCGAAGAAAAGCCGGTTGTACTCGATGGGTACGAACACCGGCCCGTCGGTGAGGTGTTCGATCGCCTCGGCCACCACCTCGTCTGGAGTCGGCAGCGTGAGATCCTCGAGCATGTTCTTGGCCTCGAGGGCCGGAGTGCGCGTGCCGCCGAGGGGCACACTCACGACATCGACCCCTCGGTCACGGAGTTCGTTCCACATCGCCTCGGCGAAGACCTGACTGAACGCCTTCGCCGCCGAGTACGTGGCCTCGAGCGGCTGGCCCGCCATGCCGGCCAGAGAACCGACGAGGACGATGCCGCCGCGACCGCGATCACGCATCTGTCTCGCGTACGTATGCACGAGTTTGGCGGGCACGATGCAGTTCACCTCGATGGTCTTCACGGTGACCTCGAGCGAATCGTCGAGGAACCAGCCGTGGTTCCGGTCCACTGCTCCTACGTTGTGTACGAGCAGGCCTACCTCCAGATCGTGGGTGACCGCATCAAGTCGCTCGAGCAGATCGGGCGCGGTGATATCGACAGAGACCGTCCGAACATCGATGCGGTGCTCCTCGCGCAGTTCGCTCGCCTTCGACTCGAGGACGTCGGCGCGTCGCGCGAGGAGTACCACGTTCACACCGCGTGCGGCGATGGCCGACGCCCACGATCCCCCTACGCCTTCCGATCCTCCTGTGACGAGGGCCCAGGGTCCGTAACGTTCGGCGAACATTCCTTCCTCCTATCACGCATCAGGCGTCAGGCACGATCAATCGCCGGGTGCGACAAGGCCCGAGATGTGGAGGATCCCGCCTCCATCGACTGTGACGACGTCACCCGTGATGAACCTGGCGAGGTCGCTGCACAGGAACAACACGGTGTCGGCCACTTCGCTCGGCTCAGCGATGTGTCCCAGCGGGATGCCGGCCTCGACCCGTGCCCGGGCGCCCGGAGTCGACTCGAGCACCTCGAGGAGTGCCGGGGTGAGCATCGCGCCGGCGGCCACGGCGTTGATCCGGATGCCAGCCGCTCCGTTCTCGTTTGCCGCGATGCGAGTGAGCGCCTCGATCCCTGCCTTGCAAGCGGCGTAGATGCCCGTGCCGACCTGACCCCGGCGGTGCGCTGTCGAACTCACGTTCACGACCACGCCGCCGGTGCTCTGCATGGCACGCAACTCGTATTTCAGACACAGCGTCGTTCCGAGGAGCGCGATGTCGACCATCCTGTGGGCGTCGTCGATGTCGATCTCGGCGAGGAGTTGGTGCTGTACCCGGCCGATCGCGTTGTTGCAGGCGAAGTCGACAGTCCCGAACTCCTCGACGGTCGACGCGACAAGGCGCTCGACGTCGTCTTCCACCGAGACGTCCCCGGCGATCGCAAACGCCGTCGCGCCCCGTGCTGCAAGCAGATCGAGCGTTTGCTCGGCACTCGTGAGGTCGATGTCGTTCACCGCGACCCGCGCACCGGCTGCTGCGAGGGCGAGGGCGATCGCGCGTCCGAGCCCGCGACCAGCGCCCGTGACCAGCCCGGCACGGCCGAGCAACAACGATCCGGGCGCGCTGGGTGTGTTCACCAGACCCTGAGACGCATGGCGACGACCCTCTTCAGAACGCCCTCACAACGGTCAAGACTGCATCGAGCTCGACGGGACACGGATCGCCGCCCAGTGGTGTCTGGCAACGCAATCGCGGTCTTCGGGCTAGCGATCCGCCGCTTCATGCGCGTTCTCGACGAGCCAGTCGGGCGGATCGCAGGGAATCGTGTGGAGTTTGTCGAGCGCTGCCTTTGCGAACAGGTGGAGGTTCGCGAGAGCCACTTCGTTCGTGATGTCGCCATATTGCACCTGGAACGAGATGTTCTTGGCTCCCGACGCCTCCTGCAGCGCGCGCACCTTCTCGAGACACCGATCGGGGGTTCCCCAGATTTGTTTGTCGATGAAAGCCTGCACTTGCGCATGATTCTCCGGCGTGGCTCGATTCTGCACTGCCTGGACGAACTCGAGATAGCTCATGCGATCCCGGTCGAAGTCGGCCCACACAGCTTGCGCATAGTTGTTGGTGAGCTCGAACAAATGCGTCCCGATCGCCTGGCTGAAACGGTCGAGCGCCTCCTGCTCGGATTCGGCGCAGTACAGCCACACGATGAGCACAGGCTGACACGGCTCGAACCCGGCACGAACTCTCTCGCCATTCAGGAGGGCGAGGTCGGCGCGGACGAGATCGACGGACTTCTGGCCGGCGTAGAGCATTCCGAGACCGCGCTTCCCTCCCTCGATCAGGGTCTCGTCGGTGGTCGCCGCGGCGAGGAGGCTCTCGACCAGATTCGGGTTCGCAGGCTTGGGTCGCAGCGAAACCTCCGGCACCTGAAAGACCTTGCCGTCATACGAGAATGCCTCATCGGTGAGCGCGAGCTTGATGATCTCCACCGATTCATCGAAGCGCTCCCGGCGATCGTCGTAGGGAACCTCGAGGGCCTCGTATTCGAAGGGAGCGAGGCCGCGTCCGAGTCCGATGAGTTTCCGTCGATTGGGCACCAAGTTGTCGAGCAGCGAGATCTGTTCGGCAACGCGCAACGGGTGGTGCCACGGAAGCACGACGACGCTTGTTCCAAGGTTGACGTTGCGCGTGCGGCCAGCGATGTAGGTCATCCACTGCAATGGGTCGGGTGACAACCCGTACGGAGATACGTGGTGCTCAGGCGCGAACACGTAGTCGTACCCCAACTCGTCGGCGGCGAGCACGAGGTTCGTCATCTCCTGCCACACTTGCGCATCCGGCGTGTGCGTGTTTCCGCGCATGCGGTCGCGCTCGAAGTAGCGGTCCCAGTCGGGCGGAACCGTTGGGTGGGTGACGATTCCCGTTTCGAGCCTCTTCACCGGCGAGCCTCCGTGTGGGGTCTTGCACCGAGGAACGATACTCGGAAGAAAGTCAAATATGCGAGTAAAGTGCCCGTCGGTGGTGACACCAAGACGAGGCAGCCAGACAGAGGTCTACATTTTGAGTGATGGCGCCGCGTCGGGCGTCGACTCTACAGCGTGAAAGCGAGGACGGCGGTGGCCACTCCACTCATCGACGCTGATGCGCACCTGACGGAACCGCCCGATCTCTGGACGAGCCGGATGTCGTCACAGAAGTGGGGAGACCTCATCCCCCACGTGAGGTTCGACGAGAAGGCGGGCATGGAGGCCTGGTTCATCGGCGACGACCGTATTGGCCTGTTCGGTGCGTCCACGATGGTGAATGCGGCCGATGGCGCGCGCTACCCGACGCGATGGACGAAGGCCTACCCGGAGTTTCCAAGACAAGCGGACTTGCACCCGTCGTCCTGGGATGTTCACGCGCGCCTCGAGATCATGGATACGCACGGCGTGGCGGTGTCCACTCTCTATGGAAACCTCGGCGTCTCGCGGAACTACTACGCCGACATCGAAGACCTGGGCTTCCGTCTCGACATTGTGCGCACCTACAACGATTTTCTGGTGGAGTGGGCGAGCCCCGCGTCCGATCGGTTCATTCCGCTGGCAAACGTGCCCTTCTGGGATCCGGGGGTTGCCGCCGACGAGACCGCGCGCGCAGCCAAGCTCGGACACAAGGGAATCGTCACCACCGGCATCCCCGAGAGGCATGGGCTCCCTCCCTTGGCCGATCACTCTTGGGACACCTTGTGGGAGGCGTGCTCTGAGTACCACATGCCGATTCACTTCCATTCGGGGGGCGGTGACATCAGCGCGTTTGTCAACGCCACTCGCCAGAGCACCATGGGCGCGGGCGCGATGATGGCTGCTGCCACGACGAACATCATTCTGGACACGGCAGCGTCGCTCTCCGATCTACTGCACTCGGCAGTCTTGCCACGATTCCCGAACACGCGTTGGGTGGTCGTGGAGAGCGCGGTCGGGTACATCCCGTTCCTGCTCGAGTGTGCCGATGAACACTTCACTCGACTGCAGGCGCGCGAGTCGGCTGTCTACGAGGCTTTGCCCAGTGAATATTTCCACCGTCAGGTCTATGGCACGTACTGGTTCGAGCAGCTCGATCAGCAGCTGGTCGATCGTGTTGGGGCCGACAACATCATGTTCGAGACCGACTACCCGCATCCAACTTGCTTGCTTCGCGACGACATATCGGACGCGGCCAACGAAAAGTTGGCACACATCGATCCGGAGCAACGCCAGCAGATCCTCTGGCGCAACGCTGCCGATCTCTACGAGATCACCGCTATTCCGGACTCGCCTCGACTCGCGGAGTAGCGCGCGGCCCCATCAAGCGCCGAGCATTTTCTCGAGGTTGTGTCCCATCACCGACGTCGCCCTTCGCCGGGGTAGGAGACGACCGAGGACGTCCGCTGTAATCGCGTTCCGCCGACCCGGAACGGCGACCCATCGCGAACCGAGTGCACCCAGCGCCGAGTTGACGAAGTCGCGCACCTCCATCGGTGGGAACGTGCGTGACCGCTGCTGCTCGGCGCGTCGGTATGTCTCGGTGTTGACCGAGCTTGGCACGAGAGTCAGCACATCGATGCCTGATTTCCGTAACTCGTAAGCGATCGCTGAACCAAATGCCAGCACGAACGCCTTCGAGGCTCCGTACATCGCGACGTAGGGCGAGCCCGGGATGCCGGTGAGCGAGGACATCAGAATGATCCCGCCACGGCCACGCCGGCAGAGCCGGTTGCCGAACCGGTACGAGAGATCGATGTACGCCCGCACGTTTGCCTCGAGCTGGTTGTGGAACTGCTCCAAGTTCCCGTCGAGGAATCTTCCCTGGCCGCCCCCGCGCAGGTGGTTGCAGATCACCAATCCGATGTCGAGGTGTCGTGTGGCGACGTCGAGCGCGTCAACGGCTGAGCGGTCGGTCATGTCGAGGCGAATCGTCTCGACGTCGCGTCCCGTCGATTGTCGGATGTCTGCCGCGGTCGCCTCCAAGCCGTTCACATTGATGTCCGTGAGCACGAGATCGAGGCCGCGTGCGGCGAGCTCGCGGGCAAAGCCGGCGCCGATGCCGCCGGCGGATCCTGTCACCAGCGCGACCGGTCCATAGCGACCCTTGAGGTCCGTCATCGACATCAGATCCGCAATTCGAACTGCTCGATGATCTCGTCGGCGCGACGGAATACCGCCTCGTCGGGCTGGCGCCGGGGCGGTCGCGGCGGGCCGGCCTCCAGGCCGAGCCGGTCGAGAATCGCTTTGGCCAGGATCAACCCCCCTGACGTCAGGATCGCCAGGAACAGGCTCGTGATCGACGCGACAACCGCCGACAATGCGTCGAGATCCTGGCGTGCCCACGCGGCCGCAAGCTGTTGGTAGAGGAATGGCGCGACGTTGATGTCCATCGAGCTCACGATGCCTGCTGCGCCCAGCATCAGTCCGTCGATCGCTCCAACCGGCGAGCCGAGGTAGACGGGGGCCACGCCCTTGGCGAGTGCGAGTACCTGCGGTGCGTACACATAGTTGCGCAAGTGCGTCACATTGATGCCGATCACCTGCTCGTAGGTCCGAGCGACGTCGATCAGCAACGGTGGCGGAACCTCGTAGCCCACTGACATGTGACTC
>Ga0187777_10002128_pt1 | contig 12742 bp, 11 predicted proteins | sample 1015_Q2_SP5_10_M_FD_132416 | JGI IMG/M metagenome (GOLD analysis project Ga0187777, IMG submission 132416) | Tropical peat soil microbial communities from peatlands in Department of Meta, Colombia - 1015_Q2_SP5_10_MG | ecosystem: Environmental > Terrestrial > Soil > Wetlands > Peat | place...
AAGACGACACAATGCGGCTTCCCTGCCAGCTCGGGAGAGTACCTCAGCACCTCGTGTCGCAGCGCATCATATTCCGCCTGCCAATCCATCGAGTCGACCGGGATGAGGAAAGCGAGAATCCTGGTGCGCTCGATGTGCCGGAGGAATTGCAGTCCGAGCCCGCGTCCCTCGTGCGCGCCTTCGATGATCCCTGGGATGTCGGCGACGACAAAAGTGCGGTGATCGCTCAACTGAACAACGCCGAGGTTCGGGGAGAGCGTGGTGAAGGGATAGTCCCCGATCTTCGGGTGAGCGGCCGAGATGACGGAGAGCAGGGTCGACTTCCCGGCGTTCGGCTGCCCGACGAGGCCCACGTCAGCGATGAGCTTAAGCTCGAGCTCGAGCGTTCGAGCTTCCCCTGGCTCCCCGGGCTGCCACTCTCGCGGTGCCTGGTGAGTGGCTGAGACGAAAAACGCGTTCCCCTTCCCTCCGCGACCGCCGCGCGCGACGAGGAGCGTGTCGCCGTCGTCGATTACCTCTCCCAGCACGTCGCCCGAATTGGCGTCGCGCGCGACGGTGCCGGGAGGAACGGGGAGGATGATGTCTGCTCCTGAGCGCCCGGTTTTGTTGGAACCCATCCCGTGCTCGCCGCGCTCGGCCTCCCACCGTGTTCGATAGGTGTAGTCGAGCAGCGTGGCGAGGTTGGCGTCGGCACGCAGGATCACATCGCCCCCCCGACCGCCATCACCACCATCAGGGCCGCCCATCGGCACGCGATGTTCCCGACGGAAGGAAGAGCATCCCGACCCGCCCGTCCCGCCTTCGACTTGAATGGTGACGAGGTCGATGAACGACGTCACGCGCGTCTCCGCACGCGGGCCCAGAGCATGGTAAAGCGCTGGCGGGCATCCTCGTCGAGGCGCTCGGACCCGTATCGCAGCGCCTCCTCGACTTCGTCAGAGGACGCACCGGTGTTGAGCGCCCCGTGCAGATGCGCGTGCAACTGACGGTCCTGCTCGAGCGCGGCGCACACCGCGACGATACACAGCTCTCGCCGGCGCAGATCGAGTCCGTCGCGGCCGAGCACCTTCCCGTAGCCGTCCACGATCATCCAGGAGTCGAGGGCCGGATGGAGCTCGCGGACATTCGCGCGCAATCGTTCGTACATGTCCCCATAGACTTCGCCGCAGGTTGCCTCGCCCCGCGCCTGCCACGACGGCGCGTTCGTGATGGACGTCTCCGGATCGCGACGCGGCGCGGGTCGCCCGGATGCGCGACGCCACATTCGGGCAGCGTTGAGGGCTCGGGGAAAGCCGGCAAAAAGATACGTTTGTAAAATCAGCTCCTCGACCCACTCCGGATCAGTCACGCCTGACGCGGCTCGGGTGAGCGCGAGGCGAACCTCCTGCTCCGCTCCGGCGGCGATCACGACCGCGAGGCGGACGAGTTCGGCCGTGGGAGCGTCGAGCGCTCGCATGATCGTGTGCGAGGGCGGAGCCAGCGTCATCAAGGTCGCTCGGACGGGGTCGGACGGTTGCGCAATCTAAGCGACGGGACGCACTTCTCCCACGGTGACGCCGCGGGTGTTGACGACTGGTGTTTTGAGGAAGGATTCGAGGCGGGGGCTGAGCGACTCCGGAAGAACACCGAGGCGCTGGAGAAAGCGCAGGACGGCGGGGTGCTGGGCGCGGGTGGCGCCATCCTGGACCTTGAGCGCGAGTCCGAGCGCGAGCTCGGGGACGCACACGGTATGCACGCCTTCCGCGCCGACCTTCGCGACCACCCGTCCCTCCGTCTCCTCGATCAGAACGGTGTCGAATCGATCAGTGCCGCCGACGAGAAAGGGGTGTTTCTTCATCGCGCCGAGGACGCGCAGAGGAATCTCGTCGCCACACGCGGCCGCGGCACCGAGCCTGGCGAACGCCCGTGCCATGGCGTCGAGCGGAAGGCCGAAGGCAACGACGCCGCACCCGTCGACGGTGAGGCGAATCTGCCGGGTCGGGATGCCGGTCCAGTGCGCGACGGTATCCAGTGCACGCTGCTGCACCGGGTGGACGTAGCTCTCGTACCCCAGGGTCGGCCACCCTTCGGCGCGCGCGAAGGCCAGCATGGCGGCGTGCTTTCCGGAGCAGTTGTTGTGGAGGCGTGAGGGTCCGCCGGCGGCCTGCATGACGAGGCGCGCCCCGCGGCGGCTGAGGGGCTCGTGTGGACCGCACACGAGATCGCCCTCCTCGAGACCGATTTGATCGAGCATCGAGAGGGCGAGTGCGACATGCTCGGGCTCTCCGCCGTGGGATGCGCAGGCGAGCGCCAATTCGTCATCGCCCCACCCCGTGGCATCGAAGCCTCCCGACTCGACGAACGGCATCGCCTGAAAGGGCTTGGCGCACGATCGCCAGACCGCGAGTGTGGACGGATCGCCGGCGGTGGCCACGACGGTCCCCGGCGACACGCACGCGATGGCGCTGACGTGGTGTCGCGATTCCACTACATCCCCGCGGGTCGCGACGATGTCGAGGTCGAGGCGCATGACCCAACAATCTAAACTGATCCCTCCCCCGCGGACCCGTTCGGCCCTAGAATCCCCGCATGCCGACAGCCCTCACTCGCCGCCGCCTGGCCCAGGTCCTGCGCGCGGCCGCCCGGCAGCGCGTGGTGGTGGTGGGTGACGCGATGCTCGACGTCTACCTGTACGGCGAGGTCGAGCGCATCTCCCCCGAGGCGCCGGTGCCGGTCGTTCGGGTACGAGAGCGGCGGTTGGCCCTGGGCGGAGCGGCGAACGTCGCTCAGAACGTGGCCGCACTCGGGGCGCGCTGCGAGCTGGTGTCGGTGGTGGGGCGGGATACGAGCGCGCAGACGCTGCGTGGCATGTTGAGCGAGATCGGAGCGCCGGCCCGCGGCCTGGTGGCGATTCAGCGACCGACGACCACGAAGACCCGAGTGCTGGCGCGCGTCCAGCAGGTGGTGCGGTTCGATGAGGAAGAGGACGAGGAGCTCTCGGCGGAGGATGCCGCGCGCGTGCGCACGGCGGTGCGGCGGGCCGTGGCCGATGCCGATGCGGTCGTGCTCGAGGATTACAACAAAGGCGTACTGACGCCGACGGTGATCGGCGACGCGCTCGAGGCGGCACGCAAGCGAGGGATCCCCGTGATCGTCGATCCCAAATACCGCAACTTCTTCGCCTATCGAGGCAGCACCGTGTTCAAGCCGAACCGGCGAGAGCTGGAGTCCGCGTTAGGGGCGGCCGTCGATCTCGACCACCCCGCGGCGCTCCCGGCAGCGGTCGAGCGCTTGGGCGTGCAACATCTCCTTCTCACGTTAGGGGAGCGCGGAATGGTGCTGGTGAGCAGCGATGGGACGACACACCGGGTCCAGAGCACCGCGCGCGAGGTGTACGACGTCGTCGGCGCCGGCGACACGGTCACGGCATACCTGGCGGCGACTCTCGCCGCGGGCGCGAGCGCGCCGGAGGCGGCGATGATCGCGAACTTCGCCGCGGGCGTCGAGGTCGGAAAGCTCGGCGCGGCGACCGTCCGCGCGCGGGAGGTGCTCGCGGCATTCGACGAGTATCACGCGCACCGGCGCACGGCGTAGCGGCGCCGGCCGATCCGGGCTCGCGGCCGTTGGAGAGGTGCGGCCACCCTCACGAGCGACCCTCACGGGCGGCGCGCATTTCCTGTCCAGGTGTTGTAACTTTCTGCCGGTGCGGGCCCTTAGCTCAGCTGGTTAGAGCAGCGGACTCATAATCCGACGGTCGCAGGTTCGATCCCTGCAGGGCCCATGACGATCGGTCGCTGCGGCGCTGGTGAGCGGCAATGCCTGACGACTGAGCACCGATCCGAAACCCGGCGTCCTCCCCACCTCACCAACCCTAACGCTGGGGTTGTTCGGCTCCCCGGTCGCTCAGCAGCTTGGTGGTGAACCGCTGACCCTCCGATATCCGCTCGACCTCGACGGCGATGGAGTCGACTGCCTGCTCGATTCGCTCGAGGCGGCCCTCGATGAGGGCAAGGTCCTTGGGACGCGGTCCGCCCTTCTTGAGGTACACGATGAGGGCCCCGCCCGCGATCCCCAAAGCGCTGATCGCGAACACGAAGTAGAAGATGGTCACCAAGACTTCCATGCTCTCGACCTCTCCGGCTGAAGGACCTCGCCTCCCCCCTCCTACGGCGCGAGCAGCCGCGAGGTGTCATTCCGGCCCCCACACCCACTCACGCCACCGCCTCCCCGAGCGACAGCGCATCATCGCGCGTGGCGGCATAGAGCACCTGGTCGATCAGCTGCCCATCCTTTACCACGGAGTGCCGCATCACCCCTTCTCGACGGTACCCGGACTTTTCCAGCACGCGCATCGACGCCGGATTCCACGAGTAGATTCCCGCCTCCAGGCGACGTAGGTCCAGCGAACTAAAGGCGTATTCGGTGAGCGCCGTCACCGCGGCAGTGGTGATCCCGCGACCCCAGAACGCCTCGCCCAGCCAGTAGCCGATCTCCGCCGAGTATCGGTGCACATCGCTGTGGAGGGTGAGACCGATCCCGCCTACCGCCTCGTCGCGCACCGCGATCGCGAAGTTCGTCTCCGGACGCACGGACTCGGCGCGATCGAGCCAGGCGTCGGCATCCGCTAGAGTGTACGGATGAGGAAAGGCGTCGCGCATGTTGCGCCAGATGCGCCGGTTGTTCGCGTGACGCGCGAGTGATGCTCGGTCCGCTCGCCTCCACGAGCGAACCGTACAGAGATCGGTCTGGATATCCATTGACGGGCGACGAATACGGCGAGTGCCGCGCTCCCTACTGAAAGAGCGCCAGCGCCCGTTTGAATACCTGGATGATCCCCCACGCGGCGGGTATGCCGACGAACAGCCAGGCGAGAACGAGCCGGAGCTTCTCGGCGCCTGACGCGCCATCGACGGCGCCGTCTGCCGGTGGCGTCGGCCGAAGATCGTTTGGCGACATCGCTAGCGTCCTCCCGTGGCGGCCGCCGGGGCCGGCACTGGACCCCGCACCGGCTCGGTGACGTTACCCTGATAGTGGTGCTTCTCGTCAACCGGTCGAACCATCAAGTCGCAGATCAGGCCGACGAGAAGCAGGCCAGCGACGATGTACATCGTCTGGTCGTACACGTGAGGGCGCGGGACGCCGAGGGCGATCTCGTGCTCGCGCATTGTGTTCACCAGCGAGGGTCCGACGACGCCGGCCACCGACCACGCCGTGAGCAGGCGCCCATGGATCGCGCCGACCTCCATCGTCCCGAACAGGTCGCGCAGGTACGCCGGAATGGTTGCGAATCCCCCACCATACATGCTCAAGATGACGACCGTGCAGAGCACGAAGAGCACGACGCTCTGGAGGTTCCCCGCTATCGGGATCGTGATGTACAGCGCCGCCCCGAGGCTGAAGAAGATCAGATAGGTCGTCTTGCGCCCGATGTAGTCGGACGCGGATGCCCAGGAGAACCGTCCGATCATGTTGGCGAGGCTGAGCAGCGCGACGAAGCCGGCGGCAGCGGCCGGCCCGATCCTTCCGCTGAAGATCTCCTGGATCATCGGCGAGGCCTGCTCCAGAATGCCGATCCCCGCCGACACGTTGACGCAGAGCATCACCCAGAGGAGCCAGAACTGCGGCGTTCGGATCGCCTCGTTCACCGAGACGTGGCTTGTCGTCACCAGCCTCTGCGGCGTGGCCGGGGGAACGAATCCGCGTGGCTTCCAACCGGGAGGAGGGAGGCGCACGGTGAAAACGCCGAACATCATGTAGACGAAGTAAATGATCCCCATCGTGACGAAAGTCTCCCACACGCCGACGGACGTGGGCGTTTCGTAGCGCTTCATCAGGATCACCGAGAGGGGCGAGGCGATGAAGGCGCCGCCACCAAAGCCCATGATCGCCATCCCCGTCGCCATCCCCGGGCGGTCGGGGAACCACTTGATGAGCGTCGAGACGGGGGAGATGTAGCCAAGCCCGAGTCCGATCCCACCGAGGACGCCGTAGCCGCCGAGCACCAGCCAGAAGAGATGCAGGCGTACGCCGACCGCCGCGATGAGAAAGCCCCCGGAGAAGCAGAGGGCAGCAGTGAACATCGCGCGACGCGGACCAACCCGCTCGAGCCAGCTTCCGAAGACCGCCGCCGAGAGTCCGAGGAAAACGATCGCCAGGCTGAAGACCCACTGAGTCTCGCTCAGCGGCCAATCGCCAGGCGCCGACTGCGAGATGCCGAGGAGCTTCGACATCGGAAGCTTGAAGACGCTGAACGCGTAGGCCTGGCCGATCGACAAGTGAATCGCCAGCGCTGCGGGAGGCACGCGCCAGCGATTGTAGCCCGGCTTCGCAATGGAGTGTTCTCGATCGAGGAAGGAAAGCAGGGCCATGCCGGGAACCTCCGTAAAGTCGGTCTGACTGCGGCAAGACGGCACATGTTACCGCCGTACGGTCCGGTCCGCCACTACCACGATGCACCCTTCGCCGGTAGATTGCCCGCTCTGCGACGCGCAAGGTTCTCTTGTGACCGGCGCGTCACGGTCGCGTAGCTCAGCTGGTTAGAGCGCTGGTCTCACATACCAGAGGTCCGGGGTTCGAGTCCCTGCGCGACCATCCGCTCCCCGCCCATCACCGCCGGCCATCTAGAGTGGGCGAACACCGTCCGGCCCGCCCGCGTAGCGCCGCTTGCACGCCTGGCAGGTGACGACCGTGCCCGACGCCATGTCGAGCCCGAGCGGGAGTCGCTCACCGCACTCGCACATCCACCCCACGACGCGCGCCGGCACGCCCACGACGAGCGCGTAGGGCGGCACATCGCGCGAGACGACGGCGCCGGCGCCGACGAACGCGTGCTCCCCGAGCGTGTGACCGCAGAGGATCGTCGCGTTGGCGCCGATCGTCGCCCCCCGTCGCACGAGAGTCTCGCGATACTCGTGCTTGCGCGAGGTGTGGCTGCGCGGATTGTGGACGTTCGTGAAGACCATCGAGGGTCCGAGGAAGACATCATCCTCGCACACCACGCCCTCGTAAATGCTGACGTTGTTCTGAACCTTGACGTTGTTGCCGAGCCTGACGCGAGGCATCACCACGACGTTCTGGCCGAGGGAGCATCCTTCGCCGATGGTGGCGCCGGCCATGACGTGACAGAAGTGCCAGATCCGGGTTCCCTTCCCGACCACGGCGCCGGCGTCGATGTACGACGACTCGTGCACCGACGCGCCGCTCGGAAGCGTGCGCAGCTCGCTCATCCGAGAGCGCCGCCGCTCACCCTCGAGAATGTCCGGAGCGGGAGCGCGATCTCGCGCTGCGTGCGGGCGGACTCGTAGATGCCGAGGATCAGCTCGAGCGACTTGCGTCCTTCCCGCCCGTCGGTGCCCGGCGCCGCCTCGCCCAGAAGGACCTTGACGACGTTCTCGTAGTAGGGGCGGTGGCCGGAGCCGTACACCGAGAGGGGATTCGAGGCCTCGCGCAGCAGCTCGGCCTGACGATCGATGTCATCGTAGGTCGCGAACTCCCAGTGCTCGATCCGGTTGAGCGCCGTACCACCGACCTTCACCGTCCCCAGCTCGCCGACCACGCTGATCGAGCCCTCGAGGTTCCGAGGGTAGGTGAGCATCGTCACCTCGATCGTGCCCAGAGCGCCATTGCGGAAGTGGAGGATAGCGACCCCGGTGTCTTCGCTCTCGATCCGGCGGGCGAGCGTGGCCGTCTTCGCCATCACCGAGTCCACTGGTCCCACGAGCCACTGGATCATGTCGACGTAGTGGCTCGCCTGGTTCATGAACGCGCCCCCGTCGAACTCCCACGTCCCGCGCCACGGCGCCATGTCGTAGTACGACTGCGGGCGATTCCATCGGACAGTCGTGTTGGCGAGATAGATCCGGCCGAATCGCCCGCGATCGATCGACTCCTTGAGGAGCTGGACGGCCGGATTGAGCCGGTTCTGCTTCACGACGAAGAGATAGACGCCTGCCGCATCGCAGGCGTGCACCAGCGCATCGGCCTCCTCGAGACGCGTCGCCATCGGCTTCTCGCAGATGACGTGCATCCCGTGCTCGGCGGCCATGATGCCGTGACGCGGATGCAGTCCGCTCGGGGTGCAGATGACGGCGATGTCGGCCTTCACCTCGTCGAGCATCGCGCCGTAGCTGGTGAAGAAGGGCACCCCCATCTTCTCGCTTGCCGCGCGCGCGCGCTCGGGCAGGTCGTCGCAGACGGCTACCAGCTCGAGCGGCGGCTGACTGGCGATGGCGTCGAAGTGGCGCTCGCTGATGCGGCCGCAGCCGACCAGCACGACGCGGAAGGGTCGCTCGGGCACCCCGGGCATCGCCATCTCGTCAGGCGCGCGTCGCCGCGGCCTCTGCGGCCTGACGGGCCGTGCCGCGGCCGCCGGTCGCGTTCCGCGTGTCGATGACCACGGCGGCGAGCCTCACCACGCGATCGTAGTCGACCACCGAGTGGTCGGTGACGATGAGAACGGCGTCGGCCTCGCGTAGCTCGTCGTCGGTGAGCTCGACAGACCGGCCCACCGCGCCGGCCGGCGTGTGACCGTCGTCCACGATCTCCGGCACGAAGGGGTCGTGGTAGCGCACGTCCACTCCCTTCTGCGAGAGGAGGTCGAGGATCTCCAGCGCCGGTGACTCGCGCAGGTCGTCGATGTCCTTCTTGTAGGCGACGCCGAGCACGAGAACCCGCGATCCCTTGAGGGCCTTCCCGGCGGCGTTGAGCGCGTCCTGCGTCTTCCCCACCCAGAAGGCCGGCATCTCGGTGTTGATGTCGCCCGCCAGCTCGATCATACGCGTCTTGTAATGGAGGGTGCGCATCTTCCACGCGAGGTAGTGCGGATCGAGCGGGATGCAGTGCCCGCCAAGCCCGGGCCCGGGGGTGAATTTCATGAAGCCGAAGGGCTTCGTCGCCGCCGCGTCGATGACCTCCCATACGTCGACGCCCAGCTTGTCGCAGATGACCGCCATCTCGTTCACCAACCCGATGTTGATCATGCGAAAAGTGTTCTCGAGCAGCTTCGTCAACTCCGCCGCCTCCGGCGAGCTGACCGGCACGACACGATCGATGAACAGCTCGTAGACTCTCTTCCCGAGTCGCGAGCAGCGCTCGGTCACGCCGCCGAGCACCTTGGGCGTGTTCTTGGTGTGCCAGCGCGTGTTCCCGGGATCGACGCGCTCCGGTGAGAAACAGAGGTAGAAGTCCTCTCCTACCGTGAGCCCGCGCTTCTCGAAGAGCGGCAGGAGCAGCTCCCGAGTCGTCCCCGGATAGGTCGTCGACTCGAGGACGATGATCTGTCCTGGGCGAATCGCATCGGCCACGGCCTCGCTCGCCGAGACGACGAACGACATGTCCGGATCCTTCGTCTTCCCGAGCGGCGTGGGGACGCAGATCGAGATGACGTCGCACTCCGCGAGCCGCGTGGAATCGAGGGTGGCCTGAAGCTTCCCCGACCGCACCAGAGCGGCAACATCCGATGCCGCGACATCCTTGATGTGGCTGCCCCCCTTCGCGATGAGGTCGACGACGCGGGGAGAGACCTCGAAGCCGAGGACTCGCAGCCCGGCCTTCCCCATCTCGACCGCAAGGGGGAGGCCGACGTAGCCAAGGCCGACGACGCCGCACACGAGGTCTCGCCGCGCGATCTTGTCGGACAGAGTCTTTTCAGTGGTCATGCTGAGGAAGTTGCGGGAGCGTGGGCGCCCGCTTCCAGGACGCGGACGTCGACGTCGAAGCGGCGCGCGACAGGCGGGGTGGAGACGCGCATCATCGCCCCGGAAAACAACATACAGTACCGATGTGGCCCCCGGTAGTTCCGCCGCTGCGCCCCGAACGGGGGACGCGCCGCGGACACGGGCGGTAACCTCGCGCGCACGGTGCGAGTCCTTGGAGAGGCCGTCGCGCACGTCAGGCGACGCGACGCCGCTAGCCCCGCATCCACTCCATAGGACGTGACCGAGCAGGCGACACGCTATCCGCTCCCCATTCATGGCGAGGGATTGGCCTCGCTGGTGCCGTGCTCCCACGGCGCAGGGTGCCCACTGGGGGTCGATGCCCCGGCGATCGCGCACGCCGTGCGCAGCGGCGATCATGCACGGGCCTATCTGATCGCCCGCGGCCCCAATCCGTTTGCGAGTACCTGCGGCCACGGCTGTCACGCGCCCTGCGAGACCGCCTGCCGACGCCGCCACTTCGGTGCTCCGGTCGCCATCGGATCCCTCGAAGCGTACGCCAGCGGCTTCTCGACCCCCGCGCTCTTCGCGTCGCCCGAGCCGTGCACGAGCGCGCACGATGCGCGGTCGGTGGCCGGCCTCGTCGGACGCGACCCGGATGCCGCGCGCCGCGCAGCGCGCTCGGGGCGGCGGGTCGCCGTCATCGGCGCCGGCGTCTCGGGCCTCGCTTGCGCGCACGATCTCGCGCTCTTGGGCCACGGGTGCGTCTTGTACGACAGCGGTGCGGAGCCGGGCGGCATCGTGACCAGCGTGATCCCCGGATTCCGCTTTCCGACGGCAGCGGCACGCGCCGAGTGCGCCGCCATCCTCAGCCTCCCGCTCGAGCTGATCGCCGCCTCTCGCATCGAGGGTCGCGACCAACTCCGAGCGCTGCTCGCGGCCGAGTTCGACGCGATCTTTCTCGCCATCGGCGCGTCGGCGCCGGCGGCGTCCCCCTTCCCCGAACAACCCACGCATCCGCGGGTCGTGGACGCCATGGCTCTCCTCACGGCGCGCCTTCCGCTCTCCGGTCGCGTGGTCGTCGTCGGCGACGGGGATCTCGCCGTGGACGCGGCGAGGCTCGCGATGCGACGTCCCCGAAGCGAGGACGCGGCGCCGGTAATGGCCGCGGACCTCGTTCTCGAGACGCCGCTCGAGGAAGCCTCGATCAACCCCGAGCTGATCGCCGCGGCCATGCGCGACGGGGTTGCCGTCCATTCGGGCTGGCGGGCCAAGCGATGGATCGGCACCGAGGAAGGACTGCTCACCGGGGTCGAGATCGTGCGCAACGGACCCGACCGGCTGAGCAAGGTGCTCGCCTGCGATGACCTCGTGACGGCACCGCGACGCGTGCCGCGGGTCGACTTCGGCCCCGAGCTCGCCCTCGATGGGCGTGGCTACATCTCGGTCGATCCCGACACCTACCAGACGTCGATGCCCGGCGTCTGGGCCGGCGGCGCCTGCGCGTTAGGCCACCGGTCGATCGCCCATGCGGCCGCTGACGGGAAGCGCGCCGCCTGGCACATCCATTCGGTGCTGACGCGTGAGCCCATCCGGATCGTGGTGTCGGCGGCGTGGGTCGAGGCGGATGACTGGAGCGCCGAGGACGCGCCGCGCGCTCTGGTTGCTCACCGCATCGACATGCCGATCAGCGCCGCGCCGCCGGCCGACCCCTTCTCCAGCAGCGCGCTCCGAGACGCGCAAGAAGTCGCCCACGAAGCCGAGCGTTGCTTCGATTGCACGGTGCGACCGCTGGTGGAGGACGCGCTCTGCACGCGGTGCGGCAAGTGCGTCGGCGCCTGCCCCGTGGGAGCCTTCGCGATCGTCGGCGACCCGAAGGAGTTGGTGTTCGATGAAGCGCACTGCCATCGATGCGGTGCTTGCGTGGGCGCCTGTCCCGAGAGCGCGATCGCCCTCGCTCGCGCCATCTGGGAGGAGCGCCTCGAGAGCGGACCCGAGCGCGTGCCTCAGCCTGCGGAGCGCCTCGAGGACTCGGCCCTGGACGAATCCTGGTCCCCCGCCGGATGAACGCGAACGCCGTGATGCCGCTGCAGGCGGGCAAGCGCGGCGGCGGCCAGACGGACGTGTAGCACGAGGTCGGATCCGTCCGCCCGCTGCTCGAGCACCTCCCCTTCCCGATGCAGCTCCGCGATCGCCTTACCGTCGCCGACGCCGACGCGGACCACGGTCACCGGGCGAAGCCGTCGCACGGCGGCGAGCAGGGCGCGCCGTAGAGGCTCCAATCCTCCCTCGGCGACCGCCGACACGAAGACGGCATCCAGCGCCATCTCGCGCGAGCGCTCGTGGAGCGAGGCTTGGGCCTCGCGATCGAGGCGATCCATCTTGTTGAAGACGTGGAGCACGGGACGGTCCTGCGCTCCGATGTCGACGAGCACTCCGTCGACCACACGGCAATGCTCCTGCCACGCGCCGTGGCTGGCGTCGACCACGTGAAGGAGAAGATCCGCATCCTTCACTTCCTCGAGCGTCGCGCGGAAGGAGGCCACGAGGTCGTGCGGGAGCTTGCGGATGAACCCCACCGTGTCGGTGAGCAGCATGCGGTTGCGCTCATCGAGTGCGATCTCGCGTGTGAGGGGATCGAGGGTGGCGAAGAGGCGGTCCTCGACCACCACGTCGGGACTCTCGGCGAGGGCTCGCAGGACAGAGGACTTTCCGGCGTTCGTGTAGCCGACCAGCGTGCTGCGGAATGTCGCCCGGCGCGACTGCCGCTGCACCCCGCGGGACCGTTGCACGTCGGCCAGCCGGTCGCGCAGGACGCGAATGCGATGATTGATCAGCCGGCGATCGGTTTCCAGCTGGGTCTCGCCGGGGCCGCGCATCCCGATGCCGCCGCGGAACTTCTCGAGGTGCGTCCACATCCTCGTCAGGCGCGGCAGAAGATATTCGAGCTGGGCCAGCTCCACCTGCATCTTCGCCTCGCTGCTGCGGGCGCGAACGGCGAAGATGTCCAGAATCAGCTCCGCTCGATCGATCACCCGCTGCCCGACCGCCGTCTCGATCGCCCGCCCCTGCGCGGGAGACAGCTCGTCGTCGAAGATGACCAGCGACGC
>Ga0187777_10002129_pt1 | contig 12732 bp, 7 predicted proteins | sample 1015_Q2_SP5_10_M_FD_132416 | JGI IMG/M metagenome (GOLD analysis project Ga0187777, IMG submission 132416) | Tropical peat soil microbial communities from peatlands in Department of Meta, Colombia - 1015_Q2_SP5_10_MG | ecosystem: Environmental > Terrestrial > Soil > Wetlands > Peat | place...
AGCGCCCGGGTCACCGGCCTGGAGGGGGATCTCGAGGCCGCCCGCGCCGCGCTGGCGCGGACCGAGGCGGAGCGCGACGCTCACGATGCCGAGAACAGCCGCGCCCTCGGCTCGGTTCGCGAGGAGCTGGAGCGGACGCGGGCCCAGGGAGCCGCGGCGGTCCAGGAGCTGGAGGCCCGGGCGCAGCGCGCCGAGGCGCACGGGCGAGCCCGCGACGAGGAGGTGGCCCAGCTCACCGAGGCCCGCACCCGGGCGGAGGCCGACCATGCGCAGCAGGCGCAAGGGCTGGAGCAGCGCCTCTTCGCCGCCGAGGCAAAGGGGGAGGACCTCCGGCTCGAGGTCGAGCACCTGACCGCCCAGATGGCGGACCGGCTCGCCGAGCGCGACGCCAAGCTGCAAGCGCTGGAGCGCGAGCTGGCCGCGGCGGTCGAGCAGCGCGAGGCTGCGGAGGCGGAGGGGCTGCAGCAGATCCAGGCCAAGCTGGAGCGCATCGGCGAGCTGGAGGGCGAGCTCGATGCCGCCCGGGCCGGCGCCCAGGAGCGCGAGGCGGAGCTCACCCAGGAGTATGCCGCGCTGGTCGAGGCCAAGCGGACCTCCGAGGGAGAGCTCGGCGGCCGGCTGGAGGAGGGCCGCCGGCGCGCCGAGGCCCAGGAGCTGGCCCTCTCCCAGGAGCGCGGGGCGCGCGCCGAGCTGCAGGGCCAGCTGGCGGCGGCTTCCTCCGCCCTCGAGGCGCGGGGAGCCGAGCTCTCCTCGGCACGCTCGGAGCTGGAGCAGCGCGCGGTGGCCGCGGCCGAGTTCATGCGGCAGCTGGAGGAGTCGGACGCCCAGTCGCGGGCCCAGGGCGAGCGTCTGGCCACGCTGGAGTCGACCCTGGCCGAGCGGGAGAGCGCCCTGGCCTCGCTCAGGGGCGAGCTGGAGGCCACCCAGCAGGCGCTCTCCGAATCGCAGGCCACCCTGGGCCGCACCGAGCAGCTCCTCCTCGAGACCCAGGAGGCTCTCCAGCGCAGCACGGCGGCCCTCGAGCAGTCGCGGGCCGCGGTGGAGACGGAACGCGGCGCCCGGGGCCGTGCCGAGCAGCAGGCCGCCACCCTGGGCGCCCGGACCTCGACACTCGAGACCGAGGCGGCCGAGCTCGCCGCCCAGCACGAGGACCTCAAGATCGCGCTCGGCGCCCGCATGGCGGAGGTGACCCAGCTCTCCGCGCGCGTGGCCACCGCCGAGGACGCACGGATGAACGTCGAGGAGCGGCTGGCCGACCTCACCGAGGAGGCGGGCCGGCGCGAGGAGCTGCTGCGGGGAGATTTGACCGCCCTGGTCCAGCAGCTCGAGGATGCGCGCTCGCGCATGGCGGACCTCCAGGCCGAGGCGCGGCGCGAGCGGGACGCGCTGAGCCACGAGGCGCAGGCGAAGAGCGAGCAGCTGCGCCAGACCGAGGCCCGGTGGCGCGAGCTGCAGGAGGCGGCCGGCCGGCGCGAGAGCGAGCTCTCCCAGCGGCTCACCGCGCTGACCCGGGAGGCGGAGAGGGCCGGGGCCGAGGCCGAGCAGCGGCGCCAGGCGCTCGGCGCGCTCCAGGCGGAGTCGGCGGCCGAGCGAGACCGTCTCCAGGAATCGCTCGGAGCGCAGGCGCGCGTGGCCACCGAGCGCGCGCAGCAGCTCGTCGCCCAGCTCGAGGCCGCTCAGGCCGAGGCGCAGGATGCCCATGCCGGCCTGAGCGCACAGCTGGCGGCGGCCGAGGCGCGCGCCCAGGGCGAGGCCCAGGCCACCTCGGCGCGCATCGCCGAGCTCGAGGCGGCCCTGTCCCAGGCCACCGCGGCGGTCACCGCCCGCACCCGTCGCGCCCAGGAGCTGGAGAACGCGCTCGAGGCCTCGGCGGCCTCCAAGGTGCGAAGCGAGCGCGATCTCCTCGCCCGCCTGCAGGCGGCCGAGGCCAAGGCCAACGAGGCGGCCGCCCGGCTCTCCCAGGCCGCCAAGGAGCGAAAGGAGCTCGAGGCGCGGCTGGCGTCCGAGCTCAACGAGCTGGTCGGGCGGCAGCGCGCCGAGCTCGAACGCCGCGACGCGGCCAAGGCGCAGGAGGTGGCCCGCCTCCAGGCCGCCATCCAGGAGCGGAGCCGCGCGCTGAAGGTCGCCGAGCTGGAGCTGGCGCGGGTCAAGGCGCGGCCGGGTCCGGTGACCCGGGAGCAACCGGCGGCACCGGCGCCGGTGCCGCGCGGCTCCACGCCGGGCGCCGTCCGGCCGGCCCCCGCGCCGCGCGTTCCGGAGACCAGCCAGTCTGGCCGGCGTCCCGAGACCGAGGACTGGAACGCGCTGGTGGACGAGCTGGACAAGCCCGGCCGCTGAGCTCCCTGCCTTCCCCGGGAAGGTCCGCCTGCTAGAGTCTCTGGCGCCCGTGACCGCTCCCGCACCCGAGTCGCGCTTCACCTCCGTGGAGGACGCCGCCGCGCGGCTCGAGGGGGCCGGCTACCTGCCCTCCCGGGAGATCGCCACCGCCGCCTTCCTCGCCGACCGGATGGAGAAGCCGGTGCTGGTCGAGGGGCCCGCCGGAGTGGGGAAGACCGAGTTCGGGCGCGCGCTGGCCCGCGCCCTCGGCCGTCCCCTCCTCCGCCTTCAGTGTTACGAGGGGCTGGACGAGGCCAAGGCGCTCTACGAGTGGGAGTACGCCAAGCAGCTCCTCTACACGCAGCTCCTCAAGGACAAGATCGGCGAGACGCTCCAGGGGGCCGGCTCCCTGGCCGAGGCGGCGGAGCGCATCGCGCAGAGCGACGCCGTCTTCTTCTCCGAACGCTTCCTCCTTCCCCGGCCCATCCTCCAGGCCCTCCGCTCGGCCCAGCCGGCGCTGCTCCTGGTCGACGAGGTGGACAAGGCGGACCCCGAGTTCGAGGCCTTTCTCCTCGAGGTGCTGGCCGACAACGCGGTCACCATCCCGGAGCTGGGGACGGTGCACGCCCGCTCCGTGCCGCGGGTGGTCCTCACCTCCAACGCCTCGCGCGAGCTCTCCGACGCGCTGAAGAGGCGCTGCCTGCATCTTCACATCGACTTCCCCACCCGGGAGCGCGAGCTGCGCATCGTCCGGGCGAGGTTCCCGGACCTCCCGGAGAGGCTGGCCGCGGCGGTGGTCGCTGCGGTGGAGAAGCTCCGCGCCCTGGAGCTGAAGAAGCCGCCCTCCATCAGCGAGGCGCTGGACTGGGCCCAGAGCCTGGCCCTGCTCAACGCCGACGCCCTCACCCCGGAGCTGGTGGCGGCCACGCTGAACCTGGTCCTCAAGTACGAGTCAGACGTCGAGCGGGCCCGGCCCGAGGCCGCCCAGCTGGCCCAGGGCTGACGGGGACGGGTGGAGCGTGGGCCCGTCCAGCGCCGCTTCGCGACTGGGTGAGGTCCTCGGCGAGGCGCGGGCCCGGGAGACCCTGGCCGCGGCCCGGGCGACGTCCGACCCCGAGCGGGTGGAGGCGGCGCTGGAGCGGCTCCTCCCCGCCCTGGCGACGGCTCCGGACGCCGGGCCGCTGGCCGTGGCGCTGGTCGAGGCCAGCGAGTCGCTGGCGCGGCTGCTCGCCCGCAGACCGCCGCTGCTCCGCTGGCTGGCCGGGAGCCGGCTGGAGAGGCCCTGGTCGAGACCGCGCACCCTGGCCGCGGCCCGCGGGGCGGTGGCGCGCGTCCCTCCGGGTGACCGGGACGCCCTGCACCGGAGGCTCCGCCGCTTCCGCCAGCGAAGCCAGCTGCGGCTCGCCGCCCGCGAGCTGTGCGCCGGCGCGGCGCTCCCCGAGGTGGGCCGCGAGCAGGCGGACGTCGCCGAGGCGCTGCTCCGGGCTGCCCTGCCTCCGCTCGAGGCCGGCCTCCGCCTTCGCCACGGCACGCCCCAGCCGGAGGGCTTCGCCGTCCTCGGGCTGGGCAAGCTCGGCGGCGAGGACCTGAACTTCAGCTCCGACGTGGACCTGGTCTACGTCTACCGGGCGGAGGGTGAGACGTCCGGCGGGCCGGCGGGAGCGGTGCCGAACCTGACCTACTACGCGCGCCTCGCCGAGGCGCTCACCCGCGCGCTCTCCCTGGTCACCGAGGACGGGTTCTGCTTCCGGGTGGACCTGGGGCTCCGCCCCCAGGGCCGGGCCGGGCCGGTGGTCCTCTCGCTCGCCGCGGCGCTTCAGTACTACGAGCGCGCCGGTCGGACCTGGGAGCGCGCCGCCTGGGTCAAGGCCCGCGGGGTGGCCGGCGACGATGCGCTCGCCGGGGAGCTCCTGGCCGGGCTGGGGCCCTTCCTCTGGCGGCGGACGCTGGATCTGGCTGCGGTCGATGCCCTGCGAACGCTGAAGGCGGAGATCGACCTGCGCGGCCAGGCGAGCGCCGGCGACGTGAAGCTCGGGCCGGGTGGGATCCGGGAGGTGGAGTTCTTCGCCGTGGCGCTTCAGCTCCTCCACGGAGGGAGGGCCCCCGCCCTCCGCGAGGGCCCCACGCTCCGCGCGCTGCGGCGGCTGGCGGACGCCGGCCTGCTCACCGAGCGCGACGCCGATGCGCTGGGCGAGGCCTATGTCTTTCTCCGGCGGGTCGAGAACCGGCTCCAGATGGTCGACGACCGCCAGACGCAGGAGCTCCCCCGGGCGGAGCACGACCGCCTCCGGCTGGCACGGACGCTGGGGCTCCCGGGCACCGACGCCCTCGATGCCGAGCTCGGGCGGCACCGCCGATTCGTGGAGGCGGCGTTCCGCACCTTGCTCGGCCAGACGGCGCGGGGCGAGGTCCCCGACGAGCCCCTGCTCGCCCTGGCGCTCGACGCCGACCTGCCCGACGCCCGGCGGCGCGAGGCGCTCGGGGCCCGCGGCTTCCTCGACCCCGAGTCGGCGCTGCGCTCCCTGGAGCGGCTGCGCCGGGTGCTCATCCGGGAGGGGCTCCAGGAGGGGCCCGGGCCGGGAGTGCCCGCGGCGCGGCAGCTCGGGGAATGCGCGCGGAGCCCGGATCCCGACCAGGCGCTCTTCTTCCTGGCCGAGTTCCTCGGAAACCTGGTCGCCCCGCTCGGCTACCTGCGCCTGCTCGTCCATCGCCCCGCCGTCGCCCGCCGGCTGATCAACCTCTTCGGCCAGAGCGCCTTCCTGAGCGGCTACTTCGTCCGCAACCCGGAGCTGCTCGATGTCCTCGTCCAGGGCGACGCCGGTGACCCGCACAAGCCGGTGGGCCGGATCGCCTCCGAGCTCGGCGGGCGGCTGGCCCGGTCCCGTCCGGACGAGGAGCGCCTGTCCGCCATGCGGCGCTTCAAGAACGAGGAGGTCCTGCGCATCGGCCTAGGAGACATCTCCGGCGACCTCGACGTCCCGGAGGTGGCCGCTCAGCTCTCCGCCCTGGCCGACGCCCTGCTCGACGCCTGCCTCTTCCACGCCGAGGCCGAGGCCCGCGAGCGTTACGGGGCCCCGCGCCTCCGGGAGGGAGGGCAGGCGGCGCTGGCCGTGGTCGGCCTGGGCAAGCTCGGCGGAGTCGAGCTCGGCTACCACTCGGACCTGGACCTGCTCTTCGTTTACCGGGGCGGGGGCGTGGACGAGGAGACCTCGGGAGGAAGCCGCGGGCGGGTCAGCCATCCGGAGTACTTCGCCCGGCTGGTGCAACGGCTGCTCTCGCTGCTCAGCCTCGGGCTGCGCGAGGGCCGCCTCTACCAGGTGGACGCCCGGCTCCGACCCTCCGGCAATCAGGGAACGCTGGTGGTGAGCGAGAAGGCGTTCGTCGAGCACCACGCCCGGCACGCGCAACTCTGGGAGCGCCAGGCGCTGATCAAGGCCCGGGCGGTGGCCGGCGACCTCCGCTTCGGAGCGGCGCTGGTGCGCAGCGTGGTTCATCCCCTGGTCTACGAGCGGCCGCTTCCCTCTGGCGCGGCGAAGGAGATCCACCGCCTCCGGATCCGCATCGAACGGGAGGTGGCCGGCGAGACGGCGCTCGAGCTCGACCCCAAGGCCGGCCACGGAGGGCTGGTGGACGTCGAGTTCGCCACCCAGTACCTCCAGCTGCTCCACGGCGGGCGGCTGCCGGAGCTGCGCCTGACCAACACCCTGGAGGCGCTGGAGGCGCTCCGGACGGCCGGCGTGCTCGGCCCGGAGGACACAGCCACCCTGCGCTCCGGCTACCTGTTTCACCGGCAGGTGGAGAACCGGCTCCGGCTGGTGCACGGGCGGGCGCTGGCTCGACTTCCGACCGCCGGACCGGCGCTCGCGCTCCTCGCCCGTCGCCTCGGGGAGGGCGGCCCCGACCCGGGCCCGGCCCTGCTCGCCGCCTACCGCGCCCACGCCGAGGCCGTCCGCGGCGCCTACGTTCGTGTGCTGCTCGGAGCGGCATGCTAACACTGCCCCCGGCAAGTGAACGCCGGGGTGCCCTTGTCGACGCGCGAACCGGTCCACGTCCTGGTGGTCGACGATGACCGCCACGTCCAGCGCATGCTCGGGGACGCGCTGACGCGCGCCGGCTTTTCGGTCACCGTGGAGCGCGATGGCGAGTCCGCCCTCCGGGCCTTCGAGCGCCGGACCTACGACGTGGTGGTCCTGGACGTGCTTCTCCCGGTGCTCAACGGCTACGAGGTCGCCCGGCGCATCAAGTCCACCACCGAGGGAGCGCAGGTGCCGGTGCTGATGATCTCCGGCATCTACAAGTCCCGGCTCCAGGCGCGCGAGGCGGTGGAGCGCCACGGGGCGGCGGCCTTCGTGGAGAAGCCGTTCAAGCTCGGCTCGCTCTTCGACAAGCTGCGCGCGGTGCTCGGCGATCGCTACCCCACCAGCCTGCCCCCGGGCACTCCCGAGCCGGATGCCACCCGCCCCGACCCTCTGGCCGATCCCCGCGCCCAGGCGGAGGCGGCACATGTCGAGTCGGCGGCGGCCCCGGTCGCCGCCCAGCGGGGCGACTTCGCCGAGACACCCTTCGCCGAGGTGCTGGCCGCTCTCCACCGCCAGGGCGCCACCGGGGCCCTGCTCCTCCGGCGCGAGAAGGTGAAGAAGATCGTCTACTTCCGCCAGGGCGTCCCGGTGAGCGTGAAGAGCAACCGGCTGAGCGAGTGCCTGGGGAGGGTCATGGTCCGCGAGGGGATGCTCTCCGAGGCCGACTGCGAGGTCTCCCTGGAGCGGATGAAGGCCTCCGGCCGGCAGCAGGGCACGGTCCTCATCGAGATGGGAGTGATCAGCCCTCACAACCTCCGCTACGCGCTGGATCTCCAGCTCCGCCTCAAGCTGATGGACCTCTTTTCCTGGACCGCCGGGGAGTGGCAGTTCAACCCGGGGGCCGAGCCCCCGCCGGACACGGTCCGCCTCGAGCTGTCCCCGGCGGCCATCATCCACGAGGGCGTGCGCCGCGGCTTCGACCAGGTGCGCCTCCGGGCCCGGCTGGGGGACATCGCCGAGAGGACGGCCTGGCCCACCGACGACCCGCTCTTCGCCGGGCAGGACATGGGGCTGGGCGAGGAGGAGCTCACCCTGCTCGAGGCCATCGACGGGACGCGCACCGTGGCCGAGCTGCGCGACCTGGGCATCCTCCCGCCGCTGGAGACGGACCGTCTGCTCTACGCGCTCCTGGCGGCGCAGATGGTGGAGCTGCGAGAGGAGCGCCGCGCGCCAGGTGCGCCCACGCCGGGCGAGGCGCCGGTCGAGGCCGTCACCGAGGAGCTTTCGCCGGGGACCGACGACGGCGAGGAGCCGCTCGAGCTCGAGGACGAGGTCACCGAGGACGAGGACAGCGCGCTGCGCGAGCGGCTGCTCGGGACGCTGGCGGCGATGAAGCGCATGGACTTCTTCGAGCTGCTCGGACTGCGGCACGATGCCGCCGCGGATGATGTCCGGCGCGCGCACCGAGAGCTGGTGCGCGAGTACCACCTGGACAAGTTCGTGGGCTCCTCCAGCGCCGAGGTGCGCGAGCTGGCCCGCTCCATCCAGGAGCTGCTCACCAGCGCCCGGGACACGCTGGTCGACGGCGCCGCCCGCGCCGAGTACCGGATGCAGCTTGGCTCGGGCGGGGTGCGCCACGAGGTGGGCGAGGCGGTGGGGCGGATGCTCCAGGCGGAGAGCACCTTCCGGCGCGGCCAGCAGCTCCTGGCGGCGGGGGACGCCGCCGCCGCGCGGGCGCTCTTCGACGAGGCGGTCCAGCTCCAGCCCGAGGAGGGGGAGTTCGTCGCCTACCTGGCCTGGGCCAGGTTCCAGGAGGGGCTCGGGGACGCCGAGCGCGCCGAGGCGGCCCGGGTCGAACTGGAGCGAGCCACCCGCCTCAGCCCCACCCTGGAACGGGCGCACCTCTACCTCGGCCAGGTGCTCAAGGCGCTCGGGCAGGCCGAGGAGGCGACCCGGGCCTTCGAGCGCGCGCTGGAGTGCAACCCCTCCAGCGCCGAAGCGCTCCGCGAGCTGTCGATTCTGTCGTGGGCGGCACGCCTCCAGAAGGGGCGGCGTGGGCTTTGACTTTGGGGTCCGCCGCCTGCTGAAACACGGGCCCCAATGAGCTCCACCTCCTCGGCGGTCATCACCGCGGACCGCATCTGGCTGGACGGCAAGCTGGTGCCCTGGGCGGAGGGCCAGGTGCCGGTGATGACCCATGCCCTGCACTACGGCCTGGGCATCTTCGAGGGAATCCGCGCCTACGCCACGGCGCAGGGGCGGCTGGCGGTGTTCCGGCTCAGGGACCACATCCGGCGCTTCTTCGACTCGGCGAACATCGTCCAGCTGGCGATGCCCTGGAGCGAGGAGGCCATCCTCGAGGCTTGCCTGGAGCTTCTGAGGGCGCAGAGCGCGCGGTTCCAGGCCGGCGCCTACCTCCGGCCCATCGCCTTCATGGGCGACGGGGCGATGGGGCTGGGAGCCACCAACCCCACCCGGGTGGCGATCACCGCCTGGGACTGGGGCGCCTACCTGGGCGAGAAGGGCCTGCGCGAGGGCATCCGGGCCAAGGTGAGCAGCTTCAGTCGCAACCCGGTCAACGGGAACCTCGTCCGCGGGAAGATCACCGGCCAGTACGTCAACTCCATCCTCGCCAAGCGGGAGGCGATCCAGGCCGGCTACGACGAGGCCATCCTCCTCGACGTCTCCGGCCTGGTGGCCGAGGCCTCGGGCGAGAACGTCTTCCTCGTCGGCCAGGACGGCGTGGTGCGGACGCCGCCCCTCACCTCTCCCATCCTCGACGGCATCACCCGGCGCACGGCCATCGCCCTGCTCCGCGCGATGGGGCACGTCGTCGAGGAGGTGACCTTCACCCGCGATGCGCTGTACGTGGCCCGCGAGGTCTTCTTCACCGGCACCGCGGCGGAGATCACTCCAGTGCGCGAGGTGGACAACCGGACCGTGGGAGGCGGTCGCCCCGGGCCGGTGGTCAAGGCAGTCCAGGAGGTGTACTTCCGGACCGTCCGCGGCCAGGAGCCGAAGTACGCGGAGTGGCTGACCCACGTCTGACCGCCACGGGCTTGCAGAGCTCGGGGCGCGCCCGCTACATTCCGCCGCCCCTCGGAGGCCGCGCCGGCGGTGTCCCCCGGGGGTGCGCGCCCCGGGACCCGTGAAAGAGCGTTACCAGGAGATCGACGACAAGAACGAGTCGTTGCGCGAGCTTTTCCTCGAGCATCCCAAGGCGCGTGCCTTCCTCGACCGCTTCGAGATGAGCTGGGTCTACCATGACAACGCGCTGGAGGGCGTCGTCTACGGCCCGGCCGAGCTCCAGGCCGCCCTCCATCCGGTCGGTCCACCCGACGCATCGATGGTCCCGGCGGTCCTCGACATCCGCAACCAGAAGGCGGCCATCGACTTCATCCGCGAGGAGGCGAGGTCCTCCGGGCGCAAGCAGTCGGTGGTGTCCATGGCGGTCATCAAGCGCATCCACGACCTTCTCCTCGGCAACACCCCCGAGGCCCAGGCGGCGCGGGCGGCGGCCGAGCGGCGCGAGCGCACCGAGAAGGAGCTGACCAAGGAGCGCGAGCGGGCCGGGCTCCGGCGGGACATGCCGCTGCACCGGACCTACTTCCACGACATCGCGCAGCCGGCCAAGATTCCAGCGCTGCTCGAGAAGCTGGTCGAGTTCACCGGGTCGACGGAGTTCCGCGAGTACCACCCGATCAAGCAGGCGGCCACCTTTCAGTTCCAGTTCCTCGAGATCTTCCCCTTCAGCGAGCACTCCGGGAAGGTGGGACGGATGGCGAGCAACCTCGTGCTGCAGCGCAACGGCTACCTGCCCTGCGTCATCCATTCCATCGATCGACAGCGCTACTACGAGGCGTTTCGCGGCACGGCCTCGGGCTTCCGGACCCTGCTCATGGATGCCATGGAGAACTCGCTCGACAACGGGCTGAAGTTCTTCCGCGACCAGGCGCGCCGCTACCGCGCCATCAACTAGCGCCCCCCGTGCACGTCGGCGCCCACGCCTCCATCGCCGGGGGCATCTCCCAGGCCGTCGCCCGGGCCCGCGCCGACGGCGCGCGGAGCCTCCAGGTCTTCACCCGGTCGGCGCGCGGGTGGGCCAGCCCGCCCCTGGACCCGGGCGAGGCGCATGCCTTCCGCCGCGCGGTGCGCGCCCATCGCCTTCCGGCCATCGCCCACGGGAGCTACCTGGTCAACCTGGCCACCGAGGATTCCCTGCTCCGCCGGCGCTCGCTGGCCGCCGTTCGCGAGGAGCTGCGGCGATGTGCCGCACTCGGCATCCCGGTCCTGGTCCTCCACCCCGGCGCCCACCCGGACATGCCGCGGGGCCTGCGCCGGGTGGCGGAGGCGCTGGACGCGCTGCACGCGCGCACCGACCGCCGGGGCCCGTGCATCTGCCTCGAGAACACCGCCGGCCAGGGGAACTCGCTCGGCTTCAGGCTCGAGCAGCTCGAGGAGATCCTCGCCCGGACCGCTGAACCGGAGCGTGTAGGTGTCTGTCTGGATACATGCCACCTTTTCGCGGCTGGGTATGACATCTCGACCGCTCGGGGCATGACGGCCGTCCTGGATGAATCAATCCGGAGATTTGGCCGCCGCCGCATCCGTTGCTTTCATCTCAACGACAGCGCTGGCCCCCTGGGGTGCAGACGGGACAGACACGCGGAAATCGGCAAGGGAAAACTGGGCCTTACGGCGTTTCGCACCCTGCTGAACGACCCCCGTTTCCTTCGGACCCCGGGGGTGCTGGAAACACCTTTCCCGGAGCGCTATGGGAACAGCATCCGGCTCCTCCGTACGATGGTCCGGAGGTGAGAGGCCCCCCGAGCATGCCGTCCCCGTTGTCGAGCCGCGTCAAGTCGGAGGAGCCCCCGGAACGCCCGCTCGCCGACCTGCCGGTGCGGGACAAGCTGGAGGCGCTCCTGGAGCTCGGCCGCACCCGCACGCGGGCGGTCATCCTCACCCACGACAACCCGGATCCGGACAGCCTGGCGGCGGCCGTGGCGCTGGCTTTCCTCCTGGAGAAGAAGGCCGGGCTCGAGGCCCACGTCGCCTACGGCGGCATCATCGGGCGGTCGGAGAACCTTGCCCTGGTCAAGGTCCTCCGGCTCCCGGTCTCCCCGGTGAGCCAGGTGGTGTTCGACGAGTACGACCTGGTCGGGGTGGTGGACACCCAGCCCTCCACCGGGAACCACTCCATCCCCGCCCGCTACCCGGTGGACGTGGTCGTCGATCATCACCCCCTCCGGGACGCGAGCCTCCACGCCCCCTTCGCCGACGTGGGCGGCGACTTCGGCGCCAGCTCCACCATGCTCGTCGAGTACCTCCGCGCGGCGCGGCTCGAGCCCTCACCGGAGGTGGCCACCGCGCTCTTCTACGGCATCAAGACCGACAGCCGTGACCTCGGCCGTCAGACGACCCCGCGCGACGTCGAGGCCTACCTCTGGCTCTTCCCCAAGGTGGACAAGCACCTGCTCGGGCGCATCGAGCATCCCGACCTCCCGGCCGAGTACTTCCGCCTCTACCACCTGGCCATCGAGCGGGCCAAGGTCTACGGGGAAACGGTGGTGGTGACCGACCTCAAGGACATCTACTCGCCGGACATGGTGGCCGAGGTCGCCGAGCGCCTCATGTTCCTCGAGGGGATGAAGTGGTCGCTGGCCTACGGCACCTACGAGGGCAGCCTCTACCTCTCGCTGCGCGTCCGGGATCGCCGGATGAACGCCGGGCGGCTGATGCGCGAGCTGTGCGAGAACCGCGGAGGGTCGGCCGGCGGCCACGGGAGCATGGCCGGAGCACGGGTCCCGCTCCCGCCGTCGCGAGACCGGGCCGCGCGCGCGAAGCGCCGCCTCCTCTTCGCCTTCCTCGACGCCTTCGGGGTGAAGGGCGAGAAGCCTCGCTCGCTCCTCGCCGGCGAGCAGTGATCTACCTCGACCACAACGCCAGCACACCGCTCCGTCCCGAGGTGGCCGCCGCGCTCGCCGCGGCGTGGGGCACCGGGACGGCGACCAATCCGAGCAGCGTTCATGCCACCGGGCGGGCCGCCCGGGACCGCCTGGATGCGGCGCGCGCGCGCGTGGCGCAGGTCCTCGGCTGCGAGCGGCGGGAGGTGGTGTTCACCGGCTCGGGCACCGAGGCCGACGCGCTGGCGGTGAAGGGAAGCTGGCTCGCACGCCCCGATCCGCGTCGCACCGGGGTGGTGGTGTCCGCGCTCGAGCATCCAGCGGTGCTCTTCGCCGCCCGGCAGCTGCGCCCTCTCGGAGCCGAGGTGACCGAGGTGCTCCCGGGTGCGAACGGGAGAGTGGGCGCCGAGGCCATGGCCGCGGCTCTCGGTCCGGACACCGCCCTCTGCTCCCTGATGTGGGCCAACAACGAGACGGGGGTGCTGCAGCCG
>Ga0187777_10002130_pt1 | contig 12730 bp, 12 predicted proteins | sample 1015_Q2_SP5_10_M_FD_132416 | JGI IMG/M metagenome (GOLD analysis project Ga0187777, IMG submission 132416) | Tropical peat soil microbial communities from peatlands in Department of Meta, Colombia - 1015_Q2_SP5_10_MG | ecosystem: Environmental > Terrestrial > Soil > Wetlands > Peat | place...
CATGTGCGTGTACTCCGCGAGGTAGAACATCGCGAACTTGATGCCCGAGTATTCGGTGTGATAGCCGGCGACGAGCTCGCTCTCGGCCTCGGGCAGATCGAAGGGCGGCCGGTTGGTCTCGGCCAGCGCCGCCACCGCGTAGATCAGGAACGCGGGAAACTGCAGGAACAGGTTCCACTTCGGGAGCCATGTCAGACCCGGAACGCCGAAGTGTCGTCCCTGCACGGCCACGATCCCCGACATGGTGAGCGTTCCGCAGTAAAGCACCACGGCGATCAGGCCGAGGCTCATACCCACCTCGTAGGAGACCATCTGTGCGCTCGAGCGGATCGAACCGAGCAGCGGATAGTTCGAACCGCTCGACCACCCGGCGAGGACCACCCCGTAGACCGCGAGCGACGCCATCGCCAGCACCCAGAGGATGCCGATGGACAGGTCGGACACCTGGAAGGGGACGTAGTGGCCGTCGATCACCACCCCGGGCCCGAACGGGATGACCGAGAAGGCCAGGAGCGCCGGGATCACCGACACGAGCGGCGCCGCCAGGTACACGGCGAGGTCGGCGGTGGCCGGCGTGATCCCTTCCTTGAAGAAGAGCTTCGCGCCGTCCGCGAGCGTGATCATCAGGCCGAACGGGCCGGCGCGGTTGGGGCCGATGCGGGTCTGCATGTCGGCGACGACCTTGCGCTCCATCCAGATCACGAGCATCACGGCCACGAGCAGCGCGGCGAACACGACGGCCACACGCGCGATCAGGAGCCACCAGTCGACCGCGTCGATGGCCCCCACGAGGCGCGCCACCGTCACGGGTTCCCTCCGGCAGCGCGAACGGCCTCGGGGGCCCCGACGAGCTCGACCGTGACGGTCGTCGTTCGACTGCCCGACAGCAGCGTGTTGGCGGCGAGCCCCGGCTGGTTCCAGGGAACGAACGCGGCGCCCTCCGCGACGTGCGGCGTCACCCGGGCGGGGACGACCGCCTCGCCCGCACGGGTCCGGAGGCGGACGGGCGCGCCGTCCCCGACCCCCAGCCGCCCCGCGTCGGCGGGATGCAGCTCCACGAACGCCGGCTCCTCGAGGGCCAGCTTCAGGGTGTCCGCCTCCGCAACCTGCCGCCCCTCGTCCACCAGCAGCGGGTAGGTGAACAGGACCAGGCCATCGCCCGTACCCGCGGCCTCGACGCCCCCGGCGTCGCGGGCTCGCTCGCGAGCACGGGCCGGCGCCGGACCCTCGCTCGTCGTCTCCGCCGAGTCGCCGGCCGTCACGGTCGCCATCTCGCGACGCAACTCGTCAAGGCTGCCGAAGCCGAGCTCCAGCCCCATCGCCCGTGCCAGCCCGGAGAAGATCTCCCAATCGGGTAGCGCCACGCCCGGCGCCGGGCGGATCCCGCGCAGCTCCTGAGACCGTCCCTCCCAGTCGGTGAGGCGGCCGTCGCGCTCGATCGACGCCGCGGCCGGGAGTAGCAGGTTCGCGAATGGGGCCATCCCCGCCTCCACCGTGTCGACCACCACCCGGAACGGCGCGTTCTCCAGCGCCCGGCGGGCGAGCGCAGCGTCGGGTGCGTCCCGGAGCGGGTCGCACCCGATGACGAACAGCACGTCGATCTCGCGATTCGCCGCCGCCGAAAGGATCCCGAGCGCATCGCGCCCGGGCTCGCCAGGGAGGAGCCGCCCCCACGCGACTTCGACTCGCGCACGAGCGTCGGCGTCTGCCACCGGACGCCCGCCCGGCAGCAGTCCGGGGTGCAGGCCGGCGCGGAGCGCTCCCCGGTCGCCGGCCCGTCTCGGCACGAGCGCGAAAGACGCCTCGGCCTCCGCGGCCACCTCCTCGGCACGCGCGACCGCGCCCGGGCTGTCGGCGAGCCGCGCTCCGGCGAGGATGACGGCGTTCCCGTCCGCCTCTCGGAGCGCTTCGGCAAGCCGCGCCACGTCGGACCCCTTCGGTGCACCCCAGAGCGAACTGAGGACGTGCGCCTCCTCGCCCGGCGCGCAGACCACGTGCTCCGCGACGTCGTACAGCCGCGTGCGGCGCGGATGGATGACGAACACTCTTGCGCCCGCGCGCGCGGCCTTGCGGATGCGCAGGTGCAGAATCGGCACCTCCTGCTCGACGTCGAGTCCGACGATCAGGACGACCTTCGCCCGGTCGACGTCCGCGTACGTCGCGGTCGTCCCCACGGCCTGCGCCGCCTCGACGGCGATCGGGACGTCGCCGGCGCCGCCGATGCGGTGATCGACGTCGTTCGTCTCGCACACGACCCGGGCGAACTTCGACACGGCGTATGCGTCCTCGTCACACAGACGGCCTCCGACGAGGAAGGCGGCGCGCGCCCCTGCGGGCAGGCGAGCCGCGATCGCGCCGAACGCCTCGTCGAATGACACCGGCTCCAACCCCGGGTCGCGGAGCAGCGGCGTCGTGAGCCGGTCGGTATCGACGTGCGCGAAGGCGAAGCGGCCCTTGTCGCAGAGCCACGCTTCGTTGACGTCGAGATTGTCGCGCGCAAGCGTGCGAACGACCCGACCCCCTCGCAGCTGGACGGTGAGGTTGCATCCCGCCGAGCAGTGGGCGCACACCGACTCGCCGGCCACGACGTCGAAGGGGCGCGCCGCAAAGCGGTATGTGGATGCGGTGAGGGCGCCGACGGGGCAGATCTGGATCGTATTGCCGGAGAACGGACTCGCGAAGTCCTCACCGGCCGCGATGCCGATCTGCTCGGAGGCGCCCCGATCCAGGACCTCGATGAAGCGGTCGCCCGAGATCTGATCGCAGAACCTGGTGCATCTCTGGCACAGCACGCACCGCTCGCGGTCGAGGTACACGAGCGGCGAGAGCGGCAGCGGCTTGCGGTAGGTCCGCTTGGCCTCGACGTACCGGCTCTCGCCCGGCCCGAACGCGAGCGCCTGGTCCTGCAGAGGACACTCGCCGCCGCGGTCGCAGACCGGACAGTCCAAGGGGTGGTTGATCAGCAGGAACTCGAGCACCGACTCCTGCGCGGCACGCGCCTGGTCGCTGGAGAACTGCGTATGGATGGCCATGCCGTCCGCAACTGGCGTCGAGCACGCCGTCAGGAGCTTTCGCTGACCCTCCACTTCGACGAAGCACTGCCGGCACGCTGCGACGGGCGCGAGGAGCGGATGGTCGCAGAAGCGGGGGATCTCGATGCCGAGCTCTTCGGCGGCGCGGATGATCAGCGTCCCGGCCGGCACGGTGAGCGGCGTGCCGTCGATCGAAACGGTGACAGCGTCCGGGCTCAATCAAGCACCTCCGAGACCGAGACTGCCTCCGGGGTCTCGCCGTTGCGCGCGTCCGAGGACGTCCGCGCGGGCCTCCCTGCGTGGAGGCCATCGTCCGCTCCCAGTGGGCATCGTCCGAGCCGCACGTGCTCCTCATACTCGTCGCGGAAGAACTTGATGGAGGAGTTCACCGGCGACGCCGCACCGTCGGCGAGGGCACAGAACGAGCGGAACAACATGTTGGACGCCACCTGATCGACCAGGTCGATGTCCTCGGGGCGTCCGAGACCGTCCTCGATCCTTCCGAGAATCCTGGAGGCCCACCACGTCCCCTCGCGGCAGTTGGTGCACTTGCCGCACGACTCGTGCGCGTAGAACCTGGTGAACCGCCGGGCCGTGTCGACGACACAGTCGGTTTCGTCCAAGACGATCATCGCCTTCGTCCCCAGAAGCGACCCCGCCGCGCTCACCGAGTCGAAGTCCATCGGCGTGTCCAGGTGATCGGCGGTCAGGAACGGCGTGGACGACCCTCCGGGCGTCCACGCCTTGATACGCCGCCCGCCCGCGATGCCGCCTGCCCGCTCCTCGTTCAGCTCGCGGGCGGTGGTGCCCATCGGCGCCTCGTAGTTGCCCGGGCGCGCGACTTTCCCAGAGATGCTGTAGATGGCAGGGCCCGTCGACTTCTCGGTCCCGATCGACGCGTACCACTCGGCGCCGCGCGCGAGCACATGCGGCACGTTGGACAGCGTCTCGACGTTGTTGATGACGGTGGGGCACGCATACAGGCCCTCGACAGCAGGGAACGGCGGACGGAGCCTCGGCTGGCCCCGCCTCCCCTCGAGCGACTCGAGCAGCGCGGTCTCCTCGCCGCAGATGTACGCGCCGGCGCCGCGATGCAGCACGACGTCGAGCGCGTAACCGCTGCCGCCCACCTTCGGCCCCAGATAGCCGCGCTCGTACGCCTCGGCGACCGCCCGCTCGAGGACGCTCGCCGGCCACACGAACTCTCCACGGCAGTAGACGAACGCCGTCCGGCACTGCACCGCATAGGAAGCGATGATCATGCCCTCGACGAATTGGTGCGGGTCCCGTTCGATCAGCTCGCGGTTGCTGAACGTTCCGGGCTCGCTCTCGTCGAAGTTGCAGACGACGTACACCGGTTTGCCCGTATCCTGGGGCGCGAACGACCACTTCAGCCCCGTGGGGAACCCCGCGCCGCCGCGCCCCCGGAGGCCCGACGACTTGACCTCCTCGATGACGTCGGGCGGCGACATCCCGAGCGCGCGCTTCAGTCCTTGGTACCCGCCCGTCGCGAGGTATCGTTCGATGCGCGGCGCGTCCGGGTCGCCCCAGCGGGCGGTGAGGATCGGCTCGAACTCAGCCATCGTCTTCTCCCCCACCGGCCACCGCGCCCAGCCCCGCCAGCACCCTCGAAACGGCGCGCAGGTCGCCGGGGACGCCGCCGCGCGCCGCCTCTGGAACGTCCCCACGCTGGACGCCAGCCACGATCGCCTCGAGGTCGCCCGGGGTCACCCGGTCGTAGTAGACGTAGTTGATGGCCGCAACCGGCGCCATGTCGCACGCCGCCATGCACTCCTCTTCTTCCAGCGTCAGGAGCCCGTCGGCGGTGACCCCGTGCTCCGCGCCGGACCCGAGCAGCTCGCGCGCTCGCTCGAACAGCCGCCGCCCGCCCACCAGACTGCACGACGGGTTGGTGCAGATCGACAACACGTAGCGCCCGCACGGCCGCAGCTTCACCATCGTGTAGAAGCTGGCGACCGCCTCGACCTCGGCCGTGGTGAGCCCAAGGATTTCCGCGACCTCGCGCAGCCCCTGCTTCGGCACCCAGCCGACCCGCGACTGCACCAGGTACAGAAGGGGCATGAGCGCAGAACGCCGATCCGGATATCGGGCGACGAGCGCGTCCGCGAGCTCGCGGGCATCGCCCTCCAGGATCGGCCCCGCCACGTCCGGAGCGGCCGCGGTAGCGTCGCTCACCGGTCCACACCTCCCATCACCGGGTCGACGCTCGCGACGGCGGCGACGACGTCGGCCACGAGCCCGCCGGTGACGAGCGCGGGCACCGATTGGAGGTTGACGAAGCTGGGATCGCGGATGTGCACGCGATAGGGGTGCTGCCCGCCGTCCGACACCACGTAGTAGCCGAGCTCGCCCCGGGGGGACTCAACGGGAACGTAGGCCTCGCCGGGCGGGACCTTCACGCCCTGGGTCACGATCTTGAAGTGGTGGATCAGCGCCTCCATCGACTCGTTCATGATGTGGCGCACGTACTCCTCCGAGTTGCCGATGCCGTCCGGCCCCACCGAGAGCTGTGCGGGCCACCGCACCTTCGGGTCCTCCACCATCACCGGGCCGGGGCGGAGCCGCTCGAGCGACTGCCGGACGATGCGCAGGGACTGCCGCATCTCCTCGATCCGAACCTCGTAGCGACCGAACGCGTCGGCCGAGTCCGCGACGGGGACGTCGAACTCGTACTCCTCGATGCCGCAGTAGGGCTCGTCGCGGCGGATGTCACGTGCGACGCCGGCCGCGCGGAGCATCGGTCCCGTCACGCCGAGGCGCAGGCAATCCTCCGCGCGGAGCACGCCGATACCTCTCGTGCGCTGGTGCCAGATCGGGTTGCCCGAGAGGAGGTCCTCGTATTCGCCGATGCGCGAGTCGAGCGTGTTCAAGAGACGCTCGACCCGGGCCGGCACGTCGACGGGGAGGTCCATCACGACGCCGCCGATACGGATGTACGCGTGGTTCATCCGCAGGCCGGTGATGGCCTCGAAGATGTCGAGGATCGTCTCGCGCTCCCGGAACCCGTAGAGCATCACCGAGATGGCACCGAGCTCCAGGCCGGTCGTCGCCAGCCACACCAGGTGGCTCGCGATCCGGTTGAGCTCGGTCACGAGGATCCGGATGGTCTGTGCGCGGGGCGGCGCCTCGACCCCGAGGAGCCGCTCCGCGGCGAGGCAGTACCCGAGCTCGTTGAAGAACGGCGACAGGTAGTCGGCGCGCGTCACGAATGTCGACCCCTGCTGCCAGGTGCGATACTCCATGTTCTTCTCGATGCCGGTGTGCAGGTAGCCGACCACCGGGCGGCATCCGACGACGACCTCGCCCTCGAGCTCCAGCACGAGCCGCAGGACGCCGTGCGTGGACGGGTGCTGCGGACCCATGTTGATGATCATGGTGTCCTCGCGGACGCCCATCGAGCGCGTCTCGATCTCAGTCGACGTCGGCGTCGAGGGGGACCCGGGGGGCCGGCCGGGGCTCGACGTCACGTCGCCCTCCTCACGTCCCGCGCCGATCGGGCGGCGGAATCGACGCGCCCACGAAACGCGTGCGCACGCCGGCGAGCGGCTCGGTCTTGCGCAGCGGATGCCCCGTCCACTCCTCTGGCATCTCGATGCGCCGAAGGTCGGGGTGGCCGTCGAACACCACGCCGAAGAAGTCGAAGGCCTCCCGCTCGAACCAGTCGGCGGTCGGGTAGCGCGCCGTCACCGACGGCACGTGCGGCTCGTCGTCGCCGGCGAGCCCCACCTTGACGCGGAGCCGGTGTCCCTGGGCGAGCGACAGCAGGTGATAGGCGACCCAGTACCTGGGCTCGAGCTCGGGCCAGTCGGAGCAGGTGAGGTCGGACAGAAAGTCGAACCCAAGGTCCTCGTCGCGCAACCACTCTAGGGCGGCGAGGAGCTCCTTCGGCCCCACCGAGACCGACACCTCGCCGCGCGCGAGCACGACGTCCGCGAACCGCGTCCGCAGCCGGCCGAACAGGTCCTCGGGCGTCACGTGATTCTTGCCTCGCGCTGCACCTTCTCGTGGAGCCGAAGGATTCCGTACATCAACATCTCTGGACGGGGTGGGCAGCCGGGCACGTACACATCGACCGGGACGATCGTGTCGACGCCCGGCACGAGGCCGTAGTTGTTGAACATCCCGCCCGACGAGGCGCAGACCCCCATCGAGATCACCCACTTGGGCTCCGGCATCTGGTCGTAGATTTGCCGCAGGACGGGCGCCATCTTCTGCGACACGCGTCCGGCCACGATCATGAGGTCCGCCTGCCGGGGCGAGGCACGAAAGACCTCCATCCCCCAGCGCCCGAGGTCGTAGTCGCCGGCGCCCGCGGCCATCATCTCGATGGCGCAACAGGCGAGCCCGAACGTGGCCGGCCACATCGAGTTCTTGCGTGCCCATGCGACCGCCTTGCCGAGGGTGGTCAGAAGCAGGCCGCGCCGGACCTCCTCCGCATCCTCGCCGCGGCCGATCTGCACACCGGGGACCAACTCGGCCGGCACGTCCTCAGCGCCCTCCCGCGCCGACCGGCTCCCGGCGCGGCCCTCCGGCGCCGCCGGCGCCTCCCCCGGGCGCGCCGGGAACCGCCGAAGGGCCGGCATCCTCCCCGCCGACCAGGACCGGCCGGTCCAGCGTCTCCCATTCGAGTCCGCCCTTCTGCAGGACGTACACGTAGGCCACGAACAGCAGCCCGATGAACACGATCATCTCGACCAGTCCGAACAGCCCAAGCGCGCGGAAGGACACGGCCCAGGGGAAGAGGAAGATCGCCTCGACGTCGAAGATGATGAACAGCATCGCGATCACGTAGAACTTGACGGGGAATCGCTCGGCCGCGGGCAGCCGCTCGGGCGTTATGCCGCACTCGTACGGCGCGGACTTCGCCGGCCGCGGGCGGCGCGGGCTGAGCAGGGCCGAAACGGCGATGGACAGCACCGCGAAGAGGAACACCAGGGCCCCGAACACCAGGATCGGCAGGTACCCGCTCGTCATCGTCGTGGGGCGAGCGAAACGAGCCCCCGGATCAGACGATCGTCGATGATGCCGTCCTCCTCCTCGTACAGGTTCGCGAGCAGCCGCATCGCGAACTCCATGAACCGGCGCCTGGGAACGCCGTGCTCGACGAGGTAGTTCATGAGCTTCGGGTTTCCGATCAGCTTCAGCCAGCCGTTCCCGATCGAGTAGTACTTCGCGTACCGCTGGCGAAGGATCGTCGGGTACATCTGCGCGATCCCCGGACGGTCGTGGACGAGCGCGTCGGCCACGAGCTCGGCCGCGAGCTGCCCGGACTCCATCGCGCAGGAGATCCCTTCGCCGTTGAAGGGGTTGATCATCCCGGCGGCGTCCCCGACGAGCAGCACCCCGGGGAGCGCCGCGGGCCTGCGGTTGAGGCCCGTCGGGAGCGGCCCGGACTGCACTTTGCCGATCGCGTTCTCCTCGTTGATCCCCCACTCCGGGGGAAGGCCCTCGACGAAGATGTCAAGGCACTTACGGGCAGAGACGTGCTTGAACTGCTTGAACGTGTTCATGAGTCCCGCGCCCACGTTGAGCACTCCGTCGGGCATGAAGAAGATCCACCCGTAGCCGGGCATGATGCCGCCGTCGCCCGGGAGCGTCAGGAACGCCTCCAGCACCGGCTCCTTTGGCCGGGGGCTTCGGTAGTAACGGCGGGCGGCAATGCCCACCGACCGCGTCGCGTCCCTCGTCACCCCGAGGTGGGTCGCGAACCGCGACGAGGCGCCGTCGGCCGCGATGACGTAGCGGGTGCGAACCTCCCGCTCGGCACCGTCCGCGCCGCGCAGCAGCGCGCCGTTGATCCAGCCGCCCTCGCGGCGGGGCTCGGCCGCCTCGACACCTTGCTCGAACCGCGCCCCCACCTTGACGGCGCGCTGGGCGAGGCGGTTGTCGAGATCGAACCGGGTCATGGTGAGCCCGTACGAGGGATAGGAGCGAAGCGTCGGCCAGGGCAGGTCGAGCACGAAGCCGTCGAGGCCGTACGTCCTCAGGTAGTCGTTGCGCTCGAACGCCGCGTCGGTGGTGTCGACGCCCATCTCCTCGAGGGCGACGACGGCGCGCGGCGTCAGCCCGTCGCCGCAAACCTTCTCGCGCGGAAACGTCTCCTTGTCCACCATCAGGACGTCGACGCCGCGCTTTGCCAGGTGATAAGCCGTCGCCGATCCGCCGGGACCGGCTCCCACCACGAGGACGTCCGCTTCGAGGCGCGTGGCCGTGGCTACCTCCCCCCGGAACGGTGCCCGAGACTCGTTCCCGCGGAACGCGCCTCGGACTTTGTGAAATGTTTCACGAAGTCTACGCTCGGCCTTCTCCTCGGGCAAACGGGAGGGGTTCGTCGATCTCGTGACCGGAGCCTCGCGGCCGAGACCGTCCCGGTCAGGCCGGCTCGCCCCGAGGCCCCCCGTTGCTCCAACCGGCGAACCGGTCGGGTCGCACACGAAACATCGCCGGCTCGGGGACCTGCGTCGCGTAGGCCTCGAACCCGTCGCCCCCCAGGTCGCTGCGGTACTTCTCGAACCACGCGGAGATCGCCCGCTTGGCCGAGGGGTGGTCTGCCCCGAGCAACTCGGCGGATCCGTGGAGAAGCAGCCCCTGGTGTTCCACCCACGCCCGGCCGCGGTCGAACTCGAGAGCGACGCGCGGGTCGCGTTGCAGATTCGCCCACACACGGCTGTCCCGCCGGCAGGTCACGTACACGCCCTCCTCCAGCCAGACGAACCACAGCGGCACGACGTGCGGGGCACCGCCCGGGAGCAGCGTACCGACCCTGACCATCGGCGCGTCCTTGAAGGCACGTCGCGCGTCCGTCAAGGGCATGACCTTCACGGATCGAAGCATAGGGCAACGACATGCGAACGTAAGGGGGGGCGAGCTCAGGAGTGGAGCAGCACGATGGCCGCGAGCACCACCATCACGGCGATCACCGAGAGGAACACGGTGGCGTGGTACTGGGCCGGGCTCGGGCTCGGGAGGCCGGCGGGGTTGCACTGCTTGCAGGTCGACTGCCCCCACGGCACGCCCCGGCCGCACCGGACGCATCGGTCGTATGCCCGCGCCACGGCTCCTCCTCTCAGTGCTCGGCCGTCGAGCTCGCGTGCTCGCCGGCGTCGTGGCCGTCGACGTGCCACTGCTTCCGGGCCGCCGAGATCCACCCCACGGCCGCCACGACGAACAGTATCCCCCCAATGACGAGGATCACCGGCGTCACCAGGATGCCCACCACCATGACCACGGCCGACACGGCGAACACGAGCGGCCAGATCGTCGGACCAACGTGCGGCTCGCCCAGCCCCTCCTCCGCGGCTTCGTGCCTGGCCTTGCGCACCGCGAGGAGCGCATAGCACCCGAGGTAGGCGAACCCAACCCCGGTGAACAGGATCAGGACGAAGCCCTGCTTGTTGCTCTGCAGCCCCAGGTAGACGAACGAGTCGATCAGGAAGAGCACCCCGAGGATCAGGCCGATGCGCGAGAAGGTACTCACGAGGCCGCCAGGTAGAAGGCCGCGAACAGGGCAACCCCGAGCACGACGACGAAGAACCAGTAGACGGCCAAGGCCTCGGCCGGGTCACGCCGCAAACGCAGCTCGCCGGCCGCCGCCTGCGTGGACACCATGACCGCAAAGACGATCCCGCCGATCACGTGCGCGATGCCGAGTCCGTTCATCACGTAGAAGAGCGACGCGTAGATCCCGCCCTTGATCCCGAAGCCGACGTCGGGAAGGCCGACCACCCAGAGGACGCAGAAGGCGACCCCGAGGACGATCGTCGCGACGAGCCACTTGAAGGCGCCCTCGCCGCGCCGGCGGCGAGCGGCGAGCAACGCGAGCGCCATGGGAATCGCGCTCAGGACGAGGACGACAGCACCGGCCGTCGGCACGCCGATCGGCGGCACCGGCGTCTTGAGTGGCGGCCAGACCTTGGTCGCCGAGTACGACGCGGCGAACACGGCGAAGAACGCCATGAAGAACATCGTCTCCGACGCGACGAACAGCACCATCCCCATGACCGAGCTGCTGGTGGAAGCGACGGAACGCTGGTCCATCGCCTCGGCGGTCTCCTGCGCGCTCATCACTCACCTCCCCCGGAGGAGGCGGCCTTCGCCATCCGCTCGTCGTACACGGGCCGAAGCGAGCGGATCCTGGGCAGCCGGTCGAAGTTGTGCGGGGGCGGCGGGGAGGAGGTCGCCCACTCGAGGGTGTTCGCCTTCCACGGGTCGTCGCCGACCATCTCGCGCCGGCGGGCCGAAACGATCACGTTGACGATGAAGATGATGATCGAGATCGCGATGATGTACGCGCCGATCGTGGAGATCAGGTTCAGCGTCCCCCACCCGCGGTCCGCCGGGTACAGCGCGATGCGGCGCGGCATGCCCTTGAGACCGAGCAGGTGCATCGGGAAGAACGTCAGGTTGAAGCCGACGAGCATGACCCAGAAGTGCCACTTGCCGAGCCCGTCGTGGAGCTTGTAGCCCGTCATCTTCGGGTACCAGAAGTAGATCCCGGCGAAGATGCCGAACAGGGCGCCGCCGAAGAGCACGTAGTGGATGTGCGCGACCACCCAGAAGGTGTCGTGGATCGCGAAGTCCATCGCGGGAGACGCCATCCACACGCCGTCGATTCCACCGATGAGGAACATCGCGATGAACCCGATCGCGAAGAGCATCGGGACCTCGAACCGGATCTTGCCGTGCCACATGGTCGCGAGCCAGTTGAAGAACAGGACGCCCGTGGGAATCGAGATCATCTCCGTGGTAGCCGCGAAGAACGAGAGGTTCGTCACGAGGCCCGTGGTGAACATGTGGTGCGCCCACACCGTGAACGACAGCGCGGCGATCATCAGGAAGGCCAGCACCACGCCCTTGTAGCCATACAGCGGCTTCCCGGAGAACACGGGGATGATCTCCGAGACGATTCCCCAGGCGCCGAGGATGAGCATGTAGACCTCGGGGTGCCCGAAGAACCAGAACGTGTTCAGGTAGTACGCCACGCTCCCACCCCCGGAGGGGACGAAGAAGGTGGTCCCGAAGTGGCGGTCGCAGAAGAGCATGACGAGCGCCCCCGTCACGACCGGCGTCGCCAGCACGATGAGCAGCGACGTCGTGAACGTCGCCCACGTGAAGGGCGGAAGGCGGAACATCGTCATGCCGGGCGCGCGCATCCGCAGCACCGTGACGATGAAGTTGATCGCGCCGAGGATCGACGCCGTGCCGACGATCAACAGTCCGAGGATCCACAGATCCTCGCCGGTCCCCCCCTGAGCGGAGAGGGGGACGTAGTTGGTCCACCCGGCGGCGGCGGCCCCGCCGCTGACGAAGAACCCGGCGAGGATCGTCAGTCCGCCGGCGGGGAGCAGCCAGAACGACAGGGCGTTCACGCGTGGATACGCCATGTCCAGGGCACCGATCTGCAGGGGGACGATGTAGTTCCCGAAGCCGGAGAGGAACGGGAAGATCACCAGGAAGATCATGATCGTCCCGTGGATGGTGAAGACCTCGTTGTAGAGGTGCGGCGACAGGAACGTGTTGTCCGGCTTCGCGAGCTGCGTCCTCAGCATCAGCGCGAGGACTCCGCCGACACAGAAGAAGAAGAAGGAGTTGACGAGGTACATGATCCCGATCTTCTTGTGGTCGGTGGTGGTGAGCCACACCATGATCCCGCCGCGTTCGGGGGCCGGTGCCGCTTC
>Ga0187777_10002132_pt1 | contig 12727 bp, 9 predicted proteins | sample 1015_Q2_SP5_10_M_FD_132416 | JGI IMG/M metagenome (GOLD analysis project Ga0187777, IMG submission 132416) | Tropical peat soil microbial communities from peatlands in Department of Meta, Colombia - 1015_Q2_SP5_10_MG | ecosystem: Environmental > Terrestrial > Soil > Wetlands > Peat | place...
AAGGCCATGAAGCAGGTGGCGGGCCAGCTCAAGGGGGAGCTGGCGCAGTTCCGGGAGCTGGCCGCCTTCGCCCAGTTCGGCTCCGAGGTGGACGCCAAGACGCAGGCGCAGATCGACCGCGGCCGGCGCATCACCGAGGTCTTCAAGCAGCCCCAGTACAAGCCGGTGCCGATGGAGATCCAGGTGGCGGTGCTGTGGGTGGTGCAGAAGGGCTACATGGACGACGTGCCGGTGGAGCGCGTGAAGGAGTGCCAGGCGAAGCTGGTGGAGTTCCTGACCACGCGCAAGCCGGAGCTCCTGGCCACCATCGCCCGGGAGAAGGCGCTATCCGACCCGCTGGTCGCGGAGCTGAAGGCCGCGGCCGAGCAGTTCAAGCAGACCTGGAAGTGAGCCGTGGCCAGCGTCCGTGAGATCCGCCGTCGCATCCGCTCGGTGGGCGCCACCGCCCAGATCACCCGGGCCATGCAGATGGTGGCGTCCTCGAAGATGCGCAGGGCGCAGCAGGCCGCCATCAACGGGCAGCCCTTCGCTCGTCTGCTCTACCGCATCCAGCGGGAGGTCACCCGGACCACCGAGGTCGAGCACGCGCTGCTCACCCGACGCGAGGTCCGCAGGCGGGGCATCGTCCTGGTCGCCGCCGACAAGGGCCTCTGCGGTGCCCTGAACAGCAACCTCTTCCGCGTGGCGGCGCAGTACGACCCGGCCTCGACGGTGTTCGTCACCGCCGGCAAGCGGGCGGGGCAGTTCGTGGCGCGCACCGGCCGCACTCTCGTCGCGGAGTTCGAGTACACGGACACGCCGACCTTCGCCCAGGCTCGGGCCATCGCCAGCTTCGCCCGCGACCTGTTCCTCAAGCGCGAGGTAGACGAGGTCGACATCGTGGCCACGCGGTTCGTCAACACGCTGACGCAGGAACCGACGTCGATGGAGTTCCTGCCCGTGGGCGAGATCACGAAGCTGAAGATCCCGGGGCTGGAGAAGCTGGAGCAGGAGATCGACGACGCGGAGTGCGTCTTCGAGCCGAGCGCCGCGGGAGTGCTCGAGTTCCTGCTGGGGCACTACCTGAACTTCATCGTGTACCAGGTGCTGCTGAACGCGAAGGCCAGCGAACAGAGCGCGCGCATGGTGGCCATGAAGAACGCCACCGACAACGCGGAGGGGCTGATCGAGGACCTGAGCCTCGAGGCCAACAAGCTGAGGCAGGGCAACATCACCCAGGAGCTGCTGGAGATCGCGGGCGGCCAGGCCGAGTGAGCGGCCGCCTGTCTGGAGGGCGGGTGCGGGAATGAGCACGGCCAAGAGCAAGGGAAGAGTGGTCCAGGTGGTCGGCCCCGTGGTGGACGTGGAGTTCACCGACGGCCGGCCCGCGATCTACGAGGCGCTCGTCTGCCAGTACGAGGTCCAGAAGACGCCGGTCAAGCTGACGCTGGAGGTACAGCAGCACCTGGGCGACAACTGGGTACGCGCCATCTCCATGTCCGGCACCGAGGGCCTCAAGCGCGGGGTGGAGGTCACCAGCACCGGCGGCCCCATCACCATACCCGTTGGCGACGGGGTGATGGGCCGCATCTTCGACGTCACCGGCAACCCGGTCGACGGCAAGGGAGAGGTGAAGGCGGAGAAGCGCTACGCCATCCACCGGGCGGCGCCGGCGCTGGTCGACCAGTCGACATCGCCCGAGGTCTTGAACACCGGCATCAAGGTGATCGACCTCATCTGCCCCTTCCTCAAGGGCGGCAAGGTGGGCGCGTTCGGCGGCGCCGGGGTGGGCAAGACCGTCGTCATCATGGAGCTGATCAACAACATCGCCAAGCTCCACGGCGGCGTCTCGGTGTTCGCCGGGGTGGGCGAGCGGACGCGCGAGGGCAACGACCTCTACAACGAGATGTCGGAGTCGGGCGTCATCCAGCAGAAGGACCTCAGCGCCTCCAAGATCGCCCTCGTCTACGGCCAGATGAACGAGCCTCCGGGCGCGCGGCTGCGGGTGGCGCTGGCCGGTCTGGCCATCACCGAGTACTTCCGCGACGAGAAGGGGCAGGACGTGCTGCTCTTCATCGACAACATCTTCCGCTTCTCCCAGGCCGGCTCCGAGGTCTCGGCGCTGCTCGGCCGCACCGCCAGCGCCGTCGGCTACCAGCCCACGCTGGCTGCCGAGATGGGCGCCCTGCAGGAGCGGATCACCTCCACCAAGAAGGGATCGATCACCTCCTTCCAGGCGGTCTACGTGCCGGCCGACGACCTGACCGACCCGGCGCCCGCCACCACCTTCGCTCACCTCGACGCCACGCTGGTCCTGGAGCGGGCCATCGCCGAGCTCGGCATCTATCCCGCGGTCGACCCGCTGGCCTCCACCTCCCGCGCCCTGGCGCCGGAGATCGTGGGCCAGGAGCACTACGACACCGCCCGCGGCGTGCAGCAGGTGCTGCAGCGCTACAAGGACCTGCAGGACATCATCGCCATCCTGGGCATGGACGAGCTGGCGCCGGCCGACAAGACGACCGTGCTGCGGGCGCGCAAGATCCAGCGCTTCCTCAGCCAGCCCTTCAGCGTCGCCCAGGTCTTCACCGGGCGCGAGGGCAAGCAGGTGCCGGTGGCGGAGACGGTCCGCGGCTTCAAGGAGATCCTGGAGGGCAAGCACGACGACGTCGCCGAGGGCGACTTCTACATGAAGGGCGGGATCGACGAGGTCCGCAGTGCCTGAGACGATGAAGCTCGAGATCGTCACCCCCGACGGGAAGGCCTACGCCGAGGACGTGGAGATGGTGACGCTCACCGGCGCCGACGGCGAGATCGGCATCCTGCCCCAGCACGTCCGGCTGATGACGCAGATGCTGCCGGGCGAGATGGTGGTGCGCCGGGGCGGCAAGGACACCTTCGTCGCCGTCGGCGGCGGCCTGGTCGAGGTCCGTGCCGACCGCGTGCAGATCCTGACGGACATGGCGGTGGCGGCCGAGAAGATCGACGAGGCCAAGGCCGAGGAGGCGCGGCGGCGAGCCGAGGCCCGCCTGCAGGACCGGCTCTCCGCCGAGGAGGTCGCCGCCACCAACGCCGCCATGACCCGGGCGCTCGCGCAGCTCAAGGTCAAGAGACGCCACCACGGTTGATGCCGCGTCCGCCGCTCGGCTGACCGGCATCATCAGCAGGAGGAGACATGGTCAGCCCGCGTGCCGAGAGGTTCTGGGAGAGAGCGGCCGCGCCGCTGCGCGTCCTGGGGGCGATCCTGCTCGGCGCCGGCGCCATCCACCTCTACGCTTCGCGGCTCGTCTTCGACGCTCCCACGTTCAGCGCGCGCGCCGCCTCCTCGCTCGGCGACCCGCGGGTGGCCGGCTTCGCGGCCGAGAAGATCGCCGACCAGGTGATCGCGCAGAAACGCGACCTGATGGCCTTCCGGCCGGTGCTGATCGGCACCGCCCGGGCGATCCTCGGCTCCGAGGGTTTCCGCATCGCCTTCCGCCGCGCTGCCGAGCGGGCGCACCAGGCGGTGTTCTCCGAGGCCGTGCAGCGGGTCGCCCTCTCGCTGCCGGACATCGGGGTGTTCGTGCGGGCCGCGGTGGCCCACGACCCGGCCCTCGCCGCCAAGATCCCCGCCAGCCTGGGCGTGGCCGGTGGGGTGCCGCCCGGGGACCGGCTGGCCAAGGGCGTTCTGCTGGTGGCACGGCTCGGCCACCGCTGGCGGCGCAACGCGGCCCTGGAGCTCGGCATAGGCTCGCTGCTGATGGCGCTGGGCATCGCCGTCCCCCGCGACCGTCGCCAGGCGTTGCTCCGCGGTGGCGCCGCCCTCGCCACGGTCGCGGTGGTGGTGCTGTTCCTGCCGCCGCTCGCCCGGACGGCGATCGTCGCCTTCATCCCGCACCCGGAGCTGCGGCCGGTGGTGGCCGGCGTCTTCGACGCCTTCACCGCCGGGCTGCGCTGGTGGGCGCTGGCGCTCGGCGGGATGGGAGTGGTGCTGGCCGCGGCGGCCTCGTCGGCCGTGAGCGAAGCCGAGGTCGAGGACTTCGCACGCCGGACCTGGGTCCGGCTGCGCCAGCCCACCCCCCGCTGGCAGGGCGAGATCGTCCGCGCGGCGGTGCTGACGGTCGTCGGCCTGCTAGCCGCGTTCCAGCCGGTGGCGACCCTGCAGGGCCTCACCATCGTGGCCGGCGCCCTCCTGGCCTTCGAGGGGCTGCGGCGGCTCTTCCTGCTGGTGCCGCCACGGATCGAAGAGGCGGCGCGCCAGGCGGGGGCAGCCCTGGCCGAGGCACGGGAAAAGGCGGTCGGGCGCGGTGCCGCTCGGACCGTGCTGCACCACTCGCTGGTCGGCGTGCTGGTGGTCGGCCTGATCGCCGGCGCCGTCTTCCTGGTCCGCAACCCCGACGCGTTGCCGAAGGCGCCGGCGCTCACCGACGCCTGCAATGGCGACCCGTCGCTGTGCGACCGCAGGCTCGACCAGGTGGTGTTCGCAGGCGCCCACAACTCGATGTCGGCGGCGGAGTTCCCGCACTGGATGTTCCCCAACCAGGAGCTGGGCTCGGTCTCCCTCCTCGGCCACGGCATCCGCGCCCTCCTGTTCGACGTCCACTACGGGCAGCCGGTGGGCGAGGAGGTGAAGACCGACCTCGACGCCGAGAAGATCTCACGCGACAAGATGGAGCAGGCGGTAGGCGCCGAGGCGATCGCCGCCGCCATGCGCGTCCGCGACCGGCTCACGGGCCAGCCCACCGGGCCCCGCGCGCCGTACCTGTGCCACGGCTTCTGCGAGCTGGGCGCCGCCCCGCTGCAGACGGTGCTCGAGGGCGTGCGCGACTTCCTGGTCCAGAACCCGGGCGAGGTGCTGGTGTTCGTCATCGAGGACTACGTGACGCCGGAAGAGGTGATGGCGGCGTTCAAGGCGAGCGGCCTCGAGCGCTTCGTCTACCGCGGCTCCGTGGCCCCGCCCTTCCCGACGCTGCGCCAGCTGATCGACTCCGACCAGCGGGTGGTGGTCTTCGGAGAGAACCTCAAGAAGGACGTCGACTGGTACCACCAGGCCTTCGCCACCTTCCAGGAGACGCCCTACCGGTTCCGGACGCCCGAGGAGTTCTCCTGTCAGGTGAACCGCGGCGGGACCGCGGGGCCGCTCTTCCAGATCAACCACTGGATCGAGACGGTGCCGGCGCCGAAGCCGTCGAATGCCGTCATCGTGAACGCCCACGACTTCTTGCTGGCCCGGGCGCGCCGGTGCCAGAAGGAGCGGGGGAAGGTCCCCAACATCCTGGCGGTGGACTTCGCCATGACCGGCGACGTGCTAGCGGTGGCGGCGGAGCTGAACGGGATCGGCGGGCCGGCCAGCCGGCCCTGAGCCGGAGCCGCTCGCGGCCGCCGCTCAGTACGCCTTGAGCCCCGCCGCGCGGAAGATCGCGCAGGTCCGCTCCACGACCCCCTGCGGGGGCGGTTCCATGGCGCCGAGCTTGTACTCCAGGCCGAGCTGCTGCCACTTGAAGCGGCCCATCTGGTGGAACGGCAGCACGTCCACCCGCTCCACGTTGCCGAGGCCGGCCGCGAAGCGGGCGACGCCCTCCACCTCCGCCGGGTCGTCGGTCCAGTCGGGTACCAGCACGTAGCGCACCCAGATCGGCCGTTGCCGGGCCGCCAGCCGGCGGGCGAAATCGAGCGTGGGGCCGATCTCAACCCCGGTGAGGCGACGGTGGCGCTCGGGATCCCAGGCCTTGAGGTCGAGCAGCACCAGGTCGGCCACCTCCAGCTCGGTGTCGGTGAGGCGGTCACCATAGTAGCCGTTGGTGTCGAGGGCGGTGTGGATGCCCAGCCGCCGCGCCGCCGAGAGCAGCTTCACCGCGAAGCGGTGCTGCATCAGCGCCTCGCCGCCGCTCAGGGTGAAGCCGCCCGACATGGTCTTGAGGCCGTGGCGGTACTTGCTCAGCTCCTCGACCGCTCGCGCCAGCGTCACCGGGATCCCGTTGGTCAGCGTCCAGGTGTCGGGGTTGTGGCAGTAGAGGCAGCGCCACATGCAGCCGCTGGTCCACGCCACCACCCGGACGCCGGGGCCGTCCAGGGTGGATCCGGTGGTGAACGAGTGCAGGAAGCCCATGTCGCCGGTGGAGAGCGCCGTCCGCACGTCCGTCTCCGGGACATCGCGGCCGAGGTTGACCCGTAGCTCGTACGGGCTCTTCGCCGCCAGCGGCGTCTGCGGGGAAGGCGCCCCCTGGCCGTTCGAGCCCATCAGGACCTCTCCTGGGCCGCCTCGTTGGCCAGCGGCTGCACCCGCCCGGGGGCGGGCGCGGCCGCCTCGGGCGTGCCCTGGCCCTCGTCCGCCATCCAGTTGCCGAGCAGGGTGGTGGTGACGGCGAGCAGCACCGGTCCGATGAACAGCCCCACCGCCCCGAAGGCCATCACCCCACCGATCACGCCCGAGATGATGAGCACCATCGGCAAGTCGACGCCGCGCTTGATCAGGATCGGCCGGACGATCGGGCCCGAGACGTGGACCACCAGCGCCCACACCAGCAGCCCGCTGGCGCCGAACACGGAGCCCCTCGCGTACAGCCAGATCACCGGTACCAGCAGCGCCGGGATCGGCCCCGCCTGCGCCAGGCAGGAGAGCAGCACCAGCAGCGACAGCAGGCCGACGTGGGGCGCCCCGGCGGCGGCGATGCCGACGCCGGCGAGGATCGACTGGATGAGCGGCGTCAGCACGACTCCCAGGCCCACGCCCCGCGTCGCCAGGGCCGCCAGCCGCGCCGCCTCCTCGCCGCGGTCGCCGGCCAGGCGCCGTGCGAAGCGGAGCACGGAGGCGCCGACGCGCTCGCCCCGCGCGTAGAGGATCCCGGTGACGCCGAGCGTCAGCAGCGTCTGCGCCAGCATCCCCAGCAGGCTGCCGATGCGCCCGGCGAGCCAGCGCAGGATCGCGCCCGAGTGCACCGAGAGCCGTGCCCGCAGGGCGCCGCCGCCGCCCGAGGCCAGCTCGCCCCAGGCCTTCTCCAGGCGCGGGCCCACCAGGGGTGCCGCGGCGAGCCGTTCAGGCAGGGGCGGCAGCGGCTTCGTCTGCAGCTCGTGCACCCAGTCGGTCAGGGCCCCGGCGCTCTGCACGGTGGCGACGGCGCCGAAGTAGAGGGGCGCCAGCACGGCGATCGCCAGCAGCGCCATCATGGCGGCGACCGCCAGCCCGCGGCGGCCCTTCCAGCGCCGCTCGAGCCCGACCAGCAGCGGCCAGGTGGAGATGGCGATGGTCGCTCCGCCGACCAGCGCCGTCAGGAAGGGACGCAGGACGAAAAGCGAGCCGGCGGCCAGCCCGAGGATGAACAGCACCGCGAGCACGATCCGCGTCAGGTCGCGTGTGTCTACGGCGCGTGCCATGGCCGCCTCCTGCCCGCTCACGCCCCGTGGAACGTCCGGTTGATGACGTCCATCTGCTGCTCGCGCGTGAGCCGCACGAAGTTGACGGCGTAGCCCGAGACCCGGATGGTCAGCTGGGGGTACTTCTCCGGGTGGTCGACGGCGTCGAGCAGCGTCTCGCGGTTGAGGACGTTCACGTTCATGTGGAAGCCGGTCACGCCGAAGTAGGCGTCGAGGATGCCGGTCAGGTTGGCGATGCGGTCCTCGGCGACCCGGCCCAGGCCCGAGGGCAGCAGGGTAGCGGTGAGCGAGATGCCGTCGGCGGCATCGCGGTAGGGGATCTTGGCGACGGAGGCCGCCGAGGCGTGCAGGCCGTGGCTGTCGCGGCCGTGCATGGGGTTGGCTCCGGGTGCGAACGGCTCGCCCTTCCTCCGGCCGTCAGGGGTGTTGCCGGTGGCCTTGCCGTAGACCACGTTCGAGGTGATGGTCAGGATCGACTGCGTGTGCAGGGCGTGGCGGTAGGTCGGGTACTTGCGCAGCTTGCCCATGAAGGTGCTGACCACCCAGGAAGCGAGGTGGTCGACCCGGTTGTCGTTGTTGCCGAAGACCGGGAACTCGCCCTCCGTCGCGTAGTCGGTGACCAGGCCGGTGTCGTCGCGGACCACCTTCACCTTCGCGTGCTTGATCGCCGACAGGCTGTCGGCCACCACCGAGAGCCCCGCCATGCCGAAGGCCATGGTCCGCAGCGGGGCGTAGTCGTGGAGAGCCATCTCCAGCCGCTCGTAGGCGTACTTGTCGTGCATGTAGTGGATGACGTTCATGGCGTTGACGTACACGCCGGCGAGCCAGTCCATCATCCGCTCGAAGCGGGTGATCACGTCGTCGAAGTCGAGGACCTCGCCCTCCACCGCGCCCAGCTTGGGCGCCACCTGCTCGCCCGAGACCTCGTCGCGGCCGCCGTTGATCGCGTAGAGCAGGCATTTGGCCAGGTTGGCGCGGGCGCCGAAGAACTGCATCTGCTTGCCCACCCGCATGGGGGAGACGCAGCAGGCGATGGCGCCGTCGTCGCCCCAGGCGCGGCGCATCATCTCGTCGTTCTCGAACTGGATGGAGCTGGTGTCGATCGCCACCTTGGCCACGAAGCGGCGGAAGGTCTCCGGCAGCCGAGGCGAGTACCAGACGGTGAGGTTCGGCTCCGGCGCGGGCCCCAGGTTGTAGAGCGTCTGCAGGTAGCGGTAGCTGCTCTTCGTCACCATCGACCGGCCGTCGTCGCCGATGCCGCCGATCGACTCGGTCACCCAGGTGGGATCGCCGGCGAACAGCTCGTCGTACTCCGGCGTGCGCAGGAAGCGGACGATGCGCAGCTTGATCACGAAGTCGTCGACGATCTCCTGCGCCGCCTCCTCGGTGAGGAGGCCCTTCGCCAGGTCGCGCTCGAAGTAGACGTCCAGGAAGGTCGAGGTCCGGCCCAGCGACATGGCCGCCCCGTTCTGGTCCTTCACCGCCCCCAGGTAGCCGAAGTAGAGCCACTGCACGGCCTGCTTCGCGTCCCGGGCCGGGCCCGAGATGTCGAACCCGTACGAGGCCGCCATCTGCTGCAGCTCCTTGAGCGCCCGGATCTGCTCGGAGAGCTCCTCCCGGTCGCGGATGATGTCGTCGGTCGACATCTCGGCGTCGAGAGCGGCCTTCTCCTGCTGTTTCCTCTCGATCAGCCGGGCAACGCCGTAGAGGGCGACGCGGCGGTAGTCGCCGATGATGCGGCCGCGGCCGTAGGCGTCGGGTAGCCCGGTGAGGACGTGCGAGCTGCGGCAGCGGCGGATGTCGGCGGTGTAGGCGTCGAAGACCGCGTCGTTGTGGGTCTTCCTGTACTTGGTGAAGATCTCGACCAGCTGGGGGTCCGGCTGGTAGCCGTAGGCCTTGAGGGCGGCCAGCACCATGCGGAAGCCGCCGTTCGGCATCACCGCGCGCTTGAGCGGGGCCTCCGTCTGCAGGCCGACGATGATCTCGCTCTCCTTGTCGACGTAGCCGGGCCCGTGGGCGGTGATGCCGGCGGGCACCTGCGAGATGTCGAGGACCCCCTTCTTCCGCTCCTCGACGAAGAGGGCGTTCAAGCGGTCCCAGATCTTCCGGGTCCTGGCGGTGGCCGGGCGGAGGAAGGACTCGTCGCCCGAATACGGCTCGTAGTTCTGCTGGATGAAGTCGCGGACGTCGATCTCCTTCTGCCAGAGCCCGCCTTTGAACCCCTGCCAGGCCGCGCCCTTCCCGCCCTTCTCGCTCGTCGCCGTTGCCGCCACGGTCCGCTCCTTCCCCTGCCCCATTCCTCTACGCCACGCTAGCCGCGGGCCTCGCTCAGCCCCAGCAGCCGCCCGGTGTGCCGGGCGATGACCAGCTCCTCGTTGGTCGGGATCACCCAGGCCGATACCTGGCTGCGCGCCTTGGAGATGCGCGGCCCGCGGCGCAGGTTCGCCTCCGGGTCCAGCTTCAGGCCGAGCCAGGCGCAGCCGGTCCCGATGCGGTGGCGGATGACCGCCGAGTTCTCGCCGATGCCGCCGGTGAAGACCAGGCCGTCGATCCCGCCGAGCACCGCGGCCAGCGCGCCGATCTGCTTCGACGCCTGGTAGACGAAGTAGTCGACCGCCACCGCCGCCCCCGGCTCGGTGCTCTCCAGCAGGTCGCGCATGTCGTTGCTGACCCCGGAGAGGCCCAGCAGGCCGGACTTCTTGTAGAGGATCGCCTCCACTTCCTTCACGCTGAGCCCGAGCGCCTGGAAGAGGTACAGCACCACCCCGGGGTCGAGGGCCCCCGGCCGCGTGCCCATGCACAGCCCGTCGAGGGCGGTAAAGCCGAAGCTGCAGTCGGCGGCGCGGCGTGCCTTCATCGCGCACAGGCTCGCGCCGCTGCCGAGATGGGCGACGACAACGCGGCCGTCGGCGATCTCGGGCGCTGCCTCCGGCAGGGCCGAGGCGATGTACTCGTAGGACAGCCCGTGGAACCCGTAGCGCTGGACGCCGCCGCGGCGGATGTCCACGGGCAGCGGGACGAGGTCGGCGAGCGGGGGCTGGGAGCGGTGGAAGCTGGTGTCGAAGCAGGCGACCTGCGGCACCTCGGGGAGGCGGTCCCAGACCGCCTCGATCGCCGCCAGGTTGTAGGGCTGGTGCAGCGGCGCGAAGGGGACGAGCTTGCGCAGCTCTTCCACCACCCGCGGGGTCAGGAGCACCGGGTCGCAGCGCGTCCCGCCGTGGACCACGCGGTGGCCGACGCCGACCACCCGGGATCCGCCGTACTGGGAGCGCAGCCACGCCGCCAGGGCTTCGATGGCGCCGTGCCCGTCGTGCACGCCCTCCAGTGGGTGGTTGGCGAGCACCTCGCCGCCGGCACCCTTGGCGGAGAAGCGCGGAGCCGAGGCGATGCCCTCGACCTGCCCGCGGGCTTCCAGCCGCCAGCTCCCGGCGTGCGGGCGCATGAAGACGCAGAACTTGAGGCTCGACGACCCGGCGTTCAGGACCAGGGCGTAGTCGTCCTTGTTCATGCCTCGGCCTCCGCCGGGAGGTTCATGGGTGCGCCTGTGCGGCGACGGCGACGGGTTGCCTGGCCGCGGGGCCCGTCTCCTTCAGGACGAGAGTGAGCACGATGGCGAGCCCGATGCCCCAGAGCAGGGGGTCGAAGGCGGCCTGGTAGTGCTCGAGAGCCATCGACTCCGCCCCGGAGGCGGCCCGGCGCAGCAGCCAGCCGAACACGGGGCCCAGGAGGGCGCTGAAGGTGAAGTTGAGGAAGTTGACGACGCCGGTCGCGGTCCCGCTCACGGCCGGGGGATTCGCCTCCTTGATCACCGTGTAGGGCAGCATGGCGGCGCCGGAGGCCACGCCCGTCAGCACGCCGAGCAGGTACGGCGGGAGCACCCCGGTCGGCCCGTGGAGGATCCAGGCGACGCAGGCGAGGAGGACGAGAGCCCCCGCCACCATCACCGGCTTGCGTCGGCCCAGCCGGTCGGACAGGAAGCCCAGCAGCGGACAGCCCACGATCCAGCCCAGGGGGACCGTGGCGGATCGCATCACCGCCGACGCGTACTCGAACCCGTGGGCGTCCTGCAGGTAGCGGACGCCCCAGGTCATGTCGAGGATGGTGGTGGGGATGAAGAGCAGGCCGGCGACGAAGCCGCAGAGGATGGACTGCGGGTTGCGGGCCACGGCGACGAGCGCCCGCGAAGCGCTCTTCAGCCAGTCATCGCCCGCCGGCGCCTGCTCCGGGTCGCGGATGAAGTAGAAGAGCAGCCCGCCGATGACCAGGCCGGCGACACCCATCCCCAGCCAGAAGCGGCTCCAGTGGAGACCGCCGCCGATCAGCGGGCCGACCACGAACTGGCCGGCGGACCCGCCGGCCATGCCGAACATCTGGGTGGCGCCGATGAGCGTGGCCGCCATCGAGGCGGGGAAGCTCTTGGTGGCCACGTACACGGCGCCGATCAGGGCGAAGACACCGCCGGCGCCCTGCAACAGCCGGCCGACGCTCGCCAGCTCGTTGCTGCCCGAGGCGAACAGCAGCGCACCGACGCCCACGGCGGCGGCGCCGATGGGGACCACGCGCCGCGGCCCCAGCCGGTCCAGCGCCGCCCCGGCGACCAGGCTGAACGGCGCGTAGCCCCAGTAGAAGAGGCCCACCAGGGACGCCACGCCCATGGCGGTGAGGCCGAACGCCTGTGACAGCTCCGGCATCATCACCGCGGGCGCCGAGCGCAGCGTGTACTGGTAGAAGTAGTAGACCGCGGTGACCAGCCAGGCGACGACCGCCACCCTGGTGCCCTTGCTCATGGGCTCGAACTCCCGACTGCCGGCGAACGCCCGGTCGCGGGCGTTCGCCGGCGGGATGCGGACGGCTCTAGCAGAGGACCAGCGAGACCGCGAGGCCGCCCTCGGAGGTCTCCTTGTACTTGGAGTTCATCTCCTTGGCGGTGAGCGCCATGGCATTGACGGTGGTGTCGAAGTCGACACGGCGCGCGGCTGGGATCTCGTTGCTCGCGATCAGGAAGCCGGTCCAGGCTTTGACGGCGCCGAACGCGCAGCGTTCGATGCAGGGCACCTGCACGAAGCCGGCAACCGGGTCGCAGGTGAGGCCCAGGTGGTGCTCCAGCGCCGACTCGGCGGAGTTCGCGATCACCTGGTGGGGGAAGTCGTGCGCCGCCGCGATCAGGGCCGCGCCCATTGCCGAGGCGACGCCGATCTCGGCCTGGCAGCCGCCCTCGGCGCCGGCGAGGGTCGCGTTGTGCTTGCAGAGGTAGCCGATGGCGGCTCCGGTCAGCAGGCCCTCGCGGATCTTCGCCTGGGGCAGCTTGCGGCCGCCCTCGCCGAGGGCATAGACGATGGCGGGGATGACGCCGGCGGAGCCGCCGGTCGGCGCGGTGACGACCAGGTGGCCGCGCGCG
>Ga0187777_10002133_pt1 | contig 12719 bp, 9 predicted proteins | sample 1015_Q2_SP5_10_M_FD_132416 | JGI IMG/M metagenome (GOLD analysis project Ga0187777, IMG submission 132416) | Tropical peat soil microbial communities from peatlands in Department of Meta, Colombia - 1015_Q2_SP5_10_MG | ecosystem: Environmental > Terrestrial > Soil > Wetlands > Peat | place...
CCGAGAGCCCTGTCGCCCTCGCGCGCCAGATCGCCCGCTATCCATATGTGCCCGCGGATCCGGCCACGCTCGATGAGCGCTGCAACGAGGCTTACGAGATTCAGGTTCAGGGGCTCGTTCGGCGGCTTGAGGCCACCGGCATCCAGAAGCTGGTGATCGGAGCGTCCGGAGGGCTCGATTCGACCCAGGCGCTCCTCGTCGCAGCCAGGACGCTCGACACCTTGAGCCTGCCGCGGGCGAACCTATTGGCCGTCACCATGCCCGGCTTTGCCACGGGCGAGCGCACCCACAAGAACGCGCTGCGTCTGTCGCAAGCCCTCGGTGCCCATCTCCTCGAGATCGATATCCGCAAGCCGGCGTTCGAAATGCTGCGCGCCCTGGGACATCCGTACGCCCGCGGAGAGCCGCTCTACGACATCACCTTCGAGAACGTGCAGGCCGGAGAGCGCGCCTCGTACCTCTTTCGCCTCGCCAATTTCTACGGTGGCCTGGTCGTCGGCACGAACGATCTGTCCGAGCTCGCCTTGGGCTACACGACCTATGGGATCGGCGATCACATGTCGCACTACGCAGTGAACGCCTCCGTTCCCAAGACGCTGCTTTGCCATCTGATTCGCTGGGTCGCGCGTGCACCTAACACCGACCCCATCCTCGCTGAAATTCTCGGGGACGTCGTCACGACCGGATTCAGTCCGGAGCTGGTACCGAGCATCGATGGCGCGCCGCAGGCGGCCGAGGACACGGTCGGCCCCTATGAGCTTCAGGATTTCAACCTCTATTACATCAGCCGCTTCGGCTATCGTCCGAGCAAAGTGGCCTTTCTCGCGCACCACGCCTGGTCGCGCCGAGAGCAAGGCAGCTGGCCGGCCGCGATACCGGAGAGTGAGCGGCACGAATACGACCTCGGACAGATCAAGCACTGGCTGAAAGTGTTCATCGTTCGCTTTTTTGCCTCGAGTCAGTTCAAGCGCTCTGCCATGCCTAACGCTCCGAAAGTGGGGTCCGGTGGGTCGCTGTCCCCGCGCGGAGACTGGCGAGCACCAAGCGACGCGCAACCCGATGCCTGGTTGGATGAGCTCGCGCGCGAGGTGCCCTGAGAGAGAGGGCTCAGTCAGTTAGTCTCGGCGTCGAGCCGCGCGGCGAGCGCCTGCAGCGCAGCGGAGATCTGCACGGGCTCGGCGCCGCTCGCCTGCTCTAGCTTTTTGAGCTCTCGTGGCAAAGCGCACACCTCCCGCAGGCAGTACGCACGGATCTGCTCGAGTGGAAGCGGCGGGGCCAGCCGCCGCCCCTCAAGCATCACTTCGGCAAGCAGCGCTTCGCCAGGGCAAACTTCGGTGGCGAGTGCAACCCGATCGCGCACGATCTCACGCTCGGGGCCGCGTTCACGGAACACCTGTTTCACGCCGGGCCAGGTCGCCTTGCCGGGTGAGCGCTTGCGCCGTGCCTTGCCGGCATATTCCTCGAGCTTGTACGCCATATCGAGCGCCGGTGCATCCGCAGACACATCGAGCGCCGTGCCAATACCAAATGCGTCGACCGGTACTGCGCCGCTCACCAGCGCCTCGATCGAATGCTCATCGAGTCCGCCGCTCACGACGATCTCAATGTCCCGACAGTTCAGGGCGTCGAGGATGCCGCGGACCGCCCTGCACGCCTTCGCGAGGTCACCGCTATCGATGCGCACCGCGCGTATCTGGTGCGAGCCGCCGCGCTTCCTGAGCTCATGCGCGAGAGCCGCGGCGCGTCGAGCGGCGCGCTCGGTGTCATAGGTATCGATCAAGAGCGTAGCCCCGCTAGGGTAGCTGGCAGCGAAATCCCGGAATGCCCCCTCCTCGCTCTGGTGTGCCTCTATGAACGAGTGCGCCATCGTGCCCGAGAGCGCGATGCCAAAGCGCCTTCCGGCTTCCACGGTGGCAGTCCCATGAAATCCGCCGATGAAGGCGGCCCGTGCGGCGTAGAGACCAGCATCGGCTTCGTGCGCGCGTCGCAGACCAAAGTCGACCAGCTGGCGGTCCCCGGCAGCAAGCGCGCAGCGGGCCGCCTTGGTGGCGATAACAGTCTGGAAGTGCACGATGTTGAGGATGCGGCTCTCGGCGAGTTGCGCTTCGAGAATCGGCGCGGTCACCCGCAGGATGGGCTCTTGGGCAAAAAACGGCGTGCCCTCGGGCATCGCATGCACCGAGCCGCTGAAGCGAAAGCCACGCAGGTGCTCGAGAAACGCGCTTGAAAACTTGCCGAGGCTCGCCAGGTAGTCAATCTCCTCGGGGCCAAAGCGCAGTCCTTCGAGATACTCGAGCGCTTGTGCGAGGCCCGCCGCCACGAGGAAGTTGCGCACACGCGGCAGGCTGCGAACAAAGAGCTCGAAGCTTGCGAGGTCGTCCATGCCAAGTTCGAAGTAAGCCTGGGCCATGGTGAGCTGATACAGATCCAAGAGCAGAGGACGCGCGAGGCTCATGCGAGGGGATCTCCGGCCCAAGAAGGACAACGCCGCATTTGTGCTTATTCTCCCCGCAGTCGCGCGTGACTAGCATCTTTTGCCCGCTTCGGCTGTTTTGGCCCGAGGCGGATGCGCAGACTGCGTCCCCGGATGAAGGAATGGAGGGTTCGCGTAATGAAAACAGACAGTGAGATCAGACGCGACGTCGAAGCCGAGCTGCAGTGGTGGCCCGACATTGATGAGACCGATATCGCCGTCAAAGTGAACGGGGGCGTCGTGACGCTCACCGGCTATGTTCCCACCCTCCCTGAGCGCTACCGCGCCGAAGCTGCCGTCAAACGCGTGGCCGGCGTCAGTGCCGTGGCCAATGACCTCGCCGTTCGGGTGCCCCTCGGCGGCAGGCCAACCGATCCCGAGATCGCCAGGGGGGCGGTGGCAGCACTGCAGCGTGTGTTGCCGCGGGTCGCGGAGAACATCAAAGCCCTCGTACACGAGGCACACGTTGCGCTCGAGGGGACGCTCGAGTGGCAATTTGAGCGAGAGCGGGCCGAGCGGGCCGTGCGCGGCGTGTATGGCGTCATCAGCGTGCGTAACTCCATCCGTCTTGAACCGCGACTCTCCGCGACCGAGCTGAAGCGGCAGATCGAGGACGCGTTCCGGCGCAGCGCCGCGGTCGACGCGCAGCAGATCACCGTCGAGACGCGTGGTGCCGAGGTCACGCTGCGCGGCGAAGTGCGCTCCTGGACTGAACACGATGAGGCGCAGCGAACGGCATGGTCAGCGCCCGGCGTGAGGAGCGTGAGGAACGAGATTACGGTACGAACCTGACTAGCGCATAGTGCTGCGCAGCATCGGGCGCAGTTCCCCAAGCGGGCGGGTATTGAGCACGTCGCCTTTCCTGACCCAGGCACGCCTTGCCTGGCGCACGCCATTTTCTATCACCCCGAGCTGATCGGTTGAGTGGGCATCGCTCGCAATGCTCAACAGGACGCCTCGGTCGCGGGCCGATTTTGCATGGATGTCGTCGAGGTCGAGCCGCAGCGGCTGGGCGTTGATCTCGAGGTAGCAGGGGCGCGCGCGGGCCGCCTCGAGCACCCGCTCGAAATCGAGCGCGTACGCCGCTCGTTCACCGAGCAACCGGCCAAAGGGATGCGCGAGCACCGAAACGCACGGATGCTCCAGTGCGCGCAGCACCCTCGCCGTCTGCTTTGCCGCCGGGAGATTGAACTGCGTATGCACGGCGGCGATCACGAGATCAAGGCGCCGCAGTACGCTGTCGGGGAGCGCGAGGCGGCCATCTTCGAGTATGTCAACCTCCGCGCCCTTGAGGATGGTGAAGTCCGCGGCGGTACTATTGAGTGCATCGATGGCGTCGATCTGCTGCGCCAGCCGCCCGGCATCGAGCCCGTGCGTCACGCCAACATGCTTGGAGTGATCTGTGATCGCGATGTAGCGCAGACCCCGTGCCCTCGCCGCGGCAACCATCTCCTCGAGTGAGTTACCGCCATCCGATGCACTGGTATGCACGTGCAGGTCGCCGACGAGATCAGCGAGCTCGATCAGCTTCGGCAGCTCATCTCGCTCGGCTGCCTCGATCTCGCCGCGGTCTTCGCGTAGCTCGGGCGGTATCCAGGGAAGTCCCAGGGCGGCAAACAACTCTTCCTCGGTTTTACCGGCGATGCGCCTTTTCCCCTTGAAGAGTCCGTACTCGCTGAGCTTGTAGCCGCGCTCCTGCGCGCGGCGGCGCAGGTGGATGTTGTGGTCGCGGCTGCCCGTGAAATAGTGCAGAGCCGAGCCGAAGCTCTCGGGCCGCAGCACTCGAAAGTCCACCTGCAGCCCGTTGCGCAGCGTGCCCGAGGCCTTGGTTGCGCCGCTCGCGCTCAGGTGATCGAGATCAGAGTAGCCCCCGAACGCTTTGGCAAGATCGATCGCGCGGCGGCAACAGATGAGGATATCGAGGTCACCCACCGTATCGCGGCCCCTGCGGTAGCTGCCGGCGATCTCCGCGCGATCCACCCCCGGCAAGGACTGCAGGAATTTCACGAGCGGCCGCGCATACTGACTCGCGATTGCGAGAGGCAACCGTCGCCCGGGATGACTCACCCGGTCCGCCAAGGCAGCGCTGAGTTGCGCGAGGATTCCCGGACCGAATCCTTTGAGGGCGCCCAACCGCTTGGCGGCAAGCGCGCGCCCGAGATCATCGATGCTGCGCACCTTGCCCTCGATGAACAGCGTGCGCACCCGCACTGGACCGAGGGCCGGCAGGGCAAGCAGCTCCCGCACCCCGGGTGGGGTGTGGCGTCGCTGCTGCTCGAGCGCCTGGCAGCGCCCCGTGCGCAGCAATTCCGCGATCTTGCCGGCGAGATCACTGCCGACGCCCGGCAACCCTGCAAACTCCTCCGTGCCCCGCATCGAACTGAGCTCGCGCGAGAGGCCGCGGATCACCTGGGCGGCGCGCCGATAGGCACGGATGCGAAAGGCGTTCTCGCCCTCAATCGCGAGCAGGTCCGCCATCTCGTCGAAGACCGCCGCAACGTCCTCGTTGTGAAGGGTGACGGCGGGCCAATCGCCCCCTGCCCGGGAGCTGTCGTCCGAGGAGCGAGGCTTCGCGGGCGAACCCCCTGCACTTACCCGCTGCGCTCTGCCGACGGCGCGTGCCATGGACGTTGCGAATCTGTCCTAGGACAGGACGTGCGCGACGACCGTGGCAATCGCCAGCAAGATCAGGGCGAGGAGCAATACCAGCGTCAAATGTCGTGCGTGTGCTTTCATCGCGCATTTCCCGCGCCGAAAGCGGGCTGCGTGGCAAAACTAGCGCCGATAAAGGCGCCGCGAAATGCGTACTGTCCGCGCGCGTATGCCAGTACCACACACGCGGACGCTCGACCCGCGCGGCCGGTAGGTAAAGATCCCGATAGGCCGGCGGTCTCACGTGCGCATAGCCTCCCGAGGCGCCGCAGCTGGAGCCTCATGTCCGCCTCGCCCGAGCAGAGCCTCTCTCAATTCATCTGGCAGACGCGCTATCGCGACGCTTTGGCACGTCCCGCCGAGGCGACGCTCGACGACACCTGGAAGCGCGTTGCCGCGGCCGTTGCCGCGATCGAGCGTGAGCCGGCTTATTGGGCCGAGCGCTTTCTGCGGGTATTGCGGAATTTCCGCTTCCTGCCCGGTGGGCGGATCGTGGCCGGGGCCGGCACCTCGCGCCGCGTGACGCTTTGCAACTGCTTCGTGATGGGTCTGATCGAGGATTCGATCGAAGGCATATTCGAGGCGCTCAAAGAAGGTGCCCTCACCATGCAGGAAGGCGGTGGGGTCGGCTATGACTTCTCGACGCTGCGCCCCCGCGGCGCGCGGGCGCGCGCTACCGGCATGGTGGCTTCGGGGCCCGTGGCATTCATGCACGTGTGGGATGCGATGTGCGCGACGATCCTCTCTACCGGAGCGCGTCGTGGGGCAATGATGGCGACACTGCGCTGCGATCATCCGGATATCGAGGAGTTCATAGACGCCAAACGGCACCCGGACTCCCTGCAGCACTTCAATATTTCGGTTCTGGTTACCGATGCCTTCATGAAGGCGATCGGCGATGACGCCGCATGGCCCCTGGTCTTCCCCACACATGAGCTCGATGAGCAAGGCAACGGCAGCTATCTCGATCGCACCTGGAGCGGCCAGCGGGCGCCGGTCAGGTGTGCGGTACAGCGAACGCTCGGGGCGCGCGAGCTGTGGAAGCGGCTTTGTGACAGCGCCTGCGAATGCGCGGAACCGGGCGTGCTCTACATCGATCACGTCAACGCGGCGAACAATCTCGCGTACTGCGAGACGCTGAGCGCCACCAATCCGTGTGCCGAAGAACCTTTGCCGCCTTTCGGCGCCTGCAATCTCGGTTCGCTCAACCTCACCGCGTTCGTGCTCGAGCCCTTCACGCCGGGGGCGCGCCTCGATGAAGTGGCGCTCAGCGAAACGGCGAAACTCGCCGTGCGCTTTCTCGACAACGTCATAGACATCTCGCGCTTTCCGCTCCTGCGCCAGCGCGAGCAGGCGCATCGCACGCGCCGAATCGGCCTCGGTGTTACGGGACTCGCCGACGCACTCGTCATGCTCGGGCTGCGCTACGGTGAGGAAGCCGGGCGTGAGGTGGCGGCAGACGTTATGCGCCGGATACAAGATGCGGCCTATGCAACCTCGGTCGAGCTCGCGCGCGAGCGCGGGCCGTTTCCGGCCTTCGATCGTCAGCAATACGCGGCGCGCCCCTTTATCAAGCGGCTACCGGCGGCGGTGCAGGCTGGCATAGAGCGGGAGGGGATACGCAACAGTCACCTCCTCGCCATCGCCCCCGCGGGGACCATCAGCCTGCTCGCGGGCAATGTGAGCAGCGGTATCGAGCCTGTGTTCGGAATCGAAGCACTCCGTCGCGTGCGCAATGGCGATGGCACGCTGCGCGAGTTCCACCTCACCGACTACGCCTACGATGCCTGGCGGGCACGGCAACCCGTACAGCCGGCGTTCTCTGACCTCTTCGACGACTTCGAGACAGTCTCCGCGCGAGCGCAGCTGCTGATGCAGGCGGCTCTGCAGCCTTACGTCGACGGCGCGATTGCCAAGACGATCAGACTTGGGCCGGAGGCGACCACCGCGGAAGTTGGCGAACTCCTCGAGGACGCCTACGACATGGGCCTCAAAGGCTGCACGATCTTTCGCGAGACCGCCCGCCCCGCGGTGATAGAGCGGTCACCCGTGGGTGAGGCCACGCCCCAGAACGAGCGCGGTAAGCATTGCTGCGATCTCGAGCGCGAAGACGACTGAGAGGTCGACGGCATATGGAACTTCGAGAGGCGATCTATTCACGACGGGCGGTACGGGAGTTCACCGCCGAGCCCGTCGATCGGGCGGCGCTCCTGCGCCTGATCGACGCCGCGATCCAGGCCCCGAGCGCCGTCAACGCCCAACCCTGGTCGTTCAGCGTTGTCCAGGACCGAACCGTGCTCGCGCGGATATCGAAGGAATCCAAGGCGTATCTTCTGCGCACGCCGTCGAAGACCGTTTCCTCGCGGCGATTAACGGACATGCTCAGAAAGGCGCATCTTTTGCGCGCCCCTCCTACCGAGGTCTCCTCGCAGCGGCTCACGGACATGCTGCGCAATCCGGAGTTCGACATTTTCTACCGCGCGCCAGCGCTCATCGTCATCTCGAGCGTGACCGCAAACGAATGGGCGATCGAAAACTGCTCGCTCGCCGCAGAGAACCTGATGCTCGCGGCCTGCGCTGAGGGGCTCGGGAGCTGCTGGATCGGCTTCGCCCAGGCATGGCTCAACACCAAAGCGGGCAAAGCCTCGCTCGGTTTGCCGGCCTCATACCTCGCAGTAGCGCCCCTCATCGTCGGCCAGCCGAAAGGACCGCCGGCGCCAGTCACGAGGAAAGCCCCCGAGATCCACTGGGTCGGCGGCTGACCCCGATCGGTGGGTAAAAAGTCGGTCACGTAGGAGAGAATCAGAATTTGGCTTCGCGCGTGAGCCATGTCGGTTCCGATGGCCAGTCGCCGGCAGTCCCGCCGGCCGACATCGCCGCCAAGGTCGCGTTTCTTTCGAACTCGGCTTCGTATCCGGATCGCCCCTCACGGGTCGAGGTGATCGAAACGCACTTCGCTTGGGTATTTCTTACCGATGCGCACGCCTACAAGCTGAAGAAGGCTTCGCATCTGCGCGGCGCGGATTGGCGCACGCCCGAAGCGCGTGAGCACGCGTGCCGCGAGGAGCTCGAGTTGAACAGGCAGTTCTCGCCCTCGATCTATCTCGGCGTTGAACCGCTCGTGGCGACGGCTGGCGGTTTGCGGATCGGCGGACCGGGAGTGCCGAGCGACTGGCTGCTCGTCATGCGACGGCTCGATAAGCGGCGCATGCTCGATGCAGTACTCGCTGCACACGCGCTCACGCCCGGCGACATCGGTGCCGTGCTGCAATTCCTAGTGCATTTCTACAAGTCGCGTGCCCCCTTGCCGTTTTCCCCCGAGACCTACCTGCGCCGTGTAGCGGCGCGCATGGAAGAAGCGATCAATGCTCTGCGGCATCCGGGTGCTGAACTCGCTGCCAACGACATTGAGCGGCTCGCGCGCACGTTACGCGCGGCGTTCGACTTTCTCAGACCGCGACTGGCCGCGCGCGCGACGGGTCACCATATCGTCGAGGGGCATGGGGATCTGCGCGCCGAGCATATCTGGCTCGGTCCCCCCGTGCAGATCATCGATGCGCTCGAGGTCTACGCCGACCTGCGGATGCTCGACACCGCAGAGGAAATCGCGATGCTGGCGCTCGACTGCGAGCGCCACGGGGCAGGCTGGGAGGCAGAATACCTGCGCGAGCGCTATCGCAACATTGCGGAAGACTCCTGCAGCGACGAACTATTCGAGTTCTATATGGCGCTGCGTGGCATCACACGGGCCAAGCTTGCCATCTGGCACCTCGATGATCCCGATCAGTCTCACCCCACGCGCTGGCGCGCGCGCGCCGCTGCTGCAATCGAAAGGGCGCTCAGGCACTGTCCTGCCACCGCGCGGGTGCCCGCGGCCTAACCTGAGTCGGGGGTGAGGTAAATGCGTATTGAGCGAAGGCCGCCGCCGCCGTAAGCATGCTCCAACCTGCTCGAGCGAACGGCACTTGTACGGCCCTGTGCTCTACGCCAACCCCTGCCTGATTGCCCTCAGCGAATGCCGGGACATGGCTGCGGCCATTGCGGCAAGCGCGCGACTGCCCCTCGTCCCCATCGAGGAGCGCCGTTTCGAAGGCGGCGAATTTAAGCTTAGGCCGCTCGAATCTGTGCGCGGTCGCACGACCTTCGTGCTGGAGACGCTTTCCGCGAGCGCCGATTTTCCGATCGCCGAACGGCTCGTGCGGCTGCTGTTTCTGCTCCACGGCTTGCGTGACGCCGGCGCCGCGGAGCGCGTTGCGCTCGTGCCCTATCTCGCTTACGCGCGCAAGGATCGGCGCACTCAGTTGCGCGATCCCGTAAACACCCGCTACGTCGCACAGTTGCTCGAGGCCTCCGGCATCGATCGCCTGATCGCGCTCGATGTGCATAATCCTGCCGCCCTCGATAACGCGTTCCGAGTCCCGGTCGATCACCTGACGGCGATGCCGATGATGGTCGATCATTTCGCCCGCCGATTCTCGGGGAAGGACCTCACGGTGGTTTCCCCGGACGTCGGCGGCATCAAACGCGCGCAGCTCTTTCGGGAATTTCTGCAGCGGCGTCTGAGCTGCGCAGTCGAGCTCGCCTTCATCGAGAAGCGTCGCGCCCTGGATATCGTCTCGAGCGGGGCGCTGGTGGGCGCTGGCGCCGGACGCGAGGTGATCGTGATCGACGATCTCTGCGCGAGCGGCGGCACTTTGATCCGTGCCAGCGATCTTTGCCATCAGGCCGGAGCCACAGCGGTCCACGTGGCGGTGACGCACGCCCCCCTGCCCGAGGGACTGACGGCCCTCATCGCGACCGAGAGCATTGCCGGCATTCTTGTCACCGATAGCGTCGGCCCGATGCCAGGCTCCCTCGCCGCTCTGCCGAGCGCTGCGGCCAGGATGACCGTCCTTTCCGTTGCCCCGCTTTTCGGTCAGACGATCCGCCGCATGCTCTCGGGCCGGCCCGTGGCACCGCTGCTCGAGCACTGGCCGCTCGACGCTGAGGCGTGAGGCACGGGGACAGCCTTGCCGATCGTGAGCAGCCGCCAGTCACAGCGGAAACTCCTGATGCAGCCGGGGCATTTCGGCCACCGTATCGGTGAGACGACCGGCAAAACTGCGCATCACGTCTGCCTCGCCGTGAACCAGGTACGTTCGCGCCGCCTTACACTGCCGGTGCCACTCAAGTAATTCCCCCTGGTCGGCATGCGCGGAAAAACCATTGATCGTGTGAACCCTCGCGCGCACCGCGATCTCCTCGCCAAAGAGCGTGACGCTCGGGGCACCGTCGATGATGCGCCGCGCCAGCGTGCCCCGTCCCGCGTAACCGACGAAGATCACCGCACAATTGTGGCGGGCGAGGTTGTGCCTTAGGTGATGGCGCACGCGCCCCCCGGTGCACATACCCGATCCCGCGATGATCACGGCACCGCCACTGATGCGGTTGATCGCCACAGAATCCGCCGGCGCGCGCGCGAAGTGCAATCCAGGCACCGAAAAGGGATCGCGCCCCGCAGCGAACAGCCCCCGCGCTTCGGTCCGATAGCACTCAGGATAGCGCGCGAAGATCTCCGTGGCCGAGATCGCCATCGGCGAGTCGAGAAATACCTCCATAGTGCGCGGCAGACGAGCGGACTCGACCGCGCGGTTCAGAAAAAACAGCAGTTCCTGCGCACGCTCGAGCGCAAAGGTAGGAATGACCACGTTGCCGCCGCGCCTGAGCGTAGTGCCGATGGCGCCATAGAGCTCCTCGACCGACGGTGCGAAGGCTTTGTGCAGCCGATCGCCATAGGTCGTCTCCATCACGACCGCCTCGGCCACAGGCGGCGGCAGGGGATTGCGCAAGAGCGGCCGTCCGCTGTTGCCGAGATCGCCGGAAAACAAAACTCTGCGCGCAGCGCTCCCCTCGCGTAGTTCAAGCAACACGCTCGCCGATCCAAGGATGTGTCCCGCATCGAAGAAGGTCACCGAAATCCCGGGAGCAAGTGAGACGGCCCTCGCGTACTCGGCCGTACGGCCGAACAGCTCAGCCGTGCGATGCGCATCGGCACTTGTGTAAAGCGCGGCCTCGGCCTCGATGGCAGTGCGGCCCGCTGTATGGCGTACGCGACGAGCGGCTTCTTCTTCGTGCAGCTGTGCAGCGTCGAGCATGACCAGAGCCGCCAGTTCACGCGTGGCCCGCGTCGAGACGATCTCGCCGCGGAAGCCCCGCTTCACGAGCAGCGGTAGGCGGCCGCAATGATCGAGGTGCGCATGGGTCAGGAGCACGAAGTCAATGTCGCCGGCAGCGAAGCCGAATGCCTGAGAGTTCTCCACATCGAGCTCGCGGCTTCCCTGATAGAGGCCACAGTCCACGAGAAGCCGTTTGCCGCCACACTCGATCAGGTGGCATGAGCCGGTCACTCCCTGGGCGGCTCCATGAAAGGCGATCTTCATCGAACTGGCTCTAGGGCGCGCGGCGCCTCTTCGTACGCACTACTCCATATTGCCAGCGAACCGCTTCGGCGTACGTTCCTTGCTCGCTCCATGGAGTATCTGCAGCAACTGGCGACCGAGTGGTACGAGTACCAGGGGTACTTCGTGCACACGGACCTGTGGGTAGGTCTTGAAGCCGACGGCAGCTACGAATGTGACCTCGAAGTGGTGGCATTCCATCCGATCCGCCGCCACCTGCTGCACATCGAGCCGAGTCTCGATTTGCTGAGCTGGAAAGACAAGGAGGAGCATTTTCAGATCAAGTTCGCCGCCGGCAGAAAGTACCTGCACCGCATGTTTGGCAATGAGCCGCGGATTCATTTCGAGCAGTTGGCGCTCGTCTCCGCGACTGAGCAGCTGCCACACACGATCGCGGGCGCAAAGCTCGTGCGCGTGTCCGACTTGCTGGGCGAGATCTTCGCCGCGCTCTCCGCATTCCCCATTTCCGAGTGGCTGGTTCCCGAACAGTGGCCGCTGCTGCGGACGCTCCAGTTCGTTGCCGCATACCGTGATCAGGTCCTCTCGAGCGCCAAGCGATCGGAAGCGGCAGGCGCCGGCGCGGCATGAGTGCGCGACCCGATCGGTCAGGTTATCGCGCCTTCGACCCGCGGCCAGCTTCTAATGCGGATATCGCCGCACGGCTCGAAGAGGTCGCCCAGATACTGAGCGATCAGCAGGCGAACCCCTATCGCATCAACGCCTACCGCACTGCTGCCCGCAACGTCCGCGACTGCCCGCAACCGATGAGTCGGATACTCGATGAGCAGGGCCTCACGGGTCTTATGCGAGTTCCCGGGGTCGGTGAGCGCCTGGCGCGGGCGATCTATCAGCTGATCACCTTTCATCGCCTGCCGATGCTCGAGCGACTGCGCGGCGACAGTGAACCGAATTCGCTCTTCGCGAGCGTGCTCGGCATCGGACCGAAGACCGCGCGACGTATCCACGACAACCTCGGCATTCATACGCTCGAAGAGCTCGAACTTGCCGCGCACGACGGCCGGCTCGAACGGCTTGGCGTCGGCACTAAACGCCTCGCCGGAATCCGTGACGCGCTCGCGGCCCGCCTCGGGCCGATCGAGCGAAATCCCGTGCTTGAAGGTGCTGCCGTTCCCTTGGTCGGCGAGATCTTGGAAGTC
>Ga0187777_10002134_pt1 | contig 12716 bp, 13 predicted proteins | sample 1015_Q2_SP5_10_M_FD_132416 | JGI IMG/M metagenome (GOLD analysis project Ga0187777, IMG submission 132416) | Tropical peat soil microbial communities from peatlands in Department of Meta, Colombia - 1015_Q2_SP5_10_MG | ecosystem: Environmental > Terrestrial > Soil > Wetlands > Peat | place...
CCCGGATCGAGCTCGCCGCCGGAGCGGGCGAGCCGGGAGCGCTCCAACGCGGCCGCGACGCGGTCGGCGTGGTCGAGCGCTCAGCAGATCGAGGCGAGCGGGGAGTACATCGCACCTAGCGTACGCGACCAGGGCGCGCCTGCGCCCGGCCGGGATCAGAAACCGACGTCCGAGGTGTACAGACCGCCGGGCACGAGCTGCGTCACTTGGGGTGTGCGCGGTAGGCCTGCCGGCCAGTCGTAGCGGCCGCCCGAGGCGGCGATCGCGGCTTCGGACGGGCGAGGCTTGACGAGCGTCTCGGGCCGCGGCGCATGGGACGTCGTCGACGCCGCCAGTCCGAACCAGATCGCGGCCACGATCGCCGCGGCTCCGGCGAGCGCGCTCTGGACGACGCGGCCGACCCGACGGCCCGGCCGGGTGACGACGATCCGCGTCGGGACGGGCAACAGGGGGTCGCTCCGCAGGATCTCGGTCAGCTCGACCAGCCCGCTGGCCCGGGCGGCGCACTGCGGGCAGGTGCGGAGGTGCCTCGCGAGCAGCGCTCGTTCGAACCGCGACAGCTCGCCGTCGAGGTCGAGGGAGACGTACATCGTCGTGCGTTCGCACGCAGCGCGGTGCGCATCCATGGTTCCCGTTTGGACGAGCGTCGAACGAAAGAGTTAGTGCGGCAACGCGGCGACGGCCTGTTCGAGCCGTTCCGCCGGCCGGCGCTCGATCTCCTCGACCGTCATCGGCCAGCGCTCGAGCGGGTAGTAGCACTTCGCCTGGTGACTGCCGCCGAAGCTGAACGCCGGCGGGTCGTCGACGTCGCACACGCCCTCCTTGAACCGCGGGCAGCGTGGATGGAACACGCACCCGGACGGAGGGTTGATCGGATTCGGGACGTCGCCCTCGAGCACGATCTGGTGGCGCGCACGGCCGAGCTTCGGGTTCGGAATCGGGACGGCGGAGAGGAGCGCTCCCGTGTAGGGGTGCTTCGGCGACGCGTAGAGCTCCTTCGAGTCCGCGAACTCGGCCATCTTGCCGAGGTACATGACCATCACGCGGTCGGAGATGTAGCGGACGACGTTCAGATCGTGGGCGATGAAGATGTACGTGAGCCCGAAGTCGCTCTGGAGGTCTTTCAGCAGGTTGAGGATCTGAGCCTGCACGGACACGTCGAGAGCCGACACGGGCTCGTCGCAGACGATCAGCTTCGGGTTGACGGCGAGCGCACGGGCGATGCCGATGCGCTGCCTCTGGCCGCCGGAGAACTCGTGCGGGAACCGGTTGTAGTGCTCCGGGTTGAGGCCGACGACCTCGAGCAGCTCCTGCACGCGGCGCTTGACCTCGGCCTCCGTCCCCATCTTGTGCACCTCGAGCGCCTCGCCGACGATGAAGCCGACGCGCTTGCGCGGGTTCAGCGACGCGTACGGGTCCTGGAAGATCATCATCATGTCGCGCCGGATCGGGCGCATCTGGGCGCGGCTCAGCCTGCTGATGTCCCGGCCGTCGAAGACGATCCGTCCGTCCGTCGGGTCGAGCAGGCGCATGATGCAGCGCGCCATCGTCGACTTGCCGCACCCCGACTCGCCGACGACGCCGAGCGTCTCGCCGCGCCTGACCGCGAAGCTGACGCCGTCGACCGCCTTGACCGCGCCGACCTGCTTCTTGAGGACGATCCCCTGGGTGACGGGGAAGTGCTTCTTGACGTTGTCGACGACCAGGATCTCGTCGTTCATCGCACGCCCCTCATGCCGCCGCCGCCGAGAGCGTCTTCGCGGCCTCGCGGGCCTTGGTCCCCTCGTCCAGGAAGCACGCCTGGACGTGGTCGTCCGTCCCCGAGACCTTGATCAGCGTCGGGTCCTCGTCGTGGCAGCGCTGGAAGGCGTACGGACAGCGCGGGTTGAACCTGCACCCACGCGGCGGCGCGAGCAGCGACGGCGGCTGCCCCGGAATCTGCGCGAGCCGCTCGACGTCGGCCTCGAGCCTCGGCAGCGAGCCGAGCAGGCCCCACGTGTACGGATGGGACGGCCGCTCGAAGAGCTCGTCGACCGGACCGCGCTCCACGACCCTGGCGGCGTACATGACGACGATCTCGTCCGCGATCTCGGCGACGACGCCGAGGTCGTGCGTGATGATGATCACGGCCGTGCCGTGCTCCTTCTGGAGCTGCGCGATCAGGGAGATGATCTGCGCCTGGGTCGTCACGTCGAGCGCAGTCGTCGGCTCGTCGGCGATCAGGACGTCGGGGTCGTTGATGAGCGCCATCGCGATCATCACCCGCTGGCGCATCCCGCCGGAGAACTGGTGCGGGTAGTCGTCGATCCGGCGCGCCGCTTGCGGGATGCCGACCTCCTCCAGCGACTCGAGGGCGCGGGCCTTGGCTTCCGCATGCGAGATGTCGTTGTGCAGCAGGACTGCCTCGACGAGCTGGTCGCCGATCCGGTGGACGGGGTTCAGCGACGTCATCGGGTCCTGGAAGATCATCGCGATCTCGTTGCCGCGGATCTCGCGCAGCCGCCGGGGCGCCGCCTGCAGCAGATCCTCGCCCCTGAGGAGCGCCTGACCCGACACGCGTGCGGTCTTCGGGTTCAGGCCCATGATCGTCAGGTTGGTGACGCTCTTGCCACACCCGGACTCGCCGACGATGCCGAGCGTCCGGCCGGCGTCGAGCGAGAACGAGACGCCGTCGACCGCACCGACAATTCCGTCGTCGGTGAGGAACGCCGTACGCAAGTCGCGAACGTCGAGCAGCGGCTCGGCGGTCGTCACTCCAACCTGATCCTCGGGTCGATGAACGCGTAGAGGACGTCCACGATCAAGTTGAAGACGATGATGCAGAGCGTCGAGAAGACGACGACTCCCATGATCGTGGGCAGATCGAAGTTCTGCACGCTCTGGACGGCGAGGCGGCCAAGCCCTGGCAGCCCGAAGATGTACTCGGTGAAGATCGCGCCGCCGAGCGCGATCCCGATGTCCATGCCGAGCATCGTCACCACGGGCAGCATCGCGTTGCGGAGGACGTGCTTCCTCAAGACCTGGTTCGGCGGTGCTCCCTTCGCCCGAGCGGTTCGGACGTAGTCCTCGCCGAGCGTGTCCATCGTGTTCGACCGGACCATCCGGACGTAGATGGCGGTGAAGAGGATCGCGAACGTGGTCCAGGGCAGGATCAAGTGCGTGAACCAGTCGACGGGTCCGCCGCACGTCGCCCCGGTCGGTGGGTTGAAGACGTTGCAGTAGCCGGCGTTCGGCAGGATCCCCCACTTGAAGCCGAAGAGGAACTGGAGCACGAGGCCGATCCAGACGACGGGCAGCGAAATCCCGATCAGCACAAAGACCATCGCGGATCTGTCGAGAAGCGATCGCGGCCTCAATGCCGAGAGCACTCCGATCGGCACCGCGAGCAGCATCCAGAGGATCGCGCCGCCGAAGACGAGCGAGGCGGTGACGGGAGCGGCCTCGGAGATCATCGAGTCGACGTCGCGGCGGTTCACGAACGAGCGGCCGAGCGACTGGTCGACGACGAGCCGCTTGAGGAAGAGCCCGTACTGGTACGGCACGGAGTGATTCAGCCCGAGATAGATACGGGCACGCTCGACGTCGGCCGGCCGTGCGCTCCTGCCCGCGGCGAGGACGGCCGGGTCGGCGGGGATGACGAAGAAGATGACGTACGTGAACATCGTCACCGCGATGAACAGCACGCATGCCCAGAGGAGGCGGCGGACGATGTATCGATACATTCGGGCGGAAGCCTATCGCGCCGTTGCGATGGATCGTAGGGGGTTGCCGAACGAACGCCGGGGCGGCGCGGTCGCCCGCGCCGCCCCGTTTCCTACCTAGTGGATCAGGTCTTGCAGGCTGCTGCGAGGTCGACCATGAAGACAGGGTTGTAGACGAAGCATCCGAAGTGGGACGAGACGAACAACCGCTCAGTGCGGTTGAACATCGGCGCCCACGGCGGATCCTGGCTCATCATCGCCTGGTCGAGCTGGTTGTACGCTCCGTCGCGGGCCGCGCCGACCGTGATCAGCGAGGCCTTCTGCATCGCGGCGTTGAACTTCGAGCTGTTGTAGTAGGCGTCGTTGTTGTTGGAGGTCGGAGCGAGCGTCGTCCCGTCGAGCAGGATGTTGATGAAGTCGAACGGGTCGTTGTAGTCCGCGCCCCAGGCCGACCAGTTGATGTCGTACGTCGCCTGCGCCCGGTTCCGCGCGGTCACGAACTGCTGCGCACGCGGAAGGAGCTTGATGTTGACCTTGACACCGATCTGCGACAGGTCGTACTGGACGATCTGCGCCTGCAGCGGGCCTGGACCGGAGTTCGGCGCCCACATCTCTGCATTGCCGTTGCCCGTGTGACCCGCGGCGAGCTTCTTCGCTTTGGCGACAGCGGCAGGCGTCGACTGGATCGGATAGCCGTTCTTCAGCACCTGGGTCTGCTTCGTGACGCCGGCCATGCCTGGCGGCAGGATCCGGTTCGTCCTCGCGCCGGCCAGGAACCCGCGCTGGGCGAGGTATGCATGACGGTCGACGGCGTAGTTGACCGCCTTGGCCAGCTGGGTGCCATTGGCCCCGTTGAACAGGTGCCCCGGGTCATGGTTTAGCGCGAGGTAGTCGACCTCGAGCTCCGCCCGGGTGAAGAACTGCTTCTTGTTGATCCCGTACTTCTGGGCGATCCCGGCGTAGAGGGAGGGCGTGACGCCGTCCTCTGCATAGTCGGTCGTGCCCTTGACCACGTCCTGGTAGATGACGTCTGGCGAGTTGCCGATGTTCACCTGGATCGCGGCCACGTTGTGCGGCCGTGAGCCCTTGTAGAACGGGTTGGCCTTGATTGTGATCGACCGGTTGGGCGTCCGGGCCGCGACGTAGTACGGACCGCAGCTCGGCGAAGCGTTGACGCCGGCCGGATCGGCGTTCGCCGCAAGGGACTTCGGAATGGCCTGGAACGGCGGCGTCGCGAGTCGGGCAATGAGGTCAGGCGCCGCATGCGTCAGCTTGATCGTGAGCTTGTTTCCCTTCACGCTCACGCCGCTGACCGACGACGTCTTGCCGTCGAGGCGGTCCTGCGCACCGACGATGATGTCGCTCGTCAGGAACGACGTCGACGAGGCGAGCTTCGGATTGTCGAGACGGTTGATCGCATCCGCGAAGCTTTGAGCGGTCACGGCCTCGCCGTTCGAGAAGCGGAAGCCCGACTTGATCGTGAAGACGTACGTCTTCCCGTCCTTGGACACGACCGGCAGCCCGTTCGAGACCTCGGGCACGACCGTCCCGCCGACAGGGGCTTCCTTGTCCGGGTAGTTGACGAGCTTGCACGCCGTGGCGTACATGAGCTCCCACATCACTGAGTAGTACGTCAGCTGTGGGTCGGTGTAGTCGACATCCGAGTTGAGCTCGGTGACTATCGTCCCACCCTTCGTTGCCGCTTTCTGCGCGACCTTCGTCGGATGCGCCGCCGACCTCGACGGCGCCGCGGTCGCACTCGCGGCGATCAAGGCGGCCCCGACCACCGAAGCGGCGATCGCGAGCCAGACCTTTCTCTCCATGTGGACTCCTTTCGAGACGCAGTGCACGCGCTTGGCGCGGGCCTGCGATCTCTCCCATCCGGTGAACGAACCAACTGCCGTTCCGTCTGACGGCGGATCGCGAGTTTAGTTAGTCAGCCGGTCGGGTGCGAGCAGGCAGGGGCTACTAGCGCCCGCCACGCGGGTCGAACGCGTCGCGCAGGCCGTCGCCGAGCAGGTTGAAAGCGAGGGTCGTGAGAATGAGCGCGATCCCCGGCCACAGCATCAGCTGCGGCCGCGTGGTGAAGAACTGGGGTGCGTCGGCGAGCAGGTTCCCCCAGCTCGCCGTCGGCAGCTGGATCCCGAGGCCGAGGAAGGACAGACCCGCCTCCGCGAGGATGAACTGAGCGACGTTCAGCGTCGAGAGCACGATGATCGGCCCGACGAGGTGCGGGAGGATGTGGGAGCGGACGATCCGCCACTCGCTCGAGCCGACCATCCGGGCCGCCTCGACGAACTCCTTCTCGCGGAGCGAGAGCGTGATGCCGCGGAAGATTCGTGCCGCGTAGAACCAGCTGAACAGGCCGAAGACGATGATGAGGGTGAGAACGCCTTCGCCCATGAAGCCGAAGGTGATCGAGTTGAGGTGCGTTCCGACCGTGGACGCCAGCGCGATCACGAAGAGGAGATACGGGAATGCCATCGTGATCTCCGTGAGCCGCGAGATCAGCGTGTCCGTCCACCCTCGGAAGAAGCCCGCAGCAGCTCCTAGCAGCAGCCCTAACGTCATCGAAAGAATGGTCGCCCCGACGCCGACCTCCAGCGAGACCTGCGCACCGTAGAGCACCCGCAGGAACTCGTCCCGACCGAGCGTCGAGTCGCCCCCGAGGACGAGCAGTTGATGCTCGGTGCCGGTCGCTGTGACGACGGTGACGTGGGTCATCGGCGGGGCCGGGCGCAAGAGGGCGTCGACGCCGCCGTTCGAGAAGAACGGCACGTTCGGGCCGTGCCCGAGGAGGTGGGCCGCGAGCGGGGCGCCGCCGAACGCGATGAAGAACAGCAGGATGATGAACACCCCACCGGTGAGCGCGAGCTTGTCCTTCTTCAGCCGGAGCCAGACACTCTCCCAGTAGCCGCGCGCGCGAACGCCGCCCGACTCCTCCTGCTTGTCCTGGGTCTGGTCGGCGCCGAAGACGAGGTCGTCGGAGCTGACGACACCCGGGAAGCTGGCTTCCTTCTCGATCTTCGTCGCCATGGATGCTCGTGCGGAGAATACCCCTAGAGCCGGTCCGCCACCACTCGGACGCCAAGAATCACAACTTGTTAGGTCGTTCCGCTAACCGTCGCGCCGAATTGCGCGTCTACACTGGCTGCGATGGTCTCGAGGGCGCAGGAGGCGAGAGGAACCGGTCGTGCGCCGGCGCTGAAGCGCTGGGCGCCATGGCTTGGCGCAATCGTCCTCGCCGCGGGGGTCGCGTACGCCATCGTCGCCTTCTTCCCGAAGAACCACGCGGCTCCGACCTCCGCAGCCGCGGCATCGAGCGCACCTGCGGTCACGCCCACCAAGCCGAAGAAAGTGCCGCTCTCGAAGGACGCAACCGCGGTCGCGAGGCAGTTCCTGCAGACGGCAGTTGCGCGGACTGATCTCGACGCGGCGTGGAAGATCTCGGGCCCTGACCTGCGTGGGCCGCTCACCCACGCCCAGTGGATGACCGGCAACATCCCCGTCGTCCCGTATCCGATGGCGTCGCTCGCAGTCGCCCGGTTCAAGATCGACTACTCGTACGCCGACCAGGCATTGCTCGAGGTAGCGCTCCTGCCGAAGACGGGCGCGAAGATCAAGCCGCAGACGTTCTACCTCGGCTTGAAGAAGGTTCGCACCGACGGGAAGGAGCATTGGGTCGTCGACAACTGGGTGCCGCGCTCCACGACGCTCGTTCCGATACCCGGCAACTAGAAGGGGGCCACCGCGTGCGGGGCAGGCAGCTCTCGTATCGCCGCCGTCGCCGTCTCAGAGCACTCGTCGTCGTCGCGGCCGTGGCCGCGGTCGCCACCGCAGCCAGCCTGGTCTTGCCCCGCGGCGAGAAGCCCGATCACGGTGTGAGCGCAGTGCCGCCCGCGGAGATCGCGCCGGCGAAACCGCCCCGGCCTGTGCATCTCACGGCTGCCGACCGCGCGTCCCTGCGGTCCACGATCTCCCTCTTCATCAAGACCGCGGTCGCTCGTCACCATCCGGAGCAAGCCTGGCCGATCGTCGCCCCCGTCCTTCGGGAAGGGATGACGAAGCGGCAGTGGAGCACCGGGAACATCCCGGTCGTTCCCTACCCGGCGACCGGCATCCTCCTGCTCAACGTCCAGTCGCTCGACAAGCGCTCGGCGCTGATCGAGGTCCTGCTCGCATCGCCGCCCAACGCCAGCCTCGTCAGGAAGACGTTCCAGATCCAGCTCGATCGCGATGCGCGTGCGCCGCACGGTTGGGCCGTCGCCGGCTGGGTGCCGGAGGGAGTCTCCGAGACGCAGATCGATCTCAACGGAGGTCGTACGGGCGCCGCCGACGTCTACCACCCGACCCGTTTCTCGAGCACGTGGGTGGTGGCCCTGCTCGGCCTCCTCGTCGGCGCGCTCGTCCTGATCCCGGCAGGCCACTTCGCACGCGAGTCGTACCGGGGGCGCCGCGCCGAAGCCGAGTATCGGGCGTCGCAGGCGGAGCGAGGCGAGCTCGGGCGTTAGGCCTCAGCCTGTTCCCTACGAGAGAGCTTCGGCTCCCGCGACGACCTCGAGGATCTCCTGCGTGATCTCTGCCTGGCGGGCTCGGTTCATCGAGAGCGTCAGCCGGTCGATCAGCTCGCCGGCGTTCTTCGACGCGTTCCGCATCGCGGTCATCTGCGCAGCCTGGAACGAGGCAGCCGACTCGAGGACTGCGCGATAGAGCTGGGTCTCCAGGTAGACGGGCAGGAGCCTGGCGAGGATCTCCTCCGGCTCCGGCTCGAAGATGAAGTCGCCGCGCACCGCGTCCTGCTGGCGTTCTTCCTCGTCGGTCACGAGCACGTCGGCGGAGATCGGGAGCACGTCCTGCTCGGTCACCCGCTGTGTCAGCGCCGAGACGAACGTGTTGTAGACGAGCACGACACGATCGACCTCCCCGGAAGTGAAGAGCTCGGCCGCGCGATGCGCCACTGCCTGCGCGTCCGAGTAGACCGGCTTGTCCATGAAGCCGGTGAACTCGCCGTCGAGCGACCGTCGTCGGAACGTGAGCGTGGAGCGGCCCTTCTTCCCGACGACGAGCCACCGGACGCGGGTGCCCTCGCCGGTCAGGCGACGTTCGAGAGCGAACGAGCGGCGGAGCACCTGCGAGTTGAACGCGCCCGCGAGCCCACGGTCGCCCGTGAGCGGGACGATGAGGACGGTCTCGATCAGCTCGCGCTGCTCGAGCAGAGGGAGGCGCACCGACGAGGACGCCCGACCGACGCCAGCGATCAGCTCCTGCATCGTCGCGGCGTACGGCCGCATCGCCTCGATCCGGGACTGTGCCCGGCGGAGCTTCGCGGCAGCGACGAGCTCGAGTGCGCGCGTGATCTTGCGCGTGTTGCGAACGGAGCGAATTCGCCGCTTGAGATCCTGAACGGAGGCCATCGCTAGTGCCTCGTCCGGTCATGTGGCCACGTTCCTTGCCCGCGAGCAGCAAGCCAGGCTAGGACGGAGGCAGCCCCAATATCGAAACAAGATCTTGGGGCGACTGAGGACGATGCATGACGCCGCTGATCGCGGGCGAGGGACATGGAGGGCATGGCTGGACGGGGCACTCTCAGCCGGCGAGGCCCTTTTCCTCCTCGACCGCGAACCCATTCACGAAGCGGTCGAGCTCCTCGTCGAGCATGGCCGTCGTCTCGTCGGAGAGATCCTTCGACTCGCGCACCGTTCCGTACACGGTTCCCTCCGCGCGGAGCGTCTCGCGCAGCTCCTCTTGGAAGCGCGGCACCTGACCGACGGGGATGCCGTCGAGACGACCGTGGATACCGGCGTAGATCGCGACCACCTGCTCCTCGAAGGGCCACGGCTGGTACTGCGGTTGGTTCAGCGTTGCGACCATCCGTTCGCCGCGGGCGAGCGACTGCTGCGTCGCCGCGTCGAGCTCGGAGCCGAACTGCGCGAATGCTTCGAGCTCACGGTACTGCGCAAGGTCGAGGCGCAGGCGGCCTGCGACCTTCTTCATCGCCTTCGTCTGGGCGTTCCCGCCAACGCGGGAGACGGAGATGCCGACGTTGATCGCCGGCTTGACGCCTGAGTAGAAGAGGTCGGACTCGAGGAAGATCTGCCCGTCGGTGATCGAGATCACGTTCGTCGGGATGTACGCGGAGACGTCGCCCGCTTGCGTCTCGATCACCGGGAGAGCGGTGAGAGAGCCGCCACCCAGCTCGTCCGAGAGCTTGCACGCGCGCTCGAGCAGCCGGGAGTGCAGGTAGAAGACGTCGCCCGGGAACGCCTCGCGTCCGGGCGGGCGCCGAAGCAGCAGCGACAGCTGGCGGTAGGCGTCGGCGTGCTTCGAGAGATCGTCGTAGATGCAGAGCGCGTGCTTGCCGTTGTAGAGGAAGTACTCGCCCATCGCGGCACCGGCGAACGGCGCCATCCACTTGATCGGGGCAGCCTCCTGCGCGGGTGCCGAGACGATAATCGTGTACTCCATCGCGCCGGCCTCGCGCAGCCGCTCGTAGACCTGAGCGACGGTGGAGGCCTTCTGGCCCACCGCGACGTAGATGCAGATCACGTCCCCGCCGCGCTGGTTGATGATCGTGTCGATCCCGATCGCCGTCTTCCCGGTGCCGCGGTCGCCGATGATCAGCTCCCGCTGCCCACGCCCGATGGGAATCATGGAGTCGATCGCCTTCAGACCGGTCTGCAGCGGCTCCTTCACCGGTTGCCTCTGCACGACCCCGGGGGCCTTGAACTCCAGCGGCCGATGAGCCGCCGCCTCGATCGGACCTTGCCCGTCGAGCGGGTTCCCGAGTGGGTCGACGACGCGTCCGAGGAGCGCATCGCCGACCGGGACGGACATGACCTCGCCGGTACGCCGGACGGGCTCGCCCTCCATCACGTGCTGCCACTCGCCGAAGAGCGCGACGCCGACGTTGTCCTCTTCGAGGTTGAACGCGATGCCGATGACGCCGTGCTCGAACTCGAGCCGCTCGAGCGAGACGCAGTTCTCGAGGCCGTGCACACGGGCGATGCCGTCGCCGACCTGGAGGACGGCACCGACCTCCGAGAGGTCCGTCTCGACGTCGTACTGCTCGATCCTCTGCTTGAGGATCGAGGTGATCTCTTCTGGGCGTAGCTTCAAGTCGTTCTCCTATGGGTTCGCGTTATTGGGTCACGAGTTCGCGACGGAGGCGCTCCAGACGACCGCGCACGCTGGCGTCCACGCGCAGCGAGCCAGCCTGGAGGATCATTCCGCCGATCAGGCTCGGGTCGACGTTCCGGGTCGCCTCGACCGTCCTCCCCGAGGCGTGTTCGATCTTCGCGACGATGGCACGCGCCTCGTCGTCGGACAGCTCCTGCGCGGTCGTCAGCTCCACCGCGACACGGCCGCGCGCCCTGTCGACGAAGCCGCGGTACTCCTCGTAGACCTGTCTGACTTCGACGCCGCGGCCCTTCGCGGCGAGCAGACGGAGCGCGTTCCGCACGAGGTCGTCCGCGCCCTCCGACAGCGTCGCGACGACGTCGATCTTGGCGGTCGTTTCGACCTGCGGGTTTCCGAGGAACGCGGCCAGCTCAGGGCTCTCTGCCAGAGCCTCGGCGAACGCGCCGAAGTCCCGGTCGACCGCGTCGATCCGGTCGTGCTCCTGCGCGGCCTCGAACAGGGCCCGCGCGTAGATGCGCTGCGCCGCGGCCATGGGACGCTAGTTGCGTCCTCCCTCGAGGGCAGAGAAGTCGAGCCCCTCGATCGCCTCGTCGATCAACCTGCGCTGGTCGGCGGCATCGAGTACCTTGCCGACGACGCGCTGAGTCGCCTCGACGGTGAGGTCTGCGACCTCGCTGCGGATCTGGTCGAGAGCGCGCGCGGTCTCGGCGTCGATCTGCTTGCGCGTCTCCTCGAGCCGCCGCTGCCGGTCGGCCTCCGCCTCTTCGCGGACGCGCGCGAGCTGCGCGTCGGCGACCTTTCGGGCGTCCGAGAGGATCTCGGCGGACTCGCTCTTCGCCTGGCCGATCAAGGCGCGGTGCTGCTCGAGCAGGTCGCGCGCCTCCGCCCGGGCATTGTCCGCCTCCTCGATCGCCTTCGCGATCCGATCACGCCGCTCGTCGATCATCTGCTGCACGGGCCCGAAGGCGAACTTCTTCAGCACGAAGAGCGCGATCAGGAAGCAGACGATCGTCCAGATCATCAAGCCGGGCGTGACCTGGATCAGCGGGTTCGACGCGAGCATCAGACGAGGACGTACGCCAGGATCGAGCCGAGCAGGCCGTAGAAGACGACTGCCTCGGTGAGGGCGAAGCCAAGCCACTGGATGCCCTGCAGCTCGCCCTTGAGCTCCGGCTGGCGGGCCACCGACTGGATCATCGAGCCGAAGATGTTTCCGATGCCGACACCGGCGCCGAGCGCGCCGAGGCCGACGCCGAGGGCCAGACCGATGGCCTTCCCGGCCTTGGTCACGTCTCCCGACGTCGCTACGAACAAGAGATGGGTCACGGTTGCTCCTCCTGCTTGTCTTGGTGCTCCGGTGATTAGTGCTCCGGCTCTATCGCAGAGCCGATGTAGATGGCGGACAGTGCGGCGAAGATGAACGCTTGGATCGAGACGACGATCGCGACCTCGAAGACGTAGAAGACTGCCGCGATCGGGATCACGAACACGGACAGGATGACGCTCTCCAGGATGAACATCAGGCCGATAAATGTGAGGATCAGGATGTGCCCGGCGAGCATGTTCGCGAAGAGGCGGACGGAGAGGCTGATCAGCCGCATGAATTGGCCGAGGATCTCGAGCGGCACGATCAGCGCGAGCAGCGGCTTCGGCGCGTCGGGGATCCAGCTCTTGAAGTACTTCGTCGGGCCGTTCCAGCGGATCCCCTCGTAGTGCGTGAAGACGAACGTCAGCAGGGCGAGCGCGAGGGTCACTGACAGCGACGAGGTCGCGGCATAGATTCCCCAGGTCGGAATCCCGTGCCACGTCTCGCCGGTGAGCGGCAGCGGGATGAAGCCGAGCATGTTGACGACCCAGATGAAGAGCATGATCGTGGCG
>Ga0187777_10002135_pt1 | contig 12710 bp, 12 predicted proteins | sample 1015_Q2_SP5_10_M_FD_132416 | JGI IMG/M metagenome (GOLD analysis project Ga0187777, IMG submission 132416) | Tropical peat soil microbial communities from peatlands in Department of Meta, Colombia - 1015_Q2_SP5_10_MG | ecosystem: Environmental > Terrestrial > Soil > Wetlands > Peat | place...
CTGCCACATTCGCGGCAGGTGCAGAACTCCGACTGAACCGGCGGTGCCGGAACTAATCATTGGAACGTATGTGTCAGCCATATTTGGAAGTTAAGAGTTGAAGGTTGCGGTGTTGAGTTGTTTCGGTGTTGAAAGATTACGCTTTAGGAAAATCACGACAACACTTTTAGATCATGGTCACGGAGCGGCGGGCAGCCGCGCCCTTCGTGCGCCCGTTCAAGCCCGAACCGCGGCTTTTGTCTGACTCGTCCGGATTACTCAAAGGAAACTGTAACCTTTGCATATGCCGATCTGTCATTCGCTTGATGGTACGCTCGCTTTTCTTTCTGGTGCGGGATAGACGATTAAAGAACCTTCTCATTGCCTGTGCGTTGCTTGGCGCAGGCTGCACGCACGATTCAGATAATGCAGACAACCATCCACATGGACATCACGGCGGCCATCGGAACGATCAAAGCGGCCAAAGTGGAATTTTCGCCAGTCCATCGCCTTCGCCCGGCGGTTTTTGACGCTCGTCGATTGATTTGTCGCAAACTTGCGGTCCGTCAAAAATCTCGTGCAAGTCGAGGCGTTAGATTCGCAAAGCGCGGACAGGATCGATCCGAGTGGCGCGGTGAGCGGGAAGAAAACAGGCAACAAGCGCTACGGCGATCAAAACAATTATCGCTGCACCGAACGCGATTGGGTCGCGCGGGTTCACCTGATAAAGCAGGTTGCCTAACAAGCGGGTGAGCATTAATGCAGCGGCGAGACCGATGGCTATTCCGGCAATGGTCAATCGCAATCCGCGTGAAATGATCAATTGCAAGACATCCCGTACGCTCGCGCCCAGTGCCATCCGCACGCCGAGCTCGCGCGTGCTTTGCGAAACCGAATACGACATCACCGCGTAGAGGCCGATCGCAGCAAGAAACAAGGCCATACTGCCGAATATTGCAACGAGTGCGACGGAAAGCCGTTGGGTGTAGCTCATCCGATCGACATTCTCCTGCAATGGATAAACAACGCGCGGTGCGATGGTGCCATCGAGCGCATGCACTTCCCGCGCAAGCATACTCAGAATGGCACCAGCATTCTGTTGCGTGCGAATCAAAACGTAATTTTGCACCGACCAATTCTGTCGCAGCGATACATAGAAGAATGGCTTTGGCGGTTCCAGTTTGGTGTTGTAATTCGCGTTCTTGGCCACGCCAAACACTTGAAACCACTTGTCATTGACTTTCAGTCGTTGACCGACCGGATCTTTTCCAGGCCAATATTTCGCCGCCATTGTTTCATTTACGATCGCAACCGGCAGCACGGACTCGTCGTCGGTGCGTAGAATCTCGCGCCCGGCCAGAATCGGGATGCCGATGGTCGCGAAATATTGCTCAGCCACTTCGTCGTATTCGGCGGTCGGTTGCTCGTTAGGCGCAGCCTGATACCCCTCCACTTCAATCGCCGCGGTGGAGTACGGGAGATAGGTGAACGGCGGCACCCGTGTCAACGTTGCCGATTCGATGCCCGGCAATTCACGCACGCGATCGAGCAATTGCGCATGAAAACTCTTCGCGCGCTCGACATTGTAGCCAGAGGAAAACAAATCCACGCCAGACACCAACACATTGGTTGAAAACCCGGGACTCGCTTTTTGTAATCGTTGCAGGCTTTGCAAGAGCAACGCGGTTCCTGCGAGCAAGACAAAGCTAAGTGAAACCTGTACAAGCACGAACGCGGAGCGCAGACGCGAACGGCTCGATCCGGCAAGCACACCGCCGGCTTCGGCCTTGAGCGCGCCCGAAAGATCGACCTGGCTTGCCTGAATTGCCGGGACGAGCGCGAACAGCAGCGTCGAGCCGACACAAATCGCGATCGCGATGGCGAGTACGTGCCAGTCGATTTGTCCGGCGAACTCCATGATGATGCCCGGAGCCGGTGAAGGAAACGCCAGCACGAGCGAGTTGCGTGCCCAATAGGCGACCGCGATTCCGCCCATGGCCGCAATGATGGAAAGCAGCAAACCTTCGGTAACGAGTTGTTTGATCAGCCGACGTCGGCCCGCCCCGAGCGCGAGGCGCATCGTCATTTCGTGCCGGCGCAGTAACGACCGAACCAGAAGCAAGTTGCTCACATTTGCGCAGGCGATCAGCAAAACAAAGACCGCAACGGCAAGAGTGATCGCGAGTGTTGTAGACAACGCTCCGGCCTGATTGAATGGTGTTTTCCACAATGGCAGGAGCGCGATCTCATGCCCGCGATCCGTTTCCGGATAATCCTTTTCCAAACGTCTTGCGATCGCAGCGAGTTCTGCTTGTCCTTGCTCGCGCGTCACTCTCGGTTTCAAAAATACATAGGCCTCAATCCAGCGTGCGCCGCGATCTTCCAGTTTGTAACCGGTCGAATCGAATGTTTCCTGCATCGAAGTCGGTACCCAGAATTGAAAGCCGTAGCCAATAAAGGTGCCGTGGAATTTTTCCGGCGCGACGCCAATGATGGTATGCTGAATTCCGTTCAGATATTGTGTCTTACCAACAACGTCAGGATCACCTTTGTACCGGTCTTGCCAGGTCTGGTAACTGATCACTGTGACCGGGTGCGCGTTCCGCCCGGTCCCTTCTTCCGGCCTGAAGCCGCGGCCGAGCATCGGCTGCACGCCAAGCGCATCGAAATAATTCGCCGAAACGATTCCACCTGACGCGCGCTCCGCCCGATCCCCAACGCTCAGCGTCGTGCCCATGATTTTATCGATGATAAACGATTCGAACAGAGTTGAATTTTTCTCGAAATCGATGAAATCGGGATAAGAGATTCCGGTGTAACCCTGAACGCCGCGCGTCGTGGCGCTGAGCGCGAACATCCGGTCCTGATGCGCAACGAGTGGATAGGGCCTAACGAGTATTCCTTCGATCCAACTGAAGACTGCCGCAGTTGTACCGATACCGAGAGTCAGGCAAAGAATGGCCAGTGCCGAGAAGCCGGGATTGCGCAACAGCATGCGTGCGCCGAAGCGAAGGTCTTGCAAAAATTCATCGGCCCATCGCCAGAGCCGCTGCTCGCGGGCAGCCTCTTTGATTTGCTCAACCCCGCCGAATTTTCTGAGCGCCGCATGACGCGACTCGTTAGGCGACATTCCCGAAGAAATATTTCGTTCGATTAAAAGATCGAGATGCTGCCGAATTTCCTCGGTCATCTCCGCATCGCTGCGTTGCTTGCGAAAAAGTCCGAGCAATCGAGAGAACCAGGCGCGCAATCGAGGCATGATTTTTCAGGCTCCCGTCAGGACAAGACCGATTCCCTTCGTAATCCGCGCCCAGTGTTCTTGTTCTGCCGAGAGTTGCTTGCGGCCGGCGGCGGTGAGTTTGTAAAATCGGGCCCTGCGATTGTTATCCGAAACGCCCCACTCAGCTTTGATCCAGCCCTGTGCTTCTAAGCGATATAAAGCCGGGTAAAGGGAACCTTGTTCGACCCGAAGAATGTCGTTCGACATCTGCTGGATCCGGTCGGCAATGGCGAGCCCGTGTCGCGGATCATATTGGAGCGCCTTGAGAATGAGCATGTCGAGCGTTCCATAAACGAGATCGGGTTTTCCTTTAACCATAAATTGTTAACCTAGACAGTCTTGGTAAGATAATCGTTCAATCTTTTACCTAGACTGTCAAGGAGAACTTCGAATCGACCCCGCCAATCCAGCCAGTCGTCAGTTGTGATTCCGCCAACTCGAAAAAATCAGCAAATAAGCGGCGGCGCCAACAATTCCCCACGAGGCTTGAATGAGAAAACCAAGAGAGGCCGTCAGCGCTGCCAGCGATGCGGGAACATGCATCAATTGTCCGAGCAAGGTTTGAAATAGCGCTTCCCGAACACCTGCGCCTCCGAAAGAAATCGGCACGCCAACAATCGTGTTCACCAGCGGCATCAGCGAAACGAAATCGACGATATGCGAGAGGCGGTGAACCTCGCCGGCCTCCAACGAGCGCATCGCGGAGTAGAATGCTAAGTAGTAGGCGAAATGAGAGGCCAGCGTGATGACGAATGAAAGCCCGATTTGCAGCGGGCGATTACGATAGATCTTAAGAGCCACAACAGCCTGCTCGATCGATTTCCGAAATGGAAGTCGATTAGCCAGTCGAGATTGCGGCACCAGAATAACAAGACCAAACAACAAGCCTACTGCCGCGACGCATGTCCCCAGGATCGCCGCGGCCAGGTAAGTCAGGTGCCTGGTCTCCGGGAACTGAGTCAGCCAGCCGAAACGTAAAAGGATTGCCACGGCACCGAGAAATAAAATCGAACACAACCCGAGCAATCGATCCATCACCACCGAAAGCGTGGCAGGCATCTTTTTTCGAGTTGCCTGTTTGAAGATCAGGTAAAGCCGGACCGCGTCGCCGCCAATCAATCCTGGCAGGAACATGTTAAAGAACAATCCGATCACGACGATGGTCCACGCACGCGGGCAGCTCAGGCCGATGCCTTGAATGCGCAAAAGAATTTGCCACCGAAGGGTCGCAAGTATTTCCACCATTCCGTAACAGCACCAGCCAATCAGCAGCCAGGTCCAATGTGAATGCTGCAACGTCTCGATCGCCTGCTCGCGAATACGAGCACTGTGAAACACGTAGAAGAGCCCGGCCGCGGTGACCGATAATTGCAGCAGCACGATCCCAATCCGTTTCGTGGGAGACATTCTAAATTCCGGAATCACAGACCGTTTTTGCTCTTTGAGATCAAAGCCTCGCAACGCTTGCCTACCCCCTTGCCAAGAGAGCTGCGATAAACCCGATTATCAGCAACAGGCAGAAAATCGCACCATAAACCAGACGATCCTGGATCCGAGCACGTTTGGAAGCTTCGGCATACGGAATTCGGGTGAATGTCACCATCGTATAAAGCGGGAGGTAAATTCCTGAAAATGTGGCTTCGAGAAAGTGATCCAGCTTTTTCTTAGCCCGAAATACGCGCGAGGCGGTTTTGTCGCGCATTTCGATGAAATTGCCAATGGCGAGATCGGCCAGAGCATCGGCGTTTTGTTTCCGGCGCTGGAAATATTGAGCAAAGGCGTGTTGTCGATCGTCTGGGGATTCGGCCAGGCATTCGTCAAGCACGACACAATCCTCGAAGGCTGCGTTCATGCCCTGACCATAAAATGGCACAACTGCATGAGCGGCATCGCCAACGAGACAAGTTTTGTCCCGATAAAACCAGGGAGCGCAGCGAATCGTGACCAACGAGCCGGTTGGATTTTGCCGAAAATCCTCCAACAACTGCGGCATGAGCGGAACCGCATCAGGAAATTCTTCGTTAAAAAATCGGCGGACATCATCGTTGGTCCTGGTGGTCGCAAAACTTCGAGGTCCTTCGAATTCCCAAAACAACGTGCAGGTGAACGAACTGTCGGGATTCGGCAGCGCGATCATCATGAAACTTTTTCGCGGCCAGATGTGGAGCGCATTCTTTTCCATCTGCCAGGAACCGCTCGGTCCCGGCGGAATGGTCAATTCTTTGTATCCATGCGCGAGATAACTTTCGTCGTAATCGAAATTCTCAATCTGGCGCTGCATCGACTGGCGGACCGCCGAAAAGGCTCCATCGACTCCGATAACGGCGCTGCCCGAGGCAACCAGTTGGGTTGTTGCGGTGTTGAGAAGGTGAGCGGTCGCTGAATTGATATCGACCTCGGTGCAACGATGATTGAAATGCACACGGACGTTTGGATAACGCTGCGCCGCTTCAATGACGGTTGTATTGAGCGCCGCGCGGCCGATCGAATTGATGAATTTGTTCGGATCAGCGTCGTAGGGCACGAAATGGAGCAGGCCCGATTTTTCGTGAATCATTCGGCCCCGCATCGGAATGGCGTTTTGCAGAACTTCATTGGCGATGCCGATTTGTTCGAGCGCGTGAATTCCTCGGGTTGAAAGGGCGAGATTAATCGAGCGCCCGCCCACAAGATTGCCTTCGCGCGGATCACCCCGCCGTTCGTAAAGATCGACGTCGTATCCGCGTCGGCCGAGATAGGCCGCGAGGAGTCCGCCCGCAAGTCCACTGCCGATCAAAACGAATTTCGCCATGCGATACGCACGGTTCTATGAATGGACGGTCAGAATTTAAAGGCGAAATAAACCGCGCCGACGATCAGCGCGTAAGAAACACAATAGTTCCAACGAACGGGCGAACGAAAAAGAATGAACGCGATTATGGTAAAGACGACGAGCGTAATGCACTCCTGGAGAATCTTAAGTTGCGGCACGCTCCATTCCGTTACCCCGATGCGGTTGGCCGGGACTTGGAAGAGGTATTCGAAAAAGGCAATTCCCCAACTGACGACGACGGCAATCCAAAGCGCTTTATCTCTAAACTTTAAATGACCATACCACGCCAAATTCATGAAGACGTTTGAAACAAACAACAGGCAAATTGTTTTCATCGAATCTTTGATTGTCTCATTAACCTTCGCAACGGGTCGCCTTGGCGGGTGGAAAAGATTATCAAATCGTGGCCGATTACCTCTGGAAAAGTCACGGCGCTGAACTCGCAGCAGGCTGGGACAGAATTGCAGGCTGAGAAGTTGGAAAGGGCATTTTCGAGATCAAATCCGACCGCGAACTGCTTAAGTGATCTGGCACCGCGGCTGCTTAACAGCCGCTGCCGTTATGAGTTTTTTGGAACAGGAATCGCCTGAAATCGCAGAGGCGATTAACACGCTTCAATTGAAAGCGATTTTGGTCGTTGATGATGACCAGCAACTGGCGTCTGCCTTGCAGTGGATCCTTGCCGACGAAAACTTCTTCGTCGACATCGCGTTCGATGGCGCCGAGGCGATGCTCAAGGTCAAGGCGCACGAATACGATGCGGTCATTTGCGATTTGAAGATGCCGAAATTGCGCGGCGACGAATTTTATTTGAGAGCAAGGGAAATTCGGCCATCACTTGGCGACCGATTCATTTTTATCACCGGCTTCGCTGCCGATCCGATCATCGCTCTTTTTTTCAATCAGAATCAGGTCAAGTACCTGGTGAAGCCGTTTTCGATCAACACGCTGATCGACTGTGTCAAACAGCTGCTCGGTTAGGCGCCGAGAATTTGCGCGAAACGCCAAGCCTCAAGAAACGTGTTGTAAAGCGGAGTCGGCGCGACGCGGATGACGTTCGGTTCCCGAAAATCGCATTTCACATCGGTCGTTTGAAGCGCCTTGAATAATTCCTTGGGATTTTTGTGCGCGAGAATCGACAATTGGCATCCGCGCGCCTTTGTGTCGTCAGGCGTGATTACAGTGAACTGGTCTGAGCCCGCCTGACCTAACAGGAATTGCAGATAACCGGTCAGTTTGATCGATTTTTTGCGAAGCGGCTCCATTCCCCCGGCTTCATCAAAGATCGCCAATGACGCGCGCAATGGCGCCATGGAAAAAATCGGCGGGTTACTGATCTGCCAGCCGTCCGCTGTCGGAACCGGAACGAATTCCGGCTCAAGATGCAAACGAAACCGAGTGTCGGGATCGTTCCCGAACCAGCCGGCCAGGCGTGGCAGGTTGGTATTCGTCGCGTGTCGCTCGTGGACAAACGCGCCCGCGACCGCGCCGGGACCGGCGTTGAGATATTTGTACGAGCACCAGACTGCGAAATCGACGTTCCAATCGTGCAAAGCGAGCGGAAGGTTGCCAATTGCGTGCGCCAGGTCGACCCCGAGCGTAATTCCATGCTTCCGGGCGGCCTTCGCGATCGTTGGAATGTCCAGCAACTGACCGGTGAAAAAATTCACCGCCGCAATAATAACGACCGCAAGTTCGTCATGGTTCTTTTCGATTAAATCGAGAATGTCCTCGATTCGAACGATAAATTCGCCCTTCCGGGGCCGCGCCAGAACGAGCGCATCCTTCGGCTGAAAACCGTGATGCACCATCTGCGTTTTGATCGCGTAGGTGTCGGAAGGAAACGCCGGATCGTCCATCAGAATTTTGTATCTGGACTTTGTCGGCCGGTAAAACGTCGCCATCATCAGATGAAGATTTACGGTCAAACTGTTCATGCAGACCACCTCGTTAGGCTGCGCGCCAGCCAATCGCGCGACCGGTTCGCGAAACCCCTCGTGGTAGGAATACCATGGGGTCCCGGTTGCGTGGTGAGCATCGACCCCAAGCCGGGCCCAATTGTCCAACTCCTGTTCGACGATACCGTGCGCCGTCTTCGGCATCAGGCCTAACGAATTGCCGGCAAAATAAATCACCGGTCTGCTATCTTTGCCCAAAGGCAGATTAAATCGCTCGCGGAACGATCGCAGTGGATCTTCGGCATCGAGCTGCCTGGCAAAATCTTCGCCTAAGGAGAAATTCATTTACTAGACAGAAATAGCCCGATTTTTACGAGACCGAAATCCAAAAATCCTGATCGCCCTCTCTAATTCTTCGAGGTTTTCAGGACATTGATCGTTATGGTATTCAGTATCACGACAACCGATGCGATTTTTCGTGAGTCAAATAGGTGATATTACTCTCTGTATTTTGATCGCCTTCGCCGGCAACGCGATGAGCCAAGCCACTGCTGAGACCTCGGCGGCGCAAAAGCGGCGCATTGTTATCGAAGCGACCAGGCTGCTCGACGGGCGCGGCCACGTCTTACCCGAGACACGTATCGTCGTCGAAGATTCCAAGATTGTGGCACTCGACCCGAAGGCTTCGCCAGTTGATTACGACCTGCGGGCTTTCACCGTCATGCCAGGCTGGATCGACTCCCACGTTCACATTACCTGGAGCTTCGACGAGAATGGTAAGAATGCGGGAGCTGAAGAGAAAACGCCGTTCGCAGCCTACCAAGCCGCTTCGAATGCGTGGCTCACGCTAATGGGCGGTTTTACCACGGTCCAAAGCGTCGGCTCGCCGACGGATGTCCCATTGCGGGATGCGATTGCCAAACGCGCGATTCCAGGGCCGCGCATTCTCACAGCCGTCGAACCGCTCGAGGGCCGCGGCGAAAAAACCGGGACACCGGACGAGATTCGCGCGTTCGTGCGCAAACAAAAGGCCGCCGGCGCAGACCTGATCAAGATTTTCGCTTCCCAATCGATCCGGCAGGGTGGCGGCATGACGCTGTCGCAGGAGCAGCTTAACGCTGTTTGTGGCGAAGCAAACAAACAGGGCTTGCGCACGCTCGTCCATGCTTACAAGGATGCGGTTCGCGCCGCGACGATCGCCGGCTGCACCGAAGTGGAGCACGGCACGATGGCGAGCGATGACGATCTGAAACTGATGGCGGAGCGCGGTACCTACTTCGATCCGCAAGCCGGCCTCGTGATCGAGAATTATCTCCAAAACAAGCAACGTTTTCTTGGCACGCAAGGCTACACCGAAGAAGGCTTCGCAGCGATGGAGCGGGCCTTGTCGCTCGATCACGATATCGTCCGTCGGGGTGCCAAGACTCGTGGACTCAAAATGGTATTTGGCTCGGACGCAGTCGCTGGTGCGCACGGTCGTAATGCGGAGGAATTCATTGATCGCGTGCGTGACGCGGGAGTTGATCCGATGAGCGCGATGGTTTCGGCGAACTCGCTCGCTGCCGAAGCGATGCGGATGGGCGACCAAATTGGCTCGATCGCGCCCGGCTACGAAGCTGACATCATCGCGCTCGATGGCGATCCCCTCAAAGACATTACGGCAGTACGCCGCATCGTTTTCGTCATGAAAGGCGGTGTCATCTACAAGAATGTTGCCGCGTTGAGGTAGCCCAACGCGATGTTCCTACTGTGGCAGTTCCATGAATTCAATGGTCGTGCCGTCGGGATCGCGAACATAGATGACGCGTTTGCCCGCGTTGGGTCCGGTGGTTAGCGATTGGGGTCTGCCCGCGGCTTTCCAGCCGGCTGCCGCGACCTTTTGCAAAATCGCGTCGAGATTTTCAACGGTCAGAGCAACGTGAACGTGGCCGAGGTCACACGGCCGAAGATCGACAGTGTTCTTTCGATCTGACGGTGCGAGATATTCGAGCAGCTCGATCTTGTGTCCGCCGGGCGCTTTGAGAACGGCGAGTTTGAGTTCGCAACCTTTCACGCCTGTGATTTGCTCTGCCACTTCGCCCTTTTGATGTGTGCAGTGCGAGAATTCGAATCCCAGAACGTCGCGCCAAAACGCGAGTGCGCGCTCGAGATTCGAAACGGTAATTCCCGTGTGATCTGCGGCAACGATATGAAAGTCCGCCCCTCTACCGATCATGAACTGACTTTGCCACTGATGAAGGTGGATGAAACCCAGATCCAGAATTCAAAAATCCGGAATCTTGTGAAATCCGTGTTAATCTGTGCCCTATCCGATAGCTGCGATAACTTTCAACTCAATCGCGATTGGAGTCGGCAGGGCCGTGATTTCGATCGTCGTGCGCGTCGGATTTGGTTTACCGGGCCCGGCGAAATATTCGGCATAGAGTTTGTTGTAGACTGGAAAATCTTTTTTCATGTTGGTGAGAAAGACAGTGACGTCAATGATGTCCTGCCAGGTCGCGCCGGCATCTTCCAAAACGAGGCGCACGTTTTCAAAAACCGCGCGGCATTGCGTTTCGATGTCATAATCGATGATATGTCCGGTTGGATCGAGTGTGACGCCGGGGATCTCCTTGCTGCCGCGAGCGCGCGGACCAATTCCGGAGAGAAACAAGAATTCGCCGACACGCTTGGCGTGTGGAAACGCGCCGACCGGTTCGGGCGCGCGTTTGCTTTCAAATGATTCGCTCATTTCGGACTCTTTTCCAAAAACGCCACAACGCAATCGCTAAGAGCGCATTGATGATGAGGCCGAGAATGCCAACTTCGGGGCCAAAAACGAGCGTATTCGTAATCCCCAACGCGCCGGCTTTAGTCCCGAAACCGAAGAAAACATATACGATTCCGTTCCAGAGTCCGTGGCTCGCGCTTGAAACCAGAATCGACCCCGAAATTGCCCGCATCAATCCCCAGGCCGCACCGATAACTGCGGCGTTGACCAAAAAAATCGGAACCTGAACAAGCGGCGGTTTGAAGTCCGGAGCGATTGTGGCCGCTGAAATGTGCCAAAGCGTGAAAGCGATGCTCGTCCAGATCACGATGCGCTCCGGATTGATTCCACGTTTGTGCAACGAACCCCAAAGCCAGCCTCGGAAAAATCCTTCCTCGGTAATGATCGCGACCAAAAACGTCGAAATGGAAAGGAGGACCAAATTCAAAAGGGCTTTCGTCCAGTTTGTCGTCGAAAAATTCATCGCGCCTGCCATTGCGGCGATAAATGCAACAAAACCGATCGCTACGATGGGATACAAAATTGCGAGGAAATAATCGCGCCACCTTCCCCATTTGAATCCAATGCTCGCCGAACGAAGATGGTCAAGATACCAGAACAGAAACATGAGCGGTAGCAATGCGAACGCGCTGAACATGAAAAGACCGGTCGCGTCCATCGTCGTCGTCGCGGCGATGGCGACAACGACTCCGACGATCGGCAAGATCAGGGATTTTTTTGTCCGGGAACCGCTAGGCGGCTGTTCCATGAAGCATTGGTCCCATCAGGCTTGAGATGCGAGCGGGTTGGGTCCTGGATTCAACATTCCCAGGGGATTGGAAGCCTAGCCGCCGGCGATCGCGCCCATGACGAAGAATGGCTCTGTGCCATCTGCAATTCGATCGGGCAGGGGCGCATCAGTCGATTCGTGAGAAATGTCTTCGCCGCAGGCAAAGAATCGAACGAGCGGCCGGCGTTGCCGCGTGACGTGGTCGCGGATTGTGCCGCGTAACATCGGGTATCTGTTTTCGATCGCGTCAAGAATCGCCGCGATTGTTGCCGTCCCGTTGAGGTCGACCTCCACTTCATCGCTCGTGCGCGCGAGCGTGCGCAAATGATGCGGCAGAACTACGCGAATCATTTCAATGTCTGCACTTCAACAGAAAGCACTGCCGGCAGATCGCGCACGATCGGATTCCACGAATCGCCGTTGTCAGCCGAGGCGTAAACCTGGCCGCCAGTCGTTCCGAAATAAATGCCGCATGGGTGGGCCGAATCGACTGACATCGCGTCGCGCAGCACGTTTACATAACAATCTCTTTGCGGCAGACCTTTGGTCAGTTCTTCCCATTCGTTTCCACCGGTGCGACTGCGAAAGACGCGTAGCTTTCCATCTGGCGGATAATGCTCGGAATCGCTCTTGATTGGCACCACGTAAATCGTCTCCGGCTCGTGCGCATGCACATCGATCGGAAAGCCAAAATCGGTCGGCAAATTGCCGCTCACTTCCGTCCACGAATCGCCGCCGTCATCGCTTCGCATTACGTCCCAATGTTTTTGCATGAACAGCGTGCCCGGCTTCGAAGGATGAAACGCGATCCGGTGGACGCAGTGGCCGACCTCCGCCGTCGGATTCGGCATGAAATTCGAAACCAAACCTTTATTGATCGGCTTCCACGTTTTTCCGCCATCATCTGTGCGAAATGCGCCGGCAGCTGAAATGGCGACAAACATTCGTTTTTGATTCTTCGGATCGATGAGGATTGTGTGCAGACACATTCCGCCGGCTCCCGGCTGCCAGCGCGGACCGGTATCGTGTTGCCGGAGGCCGGAAAGTTCATTCCACGATTTTCCGCCGTCTTTCGACTCGAACAAAGCTGCATCTTCTACGCCGGCGTAAACGTGATCGAGGGAATCGAGACCGGGCTCGAGGTGCCAGACTCGTTTGAATTCCCATGGATGCTGCGTCCCGTCGTACCACATGTGAGTGCC
>Ga0187777_10002137_pt1 | contig 12700 bp, 11 predicted proteins | sample 1015_Q2_SP5_10_M_FD_132416 | JGI IMG/M metagenome (GOLD analysis project Ga0187777, IMG submission 132416) | Tropical peat soil microbial communities from peatlands in Department of Meta, Colombia - 1015_Q2_SP5_10_MG | ecosystem: Environmental > Terrestrial > Soil > Wetlands > Peat | place...
CATCGACGACGACGTACTGGTCGGTATCGTGACCCAGGGTGACTGCGCCATAAAAGTGCTGCTGCCCGGGCTCGATGCGAAGCAGACTCCGGTGGGCCAAGTGATGACGGGCGACCCGGTGACAGTCAAGCCGGACGACCAACTGGAAAGCTGCATGGCAATGATGGCTGCGCGCGGCTTTCGCCATCTACCAGTGCTGGACGCGGACAAGGTCGTGGGCGTGATCTCGATCGGAGACGTCGTCAAGGACATCATCCGAAATTTGGAGCACAACGTGGACGACCTGATGGGCTACATCATGACGGACGGCCCCGGGGGCTGACAGACGAACCCGCCATGTCCGCTATGGGTCAAAAGCAGACACTTGCAGTGCAAAACGCAATGTCCGCTTTACCCCCGAAAGCGGACATTCACCGCCGTAAATGACACACACATCGAAGCACTGGGGACACTAGTTGCGGATTCTGTTCAGGCGCCGGCAGGGCCCATCGAAGCCGGCACTGCAGAGCGATGCACAGGCGGCTTTATCGTTACTGCGGCAGCGATAGAGTAGATCCCCCGCTGAACCGGCACCTGACGCGCTTCGGGTGCCGTTTGAGGGCGCGGAGCGAGTGGTCTTGTCGTCCGACTTCGACTTGATGGCGACGCAGCGGTCGCCTTCCCGACGCGTTGCGTTACCGCAAACCAGCGGGCACACGCGTCCGCTTTTGGTGCGCAGCGCATTGAGCGACTCGAGGCTCGGCGTATCCGCATCGAGGTTAGTACCGGCGTGTTTATTGAACAGCGCAAGTGCGCGGCGTGCACCATCGTCCCACACGCCAATATCATTGCCAGGATCACAGCCCGCTTGGCGGAGCTGGAACTTCATGAGTTGCACAATATCTGTCGGCTTCAACGCGGTAGGCAGCGCTCCGCTGGGGCTCAGCGCCGCAATTTCGATCTGTTTTTTGGCCTGGGCGGCGGCTTCTTGTTTGGCCTTCTCGAGAGCTTCTTGCAGTTCGCGCGCCGATTTTTCAGCCGCGAGCTGAGCCGTTTTGGCAGCTTCCTGAGCCTGCCTGGCGGCTGCCGCCTCACGTTCGGCCTTCTCTAGTGCCTCCTGGGCGGCCTTGGCTTCCGCTTCACGCTTGGCTTTCTCGTTAGCGACAGCTTCATTTGCTGCCTTGAGGGCCGCGTCCCGCGCTGCCTTTGCCTGGACCTCCAGACGCTCCCGCACAAGGGCTTCCGCTTTTGCGCGCGCTTCTGCCTCAGTTTTCGCGCGGGCCTCTGTTTCCGCTTTTGTCTTGGCCGCTTCCGCGGCGATGATCTTGGTTCGCTCCGCACGCGCCAGGTCAGCATAGTAGCCGGACTTGTAGAGGCTTAAGAATGAATCCCAAGCTTCTTTCGTATCGACACGGGCGGCGGCCTCGTAACGGCGGGCCTGCTCCACCATCGGATCAAGTTCTGTCTTTGGCAGGCCCGCAAAGTAGAAATCTCCTTTGATTGGCGAAAGCGATACCCACGGCTGTTGCTCGCCCCCGGTTGCCTTTGCAACGATAAGTCCGACCTCGTTGAACGCGCGAAATATATCGAGCCCAGGTGTTCGGATCGTTTGCGCAAGCGCCTTGCTGAAGGGGCTGTTGCCGTCGAGCCCGTCCCGCGCAACATTGCCGGGTTGGGTAGCAAATGAAATCAAGGTTCCCTCCGGCGCTTGCATCTGCGCAAGGCCCGCACTGGCCGTGCGCAACCCGCGCCCACCAAACGGATTGTTACGGCATGCGTCGAGGATCACGAGATTGAGTCGGGCGCGGCCATATTCCATTTCCCGAAGGACCAGATTGACGTCAAGCATCTGGAAATCAACGTCAACCTCACGGGTTGGATTGGCACCTACCGGCACTAGATAGTTCGAGCCGCGAACCTGTACGCCATGGCCGGCGTAATAAAACAACGCGACATCGGCGCCTTGAATTTCATTACCGAAATCCTGCACAACTTGATCAAACTGGGACTTGTTGAGATTGAGCTGTGGTCCGTCTCCGACCAGCTTGAACCCAAGATCAGTAAGTACCTTCGCAATCAGCTTCGCATCATTCTGAGGGTTGTTAAGCTGCGCCACATAGCGATAGTCAGAATTTCCAACAACCAGCGCAACGCGTGTGTCGGCGCGGGCCGGTAGGATTGTCACATCTGCCGCTACCAGGCAGAATGCCCAGAATATGGGACGAATAAATCGAAATAAGTCCATAATACGTGCCACCGCGGCGCAACATAGCTCCCAAGGCACGAACACTTATATTATTCTACTCCATTTACACTCTCGTCAATTACCGAGCACAATACGAAACAAATTATGAGACCTGTTATCTTCCACATTTGTATATTCGTGCTTGCTATAAGCACCTCGGCAAGCGCGGGTGAAGTTCTTATAAAACCTGAGGAAGCAGCTTTGCCGCCCGCCATAAGTAGTACGGCTAAAACACGTGCGCTCACACGAAAGCCGGAGATCGTTCTAATTCTACCAGCGTCAGCCGTGAACTCTCCCTTTGAATTTCGTTTAAAATTTCAGGCGCACGGTGGAAGTAATATCGACACAAATTCATTCCGTCTCATCTATTTGAAAAATCCGAATATAGATCTTACCTCGCGCGTCAAATCGCATGTGACGGCGCAGGGGCTGGAAATGGTCGATGCTGAAGCTCCTCCAGGGCAGCACGCGATCGAAGCACTGGTATCTGACAGCGACAACCGTGAAGGCTCGGCCGTCTTTACGCTCAACATCTCAAAGCAAACCCCATAAAGACCCGATTGCTTACCTCGGCCAAGCCCTGAGACGACACCGTGTAAATGAGATGTCGGCTTTACCTCCGAAAGCAGACATTTGCAGTGCACCAGCTAATGTCTGCTTTGGGCCAAAAGCGGACATCCAACGCCTCTCACCGTTGTTCTCCGTCACGCCGTTTCAAGTCACATTCTCGGGCACACTCATATTGGCAATATAGTTGCCGTCTCGCGGCTTTCGCTTTGCAGTATTCCTTACACGTCTGTTTGCAAGCAGAGCGATGTGTTTGGGCTTTGGCGGGAATGGGCACGCTTGCGAGCAGGACCACAGCGGCGCCAGACGCCAATATTTTCATAAAGCCTAAACGGCAGCTTTTTTGAAGCGCGCTAGAACTCCGCATGTAGCCGGCCTGAGAAGATCGATACAGGTCCACGATCCGCATTGTATGCGGGATTCGTGATGAACTGATAATCAAAGGTAAGCGCCATCTTTTTTTGGAGCGCAAACGAATAATACGTCTCCAGAATTTTCTCTGGTCGATAGTTGAGGGCACCATCGCCAACGAGGATACCCAAGCCGCCGGCTGCAATGAATGCGCGATGGTCGGCAGACAGCGCATTGATCGCGCTTGCAAGGCCAATCCTGTCATCGGGACGACCCCAACTATTGCCCTTCAGAACGCCGCCAAATGATGCGCTCGCGTCGATATCAGTAAAGGCCATAATCTCTGTTTTTCCGTTGTTCCAGCTTAGACGAGAGAAAAGGCCGAACTCGTCGGAGAGGGATTGTTCGAAGTTGGCAACAGCCCCGTACTTGATCTGGCCTTTGCGCGTTTGCGTAATGTCAAGATTGAGGTCTGGATTGGCCAATGTCTCTGCGTAGCTTCCCGAGAATGCGGAATTGATCCAGCCGATCAACCGCAGCTTCCCCGGATGTGACAACAGTGAATAGCGCAATTCGGTTTCGAGCAAATATTCACCGCGGCCGAAAACATTCGGGTCGAAGTAATTCGAGTTGGACTCCCTTGGCATGAGTAGATAACCGGCACGAACAGCCAAGTCTTTTTGATTGAGTTCTGCGAATGCGCCCCAGCTGTACCCGGGCTGATCGGCCGGAAAATCAAACGCACCGGCTGCCCAGATCGCCCAGTTCAGAAAGCCCGTGCGAGGCTCGTCCGCATAGGCATTGTTGTCGATAAAATCAGGGACAAAAACGCGACCGACCATAAAGCTCAAACGCGAGACATCAGTCTTACTTCCAAAGTGAATCTGATCTTCCTCGATGGACTCCTGCTCGCCGCCCAACCCGAATGTCTGACGGAAGAACAATCGGGAGGTGTTATAACGCGGATAGGGAAAGCCTGCTTTTTGTGCCTCGCCGTTGGAAAAGCCACCAAGACCCAGCGTTCCGCTCAGACCAAAACCTTGCGCCAACTCGGGTGCATAGAAGAACTCTCCGCCCTCCCACGGTCGCACGCCAAGAAACGCCGTCCCACTCGCGGTATTTTTCGTTTGCGCGCTACCAGACAGGCTGTTTTGGCCTTCGTACGGCGAGTGAAAACTCGGATAGCCCTGCTGGATGTAAGTCGTTTGGCCGTGAATTTGCCAATCCGCCGATTTGCTGGCGATATCGTCTTTTCTTTCAACGTTTGCGTCTGCCGGCCAAGTCAGCTTTCGGTTGAGGCCGAGCCGAACCATGTTGAAATCGGTAGTCGAGGCGTAAGTCACCCCGGATGGAAATGTGACGTTAGCGCTTGCAAAGCGGCCGTAAAGATATTCGAGCCGTAACCTCCAATCCCGGTCAAACGCATACTCTGCACCAGCCCCTAAAACGCCGCCGACGCGGCTCCGTAGCTGTTTCTCTTCATCTCCGGACAGCAAGTCATTGAGAAATCGGCTCCCCATCAATGCAACACCACCCGTGCCATAAAGTAGCCACGGGCCGTAAACGTAACCAATGCGACCACGGGCCGTGGCTACATAATCTAATTCTTCCCTGACCTGATTTTGTGGGGTTGCCACCGAAGCAATCACGGCATTCGAGGCGATATAATTTGGAAAGGTAGCGTCGACTTCCGCTCCAAGCAAAATATGCGACGGCAATAGTACATTGTAACCAAGATGGGCACCGCCAATCGGACCGCCGAATACGTTGCCGCTCGATGTTGCGGTCGTATCCCATACCGTTGCGTTTGCGTTACCACCACCAAAACCAACGTGGCCGCCGAAATAGAGACCCTCCCAGTTGTACTTGGCCGATACGCCTGCTGCCTTGCGCGGCAAAGTTTCAGATTTTTCCTGCGCTGCAGCGCCAACAGGAATCGCGAGGCTGAGCGCAAACAATACGGCATACCGCATAACGTGGTGCCTCATAATTTCCTGAGCTCTGCGTTGAGAAGCTTTTGAAAATAAAGTTAAAGTCGACACGAAGTGGACGCCCTGCGCGCATCGTTCGTGTGACGTCCGCGTACGTCAAAAATGTTCAGACGAAGGGCGGAGCGCGGGAACGGAAATTAAGATACCGCATCCCTGCGGGCATAATCTCGGCAGGGGTGGGCATTTCGGCATCAGAGTATGCAATTTGGGTCGGCAACGCTGGTGGCGCAGCGACTTGCCCCGAAGCGATGAGATTGAGGGTTGCGCACACATCGCAGATATCAGCGAGGCGTTCGTCCGAGTCCCTATCGAACGACTTACTAACGCCAGTTCCATCCGGATGAACCGCCGGGGCCAACACAAGGGCGGCGGGCTGAAGCCTTGAGTGGCCCAAATGGACATGTCCAAAGGACGCGACGAATTGGATCAGCAACGCAAAGAGTGCTGCAGACACGCCGAATTTCTTGCGTATCGAGAGCTTGCCCATATTTGAAAATTCGCAACCTAGGGACCGCGTCACCGTTAAAATGTTACGATGTAACATTTTAGGATGTCGAGTCCCCCGAACCCACCGGATGTCCGCTTTGGGTCAAAAGCAGACATTTGCGGCGCAAAACGCTATTCTTGCGATCATGCAGTGCGTATTGCTGCGTTGCTCGAACTCGCGTGCGCTGCACCACTCATCACAGCCATCACAGTGCGGATAGATAGCGCGCCATAGCATCCCGCTCGCTGTCTGTTAGCGCTCGCATAAATTTCGGCATGTCGCCGTCGTTGGTCCTCTCATCGGCAGCAAAGCTAAGCATCACTGCCACAAGGTATTCGTAACTCAGTCCCGCCAGCCGCGGCGCCGGCGGGCCGCCCTCAAAATTCGGCTGATGGCATGGCCGGCACTGGGCTATTCCCTCTGGTTGTGGCGCAGAAGCGCCGGCCCCGGCTTGCGCTGGCCAACGTTTGGCCGCGAAATAAGCGGCGATCTTGCGAAGATCGTCCTGTGCAAGGCTTTTAGCTATTGGCGACATGATCGGGTTGTCGCGATCACCGCTCCTGTAGTCGTGCAATTGTTTGACAAGATAGCTCTGCTGCTGACCCGCGATGATTGGAATGGTTTTTGAGTCGGTCGGTATGCCGTTCTGGCCGTGGCATGCCGCGCACATCTGCGCTTTCACCTCAATTTCGTCGGAGGCACAGCCCGGTCCTGCTGCCACCGCAAAACCAAGAGCAGCGCTGGCAATCGCGAAAAAGTGACGTGTAACCATCGCTACATTACCTCCCGCCCTTACCGCGCACCTGGCCGGTCAATATCTCGATCGAGTATCCAGATAAAGCGCACTTGGCGCAACGATTGACCTGCGATACCCCTCCAGCCAGCCCGGAAAATTAAGGGCGAAACCGCCCGGACCCGGCTTGTTCACCCGCCCAAGCGGAGTCACGATGCGTCGGCCGTCGACAGAACTGGCCGCGATCCCGAGGAGCTGAAAGGCCAAGCAACACAAAATTTCACTAGGGAGAAGGCGATGCGAAGCAAACTGATGTTGAGCCTCACCGCCGGTGTCGCGGTCATGCTCTCCCATCCCTTAACGCAAACCGTTTGGGCACAAGGCCAGGCGGCCCTGACCGGCATCGTAAGTTCCGACGCTGAAGGGAAAATGGAAGGTGTTGTCATTACCGCCAGGAAGCCCGGCTCGATCATGGAAGTCAGCGTCACTACAGACGCGCAAGGCCGCTATACCTTTCCTGAGAGTCGGTTGGACCCGGGGGAATATACGATCAGCATCCGCGCTGTCGGCTACGACATTGACAGCCCGACGAAAGCGACCGTGGCACCCGAGGCTACCACCACGGCCGACGTCAGACTCAAGAAGACCAAAAATCTCGCCGGCCAGCTCACCAACGCCGAGTGGATGATGAGCATCCCCGGCACCGAAGAACAAAAAGCAGGGCTGCTCAATTGCGTCGGCTGTCACACGCTGGAACGCATCATGCGCTCGACCCACGATTCCGATGAGTGGACGCAGGTCATCACGCGCATGATGGGCTATGGCGCCGTGAGCCAGCCGATCAAGCCGCAGCCGATGCTGGATAGGGCGCGCGCAGGCACGCCAGAGCAATACCGCAAGTTTGCCGATTACCTCACGACCATCAATTTAAGCTCAACCGACCATTGGCAATACGAGCTCAAGACGCTGCCGCGTCCGAAAGGCCGAGACACTCGTGCAATCGTTACGGAGTACGACATGGTGCGGCCGACGACCGAGCCGCATGACATCCTGGTCGATAAGGAAGGCAACGTCTGGTACACGGACTTCGGCGAGATGTTCATCGGCAAATTCGATTCGAGGACCCTCAAGCTCACCGAATTTCCGATCAAGAAGTTCAAGGACAAGGCGCCGACCGGGCTTTTGAGTATCGAGTTCGACCACGCCGGCAAGATTTGGTTCGACACGATGTACCAGGGCTCGCTCGGTCGCTTGGACCCGAAAACCGGCGAGATTTCCTATTATCCGCTGGCGCCCGAATATAACGACGACCGCGTGCAACTGAACTTCAGCGGGCTGCACCATGAGGTCGACGGCAAGGTGTGGACCAAGAGCGTCGGTACGCAGGACATCTTCCGGCTCGATCTGGCGAGCAATAAATGGGAGAGATTCCATCCGACCGACGAACTGCCGGGCGTTAAACATGCCGCCATCTATCAGGTCATGGCGGATTCCAAGAACAACCTCTGGATGGCCGAATTCACTGAAGGCCACCTCGGCAAAATCGACGCCAAGACGATGAAGGTCACGTGGTACCCGATACCCACCGCGCACGCGCGCGCACGCCGCATGCAGATCGACAGCGAGGATCGCGTCCTGGTGACTGAATATCGCACCAGTAAGGTCGCGCTGTTCGACACCAAGACGGAAAAATTCACCGAATACAGCCTGCCGGAATACACATTCCCGTACCGGGCCAATTTCGACAAGAACGGTGAAATCTGGGCTTCCACGATGCATACCGACCGCGTCGTGCGGCTCGAGCCCAAGACCGGCAATACGGTGCAATATTTGATGCCGTCAGACACCAACATGCGCACGGTGTTCGTCGACAGTTCGACGACGCCGGTCACATTCTGGGTCGGCAGCAACCACGACCACAGGATTGTGAAAGTAGAGCCGCTCGATTAAGTCTCGACACACGAGCGGTGTGTGTGAGCTACAATTCGCAGACCGCGACGAGTAACGCCTCACGCCGCGGTCTTGCTCGTCGCCTCAAGATTTGATTCGACTTTTTTAACCTGACTGGAATGTCCGCTTTGGGTCAAAAGCAGACATTTGCAGTGCAAGAAGGCGTGTCCGCTTTACCCCCCAAAAGCAGACTTGTGCGGTGCAATTAGGGAAGTCCGCTATGGGCCAATAGCGGACATTACTTCAGTTCTTCGACAGAACGTAACAGGTTCATCCACCAAAACGGACTTGTCGTCATTTCTAAATTGGGGGCAGCAACAAAGCGAAGCGGCATTGGCTTTGCAAAAAGACCCTCTGGCTTCGCGTGAAGCGCTACTAATGCACGGTCGAATGCACGAGGTGACAGTCGACACAGTTGGCCTGACCCTTGGCGAGCATCGCGTGTGCGGCCTTGCCAGCATTGGACTGGGGCTCGATGGCACTTGCTAAATGACATGAATGGCACGTCAAGCTTCCGCTCGCGCGCATTTCGTCGATCGCATAGCTGGTCAGCTCTGCCCGTCGGCGCGCCCAGCCTGCGAGATCCTGGAAGCCACCGATCTGCTCGGCAATGACGTCGCGAATGCCCTTGGAAATATGCGTGTATGTCTCGGTGAACCAACTCGTCCTTGGAATATGGCAGTCGCTGCACGTCACTACGACACCGAAGCTGTTGTGCCGATGCGACGACTTTTGGAAACTTGGCTCGGCCGCTACAATGCTCATGGTGTGACACGACGTACAGAATGCGTCCGTGGAGGTCCGAAAATTGAACTCCGTCACCCCGATGATTGCCGCGGCTCCGAGGACCAGTCCGCCGAAGCCTAGTAACAATCCGGTCTGCCAAGCACGCATCGTCAGGCTTTCCGATTCTTCTTTGCGCGAGCGCCGGCCTGTGACCAATTACCGGGAACCACGGGCCATTTCCTCAGCGTACCAGAGCGAATGATGCGACTTCGCCCAGTTCTCATCGACTTCGCCAGAGATCATCGAATCGAATGCGCCTTCGGTGCCGATCGTACCCATGTATATGTGGACGAACATGCCGGCGATGAAGAGCATCGTGACGACACTGTGCACCACCTGCACGAGCTGCATCGTCTCGATGCCTGTGTTCCAGAAAGGAAACAGCAACACATATCCTGAAGCGGACACGATCGCGCCCGCGATCACGGACATCCAGAAGATAAACTTCTCGCCAGTGTTGAAGCGACCAGTAGGCGGCTCCTTCCCGCCAAACATGCCGCCGCCACATCGGAGCCACTCGATGTCCACTTGCTGTGGGAGATTGTTTGGAACCCAAATCAGAAACATCAGAAGAATACCGAGCGTAAACGAGAAGCTGGTGAAGTTGTGCGCGTACTTCGCAGTGCCGGCCCATGCACTGAAGGCCTCAGGGCCCATCCATGGCAGCAGAACCTCCTTGCCGAAAGTGAAATTAAGCCCGGTGATGGCGAGAACGACGAAGCTGATGGCTGTCAGCCAGTGTGTGAAGCGCTCGTATGCGGTGAAGCGCAGCATTTTGCGCCCCGACCATCCGCCCTTGAAACGAATGGTGCCGTGCCAGAGGTAATAAGTCGCGAGCGTAACGAGGATGCCGAAGATAGCGCCCACAGCGATCGAGCGTAGATAAACGTCGTGGAAGCTGCGCCACGTTCGGCCCTCCGGCTGCTCAAGCACGTAGGATCTCACGTCTGGCAACGTGCCGCGGCCTTGAATGCGTTTGAATTGGCTCAAAAGTTTTTGCTCAGTCAGCGAATCCGCCGTCGCGGTAACGCTCATGGACGCAGCCTGGCTGAAGCACTGGGCGGGAACAAACAACAAAATGGATAGAGCCAACAAGAAGATGGATACGTCGGCTGAAACTCGCTTCACGGCAAACTCCATCGTATCGATGATGACTGCTCGTCGAGCCCGCACCCATCTTTGCTTGGCGACGTGGCTGCACAGTCTCCAACCGATCAACCGCTCGACGCTGGGACTCGATCGGTGGTCGCGATTTAAAGATTCGAGCGCCAGGTTAGGATGATGGGCCGGGGAGTGGGTTGATGTATGTCAAGGCAATCTCAACCCATTCTGTCCTCTACTTTTGCGACGAGTTGGTGCTTCCTCGGGGGCACTGCCAGGAGCAAGCGATGGATCTGCCTGCCGATCAGAGCGCAGTCGTCGAAGGCTGGGCGGATGCGAGTTGTTACGACCCGCCGGCGCAAGCGCGACAAAAGGTCGGGGTCGTACATTTCCCAAAGGACGCCATGTCGTGGATAATGGCTGCGCGGCCACGGACACTCGCTCTGTCCATGACCCCTGTCTGCGTCGGCACGGCACTAGCGTACGCAACGGCGGTACAGATCCGGTGGCCGGCCGTGTTCGCCGCGCTCCTCGGTAGCATCCTCATCCAAATCGGGACGAATCTGCACAACGACGCCTCCGATTCCGAGAAAGGCGGCGACGGTCCGGATCGGATCGGGCCGATGCGCGTGACATCCTCAGGCTTATTGTCGGTCGTCACGGTTAAACGGGGCGCCATCTTATTATTTGCGGGTGCAGCTTTGATCGGACTCTACCTCGTCGCGGTCGGCGGCTGGCCGATTCTGCTGCTCGGACTCGCATCGATCGGCGCCGGCTGGGCTTACACCGGAGGACCGCGGCCGATCGCCTACACGCCGTTCGGCGAACTCGTCGTGGTCGCTTTCTTCGGGCTGGGTGCGGTGTGCGGCACCTACTGGCTTTCGGCCGCGAGCCTCAGCGTCGCCGCTGCTGAAGCCGGACTAATGCTCGGGGTTATTGCTGCCGCCATTCTCCTCGTTAACAACCATCGTGATGTCGCGGAGGATCGCCGCGTCGGCCGGCGGACGCTTGCGATCGTCGCAGGCCCGCATTTAACAGTGGCGATCTATGCTACTCTCGTGCTGTCACCATTCGCGCTGTTGCCTCTCCTGCGTTCCGCCACCACGCACGGACTCGTCTGGCTGCCACTGGCGGCGTTGCCTGCTGCGGTCGCGCTCGCTCGCGACCTCGCGAACGAGCCAAGCGGACGTGGCCTAAATGTCATCCTATTCCGTACGGTGCAGCTCCAGGTCTTGTTCACCGCATTGTTATGCGTCGGCCTGATTGCCTGAAAGAAGCCCTCGGCGAGAGAAGGGGAATTGGGATCGATGACACGCTCCGGATTCTACATCGTTCCGACGGATCGCTGGTATATCGAGCGAACCGTCTGGCTGATCGCCGGTCTCGTGCTACTAGTGAGCACACTTCTGGCCGTAACGTTGAACCCGCTTTTCATCTTCGGCGTAATCGTCACCGGACTCGTATCGGTCACCGAGGCTTTCACTGGCTTTTGTCCGATCGGCACCCTACTCAAGCGGCTCGGCTTCACAGGAGCGCTGGAGCAGCCGCAGAGCGGCAGCCTCTACTTCCTGCAGACGGATAGCTGGTATCTGGAGCGGCGTATCTACATCACGGTTGGCGTGAACATAACGCTCGGCGCAATCCTTTTTTTACTGCACAGTTCATGGTGGGCGCTGTTTCCCGCTTTCGTCGGCATGGCGATGGTTTGGTTCGCATCGACCGGCTTTTGCATACTGGCCAACATCCTCTATTGGATCGGCGCTGAACCGCGGCTCAGGCCGCCGACCCTGATTCGACGGGAACGTCCGCGTGCGATCTGACAATCGTCAGAAGATGACCAAGCAGCGCTGCACGCTAGCCGGTAGGGTTACAGGCAGCTATTAGTGGTCGCTCCATTCACCGCGCTCGCATCCGAGCTGCGTGTTATGGCATTACGATCCACAGGATTAAAAAGGCCTTGATGGCGGGTCGGGCACCCAAGGCAATGCAAATGGTGAAGATGGCGAACAAGATCAGAATCGCCGTCATGACATCGTTCGGTAGGCCTCCGAGCCAGCCGTCGATGCGCTCCGGCCAAGGATGGAGGGCGATCATGGCAACGCCGATCGCAATAAGCACAAAACCCCATATTCGATCGTCCACGGATGCACCAATTTCAAAGCCACTCAGGATTTTGGAAAGTGCCCGGTATGCGCGTAAATCGCCATGGCTATCATAGCTGAGCCGCCAAAAACCATATTTACTCCAACAAGAATGCCAACAGCGAAAGGTACCGTCGCGGGAAGGCCTAGTACGACTAATGTTGCGAGCGCCAGGTCAACACAACCGCTTGCTACCATCCATTCCCAACGTCCGGACAACTGACGTCGGTGATCCAGCGCATACATTATCGTTGCTATTCCTTCGATCACAAAAAAGACCGTCAGCACATAGGTGATCGGGATTGAGTTTGCGGCCGGCCATTCCATCAAAATGGAACCGACCGCAATAGCAAGAACGGCGGACAACAA
>Ga0187777_10002138_pt1 | contig 12698 bp, 10 predicted proteins | sample 1015_Q2_SP5_10_M_FD_132416 | JGI IMG/M metagenome (GOLD analysis project Ga0187777, IMG submission 132416) | Tropical peat soil microbial communities from peatlands in Department of Meta, Colombia - 1015_Q2_SP5_10_MG | ecosystem: Environmental > Terrestrial > Soil > Wetlands > Peat | place...
CCCGGCTTCTGCAGCGTGGGCAGCGCCTGCGCGAATGAAGTGCCCGCCGCCGAGAGCGTTACGCGGTCCTGCGGACGCTTGGGACCGGCGATGCTCGGTTCCACCTTGGCGAGGTCGAGTTCCAGATTATCCGAGTAGATCGCCTCGGGAGTGCTCTCGGAGTGGAACAGCCCTTGTTCTTTGCAGTAAGCCTCGACCAGCGCGATCTGCTCTTCGCTGCGTCCGCTGAAGCGCAGGTAGCGCAGTGTCTCGTCGTCAACCGGGAAGATGCCGCAGGTGGCGCCGTACTCGGGCGCCATGTTGGCGATGGTGGCGCGATCGGCCAGCGGCAGGGTCCGCAGCCCCGGTCCGTAATACTCGACGAACTTGCCGACCACACCCTTCTTGCGCAGCATCTCGGTGACGGTGAGCACGAGATCGGTTGCGGTCGAGCCCTCGCGCAACTGGCCGGTGAGCTTGAAGCCCACGACGTTCGGGATCAGCATCGAAACCGGCTGGCCGAGCATGGCAGCCTCGGCCTCGATTCCGCCCACGCCCCAGCCCAGCACGCCCAGGCCGTTGATCATGGTGGTGTGCGAGTCGGTGCCGACTAGCGTATCGGGATACGCGAATGCTTTCCCGCCTTCCTCATTCACGAACACCACGCGCGCCAGGTATTCCAGGTTCACCTGGTGGACGATACCGGTGTCCGGCGGCACGACCTTGAAGTTCTTAAACGCGTCCTGGCCCCAACGCAGGAAGGCGTAGCGCTCGCGGTTGCGCTGGAATTCGAGTTCGGCGTTGGCCTGGAATGCACCCGGCGTGCCGAATTCATCCACTTGGACAGAGTGGTCGATCACCAGCTCGGCGGGCTGCAGCGGATTGATCTTTTTCGCGTTGCCGCCCAGCTTCTTCATGGCGTCGCGCATTGCCGCCAGGTCCACCACTGCGGGCACGCCGGTGAAATCCTGCAGCAGCACGCGCGCCGGCATGAAGGCGATCTCTTTGTCCGGCGTAGCCTTGGCGTCCCACTTGGCGAGCGCGCGGATATCTTCGGACTTCACCGATTTGCCGTCCTCGAAGCGCAGCAAATTCTCCAGCAGAATGCGCAAGGAATACGGCAGGCGGGTGGTGGCGAGACCCTGCTTGTCGAGCACGTCCAGGCGGCAGATCTGGTATTCACGTTTTCCTACGCGAAGCTGCGAGCGGCTCTTGAAGCTATCTTTCATGGCACCTGTCCTTCCAAGATGGCGGTACGAAAACTTTCCACGTTAACACAAAATACTTTGGATTTGTCATCCTGAAGGCCGTAGTGGGAGAGTCTGCGGTTGAAGCGCTGCACGGCCCCTGGAGGTCACTTGTGAGAAGGGGGATTTCTCAACGATTACCGACTTAGTTGGATTTGGAGACGGGCTGAGCTTGACGCACTTTCACCCATTCGACGACCAGTTGCTTCGCTATTTTTTCGGAGGCCGCGTTACCGTCGATGGCAGTTACCTTGCCCGACTCCAGAACTGCTGAAGTCCTCGAATCGGTGACCGAATAAGTAAACGTGTAGGTGAACGACGGACGGTCAACGCTGATGAGCAAGTCTGCTACCCGTGGGTCTTTGACGACTACCAACCCAAGGCCACTGAAATCCTTCTGCTGTGCGAGTTCTCTTTCGAGCCTCGCCGGAGTGAAATACATCGTTTTAGCGCTGATGCAGAGCGTGTGAGCTGCGCGAAGAGCCTCTTGTGGATTGAAGGACGCGATGGCGGCGGAGGAAGCCGACTGCCGGTTCGTGGGCATCTGCAATGCTGCCCCGCTCCCCAATGCCAAAGTCATGCTTCCGTCCGCCAGCGCAATCACGGCATCGATGGGAACAGCAAATCCCGGGCCGGAGGACACAGTTGCTTTATGCCCGGAGCCAATCCCACCCGTAACGATTCCGACGAGCCTGCCTTGCGAATCGGTGACCGGTGCTCCGCTTGCTCCCCCGCTAATCGGCGCGGTGAATTGCAAAACTCTGAACCCCTGGCCCGCTCCCGGTATCTCGTCGGCCAACCTGGACGCAGAAAAGATGCCGCTACTGGCGCTCCAAGCGAGACCGCTGGAATTTGAAACAACGTAGGCCGGGTCTCCGGCCTTCACGTCTTCTCCCGAGCCCAGCGGCAATGTCGGCAGGTTTGTCGCCGGAATCTTCAGTGCCACAACGTCTCTGCGCTCGTCAGTGCCAATTAACACTGCCTGGTCATATACATCACCTGATTTCAAACGCACTTGAACCTCTCGTGCGTTCTTGATCGCGTGATAAGCCGTCAAAAGCACTCCATTTGATCGCACGATGACGCCGCTACTGATCGAATTGAGTCTTCCTGCTCCTTCACCGGATAAGATCAAGGCCGTGGCTGCTGTAATGCGATTGATGACTTCAGAAGCTTCCGGTGCGCTCTGTGCCGTCGCAGCAACGGCACATAGGAGCATGGCAAGGACTGCGGCACGCATGCGAGTCATATGTGAGATTTTAACTCTTGCGGCGGAAGTTAGTGGGTAGCTGTCGTAAACAAAGCGTTGAAACAACCGATCCGGATTTCCGGCCCTCCCGTGTCCTCTCACCGCGCCCTCAGCAGCAGCACAGGAACACTGACATTGTGTTGCACGCGGATGGCCGTGGTACCGAAAGCCAGGTCGGCCAGCAGCTTGTGTCCGTGGGTCCCCATGGCTACAAGATCGCAGCCCTTTTCGTTGACCCACTTGGTGATCTCTCTCGCCGGTTCCCCATAGCCGACTTCCGCCACCGCCGGGATGCCGGCAGCCTCAAACTCCGCCTTCACGTGCTCCAGGTAGGCCCGCGTCTCATCAATCTCCTTGCCGGCCGCGTCAGCCCCGCGAAATTGCGCCGAGGCGCCGGTAGCCACATGGAAGAGCACAACCCTGCTGTGCATGACGCCCGCCAGCTTCTTGATGTGTTCGATGATCGCCCGGTCGGTGGGTGAGAGGTCGAGAGCCAGGAGAATCTTGTCGTACATGTCGGTGCTCCAACCAACATCCTAACGCGGCCACCCCGGATTTTTCACCCGGGTGGAGCAGGCCTTCAGGCCTGCATTCATGTGGCCTCTTTCAATTGCGGGCTTCAGCCCCTGAGGCACCGAATAATCGCAGCGAATGGTTCCCTCAGCGGCTAAAGCCGAGGCCCAATGGCGGACCTCCTTATGCAGGGCTGAAAGCCCTGCTCCACCCGAACCGGTCCGACATGGTGGATCACCAGCGGCCTAGCTGCCGGCGATGACTTGCCACGCGGATTTCAGCGACTCGGGCAGGCCATAGATGTCCATGGCGGTGATCGCGAGGGCGCTGGCCCATCCCGCGATCAGCAGGAACCAGCCGCTGCGCCACGCTCCCATCCGCCGGCGGGAGCTGGTGAACTGCAAAAGCGGGAACATGGCGAAAGGCAACTGCAGGGCCAGCACCACCTGGCTGAGCATCAGCAGGTCGTTCACGCTGCTGTCGCCGCGCAAGCCAATCACCAGCACCGCTGGCAGGATGGCCATCCCGCGCGTGATCAGCCGCCGCACCCACGGCGTCAGCCGCCAGTGCATGAAGCCTTCCATCACCACCTGGCCCGCCAGCGTTCCGGTGATGGTGCTGCTTTGTCCGCTGGCCAGCAGCGCCACCGCGAACAGAATGCTGGCCGCGGCCGTTCCCAGCAGCGGGGCCAGCGTGAGATAGGCCACGCGGATCCAGTCGGTTGCCGCGCCGAAGTGCACCACCTGGCCGCCGGCGAGGGTGAGGCTCTCCTTACCGTTGAACACCATTGCCGCCAGCACCATGATGGCGGCATTGACGAAGAACGCGATCGACAGCGCCAGCGTCGAGTCGATGGTGTTGAAGCGAATGGCGCTGCGGACGGAGCGCTCGTCCTTCTCGAACCTGCGGCTTTGCACCAGCGCCGAGTGTAGATAGAGGTTATGCGGCATGACCGTCGCGCCGATGATGCCGATGGCCACATAAGCCATGCCGAGGTGGCGCAGGCCGGGCGTGATGAGGGCGTGTCCCATCTCCAGGAAGTGGGGCGTGGTCCGGGGAAGGATGAAGATTTCGATGAAGTAGCAGATGCCGATGGTCGCCACCAGCACCAGCACCACGGCCTCGACGGTTCGTATGCCGAAGCGCTGTAGCGCCAGCAACAGCAGGACGTCTGTGGCCGTGATCAGGACGGCCCAAAATAAGGGAATGTGGAACAGAAGATTGAGGGCCACGGCGCTTCCCAGCACCTCGGCCAGGTCGCAGGCGCCGATCGCGACCTCGGACAGCAGCCAGTTCGGCCAGCGCGTCCACTTGGGGTACCAGTCGCGGCAGCACTGCGCCAGATCTTTGCCAGTGGCTACGCCCAGGCGGGCGGAAATCACCTGCATGAAGATGGCCATCAGGCTGGCCATCGCCACCACCCACAGCAGGCCGTAGCGGAATTGCGCCCCGCCGGCCAGATCGGTCCCCCAGTTGCCGGGGTCCATGTATCCGACGCTCACCAGCAAAGCCGGGCCGACGTAGGCGCGCCACTGCCGCCAGAATCCCGCTTCGTGGTGCGGCACCTCGACACTGCTGTGTATCCCCTCGAGGGAGATATGATTCGCGGGAGGAGCGTCCCTGCCTTCTGCCTCCTCGGTTTGTGGCGCTCGCGACATTTAGAAGGGTGATCCTGGTTAGCCATGGCGTACATAGGTGAATGAATATCAGTTAATGTTTTCGCACCCTGCCCTCCACAACCGGCGCTACCCAAACCTTTTCCGCCGCCGGACCGCCCACCGACACCTTGTGCTTGTCGGCGACCAGGGTCATCGTCTGGTCGTAGTTGCGCTCTAACACCTGCAGCTTCGCTCCGGGCCGGATGCCGCGCTCATCGAGGAAGTGCAGTAAGGCGCTATCGCGCTCGTACATGCTGCTCACCTGGTAGCTCTTGCCCGGTTCGGCCTCCGACAGCAGGCACAGCCCGCGGCGTCGCCGGGCCTCGCTCCGTTCCGGGACCACCGGGTTTCCGTGCGGGCAGGTGCCCGCCGGGCCCAGCTTTTCCGCCAGCTTCGCCTCGAACTCCGCCGATACCGCGTGCTCCAGCCGCTCGGCCTCGTCGTGCACGCGATACCACTCCATGCCGAATACTTCCGCCAGCATGCGCTCGATGAGGTGGTGCCGGGTCATCGTCCTCAGGGCCACCTTCTTGCCGGCCGCCGTCAATTCGACCCGGCCGTCGGCGCGTACCGCGACCAGGCCGTCGCGCTTCAGCCGCCGCAGCGCCATGGTGACTGCCGGCGCGGAAACCGCCAGCCGGTGGGCCAGCGTCGCCGAGATGACGTGCGCGCCCTCGCTCTCGGCCTCCAGGACAGCCTTAAGGTAGTCTTCCTTGGAGATGGTGATCATTGGCAGATATGCCTATATTAACACCAAGATTATACGTCATTTGTTAACCACAGTTAATTGATTCAGGTTACGTATGGTGGGGCCCTTTAGGGCGTCACAGAGAGCGGGATCCTGTAGGGACGCCATAGGAAACTCCTTCACAGACGATATCCCGTGCCTACGGCACTCGTGAGATGAATGGCTCCAAGACCGAGCACTGCCGTGCTGGGCTAACGTGCGCCAGCGCTACGGCCCTGAGCGCATTGCCCGCCGTTGACACCATCGCCCGCTCGCCCCTAACCTTCTGTGTTCGGCGGGGGCGTCGATGAAGGTCCTGGTCCTGGGAAGTGGCGGACGCGAGCACGCGCTGATCTGGAAGCTGCGCCAGTCTCCGAGCGTCACCCAGGTGTATTGCATCCCGGGAAACGGGGGCATCGCGGCTGACGCCGAGTGCCTGCCGGGAGACTTGAAGAACGTGGACAGCCTGGCGCAGACCGCAGCCCGCGTCCAGCCCGACCTGACCGTGGTTGGCCCGGAACTGCCGCTCAGCCTGGGCGTGGTGGACGAGTTCAGCCGCCGTGGCTACCGCATCTTCGGTCCTACCGCCGCTGCCGCGCGCCTGGAATCGAGCAAGAGCTTCGCCAAGGAATTCATGCAGCGGCACCATATCCCCACCGCCAAGTACGCGGTATGCGCCTCCGAAGCGGATTTGCGGGATGCACTCCCGTACTTTTCTCCTCCCATAGTCGTCAAGGCCGACGGGCTGGCCGCCGGAAAGGGTGTTGTCATCTGCAAAACCAGGGAAGAAGCAGCGACCGTCGCCGCCGACATGCTCAGCGGGAGAGTGCTTGAAGGTGCGGGGAAGCGCCTGGTCCTCGAAGAATGCCTGAAGGGCGAAGAGATCTCTTTCATGGTGCTGAGCGACGGCGAGCGGGTCGCCCCGCTGGTGGCGGCGCAGGACTTCAAGCGCGTCGGTGACAACGACACCGGTCCCAACACCGGCGGCATGGGCTCATACTCCACCGACGCGCTACTCGACGGCCAGATGCAGGAGTGGCTGCTCACGCACGTGGCCCGCCCGGTGATTGGGGGCATGAAAGCCGAAGGGTCTACGTACAAAGGCATCCTCTACTGCGGATTGATGATGACTGCGCGCGGCCCCATGGTGCTGGAGTTCAACTGCCGCTTCGGCGATCCCGAAACGCAGCCCGTGCTGATGCGCATGGAAAGCGACCTGCTCGGCGCCTGTATCGCCTCCATCGAAGGGCGTGTCAGCGAGGGCGACCTGAGGTGGTCGCACGACCCGGCGGTCTGCGTGGTGATGGCTTCCGGCGGCTATCCGGGTTCCTATGAGACCGGGAAAAAGATCACTGGAATCGAGGATGCGGACCGCCTGGAGGGCGTGAAAGTCTTCCACGCCGGAACTGCGTTACGCGACGGCGCCTTTTCCACTGCGGGCGGACGCGTGCTCGGAGTTACGGCGCGCGGCCATGATCTCGCGCAGGCAGTCGAGCGCGCCTATGCGGGCGTGGCTAAGATTCATTTCGAAGGCATCCACTATCGCAAGGACATCGCTGCTCGCGCGGTGAAGTCCAGTTCCGCGCGATGATGTCAGTAGACGACAAGTTTGCAGTTCGTTCCTAGTCAGAAGCGGGTTGCGGTCGAGAAACAAGGAACGAGAAACGGGGAACCCACGTAGATATGAGCAAACAGCCGCTGGTTGCGATCGTCATGGGCTCGGACTCCGACCTGGAAGTGATGCGCGAGGCCGCCAAGGCGCTCGATGAGTTCGGCATCGCCTACGAGATGGACATCACCTCGGCACACCGCTCGCCCGCGCGCACCAGCGAGTTCGCGCGGCAGGCCGCCGGGCGCGGGATCAAGGTGATCATCGCGGGCGCCGGCGGCGCGGCGCATCTGGCCGGTGTGATCGCCGCCGAGACCACGCTGCCGGTGATCGGCGTGCCCATGCCCTCGTCGTCGCTGCAGGGACTGGACGCGCTGCTGGCCACGGTGCAGATGCCGGCTGGTATCCCCGTCGCGACTCTTGCCATCGGCAAGGCAGGCGCGACCAACGCCGGCATTCTGGCGGCGCAGATCCTGGCGCTCCATGATCCCGCCATCGCCAAGAAGATGGCTGCCCACAAAGAAAAACTCGCCCGTGGCGTGGAAGAGAAATCGAATAAATTGAAATCGCAGGGTCGATGAACCGAAGCTGTTGGTCGTTAGGCTTGGAGTTTCACCACTGACAACCGATCACCGACCAACGAACAGGGAGGGCAACATGAACGGAATCTCGTTTTCCGAACTGCTGCGGTTTAACGAGCAGGAGACCGACCGCTGGCATCAGTTTCTCGCCAGGCAAGGGCCGGGCCTGCTGGATCTGAACATCGATCTTGCCGGCGGCGGCACGGTGCGAGATCTGCTGCTGCACATGTTCGGCGTGGAACTGAAGTATGCCGAGCGCCTCTCCGGCGGCGCGCTGACAAAGCCCGGCGACCTGCCCACGCGGACGATAGACGAAATCTTTGGCATCGCCGCTACCGCACAGGAGAAGATGAAGGTCTATCTGAAGACGGCTTCGGAAGCCGAGCTGAACGGGAAGATCACCTTCCCCACGCTCTCCGCTGGGGAGCAGACGGCAACGCGGCGCAAGGTGCTCGGCCACGCACTCATCCACAGCCTGCGCCATTGGGCGCAACTCACCACCGAGATGCGCCGCCGCGGCCACAAGGCTGACTGGCACCATGATTTTTTGTTTACGGACGCGTTGATGTAAAGCGTTTCACGCTTTTCGCCGGGAAAATGGCAGCGCTAACGACCATCGACTAACACCCACCGACAGAAAGGGCCCGACATAAACGGAATCTTGTTTCCCGGATACATCCTCGAGCGAGTCTTATTGCGGCCTGGCCGGAGTCGCAGGCGTATGTTCGTGGCCCGCGTGATCGTCCGCGCCGTGGCCCGCCATCATGCCGCAGCCCAGGCCCATCTTCTGCATGTGTGCGGCATGTTCCGCCATGCGGCTGAAATCATCGGCCAGGACCTGCCACATGGCGATGTTCGATTGCCAGCGGCTGCGCTCGTTGATGTCGCTGATCAAAGGCAGCGTGGCCTTCATCTGCGCCAGATTGCTGGCAAGTGTCTTTGAAGCGGCCTGCAGCTCCGCCGCGTGCTCGCCCATCATCCGCGGACACATATTCTGCGTGCGCTCGGCGGGCTGGGCGCGAGAGTGATCGTGCCCGGGCTGTGCCGCCGGCTCCGCCTGGGTCTGCGCCAAGACCAGCATGGCGGACGTGGCCAAAAAACGAGCAGAACGACGAGCCGCTTCATGGTTTCTCCTCTGTCAAGGAACAGCAAGTATAGACGCGCCAGAAGGGGGTCGTAAGGCATCGAACTGGCCCTCGTTCTTCGGCCACAATGAGAAAAGGCCAGCTGCGAGCCGGCCTCCTCCGGGCAATGTGAATTCGTAGACTATTTCTTCGGTGCGATGGAGTCCTTCACTGCCTTTGCGAGATAGAACTTCGCAGTGGTCTTCGCCGGGATCTTGATGGGTTCGCCAGTCTGTGGATTGCGTCCCATGCGGGCCTTGCGCTGCACCTTCTTCAGCCGCCCCAGGCCGGGCAGCACGAAGACGCCGCTCTTTTTGGTTTCCTTGACGGCTGTGGTGGTCAGAGTTTCCAGGAACGCCGCTGCCGTCTTGTTGGGGACCTCAAGCTCGCCGGCCAGATGCCGCACGAGCTGAGTCTTGGTCATACCTGCCATGATTCCTCCTTCACACAGCGTGAGATGTGAGTACCAGTGCCGCGGAAAACCGTCCCACATCATATACAAGCCCGCGCCGAAAGAGAAGCGCCGGAGGCGCATTTTCAGCGGGTTTTTCCACATCTTCTAATCTGCACAGTAGTCGGTGCAGCCAGCAGACCCGCGCCGGGAGCGGGAAAAACTGTTATCGTAGAGTCGCTGGTCGTTTGTCCTTGGTCGTTGGCAAGACTCGGGTTAACCAACGACTATCGACTAACGACCATCGACTCAACGTCATGTCCTGCGCCATCTGCGAAATTCGCAAGGAAAAACGCTTCTGTCCCGCCGTGCACGGGCGCATCTGCCCGGTCTGCTGCGGACGCGAGCGCGAGGTGACGCTCGACTGCCCCTCGACATGCGAGTACCTGCAGCAGGCGCGGCGCAACGAGCGCCCGCGGCCCATGGCGGAACTCGACCAGGAAGCGCTGTTTCCGAAAGTGGAAGTTCGCCAGAACTTCGTTTACGAACGCGAGCCGCTGATCGTCGGGCTTAGCTTCGGCGTGGCCAAGGTGGCGCGCGGCGATCACTCGATCAACGATCGCGACGCCATCGCCGCGATCACCGCCCTGGCCAAAAAGTACCAGACGCTTACCGGCTCCGGGCTCTACTACGAAACGGCGGTCGCCAGCGTGCCGCAACAGGCGATCATCGCCGAGCTGGAAAAGATGATCGCACAGTACCGCGAGCTCGAACAAAAGCACCTGGGTTACGCGACGCTCAAAGACAGCGAAGCGCTCGAAGCGCTGGTTTTCCTGGTGCGCATGGCCCACGGGCGCACCTCGGGCCGTCCCAAATCGCGCGCGTTCCTGGGCTTTTTATTCGCACAGTTCCCGGACAAGTCAGGCGTTGTCGCCCCCGCGGAAGCCGGCAGCCGGCTCATCGTGCCGTAGGAAATCCCACCCTGCAGACGTGCTATAATTACGCAGTCTTCTGGTGATTAACCTCCTGTAAATGCAGTTAGTTACGACAAATCGTGCGGCCCTGGATTGCGACGCGCGCGGTGGGGCTTTGTGCCGGGAAACGCGTGGATTTGCCAAGAAAAACCAAGATCCTTCGACTCGGGTTTCCCGCGCCGGAGAAAGCGCGCGGGAGCCCTCCCTCGCTCAGGATGACAATAGTGCTCTGTTTTGCGTTTAACGGGTAACTGACAACTGACCACTGGCAACTGGTGTTGAATGGCTGACGAACAGAATCCGCAACTCCCCCTGACGCCGCCCGGCGATGGCGGTGGCATGACGCCCAGCGGTCCGGGCGCGGCGAATATTGTTCCCATCAACGTCGAAGACGAGATGCGGCGCTCGTATCTCGACTATTCGATGTCGGTGATCATCGGGCGCGCGCTGCCCGACATCCGCGACGGCCTCAAGCCCGTGCACCGGCGCATTCTCTACGCCATGCACGACATGGGCCTGCTGCACAATCGCAAGCACGTGAAGTGCGCGAAGGTCGTCGGCGAAGGCCTGGGCAAGTATCACCCGCACGGCGACGCCGCGCTCTACGACGCCCTGGTGCGCATGGCGCAGCCCTTCTCGCTGCGCTATCCGCTGGTCGATGGCCAGGGGAACTTCGGCTCGGTGGATGGCGATCCGCCCGCGGCCTATCGCTACACCGAGTGCCGCATGACCGCGATCGCCGAAGAAATGCTCGCGGATATCGACAAGGACACCGTCGACTTCGTCGAAAATTTCGATAACACAACGGTCGAGCCAGTCGTTCTGCCCACAAAAATTCCCAACCTGCTGATCAACGGCTCGGACGGCATCGCCGTCGGTATGGCCACCAAGATTCCGCCGCACAATCTGACCGAGATCGTGGACGCGACGATTGCCCTGGTAAATAATCCGCAAACGTCGCTGGGCGAAATTCTCAAGCTCGTTAAAGGTCCGGACTTCCCAACGGGCGCGTTCATCCACGGGCGGGGCGGCATCGCCGAGGCCTACAAGACCGGCCGCGGACGCTTCGTCATGCGCGCCAAGGCCGCCATCGAGAACATCACCAAAGAGCGGCAGGCGATCATCGTCACCGAGATCCCGTACCAGGTGAACAAGCGATATTTGATCGAGCGCATCGCCGAGCTGGTGAACAACAAGACGCTCGACGACGTCAGCGACATTCGCGACGAAAGCGACCGCGACGGCATGCGCATTGTCGTCGAGCTCAAGCGCGGGGCCGAGCCGCAGATCATCCTGAACAACCTGTACAAGCACACCCAGATGCAGGAAAACTTCTCGATGATCTTCCTCGCCGTGGTGAACGGGCAGCCCAAAGAGATGGGGCTGATTCCGGCCATTCAGCATTTCATCGACCACCGCGTGGACGTGGTCCGGCGCCGCACCTCGTTCCTGCTGGAGCGGGCGCGCGAGCGCGAGCACATCCTGGAAGGCTACCGGATCGCGCTCGACCACCTCGATAACGTCATCGCCATCATCCGCGGCAGCGCTAACCGCGCCGACGCGCGCGACAACCTGGTCTGCTACTTCGGCGGCAAAACCATCGAGGTCAACGTTGGCGGCAAGAAATCGGATGTGACGATCAGCCGCAACAAGCGCCCGGAAAATCCCTTCGACGCCAAGCAGGCCGACGCCATCCTAGAACTGCAACTGCACCGACTGACGCGGCTCTCCATCGACGAAATTCTGAACGAGCTGAAAGAAATCCGCGAGAAGATCGGCGAGTACGAATCCATTCTCGGCTCGGACAAAAAGCTGCGTGGCGTGATCGTCAAAGAGCTTGAGGAGATCAGGAAGAACTACGGCGACGGGCGCCGCACCGAGATTCTGGACGAAGCCGCCGAACTCCAGCTCGAAGACCTGATCGTCGACGAGCAGGTTGCGGTCACCGTCTCGCACTCCGGCTACCTGAAGCGCACGCCCATCGCTACCTACCGCGCGCAGCGCCGCGGCGGCACCGGGCGCATCGGCATGCGCACCCGCGAGGAAGATTTCGTCGAGCGGCTCATCATCGCCTCGACGCACGCCTACCTGCTGGTGTTTACCAACACCGGCCGCGTGTACTGGCTGAAAGTCTACGAAATCCCCGACGTGGGTTCGGCGGGCAAGGGCAAAGCGATTACGCAACTCGTCGCCTTGCAGCCGGGCGAGAGCGTGCAGTCCATCCTGAACGTGCGCGATCTCGACGACGAGACCAAGTTTGTCTTCTTCGCCACCCGCAACGGCACGGTCAAGAAGACACCGCTCACCGACTTCAGCAACGTGATGTCGCGCGGAATCATCGCCATCGGCATCGAGAAGGACGACGAGCTGGTCGGCGCCAAGCTGACCGACGGCCAGCAGATCGTCTTCCTCGCCTCGCACGACGGCATGGCCATCCGCTTCGACGAGTCCGACGTGCGCCCCATGGGCCGCCCGGCCTACGGCGTCCGCGGCATGGAACTCGACGACGGCGATTATGTCGTCGGCATGGCCGCCACGCCCAAGGGCGGCGCCTCTGTCGAGAAGCCAGAAACGAGAAACGAGAAACCCGGCGAGGGTGAGGCGGAGACCGAGCCCGAAGCTGGCGACATGATCCTCTCTGTCACC
>Ga0187777_10002139_pt1 | contig 12697 bp, 10 predicted proteins | sample 1015_Q2_SP5_10_M_FD_132416 | JGI IMG/M metagenome (GOLD analysis project Ga0187777, IMG submission 132416) | Tropical peat soil microbial communities from peatlands in Department of Meta, Colombia - 1015_Q2_SP5_10_MG | ecosystem: Environmental > Terrestrial > Soil > Wetlands > Peat | place...
AGCCGTCGAACGCAGGTACCACGGTCACGGCTGCTCAGATCCAGACTCAGCTTAACCAGGCGGAAGCTACCATCATCAGGGCCATCGGCTCGTCTTAACCTCTCCTCCTTTCCTTTTTTGCTAGTTCTGACTTCGCATTCCTGCTTAGGCAGAGTGTTTAAGCAACCCTCGCACTCAGCTTAGTGTGCCGGTTTGACCCCTAGCGCGGTCGGGAGGCGGCGGTCCGGATGAGCCAGCGAGGAAAGCGTCGGAGCGTCTTCGGGCGCATCAGGGGTTCGCCCTACCTCTTCATCCTCCCCGCCCTGGTTGGTCTTGTTTTCATGGTGCTGTACCCGTTTGCTTTCAACATTTTCATCACTTTTACGAACATGAACATCTACCACGTGCGCCCCTGCGCTGACATTTTCGCCCAGGCTACCACGGGGAACAGCTGCTACACAATCAACACGGACCTCTTCAAGAACTTCGTCTTCGTCCTGACGGACCCGGCCTTCGTCCAGATAATGGAAAACAGTGTGATCTGGACTTTCTCGAACGTCATTCCTACGGTGGGCTTGGGGTTGGTCCTAGCCTTTGTGTTGAACTCTAAGGTCAGGGGGAAGACGATCTACAGGCTCTTCATGATAGTCCCCTGGGCCATGCCTTCATTCATTACGCTGCTCGTATGGAAAGGAATGTACAACTACCAGTATGGGATAATCAACGCGCTCCTCTCAGAGATCCATATTCCTTCGATCAACTGGCTGGAGTCGAGCAACTGCTTCAACCCCTTCCTCGCCATCGTGATCGCGAATATCTGGCTCGGGTACCCCTTCATGATGATAATCTTCTCAGGGGCGCTGCAGAGCATCCCCCAAGAGCTCTACGAAGCTGCCTCCATCGACGGTGCCACAGGAATCACACAGATGAGGCATGTCACGATTCCCCTTATTCGACCGACGATAATCGTAGCCCTTCTTCTGGGCTCCATCTGGACCTTCAACAACTTCAACTCAGCGTACCTGATTACAGGGGGCGGGCCGGGCATATGCACGACCATATTCATCACCCAGGCCTATAACCAGGCGTTCAGCTACTTCAGCTTCGCAATCGCTGGAACCTACGCCGTCATAGCGTTCATAATCCTGTTCGTGCCCGGGATATTCTGGACAAGGTACACTGGGCTGACGAGGAGCGCTGCTTGAAGTCCAGATCAGTTACGGCCAGGACAGTGAGGAGGGTAGCCTCGACAATTGTGAAGCATGCTTTCCTTATCCTGATGGCGCTGATTTCGGTCTACCCGGTCCTCTGGGTCATAGCCATCGCTTTCTCACCAGGAGAGAGCCTGAGCTCTCCAACCCTGGCCTTCGGAATAATCCCGGTCCCAAGCACCTTCACCTTGGTGCACTTCTCCTCTATCCTAAGCCTCACAGTGGGGAACGGGTCGAACTTCCCGCTCTGGGTCAGGAACAGCGCGTTGATCACCGTCAGCAGCGTGCTAGGGTCAGTAGCGTTGACCCTCCCCGCGGGGTACGCCTTCTCGAGGCGCAAGTTCAGGGGTCAGCAGGCCTCGATGTTCTCCTTCCTACTTCCAACAATGTTCCCGGGCGTCGTGACCATCATCCCACAGTTCCTTCTCTTCTCGACCCTCCACCTGGTGAACACGTTTTTCGCAGTGATAATCCCCTACATGGTCGGGTCCCTCTCTCTGTCAATCTTCATAATGAAGAGCGCCTTCGACTCGATCCCTCGGGAGATAGACGAGGCCGCGATGATAGATGGGGCCGGAGAACTCAGGATATTCACTAGGATGCTGCTCCCTCTAACCCTACCGAGCATAGCCACGGTCTCCCTCTGGGCGTTCATGGGCTCCTGGCTCGACTGGGCCCTGGCCCACGTGATGCTTCAGGACAACTCCCTTTGGACCCTTCCTCTTGCCCTGTACGCGTTCTTGCAGTCCAACTACTCTTACTATGGATCTTTCTCTGCCATGGCCCTGGTGATGGCGGTGCCCGTGTTCATCGTATTCATCGTATTCCAGAAATACTTGGTCACGGGACTGACCGCGGGGTCGGTGAAGGGGTAAGGGACCATGGCCAAGCTGAAGCTCGAACACGTGTCGAAGACGTTCAAAGGTGCGAAGTCGCCCGTCGTCAGCGAAGTGAACCTGGATGTCAATGAAGGCGAATTCCTGGTTCTGTTGGGACCCAGCGGCTGCGGGAAGACCACGACTCTCAGGATGGTCGCCGGACTCGAGACTCCAACGGCCGGGGACATATACATAGGCGACACGCTGGTCAACGACGTCGAGCCAAGGGACAGGGACATCGCCATGGTGTTCCAAAGCTACGCCCTCTACCCTCACATGACGGTCCACGACAACCTGGCCTTCCCCCTGAAGATGCGGAAGCACGCCAAGGACGACATCGAGAAGATGGTGAACAGCGCAGCGGCGACCCTGGAGATAACGGACCTGCTGAAAAGGAGACCCAAGGAGCTCAGCGGTGGCCAGAGACAGAGGGTCGCCCTCGGAAGGGCGATTGTAAGGAACCCGAAGGTCTTCCTTATGGACGAGCCGCTTTCGAACTTGGACGCCAAGCTCAGGGTCCAGACCCGGGTCGAGCTGAAGAACCTGCAGAGGAGGCTGGGTACGACAACAGTCTACGTCACCCACGACCAGGCCGAGGCCATGACCCTGGCGGACAGGGTAGCGGTGATGAAGCAGGGGGTGATACAGCAGGTAGGGTCTCCGACCGAGATCTACGCTCATCCGGCCAACAAGTTCGTCGCAGGCTTCCTTGGGAGTCCCACCATGAACTTCATGGAGGGGACGCTGAAGGTAGCTGATTCGGGCGCCTACTTTGACTGCGGAGACTTCGGGTTCCAGGTGGACCCAAGCCTGTCAAGGGTCGTAGCGAAGGGGTCCTCGAAGAAGGCCACCTACGGCATCCGAGCGGAGGATGTCGAAGTCGACAAGACGGAGAGGGAAGGGTGGGTGCAGGTCTCAGTCTACGGAAGCGAGCTTATGGGGTCGGAGCAGTATGTACACGGGAAGAGAGGGAAGATGTCCATAGTCGCCCGGGCCCCCATGGACTTTCAGGCGGCCATAGGAGAGAGCGTGTGGATGAACCTCTACAGCCCCAACGGCCACTTCTTCGACTCGGAGACTGAAGCCGCGCTGGCCTAGGGCCTTCTTCTTCGAACCAGTCCGATCAGCAGTACGGCGACGAATAGAACCCCGACTGCGACGACAACGTAGAGCGGCCAATTGGAGACCGCGGGCGCTGCAATCGGCTCGTACTGTATCGCTGCGGCAGCGTACCTGTACCCCTGCATCGCGAACCAAGCGGGCCCCTCCGGGGTCTGCCATTCCCAGTCGCTCCCTTCGGCTACATAGAAGTAGTTCCAGAGCTTCTTGATTTCTGGGTCGTTGGCGCCGTATTGCTTGGTCAGGTTCACGAGGCTCGCCCTGACCTTCATGAGGGTCTCCCAGATGGCGGTCTTGGGCTGGACCCCGATCCACAGGCCGAAGCCCCCGGACCAGGACCCGTCTGGGACCGATGTGAGTTTTGCCGTAATCGCGCGATGGGCGACTATGGAGCCAAGGGTTGAGGTCTGAAGCCAGCCCTGTGATGACTGGATGGCCCCGTAGATGGCGTTCCAGTCGAGGGCACTGACCACCCCGTCAGTAAGGAGAGGATTCTCCCCGTCGGAGGCGAGCGTCAGTACGCCCCCTGGGGAGGACCTGTAGACGTTGGCCACAGCCGCCATGAAATCGCTGGCAGCCACCCTGGGGTTAGGTATCGTGTTCCACACGCTGGTGAGCTGGTTGCTGAGATCAGTGTCTCTGAAGAAGACAACGATGTGGGTCCCATTGGCACCTTCCAGCTCGAACGGCTGGAAGATGGAGGAGTTGGACGACGGACCCGTGGCGCCGACGAAATGATTGGCCTGGTCGAGGACCGTGTACTGGATCCCAGCCTGCTCCATTATCGGGACCATTGGCATTGTGAAGCCCATCTCGGGGGTCCACATGCCGGTGGCGTTGACCCCCATGTAGGAGTCGGTGTAGTTCTTTCCCAGCTCTATCTGGGCAAGGAGGTCGCTGGACCATCCGAACTTCACCAGTAGGGCGGACAAGGGATGATAGAACGGAGAGGTCAGAATCTCTGCCTGGCCGCTTGCAGCAAGAGACCTGTAACCATCTACAGACTTGTTCACCCCGGCAAGGTCCTGAGAGAGGGTAGCCGCTCCTGATGGGAAGGTCCCGTTGTATGCGAAAGCTCGGAGGCTCGCGTTCCACTGGTACAACAAAGATGGCTGGAGGTTGAAGGTGACCCTGACCCCAGGATGGTCCTGAAGCATAACCACGTGCCAGTAGTAGGCACCGTACTCGGTGCCGTTCACCTGAAAGTCCCCTCCCGAATGTATCTGGACCCAGGGCTGCTCGAATTGGCCCTGGAGATTCAGATAGATTGGCTGATGCATGTGGAAGACCAGAGCAAGGGTAAGCGGTTCGCGGCCCGCCGTGTCGATGACGACGAGGGGGACGTTGGCTGTCCCCACCTTCGTCCCGTTGACCCAGGCATCGCTGACGACGGCGTAGTTTTCGTCGGAGAGAGAATAAGGTGCGGTCACGTTGAAGGTGGCCGAGGTCAGGGGACCCACGGAGACTCCGACCACTGGAGGTAGGACCATTACCATTCTGTTCGAGGAATCGTAGACAGAGCTGTTCACGAGTAGGCCTGTCAGGGCGTTTGCTTCGAGGTTCGTGATGCTGATGAAGACGTTCAATTGGCCCGATAGCGGGTAGGAGTACCTGTCTGTGTACACCGACATCCTCACGAGGGTAGGAGACGAGGCGCCAGAATCCGTGGGGAGGAGGGCGAGACCCTGAAGCGCGAGGAGGGCAATGACCGAAAGGACGGCCGCTCGCTTCATGGCAGGAAACAAGTTGACAGCTTCGGTCAGGGGCTCCTATAAACTGAGAGGGAGCCGAGCTTTGAATAGACCTTGCTCATGTACTCCTCCACCATTCTGTAGGAATTGAACAGAGGGCCAACCGTCGCCATGCTCCGTTTCTCCATTTCCAACCAAATGTCCTTGTTCTTGTAGAAGGTGGGGAGGACGTCGTTCGAGAGTCTGGTGTAAAGTGCCTCCTGGTCCTCCTGGTCGTTCGACTCGCCCAGGTCCCCCCATTCGGGCCTTCTCCCGACCCCCCAGCCGTTTACCCCCTCAATCCCGCCTTCGAGCCACCAGCCGTCGTTGGTGCTCAGGTTTAGCCCCCCGTTCATGGCCGCCTTCATTCCGCTGGTGCCACATGCCTCCAGAGGGCGTCTCGGGTTGTTCAGCCAGACGTCGCACCCGGCAACGAGGAGCTTGGCGAGCTCGATGTCATAGTTCTCCAGCACTGCGACCTTCACCCCATCCCCACTCCGATTCAACAGGTCCGCCTTCCGGACGATGTCGGCAAGCATCCCCTTCGCGTTTCCGTCCTTCGGATGTGTCTTCCCCGCTATGACGATCTGAATCCCGCCAGACCCACCCGCTAACTTCTGGAGCCTCACCGGGTCCCAAAGGATCATGCCGTTCCTCTTGTAGCCAGTGATTCTCTTGGCGACGCAGATGGTCAGCACGTTCGGCTCGAGGCGGAGGCCGGAGCGAGCTTCGATGGAAGCTAGGAGCAAGCGCTTGGCAGAGGAGTGCGCCTGGGCGACCTGCTCGGACGGGATGGCCATGGCGCCTACGAGCAGGCTGGGGTGAGCCTCCCAGCCCGGGAGGTGGGCGTCGAAGAGCTTCTTCATTTCGGGCCCGACCCATCTCCTGTGGTAGGCCCCGTTGGTCACATATGCGATTTCGTTGTGGCCGACGACCCTCTCAGAAACGAACTTGTGTTTGAGCGAGACGGCGTTGGTGACCCCGCAGTACTTCGACGCCAGCCTGGCCAGGTTGACTCCGCCTGCTTCCGATTCCGTTCCCCAGTCGACCCAGGTATGCCCCCGTAGGGTCGCCTCGACCGTGGAGAGAGGAAAGACGTCGTTGCCTGCGGCTATTGGGGTGTGGGTTGTGAAGGCGCACCGTGCCCTCGTCGCTTCAGCGCTTCCCGAGTCTCGGAGGAGTTCGATGGTGGCGAAGGCAGCGTGGCTCTCGTTAAGATGGTAGACGTCGACCCGCCGCCCCAGAGCCTTCAGGACCCTGTATCCGCCTATCCCCAGGATTATGTCCTGCAGGAGGCGGTGGTACTGTTCTCCACCATACAGCCGGTTGGTCGCTTCGCGGACTTCAGGGTCGTTCTCCGGGTAGTCGGTGTTGAGGTAGAGGACGCTCGAGTTTGGGTTGCCATGAATCAGATACTCGAATGCCCCGATGGTCTGCTCCTTTCCTCCGACCTCCACCGTCGTCTTCGGCTCCAACGGACTGAGCACTTCCCCCCAGTCCCAGGGCTGGGGAGAGTCGATCTGGCCGGCGGCTGCGTCGAGCTTCTGCGATACGTAGCCGTTCCTGGAAAGGAGGGTGACGAATGTCGCGGGGATGCCGAGGTCGGCGAAGGAGTAAGCCATGTCCCCCGCAAGGACTCCGAGGCCCCCGCTGTAGGTGGGGATGCGGTCGTCGATTGCTATCTCCATGACGAAAATTGCTGGTATCAATCAGGCACCGGAATGATGTGCACCGGCGGCCGCGGCGTCTTCGTTTAAAGGATTCCGAAGGAGCTCGCAGGGGACGGCGGCATCGGCATAACCCTAATTACGGCACCTCATCCATTTGGTCGGCCAGCTTGAGGGTCTTCATGCTCACCTGGGAGTACCCGCCCAGGGTCATTGGTGGGATCTCGAGGCATGTCGAAGGGCTCTCTCAGTCGCTGGCGTCCATGGGCCAGGAGGTTCATGTGATCACCCTTGACTTTCCGGGCGCTCCGAGAGAGGAGGTACAGGGGTCCCTTTACGTGCACAGGGTAGCCGTCGACCTACCCGCCCCAGACTTTCATACCTGGGTCCTTCTCTTCAACCACATCTTCGAAAAGAGAGCCGGGCAGCTTGCGAAGGAGTTCGGCTCGCCTGACGTCGTCCACGTCCACGACTGGCTGACGGTCTCGAGCGGGGTCGACATCAAGCATCTCCTGAGGGTGCCCATGGTGATGACCTTTCACAGCACCGAGGCGTCTCGCTCCTCCAACTCGAAGTCTCCGGAATCGGCCATGGTGGAGGCGCTCGAATGGTGGGGGTCCTTCGAAGCGGCCAGGGTGATAGCGGTTAGCGGATGGATGAAAGAGGAGGTCGTGTCACTCTTCAAGGTCCCCTCCGAGAAGGCGGTTGAAATACCGAACGCGGTTGACCTCAGCAAGTTCATGGTGGAGGTCGACACCTCCGACACGAGGAAGCGGTGGGGGGTTGAAGATGGCGGGAAGCTTGTCACTGCGGTCGGAAGACTCACGGCACAGAAGGGGTTCGACAACCTGATCCGAGCGTACCCGGCGATAAGGAAGGCAATCCCATCGTCCAGGCTTCTCATAGTGGGGGAGGGGTACATGCGTTCGGAGTTAGAATCGATGGCGGAGCAGGAGAAGATCCGCGACTTGACGACCTTCGCGGGATTCGTGGATGATGCTGAGCTGGTCCGCATATTGAAGTCGTCCGACGTGGTGGCGGTGCCGTCGAGGTTTGAACCCTTCGGAATCATAGCCCTAGAGGCCATGGCCGCCGGGGCACCCGTCGTGGTCTCCAAGGTTGGAGGGCTGGCTGAAATCGTTGAAGACGCGGTCGACGGCTTGGAGGTGGAGCCAGACGACCCCGAGTCCATCGCGGAGGCTACAGTCCGCGTCCTTGAAGACGGAGAACTGGCGGCCAGACTCGCCGAGAAGGGGAGGAGGAGGGCCGAGGCCTACAGCTGGGAAGGCGCCGCGGTGAAGACGCTGGATGTCTACGGAGAGGCGGTGAAGGGGACCAAGTATGAGTGAGAGCGCAAAGAGGCTCCTTTCCATGCTCATGGTGATGGGAGCCCAGGCGCCGGAGAAGGCCCTGTCAGCGGCCGAACTGGCGTTGAAGCTGGGGGCGGGCCGACCTTCGGTGGACTCGGACCTGAGGCAGCTCATGGGTTCCGGGTTCGTCACGACGTCGGAGGGCCGAGGGTTCTACCTCACCGCGACGGGAGTGATCGCCGCGTCGTCGACGTATTCCTGAGCTCGGGGGGTCAGGCTCACCGAAAGATGATATTAGGCCGAAGGGTGCCTACGCAGCCGTTGTCTTCAGACAGCTTCGGAGGGATGATGGTTCTGATACCTGTCGGGGGAGGAGCGAAGCGTCTGAGGCCATTGACGGCCGAGTCGTCGAAGGCCGTAGTCAGGATATTCAACAAGCCGCTCGTCGAGTTCGCTCTCCTCGAACTGGCCCGCCAGGGGGTGAGGAACTTCGTCTTCGGGGCCAAGGGGTACATCAACTATAGGAGCCTCTTCGACTACTTTAGGGAAGGGGAAGGCTTCTCGGCGCAGAACAGGATTCGGCCCAGGGTCCACATCAAATACCAGCCCCGCATCGAAGACCTCGGCAGCGCCGACTCTGTCAGGATTATGATGGATTACTACGGCGTGAAGGACCAGTTCCTTGTCGTGCAGGGGGACAACCTCTTCGACCTCGACCTGAAAGACATGATCGCGTTCCAGAAGAAGACGGGCGCGTTCATGGTCATCGCCCTCACCCCTGTCGAGAACGTTGAAGCCTACGGGATAGCCCAGGTAGACCAGGCTGGGAGGATACGGAGGTTCGTAGAAAAGCCCTCCAGGGAGGCCGCGCCTTCCCGGCTGGCCAACTCTGGCATCTACCTCATCTCACCGGGGATACGCGAAGTCTATGGGAGCCGGGAGGTCCAGGAGATGATGAAGAACGGCAGGCTCGACTTCGGGCTGGACCTGATCCCCTATCTTGTCGAGAGGTACCCGGTCTACGGTTTCTACATGAGAGGGTCGTGGCTCGACGTGGGGACCCCACGGGGGTACCTGTCCGCAGTGGCGAACGTCCTCAGGGACCCGACGCGGCGCGACTATTATCTGGGGGACCCGCTCCCCCAGCTCAAGAACGTCTGGATACAGGGCGGGAGCGCCGACTCGGTAAGACGCAAGGAGATAATAGCACGCAAGGCGATTTCTGGAAAGGTCAAACTCGAGGGGAATGTATTCATAGGGAGGCACTGCCAGATCGAGGACGGCTCCATCATCCGCGACTCCTGCGTTGACAACTTCTGCATCATCGGTCGGGACGTGACCATCGAAAGGTCGGCGATCATGGACAGGGTGGTGATAGAGGACGGGGCCACGATACAGGACAGCATTGTGGGGAGACACGTAAGGGTGGGCTCGACAAAGGAGCGCTCGACCTGGATCACCGGGCTGAGCACAGTCGGGGACGATGTGGACATTGAAAAGGGGGCGACCCTCATTTCGACGAAGGTGAACCCCCACCGGAGAATAGAGGAAGGGGCGAGTCTGGAAGGCAAGTTCATCGAGTAAGGCTTACAAGGCGATTGGGGAAAGGGAACGTTGTGTCAGTCGCAAAAGGGTTAGCGGAACGGATACTAGCGCCGGTGAACCAGGAGAGGGCGTTCTACTTCTACGCAGGCATCGGAGAGCCTACGGGGGACTCGGCCAAGAGCCTCAGGGAGTTGGTTGAGAGGGCGAAGGGGGTCCCGCTCAAATCGCTTGAGTTCCACCTGGGACGCGGAGATTTCGAGAACTGGGTCTACATGCTCGGAGACCCTGAGCTGGTCAAGGCGTTGGTCAAGCTCAGGGGTTCAGGGGCCTCCGGGGAGAAGCTACGCGGCGAGCTCGTCAGGGTGGTCCAGACCCGGGTTAGACAGCTACAGCGTTCGCTGACCAGATAGCCCGCTCACCTGCGGCCGGATGAGGCTGTGAGCTCCTTCAGGAGCGTGAAGGACCTGTCTGACATTTCGCCTTCCGTGGCTCGCCACCTCCAGTTTCCTTCAGAGGTCGCGGGGTTGTTCATCCGGGCATCCGCACCGAGACCGAGGATGTCCTGGAACGGCACGATACACAGGTCAGACACCGAGGACATGGCCATTCGCATAAGGTCCTCGCAGACCGTTTTTGCCGACACCGGGTGTCCGATAAGCAACTCCAGCTCTTCCCTGCTTCGTTGACTGGCCTCCTGAGCGAACCATCCGAGGGTTGTGTTGGTGTCGTGGGTGCCCGTGCAAACGAGGGAGTTCCTTACGTGGTTTTGGGGAAGGTGCGGGTTGTCTGCGTGGCCGTCGAAAGCAAACTGGAGGACCCGCATTCCCGGGATCCCCAGGTCGCCAATTGCTGCTTTGACATCATCTGTTATCGTGCCAAGGTCCTCGGCTACGAAGGGAAGCTCGGGGTAGCTGGATTTCAGGAAGCGGAAGAAAGAGCCTGGCACCTGGACCCACTGGCCTCTCTCCGCCGTGGGAGACTCTTCTGGAATCTCCCAGTAGGACACGTACCCCCTGAAGTGGTCGAGCCTCAGGAGGTCGGCGAGGCCGAGCGCCCGGTCAGCCCTCGCCTTCCACCAGGCGTACCCGTCCTCTTCCATGTGGGGCCAGTCGTAGACTGGGTTTCCCCACCTCTGGCCGGTCTTGCTGAAGTAGTCCGGAGGGACCCCACCTACGAACAGCGGACTCCCCTTCTCGTCCACCTTGAAGAGGCCCGGGTTGGACCAGACGTCCGAGCTGTCATGCAGGACGTAGAACGGCACGTCCCCCAGGACCCGCACTCCTTTCGAGGCTGCGAACCCTCTGAGGGCGTCCCACTGCGTTTCGAAAAGGAACTGGGAGAACTTCGTCAGATGCATCGAAGAAAGAAGCGAAGGCATCTTTGCTTGGATTGCCCCCTTTTTCCTCCTTCTGAGGTCCTCAGGCCAATCTGTCCAAGGCCTTCCATAGGCCTCCGTCAGGGCTTCGTAAAGCGCGAAATCATCAAGCCACGCCTCGTTCTTGCTGCAGTATTCCGCGAATCTGGGGGAAGAGCCGGAGCTGTGGACGAGGGCTTTCTTGACCAGACTGCGCTTGAGCTCGATGGCCTGCGAGTAGTCGACCCTCCGTTGGTCGGCAACTGCGGGCGGGTCTGGGAGCCCGTCCAGAAGCCCTCCCCTTACCAAGAGTTCGGGGCTGAGGAGGAGCGGGTTGCCGGCGAAGAGAGAGTGTGGGCTGTAAGGGGAGCCATGGGCGCCTACAGAAGTCAGAGGAAGCATCTGCCAGAAGGTCTGGCCTGCAGCGGCCAGCTGGTCGACGAAACTGTAGGCTGACTGTCCAAGGTCTCCGACCCCCCACTGGGACGGCAGGGACGTGGGGTGCAGGAGGACGCCGCTGGACCTGTCGATGTTCATCTGAGGACCCTCGGTTCCTCCAGCTCTGAAAGGAGCCCAGGTCCGTTGTGGAAACGGGAGTTGTTGGGGACTGCATCCCCGAGAATCCGGCTGAAATCCGGCCGGAGGTCCGCCCCGGAAAGGTCTTTGGCAAGTTTGATCGCCCTTGACGCGTATGCGATCATGTGCCTTGTTTCAGGCCGGGAGATGTCTTCCCAGAACCAGGCGCAGCTGGCGTACATTAACGCCGAGCACTCGACCATCTCCAGCAGGGCGACTCCCCTGTCGGCCGCGTTCTCGGGGAGTCCCTTCCTGAGCCGGCTGGCCACGTAGGCTCTTGTCCTAAGCGCGCCGCCGGCGCATACCCGTCCGAATCCGTCCCTGGTCAGGTCTTTGTCAGCGAACACCATTGCCGCTTCTTTCGCGTAGACCTCGGCGAGTCGGTCGCGCAGCCAGTCGAGAGACAGACGGAGCGGGGTCCGCCACTTCTGATTGTAGCCGGGCACTATCTCCGAGCCGCATCCGCAATTAGCCACCCACCGGCCGACACCATGGGCGCAGCTCCAGGACGAGGGCTCGACGAGCTTCACCTCGTACGCCGGAGGGGAGAGCGACAGGAAAAGGCCGTAGTTGGCCAGAGAGGCCCTTCCGCTCCGCTCTACATCCGCGAGCGCCCGGGTAAGGGCGATGTGGCCTTTCCTGTGATGGTGCCCGTATGTCTCACCGTCCGATGCGACGTTGACCAACTGGAAACCATCTTCCTCCTCGAACCTGCCGAGAAGCGCCTCCGACAACCGAGCACCACTCGAGAGCGTATCTCCGAAAGCTATGCCTACAGAGACCCTGTCATCGTAGAAGAAGATGGCCATCGACTTCCCCGACCCGAGCCTGTATTCGTAGGCGCGCCTCGTATCCACCCTGCCTCCGGAAACATCAGTCCAGGTGGTGCCACCGGCCCTCACTGCCTGAGCCTGACGGGGCGAAAGAACTGTGAACCTGATTCCCGCATCGGCAAGGATTTCCAGCGTCTCGCCGTCCACGGCAGTCTCAGGGAGCCAGACTCCCTCGGGGTACCTACCAAACCTCCTCTCGAAGTCTTCGACTCCCCACCTCGTCTGCGTTCGCTTGTCTGCGACGCTGGCGAGGGGCATTATCATATGGTTGTAGACCTGAGCCATGGCCGACCCGTGACCTGAGAAGCGCGCCACGCTCTCCCTGTCGGCGGCGACTACCGACTCGTAGAGTTCGGAGTAGTGGGGCTCCAGCCAACGCATGAGCGTGGGCCCCATGTCGAAGCTGATCCATCCGTAATTGTTCCGGACTTCTACTATTCTGCCGCTGTCGTCGACAAGCGGCGAGGCAGCATTCGGCCCGTAACACTCCGCAGA
>Ga0187777_10002140_pt1 | contig 12696 bp, 1 predicted proteins | sample 1015_Q2_SP5_10_M_FD_132416 | JGI IMG/M metagenome (GOLD analysis project Ga0187777, IMG submission 132416) | Tropical peat soil microbial communities from peatlands in Department of Meta, Colombia - 1015_Q2_SP5_10_MG | ecosystem: Environmental > Terrestrial > Soil > Wetlands > Peat | place...
ATGCCGCCGCTCGACGCCGTTGTCATCGTCCTTTGCGCTGCGCGCGAGGTACTCGGTGAACCCGGCGGCCGGCAGCGCGAGCCCCAGCAACAGCCCGTCGGTGAGCGCGTCGAGCCGGTACTCCTGGGCGGCCGCCGGGCGCGCGAGGCAAAGCCCGCCCGCGCTCCCCGCGACCGCCCCTCGCTCGAGCCGTTGCCGCCCCTTCCCCCCGGCGACTGGCAGGCCCTGGCCGAGGCCTACGTGGCGCGCGGGCGGACCCGCGACGCGGCCCGGGTGCTGGAGAAGCACGGCGCGTCGGCGGAGGCGGCCAGGCTCTTCGAGGCCGGGGGCGACCTCCGGTCTGCCCTCCGCGCCGCCCTGGAGGCCAAGGACCTGGACGGCGCCCGCCGGCTTGCCCAGTCCCTTCCCGCCGCCGAGGCCCGGGCCCAGCTCGAGCGCAGCGAGGCGTGGGAGCTGCTCATGGAGCTCCTCGTCAAGGGCAGCGCCTTCGACGAGGTGGCCCGGCTCTACGAGCGGGCCCGGCAGTTCGACCAGGCGGCCCTCGCCTGGGAGCGCGCCGGGAAGCTGGGCCTCGCCCGGAAGGCCTACGAGCGCGCGCGGGATGCGGCCGGCGCCGAGCGGGTGCGCGCTCTCGAGGTCCAGAAGCTCGTCGAGCGCGGGGACCGGCTCGGCGCCGCCCAGGTCCTCGTCCAGGGCGGGAAGCGCGCCGACGCCGCCGAGCTCCTGAAAACGCTCCCCGGTACCAAGGCCTTCCGCTTCCTCGAGCAGCTCAGGCTCCGCGACGAGGCTCGGGCGCTCGGCGAGGCAGAGCTGGCCCGGGCCACGGCGGAGGGCAAGCCCGGCCCGCGCGCCCGCTGGCTGGACCTGCTCGGTCGCAAGGCCGAGGCCGCGCAGGCCTGGGAGGAGGCCGGGAGGAAGGACCGCGCCTACCCGCTCCTCGAAGCAGCCGGCGACTTCGCCCGCGCCGCCGCCTTCGCCGAGGCCTCCGGCCACCGCGACCAGGCCATCCGCCTCTACCGCCGCGCCGGGGATGATGCCGCCGCCGACCGCCTCGAGGCCACGCCGCCGTCGCCTCCGCCCCCGCCGCCGGAGGAGGGGCGCGAGCCCGGCGGAGACGTCGTCGAGTCGGCCCCCGCCGGCGCCCCGCTCCCGTCTGCCGACGAGGCACACATGCCCGGGGCAACGGAGGCGGAAACGAGCAGCAGCGGTACACCGGCCGTTTGATCGGCCGGATCCGCGGACGGTAGACTCCGCGGGAGCTGCGAGCGGGCCTCTTTCGGCCTGCCGGGAGCCGCTCCAGGCACGGGCTCGTCCACGTTGAAGGAGCGCCCGCCACAATCGCCACGATGGAGCCCACGTCCCGCGCGCAGCGTCCCTTCGAGGAGGAGGCCGAGGCCCTTCTGCAGCGCGCGGCCCGGACCCGCGGCGCGGCGGCGGCCGCCTTCTTCCTCGAGGCCGCCGAGGTGTACGGCGAGAAGCTCCGCCGCCCGGACCGCGCCATCCTCTGTCTCCAGCAGGCGGCGCGCTCGGACCCGGAGGACGCATCCCTGACCCGGCAGCTCCGGGCGACGCTGTTCGTCCAGCGCCGGTTCGGAGCGCTCTTCAACGCGCTGGAGCGCGAGCGCGAGCGCACCGGCGGCGGCGGCCTCGGCGAGGCATACCTCGGGCTGGCCGAGGCGCTCGTCGACGACCCCACCGAGCACCAGCGGGCCCGCCAGGCCCTGCACTGGGCGAGGACCCTGGCTGCGGACGAGGTCCGGACCGGCGCCGTGGCCGACGCCCTGGCCGCCCTGGACCGGAGCTGGCGCGAGCGAGCCGCGGCGCTCTGGAGCGCCTCGCTCGCCGAGGAGAATGCGCGCCGCGCCGCCGAGCTGGCGCTCGCCGTGGCGCGGCTCCACTCCTGGTACGACCCCGGCGGGGGAGCGCGGGTGAAGGAGGCCCTCGATCGCTGCTTCGTGCTCTGGCCGGCCATGCCCGGCGCGCTCCTCTTCCTCGAGCGCATGGCCGAGCGCTCGGCGGACTGGGCCGGATTCGCCTCGGTCCTGGAGCAGATGGCCCACGATGCCTCCGAGGTGGGCGCTCAGGCGGAGCTCTGGGTGCGGGCCGGGACCCTGCGGCTCACCCGGCTCCGGGACGGCCCGGGCGCGCTGGCCGATTTTCGCCGGGCCACCGCCGCCGACCCGGCCCGCGCCGATGCGGTGAGCCTCGCCGGCGAGCTGCTGCTCGACAGCGGCGCCACCCGCGAGGCCCAGGCCGCCTTCTCGGCCCTGGCCGATCGCCTGGAGGCGATGGGGCGGCTCCGCGAGGTCGCCGCACTGCGTTCCTTCATCCCAGCCCCCTCGCCCAACGGGCCCCCGGTACCGCCGAGGTCCACCCCGCTGGAGCTCCTCCCTCCCGCCGGCGCCTCGCTCGACGCGGCGCCTCCCGCGCCCGTCCCGGCCCCCCGCCCCGGGCCGGTCACGCCGGTGCCCTTCGCGCTCGCCCCCCCAGATCCCGGGCGGGACGGGTCGCATCTGCTACCATCTGCTCCGCCGTCGCCGGTCGCCGCACCTCTGCAGCCCGGCGAGGCACCGGCTCGGGGAACCCTGGAGGTGCGCTTGGCCACCGGTGTCGAAGCCGTCAAGACGTACGCCGCCATCCTCCACAAGAAGCCCACCGACGCCGAGGCCCTGGCCGGTCTGGAGGCGCTCCTCGAGGACCCGGCGCGCCGCGAGGAGGCGGCGCGTGCCCTGGTGGCGGCGTACGAGGCGGTCAAGGAGCACCGGAAGCTGGTCGGCATCCTGGAGGTCGTCGCCGAGCTGACCAAGGACCCGGCCGAGCGCGTCCTGGCGCTCCAGCAGGCGGCCCACGTCCATCTCCACCACCTCCGGCAGCCGGAGCTGGCCTTCGCCGCCCTGGCCCGTGCGCTGCGCCTGGCGCCGGCCGATGCGGGCCTGCGCTCCGCCGCCCGCCGGGCCGCCGAGGACGCCGACGCCATGGACGGCTTCGCCTCGGTCCTCACCGAGCTGGTGGGCCAGGCCGATGGTCCGGTCCGGGCGGCGCTTCTCCGGGAGCTGGCCGACGTGCAGGAGAAGAAGCTCGATGACCGGAAGGGCGCCGTCGCCCACCTCGAGGCGCTCCTCGCCCTGGAGCCGACCAGCGTCGATGCGCTGCGCGCGCTCCAGCGGCTCCACCGCGCCGGCGAGCAGTGGGCCGGGCTGGCCAAGGTGCTGGACACCCTGGCCTCGGTGGTGAGCGAGCCGGCGGAGCGGGTGGCCCTCTGGCGCGAGGCGGCCCTGCTGCACGAGGGGAAGCTCGCCGACCGCGAGACAGCCACCGCCTTCTGGCGCCGCATCGCCGAGGCCGACCCCCTCAACCGGGAGGCGGTCACCGCGCTCGACCGGCTGTCCATCGAGCTGGGCAAGGACGAGTGGCTGGCCTTCGCCCTCGAGCTGCGGCGGGCCCAGGAAGGGCAGAGCCCGCAGGGGCGGGAGGCCACTTTCCGCCTGGCGCAGCTCCGCCGCGACAAGCTGCGCGACAACGCCGGCGCCCTGCAGCTGCTCGAGGCGGTGCTGGTCGAGGACCCGGGGCACCAGCCGACCCGGGACCTGCTCGAGGCCTGGGCCCGGTCCCATGCCCAGGAGAGCGCCACCGCGCTGGAGATCCTCGACCCGGTGCTCGCCCGGACCGGCGACCACGCCCGCCGAGTGGCCATCCGCGAGGCGCGGATGGCCGATGCCCTCTCCGAGGAGAAGGCCCGGCTGGCCCGCGAGCTCCGCGCCATCCTCGAGCGAGACCTGGCCTCGCCCGAGCGCGCCTTCGAGGCCGCCGCCCGGGCCTTCCTCGACGGGGTGGACCGGCCGGCGGCGCGGGCGGACCTGGAACGGCTGGCCCGAACCAGCGGCTCCTACGAGGGCCTGGCGCAGGTCTACGAGCAGCTCGCCTCCAAGCTGCAGGAGCCGGAGGGCACCGACGTGCTCCGCCGCGCCGCCGAGCTGCGTGAGAACCTGGGGCAGGCCGACCATGCCATCCGCGACTGGCAGACCCTGCTCGCCGCCTCGCCGCAGGATCGCCAGGCCCTCGATGCGCTCGGGCGTCTGTTCGAGCAGAGCCGCAACGCCAAGGAACTGGCCGAGATCACCTTGAAGAAGGCGCAGCTGGCCGGCGCCCCGGCCGAGCGTCGCGCCCTCCTCCTCCGGGCGGGGACGACGCTGGAGGCGGCCGGAGAGGACGCCCGGGCCATCGACGCCTTCAAGGAGGCGCTCGCCCTGGCCCGCGGCGTGGACGGCCTGGAGGCGCTCGACCGCCTCTACGGGAAGACCCAGGACGCGGACGCGCAGGGCGACGTGCTCGCCCAGCTGGTCGCCGCCACCTCGGGGGACGTCCGCCGGAGCTACCTGCTCCGGCGCTGCCAGCTGCTCGAGCGGCAGGGGGACCTCGCCCCGGCGGTGGCCGGATATGCCCAGCTGCTGGAAGGGGCGCCGAGCGACGCCAGCGCCGTGGCCGGTCTGGAGCGCCTGCTCGAGTCCGAGGCCGTGCGCCAGGAGGCGGCCCGCATCCTGGAGGGCGTCTACCGGAGCGTCAACGATGCCCGGCACCTGGTGGAGGTGCTCGAGCTCCGCGTTCCGGCGGCCACCACCAGCCAGCGCATCGCTCTCCTCGACGAGGTGGCCACGCAGCGCGAGGCGCTCGGGCAAAGGGACCTGGCCTTCGCCGCCCGGGCCCGGGTCTTCGCCGAGGCGCCGGAGAATCCCGCCCACCGCGAGCAGGTGGAGCGGCTGGCGGCCGAGTGCGGTGCCTTCGAGGAGCTGGCGGCGGTGTACGAGGACCAGCTCGAGCGCGGCGTCACCAACGCCACCTCCACCGAGCTGTGGCGGCGGCTGGCCCACCTCTACGGTGAACGGCTGGAGCGCCCGGAGCTGGCGGTCAAGGCCTACGAGGAGCTGGCGCGCCGCGAGCCCAAGAACCTGGACGTGCTCGGCGCGCTGGCACGGCTCCACCACCGCCAGGGCGACTGGCACGCGCTGGCGGCGGTGCTCAAGCGCCAGGTGATGGCCGACCCGTCACCGGCGCGCCAGATGGAGCTCCTCGCCGAGCTGGGGACGCTGGCCGAGCAATCGCTCAACGACCGGCAGCTCGCCGCGCAGGCCTACGGGGAGATCCTCTCCCGGAAGGCGGACGACGCCGGGGCCATCCGCGCCCTGGGCAAGGTGCTCACCGAGAGCGAGCGCTGGCCGGAGCTGGCCTCGCTCATCGTCCGGGAGATCCAGCTGGCCGAGGCCGGCCAGCGCTCGGAGGAGATGTTCGACCTCATGGTGCGCCTCGGCCGGCTGCGGCTGACTCGGCTCGACGACCCGAGGGGTGCGCTGCAGATGTTCGAGGAGGTCCTGCGGCGGCGCCCGGGCCACGCCGGGGCGGTCGGGGCGCTCGAGGAGATGGCGCGCTCGCAGAGCTCGCTCCGCGGCGAGGCGGCCGAGGCGCTGGAGCCCATCTTCACCGCCGGCGGCGACCACCTGCGGCTGGTCCAGGTCCTCGAGGCGCGGGCCGCCACCGAGCCCAAGCCGGAGGACCGAGCCGCGCTGCTGCGCAAGGTGGGGAAGCTCTACGCTGGCCCGCTCGAGAACCCGGAGCTGGCCTTCGTCGCCGCGGCCCGTGCCCTGCGCGAGCTCCCCGACGAGGAGCCGTCGCTGGCGCTGCTGGTTTCCCTGGCCGAGCGCGGCCACGGTCAGGAGGAGCTGGCCGCGCTCCTCGGCGAGGTGCTCCCGCGGGCCTCGAGCGACGTCGCCCGGGCCGGCCTCACCCGCGCCCTGGCGCGCGCCCAGGCCTCGCTCGGGCGGGTCGACGAGGCGGTGAAGGCCTGGGAGCGGCTCCTCGAGTCGCAGCCGGCCGACGCCGAGGCCCTCACCGCGCTCGAGCGGCTGCACGCCCAGGCCGGACGCCCGGCCGAGGTGCTCGAGGTGCTCCGCCGGCAGCTCGCCGCCACCGAGGACCCGGCAGCCCGGGCGGCCCTCCTCCTCAGGATGGCCGCACTTCAAGACAGCGCGCTGGCCGACCCGGTGGGGGCGCTGGCCACCCTGCGTCGACTCCTGGAGGTCAAGCCCGACGACGCCGAGGCGCTGGAGCGGATGGACGCCCTCTGCACCCGGGCCGAGCGGTGGCCGGAGGTCGCCGACGTGCTCGCCCGCCGCATCGCCCTGGCCGACGCGCGCGCCGCCCTCGAGCTCAAGGCGCGCCTCGGCGAGGTGCGGGAGCTCAGGCTGCTCGACAAGTTCGGGGCGCTGGAGCTCTACCGCGAGGTGCTCGCCGCCGATCCGCGCCACGCCGCCGCCCTCGGCCGGGTGGAGGAGCTGGTCCAGAAGGACCCCCAGAACAAGGCGGCGGCGGAGGTGCTCCTCGCCGCCTGCCGCGCCGCGGGTGCGCTGCCCAAGCTGGCCGCTGCCCTCGACGCTCGGGTGGCGGTCTCCCCCGACCCCTTCGAGCGCAAGTCGCTGCTCGTCGAGCTGGCCGGCCTCCGGGAGCAGGCCCGGGAGGCCGAGCCGGCCTTCCTCGCCCTGTTCCGGGCGTTCCGCGAGGACCCCAACGATGCCCCGCTGCGCCAGCGGCTGGACCGGCTGGCCGAGGTGGCGCGCGCGCACGAGGAGCTGGCCGCCGCCTACGAGGAGGAGCTGCCGCGCATCGCCGAGGCGGCCGACGCCGCCCGGGTCTCCTTCCGCATCGGCGAGCTGCTCGAGCAGCGCCTTCAAGAGCCGGCCAAGGCCATCGAGGCCTACGAGCGAGCGCGGACGCTCGACCCGGGGCTCGCCTCGGCCAGCCTCCAGGCGCTGGTGCGCCTCTACGCTCAGGTCTCGAGGCCGGACCGACTGGCCGGCGCCCTCGAGGAGCTGGAGAAGCGCACCGGGGATGGAACGGAGAAGGCGCAGCTCCTCCTGCGGCTCGCCCAGGTGGCCCAGGTGGAGCTGGAGGATCCGGCCCGTGCCGTGGACGCCCTGGAGCGGGTGCTGGCGGTGGACCCCAAGAACCAGACCGCCGCCCGCCAGCTCGAGCCGCTCTACGAGGCCGCCGGCCGTCAGGACCGCCTCTTCGCCGTCCTCCGCGTCCTGCGCGACGTCGCCTCCGGGCCCGAGCGGGAGCGCATCCTGGCCAAGATGGTCAAGGTCTCCGCCGAGGGTCTGGCCGACCTCGAGGCCTCCATCGAGCTGTACAGCGAGCTGCACGCCCGGAACCCGCGCTCGGACCAGGCCTTCACCGCGCTGGAGCAGGCCCTGGAGAAGGCCGAGCGGTGGGAGGACCTCCGGGCGCTCCTCGCCGGCCGCCGGGCACAGGTGTCGGAGCCGCGCGAGCAGGTCCGTCTCGACGAGCGGCTCGGGACCCTGCTCTACCGGAAGCTCGGCCGCCCGGAGGAGGCGCTCGCTCCCCTGCGGGCCGCCCTGGAGCGCGACGCCCGGAACCGCGGCGCGCTGGAGACCCTGCGCGACGCGCTGGCCGACCTCGGCCGCCGCGAGGACCTGGTGGTGGTGCTCCGACGCCTCATCCCGCTCCAGGACGACGCCTCCGGGGTGAAGGCCATCCGCATCCGGCTGGCCGAGGTGCTGGCCGAGATGCAGAAGCGCGAGGAGGCGCTCGACGCCGCCCGGCGCGCCCTGGAGGTCGAGCCGCACACCATCCCCGAGCTGGACCGGGTCCGCCAGGTCTTCGTCTCCCTCCGGGCCTTCGGCGACGCGGTCCGGGCGCTGGAGCTCAAGGCGGACGTCTTCCAGCGCCTCGAGGAGCGCGACCAGGTGGTGGCCACCCTCTTCGAGATGGCCGACCTGTGGACCGGCCCGGGTGGAAAGCCGGAGTCGGCGGCCCCGGTGCTGGAGCGGCTCCTGGAATCCGACCCGGCCAACCGCACCGCCTACGAGCGGCTGCTCGCCCTCTATGCCCAAGTGAGCGACTGGCGATCGCACGCGCAGCTGGTGGACCGCTACCTGCCCAACCTGGTGACCGAGGAGGAGAAGATCCGGGCGCTGCGCGACCTGGGGCAGGTGCGCGAGCAGAAGCTGGGCCAGAAGGACGGCGCCTTCCTCGCCCTGTGCCGGGCGCTCCAGCTCGATCCCTCGGACGACGCCCTGCGCGAGGACGTGGAACGGCTGGCCGAGGAGACCGGCTCCTACGAGGAGCTGGCCGCGGTCTACGAGCAGGTGGCGGACGAGCTTCCCCGCGGCCCGCTCGCCACCCGGCTCTACCTGGTCCTGGCCCGGGTGCAGGACAAGAATCTCGACGACGCGGCGGCCGCCGAGGCGGCGCTCCGGAAGATCCTCGAGTTCGACCCGACCAACGCCCTGGCCCTCGATGCGCTGGCCTCCACCTTCGCCCGGCGCGGGCGGGACCGGGAGTACGTGGTGGCGCTGGAGCAGAAGCTCGAGGCCGCTCCCTCCATCGAGGCCCGGAAGCAGATCCTCCGGGAGATCTCCCGCACCTACGTCGAGCGGCTCCACGACGTGGACGAGGGAGCGGCCGCGCTGATGCGCGCGCTGGAGCTCGAGCCCGACGCCGACACCCTGGCCGAGCTGGCCAAGCTCTACCGCGACCAGCACATGTGGGGGGACCTGGCGGCCACCCTGTCCCGGGCGCGGGACCTGGCCCCCTCGCTCGAGGAGCGGGCCCGCATCCAGGTGGAGGTGGCCCAGGTCCAGGAGCGGGACATCGGGGACGAGGAGGCGGCGGTGGAGGCCTACCGCGAGGCGCTCGAGCTCGACCCGTCCGCCCGCGAGGCGGTGGATGCGCTGGAGCGCCTCTACACCCGCCTCAACCGCCCGGCCGACCTGCTCGCCGTCTACGAGCGTCAGCTGGAGCTGACCGAGGACTACCGGGAGAAGGTCCGCATCCTCTTCCGGTCGGCGGCCATCTGGGAGGACACCTACCAGAACGCCGCCAACGCCGACGCCTGCGTGGAGGGCATCCTCACCCTCGACCCCACGAATCTGCAGGCGATCAAGACGCTGGAGCGGCTCCGGCTGGCCCAGGGGCGCTGGGAGGACCTGGTGATGGTGCTGGAGCGGCACATCCAGCTCGCCACCGAGCCCGAGGAGCAGGCCGAGCTCTATGTCCAGCTCGGCGACGTGTACCGGGACCAGCTCCGCCGCGCCGACCGGGCGGTGGATGCTTACCAGGCGGCGCTCCAGGCCCTGCCCAGCCACCGTCCGGCGATGCACGCCCTGGGAGTCCTCTACGAGCGCAGCGGCAACTGGCCGTTCGCGCTGGAGGTGCTCCACCAGGAGGCGCAGGTGCTCGGGCGAAGTCCGGAGGCGGTGGAGGTGCTCCACCGGATGGGGAAGATCAACGAGGAGATGCTCGGCGACGCGGCCACCGCCAAGGGCTGGTACGCCGAGGCCCTGCGCATCGATCCCGACCACCTGCTCACGCTGCGGGCGCTGCGCGGGATGCACGAAGGCGAGCAGGACTGGGACAGCTACGAGCAGGTCCTGGCCGCCGAGGCGCGGGCCACCGACGAGGGGCCGGAGAAGGCCCAGGCGGAGCTGGCCCTGGCCCGCTTCCACAGCGAGCGCCGGGAGGACGTGGCTGCCGCCACCCACTGGTACGAGGAGGCCATCCGCCACCAGCCGGAGCTGGTCGACGCCGCGCTCCCCCTGGCCGACCTGTACATCGCCCGGGAGTCCTGGGACCGGGCCGAGGAGATGCTCGAGGTGGTGGTGCGCCAGCTCAAGGCGCGCGCCCTGGCCGATCCGGAAGGGGGGGTGGAGAAGGAGCTCTGCCGCCAGGTGTACCGGCTGGGATACGTCTCGGAGAAGCTCGGGCGCCGCGACGCCGCCCTGGCCCACTACGAGGAGGCCTACCAGCTCGACGCCACCTACCTGCCGGCGCTGGAGGGCTACGCCCACCTCCTGGTCCAGTCCAAGGCCTACGACCAGGCGCTCAAGGTGCTTCAGACCATCCTCATCCACCACCGCGAGGACCTCACCGACCTCGAGGTGGTGGAGGTCTACTGGCAGATCGGCGAGGTGCACACCGCCCTCGGCCAGATGGACCGGGCGCAGAACCACTTCGAGAAGGCGCTGGCCATCGACCCCGGCCACGAGCCCTCGCTGCGGGCGCTGATCCAGATCGCCGACGCCGCCGGGCGCTGGGAGCGGTCGGCCGAGTACCGCCAGAGCCTGCTCCAGTCCCTGGACGGCGACGCGAAGGCGGAGGCCGCGCTCGAGCTGGGCAAGCTGGCGCGGGAGAAGCTCCACGACGCCCACATGGCCATCGACGCCTACCAGGTCGCGCAGAAGCTCAGGCCCGAGGACGTCGAGGTCATGGATGCCCTCTACGTCCTTCTCCGCGAGACCCGGCAGCCGCTCAAGGCGGCGGAGATCCTCGAGGAGATGCTGCGCACGCCGGCGCTCCAGGCCGACCCGCAGCGCGCCAAGCGGGTGTGGTACGCGCTCGGCGAGTCGTACCGCGACGACCTGAAGGACGTCCCGCGCGCCGTGGAGGCCTTCAACGCCGCGCTGGAGCTGGATCCGCGCTTCATCGAGGCGTTCGGCGCCATCGAGCAGCTCCTCTCCGCGGAGAAGGAATGGAAGCCGCTGGAGGAGAACTACGCCCGGATGATCCAGCGTCTGCCCAAGACCGACGACACCCACGACGCCCGGATGGCTCTCTGGAAGACGCTGGGCGACCTCTACCACCAGGTCCTCAAGCAGCCCCAGGAAGCGCTGATGGCCTTCCAGGTGGCCGCCGCCGGGCTTCCCGACGATGCCGCCGTCCAGGAGACCTACGGGGACCTGCTCGCCGCCACGCCGGGGAGCGAGGACAAGGCGGTGGCCGCCTACCGCCGCGCCCTGGCCGGGACGCAGAATCCGCGCAAGGTGGCCTCGGCCCTGGCCGAGCTGGCCGCCAAGCGCAAGGACTACGACGGCGCCTGGATGGCCGCCCAGGTCGTCTCCGGGCTGCTCGGGGACCCCGGTCCGGCGGAGAAGGAGATCCTCACCAAGCTCGGCCCCTACGCCAAGAAGCGCGAGGTGGCCCAGCGGGGGCTGAGCGACCGCCTCTGGACCTCGCACCTCTTTCACCCCAAGGTCCGCACGCCGCTGGCGGAGCTGTTCGGCCTGCTCTTCCAGCACGCCGGCCACCTCTCCGCCGTTCCGCTGTCCCAGCTCGGCATCAACCCCAAGCGCCACCGCATCGATGTGGGGACCGCTCAGGAGTACCAGATCCACCACTACCGGCACGTGGCCAAGCTGCTCGGGCTGGAGGCGGTGGAGCTCTACTCCCCCTTCCTCGTGGCCACGCGGGACAAGATGGCCAAGCGCACCTCCGAGCCCGCGCCCGAGCCGCTGGTGGGCATCGAGATCTGTCACACCCACCCGGTGTCGCTGAAGGTCGGCGGGAGGTTCTTCGGCGAGCCGGGGCAGAAGGACACCTACGCCCTGCTCGGGCGAACGCTGGCCGGGCTCCGCCCGGAGTTCGTGCTCGCCCAGAGGCTCCTGCCCGAGCAGCTGGAGGCGATGTTCCAGGCGGCCCTGGCCCTCGCCGGCTTCAGCTGGCGCTGGACGGCGCCCCCGGCGGTCATCGAGGCCGAGCGGCAGAAGCTCGAGCCGGTGCTCCCCGAGCCTGCCCGCGTGGCGCTGATGCGGGCGGCGCAGGAGGTGGTCAAGCGCGGCCATGCCGAGGGCATCAAGGAGTACCTGGAGGGGGTCGAGCTGACCTCGGTCCGCTGCGCCCTCTTCGTCGCCGGCGACGTCGAGCCGGTGAAGCGGCTGGTGCAAGGGGAGAGCGGCTCGGCCTACCGTGTCCCGGGAAAGGCGAAGATCCGCGAGCTGATGGGCTTCGCGGTCTCCGAGGACCTGGCCGCCCTGCGCACCGCGGTGGGCACGGCGGTGGAGGTCTCGCGTCGGTAGATCCGGCGGTCCCTCGAGCGCGTTCAACGTGCGGCCCCACGCTCACCCCCGGGGTGCGCCCGCTCGGGTGGGTCCGGGGCCTTCCTTGACCCGTGCCCGAGCAGCCGGTGTAAGGTGATGACCGACGCGAGAAACCCTCGAGCTTTCAGAGGCTTCGCCAGGCCCGATGCGCTTTTCCTGTGACAGCTGTCGCGCGCAGTACAACATCGCCGACGAGAAGGTCGGCCCGCGCGGCGTCAAGGTCCGGTGCAAGAAGTGCGGCCACGTCATCCACGTGCGCCACCCGGAGGCCGAGGCCGAGGGAGCGGTGGCCGGGCTCCAGGAAGCGGAGCCCCCGCCCCCGGCGAGCGAGACGCCCACCGGCGAGAACAACATCTTCAGCGGCGTGGACGAGGACGAGATCGGCGCCGCCTTCGACCAGGCCCTGGGCGGCGAGGGAGGGCAGGTCACCAACCCCTTCCAGCCCGCCGACACCGATTCCACCCGGGTCATGGACGAGGAGTCGGTCAAGCGCTTTGCCGAGATGTCCCAGGGAGGGACGCCGACCCCGGTTTCGCCTCCTACCGCCGTCGCCTCCTTCGAGTGGTTCGTCGCCGTGGACGAGGTGCAGACCGGACCGCTCAGCGAGGCCCGGGTGAAGGAACTCTGGGACCGGGGGGAGATCGGCCCGGACAGCCTGACGTGGAGGCAGGGGCTGGCGGACTGGATTCCCCTCTCCGAGGTGGGAGAGCTGGCGGCGCTGCTCGCCCCCCGGCCGTCACGCCCGATGTTCGCCCCGGCGGCCACCCCGGTGGCGCCGGCGGTGATGACCGTTCCGGTGGAGTCGGCCTTC
>Ga0187777_10002141_pt1 | contig 12694 bp, 11 predicted proteins | sample 1015_Q2_SP5_10_M_FD_132416 | JGI IMG/M metagenome (GOLD analysis project Ga0187777, IMG submission 132416) | Tropical peat soil microbial communities from peatlands in Department of Meta, Colombia - 1015_Q2_SP5_10_MG | ecosystem: Environmental > Terrestrial > Soil > Wetlands > Peat | place...
ATTCACGGCCGATGGCGAGGAGATCCGGCACGATCACGTAGCCACCGCCGCGCATCCAGCGAATCATAGCGGGTCCACCGGGCGGGCCCGCCGCCTCGGCGGCGAGCGCGAGATCGCGTGCGTCGCGCAGACAAAGCTGCAGCGGCATGCTCTCCGCCGCCGCCTCCCGCGCAAGCGCTCGAACGGCATAATTGGCAAGCGTCCAGCCGAAGATGCCCGCCACCAGCATAACCGCGCGGAAACCCTGCTGCCGCAAGGCGGCAATGGTGCCGGCGCCGGGGTCGTATCCGGACAAATTTATGATCGCGACCGGAACAAGCCTTCCTCCGCTCTTTCCGGCGGCCGCGAGCATCGAGCCATTTCCCTCGGCGGCATCGAACCAGATCGCGCGATAGGAGGCGGTGAGCGCCCGCTCGATTCCGAGCCGGTCGAGCGTCGCCAAGAGACATTCGGCCGTTATGTTCCGGCCCGTCGTTTCGTCGCGCCCGAGGAAAGCCCCGCCGTCGATCCCTGTCAGCACCATTCAACCCGAACGGCTCTTGCCCGCCGCAATGTCATGGCCGGTCAAGGAGACGACCGGTCGCCCGATTTCGTAGGCTTCATATAACAAAGACGAGTTCATACCAACCACGAGATCGGCGGCAAGAAGCGCGAGCGGCGGACTTGCTTCGGCGCTGACAACGACCTTGGGAGCTGCTTGGACGCCGACGAAGGATGCGTATTTGCCCGCGGAGTCCCGCGGATGCGGCCGCACGACGACCACGGTGCTCGCGGAATCGAGCGAGCCGCCGCCGGGGCATTGCCCGCGCGCGAGCCTGCGAAGCAAATCGCCGAGCATCTCCATTTCGTCGTAGGGGCTGGGTCGTCCGACCGAGGCCATCTCGCGTCCGCATTCGGATGCGAAAAGGACAACAAAATCGGCCGTTCCCGCGCCCCAGTTCGCACGCAACCGGCGAACCGCATCGGTTTTCTGCGCGGCGGCGAGGCGGCGCAGGCGCCCGTGGTGCAGATCGCCGATAGTCCGAATCCGATCGCGCGGAATCGCCGCCGCCAGGCGCTCGGCAAAAGATTCGTCCGGCACATAAAACCAGTCCGGCCGCGCACCGGTCCCGTCGGCATTGACGAAACGCAGCTCGAGATTCGCCGGATGATCGAGCGCGGCATGGCTCACAATGCCCTGTTTTCGCGCCGCCAACCAAAATGCGCGGTCGCCGGATTCATCAACGTCGCTCGTGCCGGTGAGCACGGCGCTCGCCGCCGCCGCCGCAAGCAGCGCTTCCGCCGCGCGTTCGCCACCTCCCTGCCAGGGCTTCACGGCGTAGCCCGCTTCGCGCCAAGAGGCCTCGCCCGGCGCGCGCGTAGCAATCGTCAGGCCGGCATCCATGGCGGGGCCGATCGCCGCCCTCAAGGCCGCGAGCCCCGCCGGCTCGTCGGAAGCAGGAGCCGCCGCGAGCGCTTCGATCACGGCGATCAACAAATTGGTCGGTCCGGGATCGCGGCTAAAAATGAGCAGGCCCGCCATGATTCCTCAAGCGATAGCGCGTGCGTGGTCCGAGAGAGCGCCGCGGTTCTCGGCAACCTTGTGGAAGGCTGCCGCCACGTCGTCGAGGTCTTGCTCGGTCATCGGTGGACGCATCATTTCGTGCGTGATCACGCGCTCGAAGTGCGCGCGCTCGGCATTGGGACAAAGTTTATCGTGGTAGCTCGCCTGGCCATCGTAATGCGGACAGCGGAACGGGCACTGCACGGTGCCGTAGCCGATCATCTCGCGGAAGATCGGAGTGAGATAGATCGGCTTCACATATCCGATGCCCATCAACGGCCCCTCATGTTCGCGCAGAAGCGTCGGCGGTAACTCGGCCTTGACGGCCTTCACGAATAATTCGCGCGAAACACCGGTGACGGCTTCGTCGTAATCGAGGGCGTGCACGTAATATACGTGGTCTTTGGCAGGCCCGACTGTCGGCATTTTGATTCCCGGCAGGCCCGCGAGATTCTTTTCGAGCAAACGAACGTTCTTTTGGCGCTCGGCAATCAGGCGCGCCGCTTTGCGCAACTGGCAACGGCCGATCGCCGCCTCGATTTCGCCGAGGCGGAAGTTGAAGCCCACCATGTTGACGAGATTCTTGACGCCCTTTCCCTCGACAACGGCCTCGGCGTGATTTCGAATCAACTGCAGGCGTTCGGCGAATTCGTCGTCGTTCGTCGTGCACATTCCGCCTTCGCCGGTATGGATGTGCTTGTGGTAGTTGAGGCTGAAGACGCCTATGTCGCCGAGAACGCCGACCAGCCTGCCCTTGTAGGTCGCGAACGGCGACTGCGCGCAGTCCTCGATCACCTTGATTCCATGGCGGTGGGCAAGTTCCATGATCGGATCCATGTCGGCCGACTGGCCAAAAATATGGACGACAAGAATCGCTTTGGTGCGCTTGGTGATCTTCGGCGCGATCGTTTCGGCGGAGAGCGTGTATGTTTGCGGATCGATGTCGGCGAAGACCGGCACGGCGTTGAAAACGAGCGCCGCGGTCGCCGAAGCCATCATCGTATAGGGCGAGACGATCACCTCGTCGCCGGGTCCGGCACCCACAGCACCGACCGCGGCATAAAGTCCGGAAGTGCAGGAATTCATCGCAATCGCATGCTTCGCCTTGACCCCGGCGGCCCACTCGGCCTCGAATGCCTGTACCTCGGGGCCACCATAGAAATCCGGCCCCCAGCTTCCGAGATAGCGCGAGAGGATTCCGGAGTCGAGCACGGACGCCACCGCGCGCTTTTCCTCCTCGCCAATCACCGCATAGGCGGGAAACGGCTTGGTGCGAACCGGCTTGCCGCCAAGCAGTGCGAGTTTGCTCATGCCGAATGCTCTTGCGTCTGTCGGCCAATGGCCTCAGTCAACGCGATCGATATGCAGGCGCTCTCGATATCGGAAGACAAACGCGCGCCCGGCCGCCACGCGGTCAATTCGTCGAGCGCGACGAGCATGGCGCTACCGTATTGGGTAGCTATCCACTCTCCCCGCTCGGGAACCGCAGCGCCGATAAAATCTGGTGAAGGCACAATGGCGCGCCTTCGCAACGCCAAGCCATTGTCCTCAATCGTGACAACCGCCTGCGAGAAAGCCAGTTCCACTTCGAAGCGCGAACAAGCCGGATTATTGGCCGCCAATAGATGAAAGGGCGCGCCTCCTAGATCGAGAAGTGCGGAGATGTTCTTGCCCATGCGGTTGACAGAAACGACGCGGGGGACGCGACCTATCAGAAAAATTGCAAGATCGACCATATGACTGCCGGAATTCATGAGATCGGTGCCGCACCATCCGACTATCGAGCGTAATTCGCCATAGCGGCCGGCCGCTATCTCGGATTGAAACGTGTGCATCGCGGGGTCAAAACGGCGCGTGAAATTGACCGCAACCGGGATGCCCTTTTGTTCAAAATTCATTCCGATTGCTTTCGCGCCGATGGCATCGCCGTCGAGCGGTTTCTCGACGAAAATTGCCTTTAGGTCGGCATCGAGAAGCTTGGCGAGTGTCGGAAGATGCGTGCCGGTCGGCCCGCAGACGCTCGCCACGTCGAACTGCTCGGTCTTGAGCGCCTCGTCGACAGTCGAGTAGCCGTAACGAACTTTCCATTTTTCCATAAAAGCCAAGCGCGCCTTTGCATCGGGATCGATGCAAGCTACAAGTTCGTGTTGCCTGTGGCGAGTATAAGCCAGTGCGTGGGTAAGAACCATTGCATCGTCCGGACTGCTATTATATCCGCCTGCAATTTTTCCACAGCCGATGATGATGGCGCGCCGTCGCTCAGACATAGCGGTGCTTCACTTCCGCATTGATGCGGGCAATCGCGGGGTGCGCATCGAGGAAGTCGAGCATCGTGCGCAGGGGGAAGTCGGGCCCTGACGGGCGCAAAGCGGCGAAAATCGCGCGAATGAGCTGAAGATCTTCCGGAGTGTCTAAGGTCAAGCGCGCTTTGGGGCGCGTCTCCTCCGGCAGCGCGGCCACGTTTGCAAGCGAATAAATCTCGGGATGGCGATAAATATAAAGACTTGGGTGCTCGTGATATTGCGCTTTGTCGGCGCGCCGCGCTACGTCTTCCAGCACGGCGGCGGCGTAGACCTGCGTATCCATGCCGATCGGATAGCTGCGGGTGAGCACATTGGAGACGTAATCGACGCCGGCCTTGTCGTATTCTGTGATCACGCGCGAAACGATCTTTGGATCAATCAACGGGCAATCAGCCGTGAGTTGGACGAGAACATCCGCCTTATGGGCTCTTGCCGCTTCCACCAGACGGGCGAGCACATCCTCTTCGCTGCCTCGCCAAACACCAACCTTAAGTCTTCGCGCGAGGTCTTCGACCGCATCATCGGCTGAGTTAATCGTGGTGGCGATGACGATTTGATCGAGCTCGCGCACGAAACGCAATCGCTCGATCATCAGCTCGAGCATGGGCTTGCAGCCCGCGAGCGCGAGCACCTTTCCGGGCAGGCGCGAGGAAGTCATGCGCGCTTCGATCGTCGCTATCAGGCGAGCCATGCAATCATTCCACGAGATCGATCGAGATCGGGGTGCCGCGCTTGATCTCGCGGCGCGCGCGTCTACCGAGAATTTCCGGAAGGTGCTTCGGCGCGAGCCCGTAGCCCGGGCGGATTGAGCGTACGTTGTCGGCAGTCAGCGTCTCTCCGGCGGCGACGTCCTTGACGGCGTAGAGTGAGCGGCGAAAGAGCATGTTCGGTTTTTCGCTTTCCACCCGTTCGGCGTCGGCGCGGCCGATCGCGGCGTGCGCGGCGCGCGTGCTCTTGGCGAGCGTTTGAAACTCGCTGGGCTCGAATGAAAAGGCGGCGTCTGGGCCGCCGTCGGCGCGGGCGAGCGTAAGGTGCTTCTCGACGATCGTGGCGCCGAGCGCTACCGCGGCGATAGCGACTTCCGTTCCGAGTGTGTGATCGGAGAGCCCGATCGGACAATCGTAGCGCGCGGCGAGCGCGGGAATGCGCGCGAGGTTCGCCTCTTCCGCTGGCGCCGGGTAGGCCGAGATGCAGTGCAGGAGCGCGAAGCCGCCCTTGCCGGCGGCGTGCGCGGCTTGCACCGCATCGTCGATTTCCGCCTTTTCGGCCATGCCGGTCGATATCACGAGGGGCTTGCCGGTCTTTGCCGCATGCCGAATGAGAGGGGTATCGACGATCTCGAAGGAAGCGATCTTATATGCGGGGGCGCCGAGCGATTCGAGAAAATCGATCGCGCTCGGGTCGAACGGCGACGAGAAGCAAGTGATGCCGACCTTGCGCGCGTGATCGAACAGGGCCGGATGCCAATCCCAGGGCGTGTGCGCCTCGCGATAGAGCTCGTGCAGTTTGCGGCCGTGCCATAAGCCGCCTTTGATCGTGAAGCCAGGCCCATTGTGATCGATGGTGATTGTGTCGGCTGTGTAAGTCTGCAGCTTCACCGCGTCGGCACCCGCCGCCTTCGCCGCCTCGATCAACCGGAAGGCACGCTGAATATCGCCGTTATGGTTGCCCGACAGTTCTGCAATCAGATAGGGCGGCCGATCGAGACCGATCTTGCGGCCAGCAATGACAAGGCTCTCGATCATAGCGGCTCACGCCGAAACAAATCTTTCCCCGCTTGTCGATAGCCCATCGCCTGGAAGAGTGCTAGTGAGGGGGCGTTCCCCGCCAATATCTGGGCGTCGAGCGGACGCCCCGGCGTAACGCCCGCAGCGAGCGCAAGCGCAGCCGCGCCAATGCCGCGGCGATGATGCGCGGGATCGGTGGCGATGTTGATGCGGTCGGCGTCCGTCCCGCGATCGAGCCGCAACATGCCGACGGGCTTGCCAGCGGCCTCAACGATGGCGAGAAGCCGCGCCGGATCGGCAACCATTGCCCGAAACCAGCGCGCATGTTCGTGGCGGTCCGGCGAGCGGGGGTTGTTCGCGAACTTTCGCGTCTGCGGTTTCTGCTGCAATTCGAGGAGCCATGCTTCGTCATCCGCTTCGGCAAGCCTGAGCGTAACCTCGCCCGCCTTCGTTGGCACCGAGCCAATGGAAGCGAGAAGGATCCGCTCTGACCCCCGCCCGTCGACCAGCGCCGCACAGGCCGTCGCCATCTGCCTGCGCCGTCGACCGTCGGCTAGGAACGCACGCAGCGAGTGGGCCAATGCCTCGGGATTGAGTTGATTGATCGGCCCGACACTCGCTGCCGCCCCCGCGCGCTCGAGCATGGCCGTCACGCCGCGCTGATTGTTGGCAATCTCGACGAGGAGCGATGGAAGGCCGAGGCAGCAGCGTTCCCAGCTCGTGGTGCCGCCGGCGCCGACGGCGAAATCGGCGTCGGTCATCAGCGCGGCCATGCTCACCGTGTCGACGTGCAGGCGCGCCGACGCGAGCAGTTTCTTTCGGACCGCCTCGAAGTTGGGCGCGTTGCGGCCGAGCACCACGTCGATCGAACCGCCGTAGCCAGCGCCCGCAAGCGCTGTAAGCGCGAGCGCGGTCGCATTCGGCGGGTCGACCTGGCCGAAGCTCACGAGCACACGCTCGACCGGCCGGCCGTCATGCCGCGCTAACGCCGTCGCGCGCGCCCGACGAAAGGCCGGATCGAGCGCGGCAAAGGCGGGGCCTGCGAGCACGCGGCACGAGGCCGGCACCAAATTCCGGTACGCCGCGGCCGATGCGGCGTTGCTGTCGGCCAGCACATCACATTCGTGGGGGCGGTTGGCGAGATCATCGATCACGACGATGCGTTTGGCAAAGGCGCGGCACGCCCGCTCAAAGGTGGCATCGCGGCCATAATGATCGACGACAAGAACGTCGATCGGCGCATGCGCGGCGAGCTCGACTGCTTCAGTTTCCGGCTTACCCGAGAGGATAATCTGCGCAACTTTCGCCGCCGCGAGGGCGGGGATGGTTTCGAAAGTCTCCTTCGTCGCAGCTAACGCGACCGACCAGCCGCCCGCGGCGAAGGCTTGCGCCAGCGCAAGCGAGCGCATGACGTGGCCCGACCCGATAGTAAGTCCGGCATCGGCGCGAAAGGCGGTCAGCGGCATGAACGAGTTGTTCCCGTGGCGACGCAAAGTATGTCTGCCGCAATCATGCGTAACGGTTTCCCTGCCGCCCGGTTAGCATGAAATCCAATGGTACATCCGCGATCATTACGTCCGCACCGTTCCGCATTCCCGAAAGCGCAAGCGCGAACAAGATCTGTTGCCCCTTCAGCGCGGAAAACACGCTGCAATTCGCCAAATTGTCGCTCCGCACGGCATCGCGCAACGCCGTTAGTGCCATCTGCAGGCCGCTTGGCGCCGGCGGCATCATCTTCCGCTCGATACGGCGGAAATAGCCGTCGCCTTTTGTGCCCGTCGGCTTCGCGCACTCAAGAATTTCACCGTCCGAGAGAACGCTCACCGTTCCCTTTTCGCAGGCGACCATCATATGGCAACCTCCGCCTAGCGTGATGATCGCGGAAAAGCCACTGGGAAACCGAAGCACCCCGCTTAACAAGAGCGGATCAGCGTCGAGTACGTTTTCGTTCGCCGAGACAGGATGAAGGAAACTCGCCTGAACCCGTTCCGGCTCTTCATCCCCGGCGAAGAACAACGCAAGATCGACCGTATGCGGATGCGTCCATTGCAAAGCCGCTGGACCGAAATGCAAATGAATCTGCTGGGCGACTCCAAATTCGCCGCTCTTTACGCGTTCGCTCGCCTGCCGATAGGCCGCCATGTAGCGGCGGGTAGCGCCGTATGTGAACGCCACTTTGTGCTGACTGAGGGCTTCTGCGATTTCCCTTCCTTCGCGCGGACTGCGACACAAGGGCTTTTCGGCGTGAATCCCGCGAACTCCGGCTTTTACAAGATCACGAATGATCATCGCCCGGACATCGGCGCGAGTCGCGACCGTGACAATGTCGGGACTCGTTTCTGCTAGCATCAATCGATAATCGCTGTAGGCCTTGACGCCGTGCAGTGCAGAAGCGGATTCCGCGGTCTCGCGATTGGTATCGCATAGAGCGACAAGATTGAGACCGTCAATCGACTTCACCGCCTCAGCGTGATTGTTGGGCTCCCACCCCGGCGGAAAACTCGCCCGCACGTACGGATCCGTGTGAGCGCCCATGCGGCCGCATCCGATCACGGCTACAGCGAGTTGGCGCATGGCCGCTACCATCGCAAGACATAAGTGAGAACGTTGCCACGCCGCGCCAATAATTCCTCGTACGCAGCGGCAAGTTGATCAGCGGGTCTGACGTGGCGCGCCAATTTTTCGGCAGGCAGCCGCTTTCGCGCAATTAGATCCACCAGGAAGGCCATATTTTCCTGCAGCTTGCGGGTCTCGATTTTAAGCGAGGCTTCGACGAGTTGTCCTGCCGCCAAGACGCTTAATTGTTTCTCGTAAAAATACCGGGAATCTAGAGGATTGAAGGCGGCCTGCGGCTGGCCGCGGCCCGGAAAACCGAGCACCACGACAGCGCCTCCCCGGCGCGTCGCTTGCAAAGCCGCACGCCAATCATTCCATTCGTTTGACGTCGTCACCACCACATCTGCGATTTCCCGAACCTCGGCTCCGGTCAACGCCATCGTCTCGTCGACACCGAACTCCCGCGCCTGTTTCAGCGCCGCTTCCCGTTTCGATAACGCGATGACGTGCAAGCCCTCAAAATGGGCCAACGCGGCAGTCGTCATCCCCAGCACACCAAGTCCAATGATCGCCACTCGCCGACCCCGCGTCATCCGCGCCCGCTCGAGCGCCGCGTAGCCCAGGTGAAACAGATAGGTGACAGAAGCCAGCGCGCCATCCAAATCGGTGGGAATGGCGGCCAAGACGTCCTTTGCACTGATCCGATAGTGACTGCGGTGAGATGCGAAGCTAAGAATGCGGTCACCGATGCGGAATTTTTCGACACTGCCACCCACAGCGATCACCCGCCCGCAATTGCAGTAGCCCACGAGCCGCGGATAGGGATTTCCCGGGCGCAGCGGCGGTAGGCCGGCATAAGCGGCAAGCTCCGTGCCTGGCGAGATGGCGCTGAACTCCGTAGCGATCGCGAGGTCCCCGGCGCCGAGTGAAGCCGCGTCCACTATTTCCCGCATAAAGACGAGCTTGCGCGGCGCCTGCAACGAGCTGACCTGGGCATTTATTCGAGTGGCGTCGCTCATTATCTGTGCGCTAGCTGGATGAGCGAGCCCACAACGCGCTCGATATCGTCATCCCGCAGCGCAGGAAAAAACGGGATTGAGAGGCAGCGCGCGTAATACGCCTCGGCGCCCGGAAGTGAGAACTCGCCGTAACGCTCGCGATAATAGGGCTGTAAGTGCAACGGCATGTAATGCACCTGTGAACCGATGCCTTCCTTGCGCAACGCGTTCATGAAGCGCGCGCGGGTCGTACCGAGCGCCGAAAAATCGATGAGGATGGCATAGAGATGCCACCCGTGCGGAGCGAAGCCATGGGGGACGGGGCGGATCGTCGGGAAAAGAGGCACAAGCAGTCGATCGTAGAGGGCGGCGATTTCTCGCCGGCGAGCAAAAAAACGATCGAGTTTGCGCAATTGTGCGAGTCCGAGCGCGCAAAGAATGTCGGGGATGCGGTAGTTCCAGCCGACTTCGTGCATTTCATAGTACCAAGGATTCGATTCGCTATCATCGAAGGCGAGATCGCGGTGCAAAAAATCCGCGGGCGTGCGAATCATTCCGTGGGTGCGCAGCCGGCGCATGCGTTCGGCCATGACGGCATCGCGCGTGGTGACGACACCGCCCTCACCGGTCGCAATCGCCTTCACGGCATGGGTTGAAAAGCAGGCTGCGGCGGAATATTTGGCAGACCCGATATCCTTTTCGCCGAGCGCATGGCAGGCATCCTCGACGAGCACAATTTCGTGCTCTTCCGCGATTTTCGCGAGCCCCGGCAGATCGCAGACCTGCCCATTTAGATGTACGGGCAGCGCCGCGCGCGGTTTGAGGCCTTTATCCTTCGCTACAGCGATCGCGGCGGCAAACGTTTGGGGCGTAATTAGTCCGGTCTCGGAATCGACATCGGCGAAGATCACTTCGGCACCGGTCATGCGCACAGCATTTGCGGTTGCAAGAAAGGTGAGTGCGGGCACGATCGCCGATTCACCGGCCTTAAGATCGAGGGCGAGCGTCGCAAGGTGCAGGGCGGCGGTGCCAGAATTACAGGCGACCGCCTGTCTCCCACCCGTCACTTGCATGAAAGCGGATTCAAATTTTTCGACGAGCGGCCCTGTAGTCAGAAATTCGGACCGCAGGACGGCCGCTACGGCGGCGATGTCGTCCTCATCGATACTCTGGCGGGCGTAGGGAAGAAAACACGCAGTCGTCGACGAACGAACGTCGCCCGCCGCTTCACGCCGCCTTGCGATTGATGATGTCCGCGAGCGACTTACCATCAAGCCATTCCTTGTTGCGATCGGAGGAATAGCGGAAACCGTCCTCGACCGGTCTTGCACCGAGCACCCTTAGATGATCGTCTTGCCAATCGGCGATTCCCGGACAGATGGCGTAGCGATCGTCTAGTTCGAGTGTCATTCGCGCATCGTCATCGGTGATCATCACCTCGTGCAATTTCTCACCGGGGCGGATACCGACAACCTCGTGCGGCACGCCGGGCACGATTGAGGCGGCGAGATCAACGATCTTCATTGACGGAATCTTTGGGACGAAGATCTCACCTCCCCGCATTAGCGCAAGTGAGGAGAGTACAAAAGCGACACCCTGTTCCAGTGTTATCCAGAAACGCGTCATGCGCTGGTCCGTGATTGGAAGCGTCTTTACGCCCTTGCGTTTCAGGTCCTCGAACAATGGCACCACCGAGCCACGGGAGCCAAGCACGTTACCGTAACGCACGACCGAGAAGCGAGCGCCATGCTGCCCGGAAAGATTATTGGCGGCGACCATGATTTTGTCGGAGGCGAGCTTGGAAGCGCCGTAGAGATTGATCGGGTTCGCCGCCTTGTCGGTCGAGAGCGATACCACCTTCTTCACGCTCGTCCGCAGCGCCGCCTTCACGACGTTCTCGGCGCCGTGGACGTTGGTAAGAATACACTCGAAGGGGTTGTACTCGGCCGTCGGTACGATCTTTAGCGCCGCTGCATGCACGATAACGTCCACCTCGCGCATTGCAAGCTCAAGGCGACTGGTGTCGCGCACGTCGCCGATAAAGAATCGCAGCCGGCTCGTGAACTGTGGAAAGGTGGCTCGGAGTTCGCGAGCCATCACATCTTGTTTTTGCTCGTCGCGCGAGAAAACGATTAGCCGCGTCGGTGGAGCGGCGCCTTCAAGCAACCTGCGCACAAAGGCACGACCAAAAGACCCCGTACCGCCAGTGACGAGTACCGTGGAGTGGGAGAGATCGGGTGCCGGTTCTTCAAAAGAACGATAGGCCATTCGTTACCCCAAACAATAATTCCTTAATTCGAAGCTGAAGTGAATGAAGCCAATAAGCACAGATTAATCAAACAGCAAAGTTGAAACTTGTATTTGCATGACTCGCTAGCTTATTCACCACTCTCTGGCCTGCTACTGCTCCAATCGACCTTGCCCTTACAGATGCATGTGCGTCGACAAAGGATTCTCACTCTAGCCGCCAATTTGGCCTGATCCTTTTTGCCGCATCCCAATGGAAATGTTGGTCTAAACCGTTTTACACTCCCCGTAAGGCCGCGAGGGAACTTCATGTTAACAGAATGAAGCCAAGAAATGATAAATAATTGCCTGACCAGCTCCTCGCCGGCCTCGCTCCGAGTTACAAATCACCTTGCGCTTTCTCTCTTACGTGAAGAGGGCAAGCTCGCTGGTGACATTTTAGATCTCGGCGCGGGAAGCGGTTATCTAACCAGCTTGTTAATTGCCGCGCCGGAACGCCGTGGGCGCAAGGACGGAGAAGGAATTGCGGCCTGTGATATTGATGCCAGGTATTTCTGCGTACCCGGTGTCAAGCTGACCAAATGCAATGTTAACGCGGGACTGCCCTACGCTGATGCATCGTTTGACGCGGTTTGCGTCATTGAGGTGCTTGAACATACCGCCGCGCCGTATGACGTCCTTACTGAGATTGAGCGCGTCCTGAAACCGGGGGGCATTCTGGTTTTCTCCGTGCCCAATATTGGCCACATGCTGTCGCGACTCTCGTTCCTCGTTAGCGGGCACTATTACATGTTCCCGAGTCCGAGCACGAAACCGGAGAATGCCGGACGTTTGTGCGGCCATATCGCGCCGCTAGCCTATCAGTATTGGCATTATGGCCTAAGGCTGGCGGGTTTTTCAAGAATCTCACTATATAAGGACCGGACAAAGAAGGGGGCTGCGGCCTTCGCGCTTCTTTTATGGCCGCTCGCCCGAATTGCCACCGCCATTAATATGAGCCGTCTCGCACGACGAGAACGGCCGCTTTACATCGAAACCGCCGAGGCCGCGCGCCAGGCGAACGGTTGGACTGCACTGACTTCGCGCAGCCTTGTCTTTCGCGCACAGAAACTGTGACGTAACCCGATATACATGAATTCCAGGAATAATTGTGGCTCGTTGTCTCGTTGGCGAAGCAATAGCTATCCTCGAAAAATTTGGCGCGCCCGGAGAGATTCGAACTCCCGACCCCCAGATTCGTAGTCTGGTGCTCTATCCAGCTGAGCTACGGGCGCCCTGAGGGGAAGGCGGAGGACTACACAGGCCGTTCTTGATTTGCAA
>Ga0187777_10002142_pt1 | contig 12692 bp, 11 predicted proteins | sample 1015_Q2_SP5_10_M_FD_132416 | JGI IMG/M metagenome (GOLD analysis project Ga0187777, IMG submission 132416) | Tropical peat soil microbial communities from peatlands in Department of Meta, Colombia - 1015_Q2_SP5_10_MG | ecosystem: Environmental > Terrestrial > Soil > Wetlands > Peat | place...
GGTCTTCCCCCGGACGCGGGTGTGAGGACCTGCGCGGATGTCCGCCACTTCAGCTCGCCCTCCGTCTCCTCGCGCGGCGCCGTCGGCGGCCGGAGGCCTGGCCCGCGCCCGGCTCCATCCGGTGGACGTCGTCCTGCGGCGCGCACGCCGGTACCAGGCGCTGCGCCGGGCGTCGCTTGCCCTGAGCGTGGCCGTGGTCATCGGCCTCCCGCTCTGGCACCTGTCCGCCGTCGGCGCCGCCAGCGCCGGCCTCTCCGGAGGAGGTCCCTGGGCGGCCATCGCCCGGGCGCTCGGTTTCCCTCGAAGCGCTCCGCCGGTCGTCGGGGCACCTCCGGCCATCGACCTCTTCGGGCTCGAGCTCCTCGATCCGCTCCTGGCGCTGGGCGTGGCCCTGGCTCACGGCTTTCGTCTCTCGCTCCTCCTCGTCGCCCTGCCCGCCCTGGTGGTGGTCGCCCTCCTCGGCCGCTTCTTCTGTGGCTGGGTGTGCCCCTACGTCCCGCTGCTCGCGGCGAGCAATGCGCTGCGGTGGCTCCTCGGAAGGATGGGCATGAGACTGCCCGACCTCCGGCTGCCGCGGCGCACGAGCCTCTGGGTGCTGGTGGGCATCCTGGTCGCCACCGCGGTGCTCGGCACCCAGCTCGCCCCGCTCGTCTACCCGCCGGCGGTCATCGGGCGCGAGGCATTCCGGGCCGTCTTCTTCGGAAGCCTCGGCCTGGGAGCGCTGGTGGTGGGAGCCGCCTTCGCCTTCGACACCTTCGTCTCCCGGGCCGGCTTCTGCCGCTCGCTCTGCCCGGGCGGGGCGCTCTTCTCGCTCGTCGGCGCCGCCTCTCCCGTCCGCGTCCGGCGGGTGGCGGAACGCTGCACCGACTGCACAGTCTGTGACGTGGTGTGCAACCTCGGGCAGCGCCCGATGACCGACGGCCTCGACGCCGGCTGCGAGCGGTGCGGGAAATGCGTCAGCGCCTGCCCCACCGGCGCACTGACCATGGGCCTCGGCACGATCCTCCCGAGGTCGGGGCCGTGAACCGCCGCGGGCTCCTCGGCGCGGCCGGCGCGGTGGCCGCCGCGGCGCTCCTCCCCCGGCGCGCCCGGGCTTCCTCGCCTGCGCTGCGCCCACCCGGGGCCCTCCCGCCGGGCGAGTTCGAGCAGGCGTGCATCGGGTGCTTCCGCTGCGCCGAGGTCTGTCCTCCCAAGGCCATCCGCTTCCCGGCCCTGCTCTCCCTGGCCGCCGTCCAGCCCTTCATCGATGCGCGCGACCGCGCCTGCATCCTCTGCATGCGGTGCACCGAGGTGTGTCCCACCGGCGCGCTCCTCCCCGTCCCCGCCTCCTCCGAGGCGGTGGCCCGCCAGGTGCGGATGGGAACGCCGGTGCTCGAGCGGCGCGACTGCCTCCCCTGGAATGGGCGCGGCGTCTGTCGCCTCTGCTTCTACGTCTGCCCCTACGCCGGGACGGCGGTGGAGCTGGTGGGGCCCAGGCAGGCGCCGCTCTTCCACGCCGAAACCTGCGTGGGGTGCGGGCTGTGCGAGGAGGCCTGTCCCGGGGAGGCCCGGGCCATCCGCATCCGGCCCCCCGAGGGCGCCCGGAGCCGGGGATGAGCGGCGAGCGGGTGCCGGTGCGCTTCGTCCAGCGCCTGGGCATGAGCCGGCGCGAGCTGCTCAAGGTCGCACCCGTGGCCGGAGCCGCCGGCGCCGCGCTCGGGCTCGGGCTGGTCGGCCGCCAGCGCCCGCGGGTGGCGCACACCCGCGGGGTGTGCCGCTACTGCCTGGTGCACTGCGGAGTCCGGGCCACCACTGAGGGGTCGCGCCTGGTCCGGGTGGAGGGCGACGTCGACTCCAGGACGAAGGGGTTCCTCTGCCTCCACGGCCACGCCATCCCCGAGGTCGTCCATTCCGACCGGCGGCTGCGCCTGCCGCTCGCGCGCGAGGGCGACACCTTCCGCGAAGTCGGGTGGGACGAGGCGCTGTCGCGCATCGCCGCGCGCCTCCAGGCGGTCCGGGCCGAGTTCGGTCCCGAGGCGTTGATGGTCCAGACCGGATGGCCGCTGGTGCGGCACCCGCTGGTCGGGCTCCTGCACCGCTTCTGTCAGGCCTTCGGGACGCCGAACCTGGCCACGGTGGGGAGCTTCTGCGAGACCGCCGGCCGGATGGGGAAGGCGCTCACCGTGGGGAGCAAGTACGCGCCCAGCTTCCACCGCGTCCGCACGCTGGTGCTCTGGGGCGCCAATCCCACCCACTCGCTGCCCATCGTCAGCCATCTCGTCGCCGAGAAGCGGAGCACCGGGAGCCTCATCGTGGTCGACCCGGTCCGGACCGAGCTGGCCGTCATCGCCAACGAGCACCTCCGCGTCCGGCCGGGGACGGACGGGGCGCTGGCGCTGGCGATGATGCAGGTCATCGTCGACGAGGGCCTCTTCGACCGGGCCTTCGTCGATTCGGAGACGGTGGGCTTCGACGAGCTCCGGGCGCTGGTGGCGCGCTACCCGCCCGAGGCGGTGGCCGCCCTGACCACCGTGCCCCGCGAGCAGATCGTCCGCGTGGCACGCACCCTGGCGCGGGAGGCCCCCACCTCGGTCTGGGAGGGCCTGGGCATCGAGCACCACGAGAACGGGGTGCAGACGGTGCGCGCGGTGGCCGTGCTGGAGGCGCTCTGCCGGCGCAGCGGGCAGCCGGAGGTGAACGACCTGCTCACACCCGTGGGGCCCCGGTTTCTCGACGAGCCCCTGCCCGCCCTGGTCCGGCCCACCACCGCCGAGCCCGTCCCTCCTCCGGTCCGGGCGCGGCCGCTCGGCTACCAGCGCTTCCCCCTCTTCGAGGTCTTCAACCGGGAGGCGCAGGGGAACCTGCTCGCCCGGGCGGTGCTCGAGGACGACCCCTACCCGGTGCGCGCCCTCCTGGTGGTGGCGGCGAACACGCTGGTCACCGCCCCGGGCTCCGACCAGCTCCGGGCCGCGGCGGCGCGCCTCTCGCTCCTCGTCACCGTGGATCCGTTCCTCACCCTCACCGCCCGCCTCTCCGACTTCGTGCTCCCGGCCTGCACCTTCGCCGAGGCCCCCACCGTCGACGCCACCGACGAGGAGGTGGCCCAGGGAGGGATGGTCGCCCCGCAGCACGGAGCCTGGCCGGACTGGAAGGTGCTCTTCGAGCTGGCGCGGGCGCTGGGGCTCGGCCGCTACTTCCCCTGGGGCTCCTTCCGCGAGGCGATGGAGGCCCCCCGCAGGCCCTACCGGCCGGACCCCGAGCACCAGCCGCGCCCGGACCCGCCGCCGGCCGGAGCCCCGCCGCCGCGGTTCGGCACCCTGTCCGGAAAGCTGGAGCTCGCCTCCGGCCTCCTCCGCCGCCACGGCTACGACGCCGTGCCCTCCTGGACGCCGCCCGGCGAACAGCCCGACGACGACTTCCCCCTGGTGCTCGTCACCGGGCCGCGGACCCGGGCGTTCATCAATTCCCAGTTCCACCAGGTACCGAGCGTGCTCGGGAAGATGCCCGAGCCCGAGGTGCTCCTTCACCCGGACCGGGCCCGCGCAGCGCAGGTGGCGGACGGCCAGCGGGTGGCCATCGTCTCGCCCCACGGGCGCGTCGAGATGCGGCTGCGCGTGACCGAGGACGTCCACCCCGATGCCGCGGTGGCCCCGGCCGGATGGGAGACGGCCAACGTCAACGTCCTCCACCACCCGGGGCGCATCGATCCCATCTCCGGCTTCCCGGCCTTTCGCTCCGGCATCTGCCGCATCGAGCCGCTGCGCTCGGTGTGAGCCCTCGCCGCTCACGCCAGTCGGGGTCCTCCCCCGCCCGCCGGCTCCGGCCGCCAGGGTGTGCGCGGCCCGGGGACCTCCAGCCGCTTCCACCTCGGGTCATCGAGCCGTCGCTCGCGGATCCGCCGCAGCCACTGGAAGGTCCGCGCCGCGAGGAAGGTCTCCGTCTCCAGGCCGAAGCGAGCGGCGACGCGGGTCGCCACCCGGTGCTCCCCCGGGTCGAGCAACAGGCACAACCGCACCAGCTGGCCCTCGACCACGAACGGACGGTGCCACCGCGGCAGGACCCGGTCCTCGGCGTTGACCGACCCGGCCCAGCTCACCAGCCGTGATGCCTTGACGTCGAGAAGCCGGGCGCCGACGACGATGGAGCGCACCTCCTCGGCGGTCAGGGTGAGCAGGACCGAGACGGCTGGGGTGCCGGCGACCTGGGAGTCCGCGACGACCTTGCCGTAAAGTTCTGCCAGGTCTGGATCCACTGGACGGTGTATTCACGGCATGCCGTGAGTTCCGTCACCGTGCGCCCTGAGTCCAGCGTCAGAAGTTGCCGGACATCGATGAGGGCACCGAGGCGATGAGCGCCGCGGTGACGAGCGCCCCTCCCGCACCCCCGATGCCGAGCGCGATGCCCAGTGGATCGACCACCCACAGCCGGGCGAGCACGTCGGGGAACGCCGTCAGAGCGCCGCCCCCCAGCGCCCCCACCAACCCGATCACCAGGTCGGTCATGACGCCGATGCCCGTGCGCCGGCCGAGGACGACGTTCCAGAGGATCCCGGCCACCGCTCCGATGACGGCATAGAGGAAGAAGCTCATGCCCCCCGGTCTCTAGCCCACCTGGCGTCCGGCCGGAAGCCCGCCGGTGAGCGCCAGCGCCCAGACCGGGAAGATGCGCAGGTAGGCGTCGTAGTGGATGGCGCAGGTCTTGTTGAAGACCCCGGCGATGTGCTCGGGGGGCCAGCGCCCATCGGGGAGCTGTCGCGCCCGGAGGAAGGCCACCCCCAGGCGCGCGGCCGGGCTCGCCCCCTCTCCGGCCGCGTGCAGCGCCATCAACGCCCACGAGGTCATCACCGCCTGGCCGCTCTCGGCGTTCACCCAGGTCCGCTGGCGGCAGCTCTCGATGGTCTCCCCCCACCCGCCATCGGACATCTGGTGCGCGCGCAGGTAGGCGGTGGCGCGCCGGAGGGCGGGATGCTCCACTTCCACCCCGGCGGCCCGGAGCCCCCAGGTGCCGAACCAGGTCCCGTAGCTGAAGCACACTCCCCAGGAGCCCTCCCAGGAGCCGTCCTCGCGCTGGGCGCCGAGAAGGAATTGGCGCCCGCGAGCGATGGCCCTCTGCGCGGCCCGCTCCCGACGCCGGCCACCCCCTGGGTGGGCGGCCAGGTACGCGGCCAGCGCCTGGACCGAGGCCGAGGTGCATTCCACGTACGGGTAGTCGACCATGATGTCGCCGAAGACGTCGGACGGGTTGAGCAGCTCGAGCCAGGTCGGGCCCCGCCGGAGCTCGTAGGTGGCCCAGCCCCCGTCGGCGTTCTGGAGCGAGAGGAGGATGTCCACCGCGTCCGCCAGGCGTGTCGGGGGAATCACCGTGTCGCCGGGCGCGAGCCGCTCCAGGAGCAGCGCCGCCTTGAGACCCTCGGCGGTGCAGTCGCTGATCGGCCAGCCGTGCTCGCGGGTGCTGAACGGCCAGCCGCCCTGGCTCGGGTGGCGGTAGAAGCGCTCGGGCTCGGGCGTGTCCTCGAGCACCTGCTGTCCCTCGATGAAGCGATGCGCCCGGGCCAGCGTCGGCCGCAGGGCCTCTGCCTCCCCGGTGGCGGCGATGGCCTGGACGGCGAACGCCGTGTCCCACAGCTCCGAGGAGTTGTAGCCGTTCATCTTCAGCCCGTCCCGCGCTTCCCAGAGGTAGTCGGTCAACCGGGGCAGGTGCGCGCGCTCCTCCTCGCCTCCCGGGCGCTCGAAGTGCCAGACCAGCGTGTTGTAGAGCTTGTTCACCGGGCCGATGCAGATGTGGTGCGTGGCCGCGTCCTCGGCCTGGATCTGCGAGCGCACCTCGGCCAGCGCCCGCTCCCGCCAGGAGCGGGGATGGAAGCGCTCGAAGGCGTCGAGGAGGCGGTAGGTGTGCCGGAGAAGCGCCGACCGCGGCGTGTAGGCGTCGGTCGGAGCCACGCGGTCGCGCGCCGCCCTCCAGTCGATGCCCGCGTAGGGCTCGGCGTAGATTTCCTCGCGGAGCTGGGCGAGCAGGGGCGACTCCGGGACCCGGGCGCGCCGCCCGTAGAGGTGGCTCATCGGAAGGTACACCATCCGGCAGTGGCACCAGAGACGCCCGGGGTGCACCGGCAACCAGCGGGGGAGGAGCCACAGCTCGGGCTGGACGGGGTGGAGACCCTCGTACTCGTAGAGGCCGAGCACGGCGAGCATGAACTTGCCCCACGAGGCGGACCCGAGCGCTCCGCCCCGCGGAAGAAACCAGGCGCGCGCGCGGCCGAGGCCCTCGTCGTCGCGCGGAAGCCCGAGCAGGCGGAGCGCGACGTAGTTCAGGACCGAGCTGAAGACCTGGCTCGGACCCTCCACGTCCAAGCCCCATCCACCATCCGGGTTCTGGTGGCCTCGGAGGAAGCGGAGGAACCCGGCGCGCGTGGCCTCGTCGGCCGGGCGACCGAGCGCATGGAGCGTGCAGATGTAGAGCGGTGGGAGGAACAGCGGACCGCCGTAATCCCCCTTCCAGGCGCCCCAGGGGGCCTGGGTCTCGGCCAGCACGCGGAGCCCGCGGTCGATGGTCGGGTCGCCCGGGGAATCGGCCAGCACGCGCACGGCTGAGGCTTGTACCTCAGGCCGCGGCCGGAGGCAGGCCGGCCGCGTAGGTCCGGAAGAGGATGCGCAGGGCCCGGTCGCGGTCGACCAGCGCCCGGGTGAGAACCATGATCCGCTTCACCGCCGGCCGGGTGATCTTCACCGGGGGGCCGCTGAACACCTCCGGATTGCCGCGCAGCTGGCCGAGCGTCTGCACGGCGAAGAAGAGCGGCCAGAGGCAGAAGAGCCGGATGCCCCTCTCCTCGCGCGGGATGGCCAGGATGTACTCGAGCGAGACCTCCGCCTCGCGGTGGGCGACGGCGATCAGCTCGTCGAGGAGGTCCAGCGCAGCCGCGCGCTGGTCGTGGACGAGCAGCGTGTCCGCGGTCAGCCCGTGGCGCGCCATCACCGTCCTCGGCAGCCAGCAGGCTCCGCGCTCGTGGTCCTCACGGATGTCCTTGAGGATGTTGGTCAGCTGGAGCGCCCGTCCGAAGGCGGCCGCCCGGGGCTCGAGCTGTTCCAGGCGCGCCGCCACCCCGTCCGAGTACCCGCTGAAGAGCCCGGTGAGCATCTCGCCCACCGTTCCGGCCACGTAGTAGCAGTAGGTCAGCGTCTCCTCGAGGTCGTTCAGGCCGAGCAGCGCCCCCTGGCGCTCCACGCCCTCGAGGACGCGGGCCATCCCGGTGGTCATCTCGCGGACGCAGCGGGCCACGTGGGGCGTCACCCAGCCGGGGAGCCCGGCCACCGTCTCCAGCACCCGCGGCGTTCCCCGCACCAGGCGGACCTCCGAGGCGGGGGCCTCGCCGCGGAGCGCGGCGACGGCGGTCTCGGCGAACCGGCCCGACGCCTCCGGCCAGTCGTCGGGCAGCGCGCAGAGCCGCGCGAACTCGTCCATGAGTGGACGCCGCTCGGAGGCGGAGGCGCGGGACTCGTCCTCCAGCGTGTCGGCGATGCGGCAGAGGAGGTAGGCCACGGTCACCGCCAGGTCGAGGGGCGCCGGGAGGACGGGGATGTTCAGGGCGAAGGTGCGTGACACCTCGGGGAGCGCAGACCGGCAGAACCCTTCGGAGGATTCGACGTCGGACTCGAGTCTCATGGGAGATCACATCCGGTCTGATGGGCCGCCGGCCGCAGGCCCCAGGGAGCGGATGGAAAGTGGCCGGTAGATACCATAGAGAGGCCCCGCCGAGGAAAGACCCCGGAGAGGTGGCACGTGGACTGGCAGGGTGACGTGGTGGTGGTGGGCGCCGGGACCGCCGGTTGCGCGGCGGCCGCGGCGCTGGCCGAGCTCGGTCTGGAGACGCTCGTCGTCGACGCCGGGGTGGATCGCTCGAAGCAGCTCGCCGGAGAGCTGATGCATCCGGCCGGGGCGTCCGACCTGCGCGCGCTCGGCTTCGAAGGCGCCTTGCGCCGCGCCGGGGCCATCCCGGTGACCGGCTTTGCCGTGGTGGACGCCACCGACGCCGACCACCCGACCACCTGCATCCTGCCCTACGGCGCCCTGGGCGATGGCGTGGCGCTGGAGCACGCGGCCCTGGTGGCGGCGCTCCAGTCGGCGCTCGCCGGCCGGCCGCGGCTGACGGTGTGGAACGGGGCGCGGCTCCTGGGAGTCCCCGGGAACGATGCCGGCGGGGTCGAGGTGGACGTCGTCCGGGCGGACGGGTCCGAGGCCCACCTCAAAGCGAAGCTCCTGGTCGCCGCCGACGGGCGCGCCTCCAAGGTGCGAGGCCTCCTCGGCATCGAGGAGGAGAACGTCCGGCTCTCCTCCATGTCCGGCACGCTGGTCGCCGCCGGGCTCCTCCCCTACCCTGGCCTGGGACACCTCTTCATCGGCGGTCCGGCGCCGGTGCTGGCCTACGCCATCTCGCCGGAGCGCGCGCGGGTGATGGTGGATCTGCCGGCCGGCGCGGACCCTGCCACCCCGGCCCAGGACCCGGAAGTGCTGCGCGCGCTCCCGGAGCCGCTGCGCGGCGCCGTCGTCGCCTCGCTCCATGCGACGCGGCCGCTCGCCTCGGCCAACTTCACCCGGCTCCCGAGGCAGGTCTCCCGCGGGTCGGCCGTGCTGGTGGGCGACTCGGCGGGGTGCTGCCACCCGCTCAGCGCGAGCGGGATGTCTTCCTGCACCCGCGATGCGCTCGCGCTCCAGCGCGCGCTGCGCGAGGAGCGGGGCGACGTGACCGCCGCGCTGGCCCGCTATGCCCTGCTCCGGCGCGGCCCCCAGCGGACCCGCCTCAGCCTCGCCTCGGCGCTCTACCGTTGCTTCTCCGAGACCAGCCCGGAGATGGCCGCTCTGCGGAAGGGGATCGTGCGCTACTGGACGCGCAGCCCCTCGGGCCGCGAGGCCTCGATGGCCCTCCTGTCCACGCGCGAATCCCGGATGTGGGTGATGAGCCTGGAGTATGCCCGGGTGGTCGGCTACGCCCTGGCGGAGGTGGGCCGGGCGCTGGCCGGGCGCTCGCTCGGCGTCCGGACCGCCGCCAGTGCGGCGCTGGGACTCGTGCTCTCCGCGGTTCCCCACGCCCGCCGGGCGCTCCGCGGGGTGGTCGAGGAGGCCGGGCTCCGCCGCGCGCTCGTCGCCCGTCCGGCGCCGGTGGCCCGCCCCGGGTAGTGCACCTCACGTCTCGCGCGTCAGCTTCGCCGAGGAATCGAGGTTGTAGCTGCGCCCGCGCCAGTCGACCCGGCGGTTGAGCTTGGTGGAGAGGGTGACCAGGGCGGCGACGAGGGGGAGCACCACCGGCACCCACAGGTGCCGGAGGGCCACCCGGGGCCCGCCGTAGCGGGCCTGGAGCTCCACCTCGCTCCAGACGAAGAGCCCCATGGCCGCGGAGCAGGACACGGTTCCCATCCAGCTCCCGGCTCCCAGGGCCACCGCGGTGGCCCCCAGGGCGGCGAAGTAGAGGATGCCGCGGAACCAGTTGGGGCGGGTGAAGTTGCCGGGCAGGCCCCCTTGAGAGAACAGCATCCAGCGCCGGAACACCCGGATGAACTGCCGGAGGCCGAGACCGCCGGTGACGATCCGGAGCGGGTACGGGACCATCACGTTCTTGAAACCGGCGCGCGCCACGCACTGGCCGATGTACATGTCGTCGACGAAGCGGCCCTCGGCGCACTGCACGCCGCCCACCGCGGCCAGCGCCTTCCGGTTGAAGACCATGAGCTGTCCCATGATGAAGGGCACCTCGCCCGGCGCCCCGGCGGCCAGAGCCACCGACGCGCCGTACCAGGCGTTGACCAGGAGCTCGTAGGCCACGTCCCCGGCGGTGGTGACGTCCGATTGGGCCACGATGGGAGCGAAGGTGTCCCCGGCCTCGGGGCGAGCGAGCAACGCCTCCACCAGGATGCGCAGGTGGTGCGGCCCGGGCCGGGTGTCCGAGTCACTGAAGGCGATGAGCGCCCCCCGGGCCCGCGCCTCTCCGAGCATCATCGCGTTCAGCTTCCCGGTCCGTCCCGGGGGAGGCTTGCCCGCGACCAGCACCTCGGCCCGGGCCTTGCCCTGGGCCGCCCGGGCGCGCACCAGCTCCACCATCACCGGGTAGGCCGGATCCGACTCGGCGTCGAGGATGAAGAACGTTTCCAGCTCGCCCGGGTAGGCCTGCTCGAGCAGCGCCTCGGCGTTCTCGCGCGAGCCGATGTCCAGCCCCCGGATGGGGCGGATCATCGTCACCGACGGGTAGCGTTCCAGCCGCGGCGGCGGCACCGGAGGCCGCATGATGGCCCGGGCCAGCTGGCGGTGCCCGAGGAGGATGAGCGCGAAGAGGAGCGCACCGAGGGCGAAGAGTCCGAGGGAGAGGAGGCTCATGGCAGTGCGCCCGGGTGGCGGGCCCGGAAGGCGGCGAAGGCGCGCGCCACCGGCCGGGGCGCCCACCAGTTGAGCTCGCCGAAGAGCCGCATCGTGGAGGGCACGATGAGCACCCGAACCAGGGTGGCATCGAGGGCCACGGCGATGGCCAGGGCCAGGCCCATCGCCTTGACGATGACCACCGAGGCCAGGGAGAAGGCGACGAAGACCGCCACCATGATCGCCGCGGCGCTGGTGATCAGCCCGGCCGTCCTCTCCAGGCCCTCGGCCACGGCGTGGGTGTTGTCGCCGGTCCGGAGCCACTCCTCCTGCATCCGGCTGAGCATCAGCACCTCGTAGTCCATGGACAGGCCGAACACGGTGCAGAAGAGCAGGATGGGGAGCGACGGCTCGACGGGCCCGGGATGGAACCGCAGGAGGCCGCTCAGGTGACCCTCCTGGAAGATCCACACCAGCGCTCCGAACGAGGCGACGATGGAGAGAAGGTTGATGAGCACCGCCTTGAGGGGGAGCAGCACGCTCCCCAGGAGGAGGAAGAGCACCACCAGCGTCACGGCCACCACGCTGGCCACCACCCACCGTGTGCGGAGGAGGACGAAGTCGGTGACGTCGACGTCGTGCGCCAGCTGCCCGCCCACGAGCACGCGCCCGTCCCCGAGCCGGCGCTCGGCGCGGATGGCGTCGACCAGCGCCCTCGCCTCGGGGCTGGCCGGCTCGGCCGAGCTGAGGACGTTGAGCACCGCCAGCCGGCCGGCGACCAGGCCCTTGAGCGCGAGCGAGAACTCGGGAGGGAGGAAGGCCGGGGGCATGGAGGCGAGCTGCTGGTAGCCCTCTCGGTCCAGGTTGGGATCGAGGTCGACGATGCTCTCCACCGCGGTGACGGTGGGAAGCGCCCGGTACCGGCGGCTGGCGTCGTAGAGCATTCCCATCCGCTCGGGCGTGAAGGCCTGCCGTCCGGGAACTCCACCGCCACCAGCACCCGGCTGGAGACCTGTTCCGGGAACCAGCGCCTGAGCGCCTCGTAGCCCTGCCGCGCCTCGGCCGTCGGAGGCAGGACGCGCACGTCGGCGGCGGCGATGCGCAGCCGCAGGAACGGCAGGCCGACCAGGACCAGCACGGCCAGCGTGGGGAGGAGCACCAGCAGCGGGCGGCGCATCACGCGCTTGGCCAGCCCGTGCCACAGCCCGGGGCGCATGGTCAGCGGCGGGAGCGGCACCCGGCCGAGGTCGATGCGGCGGCCAAGGAGCGCGAGCACCGCCGGAAGGAAGGTGAGGGCGAAGAGCACGGCCAGCGCCACCACCAGAGCGCCGGCGATGCCCATCGTCGCCAGGTACGAGCCCCGGTAGAAGAGCAGGCCGGCCAGGCCGATCATCACCGCCAGCCCGGAGAAGGCCACCGCCCGGCCGGAGGTCTCCACCGCGTGCGCCACCGCCTGGTCGACGGCGGCGCCCCGCCTCAGCTCGTCCCGGTACCGGGAGACGATGAACAGCGAGTAGTCGATGGCCACGCCGAGCCCGATGAGCGAGGTGATGTTCACCGTGTACTGGGCCATGTCGGTGACGTGGGAAAGCAAGAGGACGCCGCCGATCCCGCACAGGACGGCCAGGCTGCCGATGACGATGGGAATCGCGGCCGCGACGACCGACCCGAACACCGCCAGGAGCACGAGCAGGGCCAGCGGGAGCGAGACCGCTTCGGCGAGGAGCAGATCATGCTCGAGGGTGAGGTCGAGGTCGTGGAGGAAGGGGATGCGGCCGGTGGCCACGACCTCCAGCGGCGCGGGCCGGACCTTCGCCCGGAGCTCGGGGTAGGCGCGGGCGGCGGAGAGGAGCGTCCCCTTCAGGACCACCAGCGCCACCAGCCGGTGGCGATCGGAGGAGACGAGACGGCGGGCGATGAGCGGCGGAAGCTCGAAGGGATTGGCGATGCCCGCCACGCGCGGGTCGCCCTGGAGCGGCGCCAGCGCCGCCCGGACTGCGGCCGCGAAGCGCGGGTCGGAAACGGTGAAGTCGGCGGAATGAAAGACCAGGGTGAAGGAAGCGTCCCCGGGGAGGCCGAGCGCCTTCTCCACCAGGGCCTGGGTCCGGTCGGCCTCGATCCCCTCGATCGAGCCGGTGGTCAGCGTTCCGCCCCGGAGGAGCGAGGCCAGGCCGCCGGCGGTGAGCAGTCCGCTCAAGGCGAGCACTGCCCAGCGGTGGCGACAGACGAATGCTCCCCAGGCAGCGAACATGTCCCGGGGCGTGCTTACCACGTCCCGGGCGCAGGCCCAGGCGCTCGCGCCCGAGGCGTAAGCTGGGGCGCATGGAGCACGTCGACCACCTCGTCTTCGCCGCGCCCGACCTCGATGCGAC
>Ga0187777_10002143_pt1 | contig 12688 bp, 13 predicted proteins | sample 1015_Q2_SP5_10_M_FD_132416 | JGI IMG/M metagenome (GOLD analysis project Ga0187777, IMG submission 132416) | Tropical peat soil microbial communities from peatlands in Department of Meta, Colombia - 1015_Q2_SP5_10_MG | ecosystem: Environmental > Terrestrial > Soil > Wetlands > Peat | place...
ATGCCCGCCTCGCCGTCGCTCAGCTCCAGCTCGTCCGCTCTCGGCGCCTGCGGCGCCGGGCCGCTCGGGCCCCGCTTCGCTGCTCGGCGGGATGCCCGCCTCGCCGTCGCTCAGCTCCAGGTCATCTGGTCGTTGGGGTAGGAGCGCTCGATCATGCCGTAGGTCTCCTCGCCGTCCCACGTGTACTTCACGCCGCCCTGGTGCAGCGGAGGGAAGTCGGGAATGTGTCGGTGGATCACGCCGAGGAACGTCTCCCCCTCGATCTTGGTGGTGCCGAGCTCCGACTCGAACACGCACGGCACTGCGCCACCATGGGGGACGAAGGTGGTCATCCACGGTGCCTCGACCAGCGTGGCCGGGACGAGCTCGCCGTCGCCCTCGAAGAGGTAGCACTCGGCGTACGTGGCGGGGCCGCCACCACGCGGCGGGTACGCGATGTACCCGAACGCGCGACCGCTCGGGAACAGCGCCGACTGCCAGCAGTGCCCCCAGAAGCCGGTGGTGTCGCGCACGCCCTGGCGGAAGATGCGCAACCCCGTGCACGAGAAGGTCTGCTCCGGCTCCTCGCCGACGCGGAACGAGCCGTTGCCGCGGAAGAGCTGCTCGAAGCGCCAGCCGCCCATGAACGCGGCCTCGACAGTGTCGCTGTTCATCATCTCCTTCGCCGTCTCGCCCATCGTGCCCTGGATCCACGGCGGCACTGCCATCTCGTACTCGAGGTGGAGCGCGACGTCGACGTGGTTGTCGCGGTCGACGGTGCCGGCGATCTGGTCCTGCACGGTGGTGTCGAGGACGGTGCCCGCGAAGTCGGCCTGCCACCGGTGGAACGGCTCGAGGCAGCGCATCTCGAAGGGTCCGGCGCCCATCACGGTCGAGTAGCCGGCGGGGCCTTCCGGCGCGCGGGGATCCCCGCTCCCGCCCGAGATCAGCACGCGCCCGTCGGGCCAGCCGGCCTGGAACGAGAAGCCGGGCTTGTCCCACTCCGACGCCACTGCCTCGAGCCCGAGGCGTGGGAAGCCGAAGCCTTGTTGCGGGCTGTCGTTGCTGATCCAGAGGGACATGCCCTGACGCATGTCCGGGTTGTCGGGCCGCGACCCGAACACGTAGTCCTGCTCGGGCCGGAGCCCGCCGGTCAGGTCGATGCTCATGACACGCTCCTGCGGTCGGCTGCCTTGGGTGCTGCGATCGGGAACCGTTCGGCGTAGTACGCGAAACGCTCGGCGAGCTCGCCGGTGTCGAGACCGAAGTCCTCTGCGCGGTAGCGATGCGGGCCCGACTGCTCGCGCTCCTCCTCGTTGTTCTTCCACCACCGTTGCATGGCGTCCTCGGTCGCTGGAGTGAAGTCCTCGCCGAGCCACTCGTAGAGCTTGCGGATCGAGCCGACCGGGTCGGACTGGAAGTCGTCGAACCCGATGTCGTAGAAGCGGTCCTCGCCGACGCGGTCGCGGAAGGCGATGAAACGGCGGAGGCAGAGGTCCCACGTGTCGGCGCAGTGATGGCCGATGTACACCGGGTCGGCGTTGCCCGTCATCATGTTGACGACGGCGGTCTCGACGCTCGCGACCGACGGGATGACCTTGGTGACGTCGCGGTGGGTCGTCACGAAGCGCGCTTCGGGGTACTCGTCGTTCAGCGCCTCGATACTCAGGAGATGCGCGGGCGTCTTGAGGCGCCAGCGTGACGGCGGCCGGCGCCACTGGAGCAGCTTGACCACGCGGTGGTGGTAGCGGTACGCAGGCCCGAAATCGCACGCGTACAGCCACTCGGCGTACGACGGCGTCTTCGCCATCACGTCGAGCGCCATGCAGCGGAACGTCATGCTCATCAGGTCGAGGCACTCGGCGGGACCGTCGGGCGACGACGGGAGCATCGACTTCAGCTCCGACGGGACCTGGTCGCGGATGCCCATCGCCTGCTGGGCGGCGAGGAACCGGGGGTCGGAGTCCTCGGTGGCGATGTCGGGCGGCGGCGTGGGGTGGTTCGACTCCCACTGCCGCAAGCAGCGCACTTCCCGGTCCTGCGCGAGCAGGTAGCTGAGCGCCGTGGAACCGGTGCGGGGGAGGCCGACGCCGAACAGCACCGATTCGACCTCCTGCTCGCCGATCTCGGGATGCCGCGCGTACCAGTCCTCGATCTCGAGCCGGCGCGTCAGGAGCGACCCGATCATGCCGCCGAACGCGGCGTCGCCCTCCGGGGTGAGGCCGGCGTCGTCGTCGGCCGACCGCACGAGCACGTGCAGTGCCTCGAGCATGGCGTCGACTTCCGGGCCGAACTCGCGCAATCCCGTCTGCTCGATCGCGCCTGCGAGCAACTGGTCGACGTCCACGGCAACCCCCTCGGCGCACGTTAGCTTGCCTACCCCATGGATGCCTTCGCCCTCCCGAAGGCCGAGCTGCACCTGCACATCGAGGGGACGCTCGAACCGGAGCTGATGTTCGAGCTCGCGGCGCGGAACGGCATTCCACTCTCGTACCCGGACGTCGACGCGGTGCGGCGCGCGTACGTGTTCAGCGACCTGCAGTCGTTCCTCGACATCTACTACCAGGGGTGCGCGGTGCTCGTGACCGAGGACGACTTCAGCGAGCTGACGGCTGCGTACTTGCGCAGGGCGCACGCACAGGGCGTGCGCCACGCCGAGATCTTCTTCGACCCGCAGACGCACACGGAGCGCGGTGTGACGATGGGAACCGTCGTGGGCGGGATCCGGCGTGCGCTCGAGTGGGGCGAGTCCGAGCTCGGCATCACGGCGCACCTGATCCTGTGCTTCCTGCGCCACCTCTCCGAAGCCGACGCGATCGCCACGCTGGAGGAGGCGCGCCCGTACCGAGAGCACATCGTCGGCGTCGGGCTCGACTCCGGTGAGGTCGGCAATCCACCCGAGAGGTTCACCCAGGTGTTCGCCCGCGCGCGCGCCGAGGGGTACCGCGCCGTCGCGCACGCGGGTGAGGAGGGCCCACCCGAGTACATCTGGCAGGCGCTCGACCTGCTCGGGGCCGAGCGCATCGACCATGGGGTCCGGTGCCTCGAGGACGAGCCGCTCGCCGAGCGCCTGGTTGCCGAGCGGGTGCCGTTGACCGTGTGCCCATTCTCCAACGTGAAGACGCGGGTGGCCGACACCCTCGCCCATCACCCGGCGCGCCGGCTCCTCGAGCGCGGGCTGTTCGTGACGCTGAACTCGGACGATCCCGCGTACTTCGGCGGCTACGTGGGCGACAACTTCGTCGCCACCGCCGCCGCGCTCGGCATGAGCGACGCCGAGCTCGTGCAGTGTGCGCGCAACAGCTTCGACGCGTCGTTCCTCGACGACGCGGCGAAGGCCTCGTACCAGGCCGAGATCGACCGCTTCGTACGCGCGTGAGCGCGGCGGGTCGTCGTCAGGTGATGCCGAGTCGCGCGAACTGGTCGTCGGGCGCCTCGACGTCGCGGAGCGCGGTGTGCAACAGGTCGAGCATCTCGCGCTCGACGTGGGTCCCGACGAGGTCCTCGTCTTCCGTCGGGTCGTTCTCGACGTCGAAGCAGTGGTGGTCGTCGACCCCGCCGCCGGCCCAGAACGGGAGACGGTCGCCCGGCTCGTAGGGCTGGCGGATCACCGGGACGTCGCTGCCCGGCATGAACTCGAGGCGGGCGCGCTTGTCGGGTGGCGGGAGCCGCAGGGACGGCAGTCCGTGGATCGGCATGGTCGACCAGCGGTTCGACCACATCGACAGCGGGAAATTGTCGTCGACGGCACCGCGCGCGTACTTGCGCCGACCGTCGGTCACCTGCACCCAGCAGCCGAACATCCCGCCGAGCGCCCACTCGCGCACCGACGTCGTCGTGCCGGCGAGGAGCGGGACGAGCGAACGGCCGTGGGTGCGGTGATCGGCTTCGACGCCGAAGACGTCGGCGATGGTGGCGAAGAGGTCGACGTTCGTGGTGAGCGCGTCGCAGTCGGGAAGCGCCGACCCGTTGGGCCAGTGGATCAGCAGGGGAGTGTGACCGAGCGGTTCGTACTGCATCACGCGAGGCTTGCCCCACGTGTCCTTCTCACCGAGGTAGTGCCCGTGGTCGGTGCACACGACGACCGCGGTCGAGTCCCAGAGCGACTGCGCGTCGAGCGCGTCGAGGATGCGGCCGAACCAGTGGTCGATCATCGACAGCTTGGCGCCGTAGTTGGCCCGGATCTGGCGCCCCTCGCGCTCGGTGAGCCGACCCTCGGCGACCGCGTTGACGTCGTACGGCGGCCAGATCAGCAGCGGATGCGGCCAGTCGGGGTCGTAGCGGTGGGCCCACGGGTCGGGCGTGTCGAACGGCTCGTGCGGATCGAACTCGTCGACGAAGAGGAACCACCGGTCGTGGTGCGCCGACGCACCGTCGAGCCACTCCGTCGCCGCCCGCATGGTGCGTGGCCCGGGGAAGTCGTCCTCGCTGCGGAAGTAGGTCCGTGACGTGTCGTACGGACGGTCGAGGCCCTGCGCCGGCCGCGCCGGGACGAGGGGCGCGCCGATCGCGCTCGGGTCCGGATACGTGCGCCAGGGGTCGCCCTCGTGACCCCGCAGGTATTCCCAGGCGGCGAAGTCGGTGTGGTAGTTCTCGCCGCCGATCTCGAACAGGTGCGGGTGGTCGGACACCAGCATGGTCGTGACGCCCGCCTCCTGCAGGTGCGCGGTGACCGGCTGTTCCCACAGCTCGATGGAACCCCACGGCTTCCACAGGAAATCGAGGGCGCCGCAGAGGATGTCGTGGCGGGCGGGCATGCAGGGCAGCGATCCCGTCACGTGACGGGTGAAGCGCGTCGCGTGGCGCGCGAAACGATCGAGATTGGGCGTGTCGAACTCGCGCCCGCCGTACGCACCGAGCATGTGTCGGTTGAGGCTGTCGAGGAGGATCACGACGAGGTGGTCGACCGTGGCTCCTCCTCGCGTCACGACGTCTCTGCGCTCGGGCACTGCCCACAAGGGTACGGCGGGATCCTCTCGTCCGCCGGAGGCGTCGCGAACGACGTTGAATCCGGTGACACCCGCAGCTCTGGACGCGTCCGGGCGCCCGTGTGAGACTCGGCGCCGATGTTGTTCCTCCACGAGGTCCATCAGGTCGTCGGCACGCAGGAAGACGAGTTCGAGGCCGCGTTCCGCGAGGGGTGGATGCCCTCGCTCGCGAAGGGTGAGGACGCGCGGTTGCTGTGGTACACGAACCACGCGCACGGCAGCGGTGTGGCGTACAACGTCGTCACGATCACGGCGGTGCGCGACGGCGCTTCGTGGGAGCGCCTGGCACGGCGCATCCAGAACGGCGACCTCCAGGAATGGATGCGCGCGCTCGACGAGTGCCGCCACGACGTGCACGCCAAGATCCTCGTGCCCCTGCCGTGGTCGCCGCTCCAGGAGGTGGATCTCGCGAGCGTCCCGGCCGACGGCGCCGAGCACGAGCTCACGATGTACATGGAAGACACGATGTGGCCGATCGAGGGGAAGTACCCCGCGTACGTCGAGCAATCCGGCTCCTTCTACGCGAAGACCCTCGTCGACAACCGCGGGAGCGCCAACCCGCAGTTCCTCGAGATCCAGGCGGCGTTCCAGCCCGCGTTCGGTTCGCACGTGAGGCGTGAGGTGATGCTCATGCAGAGGATCCTCGACCAGGACCGGCTCCTCGGCCTCTTGACGCGTGACATCCCCGCCGAGATGCGCGCACCGGGCACGTGGATGCACGACGCCCTGCGGCTGCGTGACCAGTGGGAGAGCAAGCTGCTGCGCACCGCGTCCTGGTCGCCGCGCTACTAGCCGATGACGATCGCGCACGTCATGGACGAGGTCGTGGCCATCGACCCGTCGCGCGTGGCGCTCGTCGTTGCCGGCGACGACGTGACGTACGCGGAGCTCGACGCCGCCGTCACGAGCTGCGCGACCGTCCTCGCCGCGCACGGCGTGGGCGTGGGTGACCGCGTGGCGGTCGTCGACGTCGGCGGTGTCCTCTCGACGTCGGCGATGCTGGCGACGACGCGACTCGGCGCGGCGGCGGCATTGATGAACGTGCAGTTGAAGCCGGGCGAGCTCCGCGAGCTCGTGCGCACGGCCGAGTGCACTGCCGTGGGCGTCGCGGGCGACGCCTACCGCGACGGGCTCGCCGAGGCCGTCGGGGGCCGGGTGCTCGGTCCGAACGAGTTGCTCGGCGCCGACGCGCGGGCGAGCGGCGACGTGCCGGCCGAGGTCCCCGCCGACGACGACCGCGACGCGCTCGTGCTCTTCACCAGCGGCACGACCGGGCTCCCGAAGGCGATCCCGATCAGCGAGGGGACGCTCGCCCGCCGGCTCGCCTCGATGACGCTCCCGTTCGACCCGGTGGCGCCGCCGGTGATCGGGATGATGTGCGTGCCCGTCTTCCACGTGGGCGGCTCGCTCGGGCTGCTCGGTGCGTTGCACTCGGGCCGCACCACAGTGGTCCAGCCCCGCTTCGACGCCGGCGAATGGCTGCGGCTCGTGTCGGAGTACCACGTGTCGTCGGCGTTCCTCGTGCCCACCATGTTGCAGCGGATCCTCGATCACCCCGACTTCCCGCGCACCGACCTGAGCGACCTGCGCGCGATCTACTACGGCGCGGCGGCCGCGCCGGTCGAGCTCGTGCGGCGCGCGATGGCCGCGCTGCCACACGTCGCGTTCGCCAACATCTTCGGGCAGACGGAGACGCTCGGCGCGTACACGACGCTCGCCCCCGACGACCATTTCGCACCCGAACGGATCGGTTCGGTCGGCCGGGTGATGCCGGGCGTCGAGATCCGCATCGTCGACCCCGTCACCGAACGAGACGTCGAGCCCGGCGAGGTCGGCGAGCTGTGGGTGCTGTCGGACCAGAACGTGCGCCCGGGGTGGCTGCACACCGGCGACCTGGCGCGCCAGGACGCCGACGGCTACCTCTACCCGTCCGGCCGCCTGTCGGACACGATCAACCGCGGCGGCGAGAAGTTCGGGCCCGTCGAGATCGAGGCGGTGCTGCGCGAGCACCCCGCAGTCGCCGACGTGGCCGCCGCCGGTATTCCGGACGCCGAGATGGGGGAGCGGGTCGGCGTCGCCGTCGTGGCCCGCGCACCGATCACTGCCGGCGACGTGAAGGCGTACAGCCGCGAGCGCCTCGCGATCTACAAGACGCCCGAGTACGTCGTGTTCGTCGACGAGCTGCCCTACAGCGACACCGGCAAGGTCGTGCGGCGGCGGCTCGTCGAGCTCATCGAGTCGGAGCGACGCGGCTAGGAACGAGAGGGGAGGAAGGTCACATGCTGTTCGTGCACGAGGTCCACCAGGTGGTCGGGACCAAGGAGGACGAGTTCGAAGCCGCGTACCGTGACGGCTGGATGCCGACGCTCGCGAAGGACGACGACGCGCGCCTGCTCTGGTACACGAACCACGCACACGGCAGCGGCTTGTCCTACAACGTGGTGACGATCACCGGCGTCCGCGACGGTGCCGCATGGGAGCGGCTGGCGAAGCGCATGCAGCAGGGCGATCTGGCGGACTGGGTGAACGAAACCGACACGTTCCGCCACGACGTGACGGGCAAGATCCTGCTGCCGGTCTACTGGTCGCCGATCCAGGAGGTCGACTTCGCCGACGTACCCACGGACGGCGCCGAGCACGACCTGTCGTTGTTCATGGAGGACACCGGCTGGCCGTACTCGTCGACCGACGACTACATCAAGATGTGGGACGAGCTGTACTACCAGCCGCTCATCGCGCACGCGGAGGGACGCGGCGGCGTGACGATCGACATCCAGGCGTGCTTCCAGGTTGCACACGGCTCCGGACTCCGGCGCCAAGCGATCCTCTGGCAGCGCATCGCCGACCCCAACACGGTGTTGCACCTCCTCACGCACGACCTCGCGCCGGAGATGCGCCGGCCGGGCACGTACATGTACGACTCGCTCGCGTACCGCGACCAATGGGAGAGCAAGCTGCTGCGCACGAGCAACTGGTCACCCCTGTACTAGCGAACAACGCGGGTCGTTTCTCGTCCATGCGGGTGGGCACGGAGCCGTCGCCCGATGATCGTGTGCTGCTCGTCTGCCACATCCGCGCCGCGCGTGGACGTGCACGCGCGCTCGCGGTCGCCGAGGTCATGGCCCTCCTGCGCGACACGGAACCCACGCCCGAGACGGGGGGGCCGCTGGCCGGCGAGCGCGGCATCGCGTGGGTGAGCCTCGCGGCCCGGCGGCTCGGGGACGTCGAACCGCGGCTCCGGCGCCTCGGGTACGTCGAAGCGGTCGACGTCACGGAGCCGGCCACCGCAAACGATCGCGACGTCGTCCGGTGGCGACGCCGCCGATGGCGCCTCCGGCGCATGCACACGGACGACCCGGATCGGCTCCGCGAGCAGTCACCGGACCGGCGGGAGTTCGTCCTGCGCACCGAGACCGGCACCCGGCCTGTACGCGGGTACCGGGGGAGTGGTGGCACCTTCGAGCGTCGTGCGTTGCCGGTCGTCGACGCTCGGCTCCTCGTCAACCTCGCGGCCCCGGCGGACCGGTCCGGTCGGTTGCTCGACCCCTTCGGCGGCGCCGGTGGGATCGCGGTCGCGGCGCACGATGCGGGCCACGTCGTGTTCAGCGGGGACCGCGACACCGCGGTCGCCGCGGGCCTCGCGGTGCTGACCGAGAGCCGTCACGTGGTCGCCGACGCGGCGCGGTTGCCGCACGCGACGGCGGCGTTCGACGCGATCGCGACGGAGACGCCGTTCGAGCCGGCGGCCGACGACACCATCGCTCGACTGCTCCCGGAACTCGCACGCGTTCTCGCACCGGGCGGTCGTCTCGCCGTCATGTGCGCGCCACGTCAAGCGGAGATCATGAACGCCGGCGACACTCCCCTCGATGTGTTGGTGGACGAACCGGTCGACCGGAAGGGTGTGCCGACGCGCGTCCTCGCCTGGCAGCGGCGCTCAGACGCGGTCGTGGACGCGTGACCAGCGGACGGGCATCTCGGCGAAGCCGTCGATCAGGTTCGAGTTGACGCGCCGGAGCGTGGCGGGATCGGCCGTGACCTCGAGCCCTTCGAAGCGCGTGAGGATCTGCTCGAACATCAACCGGCTCTCCAGCCGCGCGAGGTGGGCGCCCAGGCAGAAGTGCGGGCCACCGGCGCCGAACGCCACGTGGTCGTTGGGGTCGCGGGTGATGTCGATGTCGTCGGGGCGCTCGAAGGCACGCTCGTCGCGGTTGGCCGACGCATAGACCATGAGCACGTGGTCACCCTCGCGGATCGCCTGGCCGCCCACTTCGGAGTTGCACGTCGCGGTGCGGACGAACGACATCACCGGCGTCGTGTGGCGCAGCAGCTCCTCGATCGCCGTGGGCAGGAGCGAGAGGTCGGCGCGCAGCCGGTCGAGCTGCTCGGGGCGTTCGAGCAGCGCCAGAGTTCCGGTGGTGATCAGGTTGCGGGTGGTCTCCGAACCCGCGTTCTGGAGCAGCATGAAGAACGCAGAGAGCTGCAGGTCGGTGAGCCGCTCGCCGTCGACCTCGGCCGCGAGCAGCACGCTCATGAGGTCGTCGCGCGGGTGGGCGCGGCGCTCCGCGCACATGGCATCGGCGTATTCGTACATCGCCATGGCGGCGTTCAGCCGCTCTTCGACCGGAACGGTCGGGTCGAAGCCGAACGTGAGCTCGGTCCACTCGAAGACCTGCTTGCGGTCCTCCTCGGGTACGCCCACGAGGTCGGCGATCGCGTGGAGCGGCAGCCACAGGGCGAGGTCGGTCACGAGGTCGCACTCACCGCGGTCGGCGACGGAGTCGATCACGGCGTCGACGCGGTCGCTGACGTGGTCGGCGAGGTCGTTCACCCGGCGCGGGGTGAAGCCGCTGCTGATGATCTTGCGCAGCTTGGAGTGCTCGGGCGGGTCGAGGCTGATGAGCAGCAGCGACGACCCCTGGCCGCCGTCCTCGGCGCGGTCGGGGAGGAAGGGGTGCGGCGCGTTCCTGAACGCCGACCAGTCGCGCGACACCTGCTGGACGTCGGCGTGGCGAGTGACCGCCCAGTAGCCGTCCCTCCACGCAGGGTGGTCCTGGTGGGACACCGGGTCGGTGTCGCGCAGCTCGCGGAAGGCCTCGTAGGGGAAGCCGTGGGCGTACGTGGCCGGGTCGTGGAGCACCATCGTCATCGGCGTGTCCTCGGGTCGGACGAGCAAGCGGGAGAGTGGCGCACGGCACTCGATCGGGCACCCGCGTCCGTGACATTCTGGCCGTTCGTGGCGGATCGGGCGCAGCACGAGGTCGAGGTCATCCTCATGAAGCAGGTGGCGAGCTATCTCGCCATGCCGATCTTCGTCGTCGACCCCGAGGGCAACCTCGTGTACTTCAACGAGCCGGCCGAGGACATCCTCCACCTCCGCTACGACGAGACCGACCTGCTGCCGATGTCCGAGTGGGCCAGGATCTTCACGCCGAGTGACGAGCACGGTGAACCACTCGACCCCGAGGACCTGCCGCTCGTGGCCGCGCTGCAGGAGCACCGCCCGGCGCACCGGGCGATGTGGATCAAGGGGCTCGACGGCACCGACCGCCACATCTCGCTCACCGCGTTCCCGCTCGTCGGCCAGCACGACCGCGATCTCGGCGCGGTCGCCATCTTCTGGGAGGACCACGAGTGAACATCCGCCTGTGGGGGACGCGTGGTTCCGTGCCCACGCCCGGTCCGTCCACCGCGCGGTACGGGGGCAACACGTCGTGCGTGGGGATCACGACGGACCGCCCGGACCACGTCGTCGTGCTCGACGGCGGGAGCGGCATCCGCGAGCTCGGCGACGCGCTGCGCCCCGAGGTCGAGCGCGTCGACGTGCTGCTCACGCACCTGCACATGGACCACATCATCGGACTCGGGTTCTTCGGCGGCTTCTTCCGTCCCGGCCTCGAGGTGCACCTGTGGGGACCGGGTTCCACGACGCGCGACCTGCGCGGCCGCCTGACGCGCTACCTGTCGCCGCCACTGTTCCCCGTCAGGTTGCGCGAGCTCCCGTGCGAGCTCGTCCTCCACGACCTGCCGCTCGGTGAGTTCGAGCTCCCGAGCCTGGTGGTCACCGCCGCGTTGGTCTGCCATCCCGGCCCGACCGTGGGGTTCCGCCTCGACGACGGCCGCGCGACCCTCGCGTACCTGCCCGACCACGAGCCCGCGCTCGGCGTGCGCGCGTTCCCGGAGGGGAGTGAGTGGACGTCGGGCTACGAGCTCGCCGAGGGCGTCGACCTCCTGATCCACGACGCGCAGTACGACGATCCCGAGTACGTCGACCACGTCGGATGGGGTCACAGCGCCATCGGGCACACGTTCGCGTTCGCCGACGCCGTGGGGGCGCGCCATCTGGTCCCGTTCCACCACGATCCGTCGCACACCGACCAGAAGTTGGACGCGATCTACGCGCGTGACGAGGTGGCCGCGCTCTCGTTCCCGGTCACACCCGGGCGTGAGGGTGCGATGTTCCAACTCGACGACGAGCGCGCCGCGCTCTGAGCGGGCGTCGCGTCGGAGGGACGGCCGAACAGCACACGCTCGAGCAGGACGAACTGCACGACCCAGAGTGCCCCGAACCCCGACAGGTGCGCGACGAGCAACAGGGGTGTGCGCACCGACGTCGAGAGCTGTTGGGAGTGCGCCCACGCATCCGTGACCGCGACGAAGATCGTCGACAGCGCGAGCCCCGCGAACGACAGCATCCAGAACGGCGTGACCTCCCGCCAGGGGTCGCTGGCGTCGCGCCGCCCCCACGTCCACCGGCGGTTCAGGGTGTAGGACGGGCCCGTCGCGAGCGTCGTGGCCACCACGTTGGCGACCCAGCCCGGGAGGGCCAGCGCCGCGGTCCCGATCGCGAGCGTGGTGACACTCATCATCGTGGTGATCACCGACACGCCGAGGCAGCGCACGACCCGGCCCGTCACGGTGCTCGCGCCCCCGTCTCGGGTCATACGGGAATGCTGGTCGAGCAATTCCGGAGATCCGCTGAACGCTTCGCGCACGCGGTGCGTAGGGTGGGCTCGCACCCCGCTGAGGAGGCATCGTGGCCAAGTTCACGAGAGGGTTCACCGGCCGGGGCAAGGCCGCACGCGACCCGCGGCTGCCACCCGGTCAGTACGACACCGGGCGGAGTTGGCCGGTGCTGACGGCCGAGGTCACGCCCGACCTCGAGACCTCCTCGTGGGCGTTCTCGGTCGAGGGCCGGGTGGAGACACCGACCACGTGGACGTGGGACGAGATCCACGCGCTGGCGCCGTCGACCTACGAGGGTGACATCCACTGCGTGACCACGTGGTCGCGGCTCGGGATGACGTTCGCGGGGGTCTCCGTCGACACGCTGCTCGACGTCGCGCGACCCCTGCCGTCGGCCGGGTTCGTGCTCGCGTTCTCGCACACCGGGTACACCACGAACCTGCCGCTCGCCGACGTCACGGGCGGCAAGGCGTGGGTGGCGTGGGAGGCCGACGGGGCGCCGCTCCCGCGGGAGCACGGCGGCCCGGCCCGGCTCGTGGTGCCGCACCTCTACTTCTGGAAGAGCGCCAAGTGGGTCGCAGGGCTGCGCGTGCTCGACCACGACGAACCCGGGTTCTGGGAACGCAACGGCTACCACGACCGCGGCGACCCCTGGCTCGAGCAGCGGTACCAAGGTGACTGAGCGTCGCGAGGCGAGTATCCCGCCGAGCAGCGAAGGTGGGCCGAGCGCCCCGGCGGCGCAGCCGCCGAGAGCG
>Ga0187777_10002144_pt1 | contig 12686 bp, 13 predicted proteins | sample 1015_Q2_SP5_10_M_FD_132416 | JGI IMG/M metagenome (GOLD analysis project Ga0187777, IMG submission 132416) | Tropical peat soil microbial communities from peatlands in Department of Meta, Colombia - 1015_Q2_SP5_10_MG | ecosystem: Environmental > Terrestrial > Soil > Wetlands > Peat | place...
CGGCGACAAGGGAGACGCAGGTTAATGCAGGACGCGCGGCACCGAGAGCGTGAACGGGGGGATCGGTGCGTCGAACTGCTTTCCATCGTCGGCGCGCATCTGATAGGTGCCGCGCATCGTGCCGACCGCCGTTTCGAGGTGCGTGCCGCTCGTGTACTCGAAGCTCTCGCCCGGCTTGAGCTGGGGCTGCTGACCGACGACTCCGAGACCCTTCACTTCGAGCACCTTGCTGTTGGCGTCTGTAATCACCCAATGCCGGCTCACCAGCTGCGCCGGCACGTTGCCGGTATTGGTCAGAGTGATCGTGTAGGCGAAGACGTATTGATTCTTCGTCGGATCGGACTGCTCTTCGACATAGGTCGATCGGGGCACGACCGTGATCTCGTAGCGCTTCGTCTCGGCCATGGCGCCGTCCTTCACTGATTGATCCATGCGATCGCCGTAATTATAGCTTCATGGCCAACTGCCTGATCGCGCCCTCGATCCTTTCAGCGGACTTCGCCCGCCTCGGTGAGGAAGTGCGGGCGGTCGCCGCAGCCGGCGCCGATATGATTCATTTCGACGTGATGGACAACCATTACGTTCCGAACCTGACCATCGGCCCGCTGGTGTGTCAGGCGCTCAAGCCGCACGTGAACGTGCCGATCGACGTGCACCTGATGGTGAAACCGGTCGACCGGATCGTGCCCGACTTCGCGAAGGCCGGCGCCTCGATCATCAGCTTTCACCCCGAGGCCTCGGAGCACGTCGAGCGCACGATCGGGCTGATCCACGACTGCGGCTGCAAGGCGGGCCTCGCCTTCAATCCCGCCACGCCGCTGCATTGGCTCGATCACGTGCTCGACGAGCTCGATCTGGTGCTCATCATGTCGGTGAACCCTGGCTTCGGCGGACAATCCTTCATCGCCGACGCACTGGGGAAGCTCAAGCTTGCCAGGGGGCGGATCGACGCGGTGCGAGCCCGCACCGGGCGCGACATCCGACTCGAGGTGGATGGTGGCGTCAAGGTCGACAACATCGGTGCGATCGGAAAGGCCGGCGCGGACACGTTCGTCGCCGGTTCGGCGATCTTCGGGACCTCCGACTACGCGGCCACGATCGCGGCGATGCGGGCCGCGGCCGCAGCCGCATGATCGTGCGCTACCGCTGTGGGCAACCGCGCCCGGGCGGTGATATAGTGCGGTTTCGATCCGCTCGCGAAGAGCGGTCGATCCGCAACGATGAGCTTCAACGCGTTCAATTGCAACGGAACCGCCCGGGCAATCCGGGCGCGCGGTCACGACTGGCGCTGGTGGCGCCGCTCGTAGCCTGCGCTCGCGTCGCGCGCCCGAAGCGACGCACCCCACAAACCGTTGCCGTGTCGAAAGAAGCGTTGAAGCATCATGACCGAAGCCGAATTCCGCGCGCTCGCCGCGCAAGGATTTAACCGCATACCTCTGGTGCTCGAGTCCTTCGCGGACCTCGACACGCCGCTCTCGCTCTACGTCAAGCTGGCCAACACCGCCTTCAGCTTCCTGCTGGAGTCAGTTGTCGGCGGGGAGCGCTTCGGCCGTTATTCGTTCATCGGGCTGCCGGCGCGCACGCGAATCCGCGCCCGGGGCCGAAGCATCGAGGTCGAGGACGAGAGCGGTGTGACCGAACGCCATCAGGCCGATCCGCTGGACTTCATCGCCCAATTCCAGCGCCGCTACCGCGCCGCCCCCGTGCCGGGGCTGCCGCGCTTTTGCGGCGGGCTTGCCGGGTATTTCGCGTACGACACTGTGCGTCACATCGAGCCGCGGCTGGCCGCCTCCGCACCGCCCGCGATTCCAGCGCTCGCCGCCGTGCCCGACATCCTGCTCCTTCTCACCGAAGAACTGGCGGTCGTCGACAACCTCGCCGGTAAGATTTCCATCATCGTCTATGCCGATCCGGCTACGCCGGATGCCTACCATCGCGCGCAGGAGCGGCTCCAGGCGCTGCGACGCAGGTTGCGCGCCCCGGTCGAGATTCCTTTGCAGCCCCCTACGACGGTGAGCACCGCCGTCAGTGAATCCGGCGCCGAAGCCTTCGAAGCCGCGGCTGCGCGAGCCCGCGAATACATCGCCGCCGGCGACATCATGCAGGTCGTCCTTTCGCAGCGCATGGCGATGCCGTTTGCGGCGTCGTCGCTCTCGCTCTACCGCGCGCTTCGCTCGCTCAACCCCTCGCCATACATGTTCTATTACGACTTTGGAGACTTTCACGTGGTCGGTGCATCGCCGGAGATCCTAGTGCGCAAGGAGGGCGAGACCGTTACGCTGCGGCCAATCGCGGGCACGCGACCGCGCGGCGCGACACGGGAAGCCGACGAGAAGCTCGCCACTGAATTGCTCTCCGACCCGAAGGAGATTGCGGAGCACGTGATGCTGCTCGACCTGGGGCGCAACGACGTCGGCAGGGTCGCTGCAATCGGCACCGTCAAGGTTACCGAGCAGATGGTAGTCGAGCGCTATTCGCACGTGATGCACATCGTCTCCAACGTGGACGGAACGCTGCGCCCTGGGCTCTCCGCGCTTGACGTGCTTCGTGCGTCGTTCCCGGCGGGCACCGTGAGCGGGGCGCCGAAAGTACGCGCGATGGAAATCATCGACGAACTGGAGCCGTCGCGCCGCGGCATTTACGCCGGGGCCGTCGGCTACATTTCCTTCCAGGGCGACATGGACTTGGCGATCGCGATCCGCACCGCCGTGCTGAAGGACGGCATGCTTTACGCGCAGGTGGGCGCGGGCATCGTCCACGACTCGGTCCCCGAGAACGAGTGGCGGGAGACGCTCACCAAGGCGCGCGCTCTGCTGCGGGCAGCCGAGATGGTGCAAGCAGGTCTCGACCAGGAATCATGAGGAGCAGAAACCATCATCGATATCCCGCGGTTGTCGATGCCACAAACGTCGCGCCGCCCTCCGCCTGGACCAGACCTAGCCCTTGCAGGGGCTCCGCGGCTTTGCGCCGCGCTGGCGGCGCGGATTGTTAGTTTGCAGGTGGCGGCCGGGTGTTAAGATGGTATTGCTGCGAATGGTGTGCGCACGCCGCGCACTCCCCGCCCCCATCGGCTGGCGCGCGTGACAGCATGGCCCGTCCACCGCTGAGGAAGCTCACTAAGGAGGCCGCAATGAATTCTTCTCGTCGCGTCTTTACCGTCGCCGCGCTGTTCGGGTTGCTCCTCGCAGGTTGCGCACCGAGTACCACCTTGCGGTCGGCCTGGTACGACAGCAGCTTCACCGGCCCGCCGATGAAGCGGATTCTCGTCGTCGGCGTGACTGGCAACTTGACGGATCGGCGCGTCTTCGATGATCTGTTCGCCAAGGCGCTCAACGACGCTGGGGTGCAGGGCATCCCAGGGTACCAATTCGTCGACGTAACGGCCGCAAGCACCGAGGCTTTCGACGCCGGTGTAGCCAAGTCCGGCGCGGACGGTCTGCTGCTCGTGCGTCTCCTGGGCGTCGATACCCGCACGCAGGTTACGACAACCATGGTCCCTGCGCGTTCCGCGCCGGGCTTCAGCGCACGCAGCGCATGGGGTCCGACGTGGGGACCGGTCTGGTACACCGTGCCGGATGTCCGGCAATGGCAGGTCGCCAACGTCGAGGCAACGCTGTTCGAAACGCAGATGCATCAACCGATCTGGTCCGCGACAACCGAAACGATGAATCCCTCAGCAGTGGCGAGCGAAACACCGGGCTTCGCCAAACTGGTCATCGCCCAGCTTGCCGCGCGCGGCCTGATCGCGCCCGCGAAATAGACGAGGACTGAACCAGGACCTCGGCAGTGGCTCGCGGGGCGTAGAGCCTTCGCCGCCGCTGCGTAGTTTTCGGCGCCGAGGGTTGCGGTGGTGCGCAACAACGGCGGCGCCGGCGCCCGCCCACGCCGCGGTGAGTTACCAGTGCGGGGATCAGAACGCTCCGAAGATCTTCCCGAGCACGATAACGACCGTCAGTGCAATCAGGGGCCCTACCAGCCCGACCATCATCACCTCGCGGTAGCTGCCACGCTGGGTGGCGCCGCATATGGCGAGCAGCGTAACGACCGCGCCGTTGTGCGGCAGCATGGCGAGCGCGCCGCAGCTGATCGCTGCTACGCGGTGCATCAGTTCGGGATGAATGCCGACGCTTGCAGCGAGCTGGGCGTAGGTCTCACCCAGCGCATTCAGCGCGATGGTCAACCCACCCGAAGCTGAACCGGTGATACCTCCCATCACGTTGGCCGCGACCGCGATCGAGACAAGCGGTCCACCGGGAACCGCCAGGAAACCGTCTCTGACCACCGCGAACGCCGGCAAGGCTGCCACGACGGCGCCGAAACCCACGAGGCTCGCCGTGTTGAGCACGGGCAGCACGGAGGCGCTTGCGCCGGCGTCGAGAGTCTTGCGCCACTCCGGCAGCCGCTTGCGAAAGACGACCAAGAGGGCGAGCGAAGCCACCGTCAGCGCCGTCACAACCGACCATACGCCGCTCACGGCCGAGAGCGTTGTTTCGAACGGAGGCTTGGTGAGAAACCCGGTGTCCGCTCGCGGCAGCACGAACAGACTCATCATCAGGTTGACCGCCAGTACGATAAGAATGGGCGCCACCGCCAGACCAAAGGGTGGCAACTGCTGGCTGCGCTGCCCGTGTGGTAGCTCGGCAGTGTCGAAGTTCTCCGCATTTGCACCGCGCGCGCGCACGAGCTGATCATCGACGTTCGCAGGCGTGTCAGGGGTATAACCCTCACCCGCGGCTCGAGCACGCGCCTCGACCATGCTCAGCCACCAGAGGCCGAATCCCAGCATGATCGCTGAGGCCAAGATGCCAAGCACCGGTGCGGCGAACAGTGTGGTGCCGAAGAACGCCATGGGGATGGCGTTCTGGATGGCTGGCGTGCCAGGCAGCGCCGTCATCGTGAAAGTGAAAGCGCCGAGCGCGATGGCCGCGGGGATCAGCCGATGCGGCACCTTCGCCTGCTTGAACAGCGCTGCAGCCACGGGAAATACGGCAAAGGCCACGACGAAGAGGCTAACACCACCGTAGGTCAGCACGGCGCAGGCCAGGACCACGGCCATGACGGCGCGCGTCTCTCCCAGCTTCTCGACGATGCCCTTGGCGATGGCAAGCGCCGCGCCGCTATCGTCCATGAGCTTGCCGAATACGCCGCCGAGCAGGAACAGCGGGAAGAAATTGCGGATGAAGTTCGCCGTGGCCTGCATGAAAGTGAGGGTCCATTTGGCGAGCACCGGTTCCCCCGAGAAGACGGCAGCAACGATCGCCGCTATGGGTGCTGCCAGGAGCAGCGTGAAACCCCGGAAAGCGAGCAAGATGAGCAGCCCGAGCGCGACGAGAATGCCGATCAGTTCAATGGTGTATCCGCTCACGTTTCTCTCCCCAGAGGGTAGCGTCCGCTCGGCCACGGCGCGCCAGGCTAGCCGCGACGGGCGATGCGCGCGAGACTTGGTGGTCGAAAATCTCCGCGTGCCCCTACGTCGCAACGCGCAAGTACGCAAACAAAGCGGAAAGCAGGACGACGATCAAGCCGGTGGCTAGTACCAGTCGATTGGCAAACAAACGCCGCATGGCGAGCTCCCTTTTCCGAAGCTTAGGTGTTTAGAACCGCAGCTCGGAAATCTGCTTCCGTTCGCAGGAGCGCCCCAACGCGGCTCCTCGTTTCCGAGTCATCGAGCGGTCCAGCCGCCGTCCACTGGAAGCGCCACGCCGTTGAGCTGCGCCGCGGCGTCGGAGCAGAGAAAAGCAGTGAGCGCGCCGAGTTGTTCGGGCGTCGTGAATTCGAGCGAGGGCTGCTTCTCGCCCAGGAGCTTCACCTTGGCGTCGTCGGGCGAAAGCTTCTCGCGGGCGGCCAGCGCGTCGATCTGCTTCTGCACCAGCGGCGTGAGCACCCAGCCCGGGCAGATGGCGTTGCAGGTGATCCCGGTAGTGGCCGTTTCCAGAGCCACGACCTTGGTCAGACCGACCACGCCGTGCTTGGATGCCACGTAGGCCGACTTGTCCACCGATGCGACGAGTCCGTGAACCGAGGCAATGTTGATGATCCTGCCCCAGTTCCTCTTCAGCATCTGCGGCAGCGCGGCTCGCGTCGTGAGGAACACCGCCGTCAGGTTGATCGCGATGACGGCATCCCATTTGTCGAACGGGAACTCGTGCACGGGCGAGACGTGCTGGATGCCGGCGTTGTTGACGAGCACGTCGACCCGTCCGAGCTCGCGCGTCGCATTCTCAATCAGCGCCGTGGCATCCGCCGGCTTGGAGAGATCTGCAGCGCCGAAGACCACCCGCACACCGTGGGTTGACGCAAGCTCCTTGCGCAGCTTCTCGATCGCCGCGGCTTCGCCGAAACCGTTGATCACCAAATCGGCGCCTGCAGCGCCCAGTGCGCGTGCGATTCCGAGGCCGATCCCGCTCGTCGAACCGGTGACAACTGCGACCTTACCTTTCATGACCATCCCCTCTCGTGGTCGACCACCGTCGGCATCCTCATCTCGAAACGCGCGCCCCGCTCGATCATACGCAGGTTGCCAGCAGGAGCGAGGGGCCGAGAGTGAGGAGGGTAGTGACGAAGGCCGCGATCAAAGTCCACACAACTACCGTATGCAGGAAAGCGCCCGGCTGGCCTAGCGCGGGATCCGGAGCTGCCCGCGCCATGCCGAGCCACAGCGCGGCGATCGCGAGCAGCCCCGCGAGGAGCACTATGACGAGGCCCGTGCGCAGCGACCCTGCGGACCAGGCGAACGCGCAGCCGATCGCGTGGAGCGCGTAAAGCGCGACGAGTGTAATGCACCAGACGCCGAAGCCCGCCGCCAGCCACCACAGACGGCCCGGTGGTACGGCGTGCTCGCTCATCGTGCTGCCCTTCCGCGAGAAACCAGGCGCATCGCAGGCGGGTAGTTCACGGCCGCGCTCCCAGCACCGCCACCAGCGTCGGCAGCGCGAGGACCAGGCCAATCGCGATCGTTCCGGTCACGGCCGTGTAATCGAGCCAAAGCCGCGTGAGGCGCAGATCGACGATCCGTTTCGGCGAGACGCGGCCGGCGCCGATGCGCAAGACGTTGCTGAGGAGAAAGACAACCCCGATGCCTGCGTGCACGGCGACGAACCCCAGCAGCGCGGCGGCGGTCGCGCCAAGCGCGTGTTCGCTCGGACGCGGGGACACGGCGCCGATCAACCCGACCACGGCGACGATGCCGGCCACGAGCACGAGTGCGGTGAGGCCGATCCAGGCTTGCGGCGCGCGGCCGCTCGCGACCGCGCGCAGCGAACCGCGCGCTCCGGCGGCAGCAACGAAAAGCGCGATCACGCAGCCGAGCGCAAGTGCGAGATTGGTGTTGGGCGACACCGCGGGTGGCCAGTTCGGGGCTGCGATCCAAAGGTATAGCGTGCCGAACACGAGCGAGGTGAAGAGCGTGCCATCGGCGATCAACGCAAAGATGAGCGCCCACCACGGGGGCGTGCCCGCTACTTCGGTGTGCGGCGGCACGTTCACGCCGCGGCCGACCGGCAGCGGGCCATATTCGCGCGCAAGCCCGGCGCTTTGCCCACCCAGCACAAAGAGCCCGACGACCACAAGCCCGAGTGCGAGCGCAAGGAAGTAGAGCTTGAAGAGGAACGCCAACACCACGCCCGCGGTGGTCAGCGCGGTCCACAGGGGCAGGTAGGTCGCGCGGGGCAGCACGACGAGCTGATCCGGCGTGCCGCTGGTCATATGCACTCCGAGCGTCTCCTGCCAGCCGTTGCGCGTGAAGCCGAGGTAGCCCTCGCCTCGCGCCAGCGCCGGCGCGAGTGCGGCTGGCGCGACGCGATCGTCCGGCGAGTCGAAATGCGGGACGGAGGCGAAGTTGTAGGGGGCCGGCGGGATCGGCATCGCCCATTCGAGCGTGGCCGCTTTCCACGGATCGCGTCGCACCCGCCGCCCGTACAGCAGATGCACCCCGAGATCGATCACCAGCAGGCCAAAGCCGATGGTCATGATGAAGCTGCCGATCGAGGCGACGAGATTGAGCCCCGTCCAGCCCTCGTGCCCGGTGTAGGTGAAGATGCGCCGCGGCATTCCGAGCAGGCCGACGAGATGCATCACGAGGAAAGTCAGATTGAAGCCGATGAAGATCAGCCAGAACGCCGGCACCGACAACCGATGCACGGCCGTGCGCCCGGTGAGGTGCGGCAGCCAGTAATACAGGGCCGCCAGAAATGGAAACGCGAACGCGCCGCCGGCGACGTAATGCAGGTGCGCGACCACGAAGTACGTGTCGTGCACCTGCCAATCGAACGGGACGATCGCTAGCATCACGCCCGTCAGGCCGCCCAGCACGAAGACGAAGAAGAAGCCGAAGATGTAGAGCATGGGCACGCTCCATCGCGGGCGCCCCTGCGCCAGCGTCGCGAGCCAGGCGAACATCTGCAGCACCGTCGGTACGGCGACGATCGCCGATCCCGCCGAGAAGAACGCGAGCGCGAGATGCGGGATCCCCACGGCGAACATGTGGTGTACCCAGATGCCGAAGCTGAGGAAGGCCAGCGCGATGATGGCGACGACGATCGTCCGATAGCCAACGAGCGGCCGGCCGGCAAAAACCGGGATCAAGGTCGACAGTACCGCCGCCATGGGCAGGAAGATGATGTAGACGTCCGGGTGGCCGAACAACCAGAACAGGTGCTGCCACAGCAGAGCGTCGCCGCCCCGCGTCGGATCGTAGAATGGTAGACCGAACGCGCGCTCGGTCTCGAGCAGGATCGAGGCGAGGATCAGCGGCGGAAAGGCCACCACCATCATCGCCGCAGTGGTCAGGATGTACCAGCCGAAGATCGGCATCCGGTCGAGCGACATGCCCGGCGCGCGCATCTTGAGGATCGAGACGACGATTTCGATCGCGAAGCTCAGCGCCGAGATCTCGACGAAGGTCACGCCCAGCAGCCACACGTCGGCGTTCACGCCGGGCGTGTAGGTGTTCGAGCTGAGCGGCGTGTACATGAACCAACCGCCGTCGGGCGCGACCCCGAAGAGCAGCGACCCGACCACGATCGTCGCCCCGAAGAGGTAGCACCAGTACGAGTACGCGGTCAGCCTGGGAAAGGCAAAGTCGCGCGCGCCGAGGATCTTCGGTGTGAGGTACACCGCCATGCCTTCGAGCATGGGGATGACGAACAGAAACAGCATCACCGAACCGTGCAGGGTGAAGACCTGGTTGTAGGTCTCCGCGTCCATGAAGGCTCCCTGGGGTGTCGCGAGCTGTATTCGCGTGAGCATCCCCAGCAAGCCGGCGATTATGAAGAACACGAACGCCGTGACCATGATGCGCAGGCCGATCACGGAGTGATTGACGGAGGCGAGGCGCTGCAGGCCCGGCCCGGTCGCCCATATCGCGGCGAGTTCGCGATGCAGCCGCAGCGCCCGGCCGCTCTGCGACGGATGTCCTGCGATCGCGTTCACTTCTTCTGCTCCACGGCCGCGTCTGCTTTCGCGAGCGCGTCCGCGAATTCCGCCGCCGGATGCGCGATGACTTCGAATCGCATTCCGGCGTGCCCCACGCCGCAGAACTCGGCGCAGGTTCCCTCGTAGTGGCCCGGTGCATCGGCCTGGATGCGCAGAATGTTCACGCGCCCAGGAATCGCGTCCATCTTTCCAGCGAGGCGCGGGATCCAGAACGAGTGGATGACGTCGCGGCTCGTCACCACGATGTCGACGGGTGCACCCGCGGGAAGATGCAGGACACCCGCAGTCGTCTTCCCGCCCTGGTCGGGATAGCGGAAGGTCCAACCCCAACGCTCCGCGCGCACCTCGATCCGCGGCGGCGTCACCCCCGGGAGCGGCAGGAGGCGTTCGCCAGCGACGAGCCCATAGGCCACCAGGGGCACGAGAACGACGCCCGGCAGCGCGAGCCCGCCGAGCACGATCCAACGTTGCGATGGAACGGACGCGCTGAATCCCGGCCGCAGGAACGCTGCCGCGAAGAGAACCATCACCAGCGCAAAGAGCACAAGCGAGCCGGCCAGCATGACCCACCACAACCGCGCGATGGCCTCTGCCGCGGGACCGGAAGGATCGAGCGTCGAAAGCGGCCCTGCGCAACCGGCCAGGATCGTCATCGCGCCGAGATTGACCGCCGCGCGCAGAGCGCTATGATCGGAACCTGCGGCACCCTTCCGCCGAGGAGCGAAGCAATGGCGAAACGCCACTTGGATTCCGGCACACAGGCTCACAGCGCGGTAGTGCTCGAGATGCTTCGGCTCGAGATCGGATCGAAGGTCGCGCTCGTGGGGCATCCGCTTCACGTCATGATGGTGCATTTCCCGGTTGCTTTCGTCGTGGCAACCCTCGGCATCGATGCCTTCTACTGGTGGTCGGGCGACGAGTTCTGGGTGCGGGTTGGCGTGTGGTCCTCGGGTTTCGCTTTCTGGTCGGCTCTCTTCGCGAGCGTGGTCGGCACGGCGGAGCTTCTGCTGGTGCGCGGCATCCGCCTGCTGGAGGCGAGCTGGTCCCACGCCGTGGCGGCCATGACTCTGCTTGCCATCACCGGCGCGGTCTGGGGTGAGCATCTCTTCAAGCCGGAGCTGATACTGCCCCATGGCCTCGCGCTGTCGGCGCTTGCCTCGGTGATGGTGGGTTTCGCCGGGTGGCATGGCGGCAAGCTCGTGTTCGATCACGGCGTCGGCGTGCTGGTCACGCCGAAGATCTGACGAACCAGCGGTGCGAGGGCTCCGGGCTTGAACAGGCCCGGGGCGATCTCGCCGGACGCGATGACTGGCTTGGCCAGCACGACCCAGAGTATCGCGACGATCAGCACGAGATAGCCAAAGGTGAGCGCGACGAAAGTTCGCGACCCGAAGCGGCCATCGGGTGCGAACACGCGCATCGCTACCAGGCCGGCGACCACGTGAAGCATCACCATGGCGCCCACCAGGACCATTTTGATCGTGAACCACTCGCGGAAGGTGCTCTGCAGGAAAATCAGCGCGGTTCCGCTGCCGATCGCGACGAAGGCGGCGGGCGAAGTCATCGCCACGTAGACAAACCGGGTGACGCGGTGAAGGCGATCGAGATCCGGGCCCACCGCGACGAGCCTGCGCTGCCAGAACAGGAACGGCAGGACGATGAGGCCAGCCGCCCACACCGCAATCGTGGCGATGTGGATGAATTTCAGGAACGTGGTCATCGCGCGTGGCCGAAGGGTCGCATGCTCGACCACGCGAGGCGCAGTCCCGCGGCGAGATAGGGCAGCAAGGCCGGTACCCACATCAGAAGGCCAGCGAGCTGCTGGTCGGCGAGTGGCGTGAGGCCCCATGCGGCGGTGCTGGCAAGGTGCACCAGATACAGTGGCCGGGGTGCGAAGACGATCAGAGCGCCGAGGAGCCCCATCTGCGCGATCGTCGTTGCGAGCGCGAAAAGGGCGGGGCCGGGTTCGGTCGCCGGTCGCAGGATCGCCCGCCAAAGCAGCCACGAGCTGCCGAGCAGCGAGGCCTGCATCAGCCAATAGGCAGGAACGCTGGCGAGCCCCCAGGCATAAACCGTCGGCGCGTGCCAGACCCAAAGGACGATCGCGTTCGCACCCACCAGCGCGGCCAGCGGCGGCGAGCCCATCCGCCGCGCGGGGAAGGCCACCGCAAGGAGCGGCGCTACGCCGGCAATCAGCAGAACATGATGGAACACGCGCGCCGAGAACAGTGCCGACGCGAGCGCGCACAAGGGCGAGACGAAGACGACGAGCAAGAGCGCGATCGCCGCCCAGCCGGCGCGGGCGTTTCGCGAGTAGCCGAGCGCGATTGCGAGCGCGAGGCCGGCGAGCGCTGCGAGCAGCAGCGGATCGCCATTCCAGCGTGTCCAGAAGTCTGTTGGGACGGCGGCGCGTCCGCAGTAGGCGATTACAAAGTCCGTCATGACGCCCTCCGCTAGACGAAGCTGTAGCGCTCGGAATGGTACTTCGCCATCGGCACGTTCAACTCGCCGAGCGCCTTCTCGATCGCGTCCATCATCGGGCCAGGCCCGCAGATGAAATACTCGTGATCCGCATAGGGCGGCTGCAGATGGCGCTTGAACATCTCCGCATCGATGAAACCCTTCTCGCCGGTCCACCCCACGGGGGGATTGGCCAACACGTGCACGACCTTCAAGTCGATCCGCTTCTCAAGCTCCTCCAGCTCCTCCCGGAAGGTGATGGAGTCCCAGTCCTTGCTGCCGTAGAGCAGGACCACCGGACGCTTGTCGCCCCGGTCGGCCAGGGTACGGATCATGCTCATCATCGGTGTGATACCGACGCCGCCGGCGATCAATACGTGCATGTCTGCCGGGTGACCGATCGTGAAGGCACCGTAGGGTCCGTCGACATAGACGCGCCGCCCGACAGGTACCTTGCCGATCCCGCTGGTAAAGTCGCCGAGCTTCCTGATCGACATCTCGATGCGCCCGTCGCGCACCTCCGCGCTGGAGGAGAACGAGAACGGGTGTCCGGTGATCTTGAAAGGACTTCCCCAGAGCGTCAGCCAGCCGAACTGACCTGGAGTAAAACCGAAGCCGGGATGGTCGTCCGGGCGCATTACGAGCGTCGTCGTGTCGCCGCGTTCACTGCGCACTTCAGAAACGCGATACGGTCGACGAAGCATGAAGAGTGGTTTGAAGATGCGCACGTAAGCGAGCAGCGCGATCCAGAAGATCGTCAACGCGATCCAGAGCGCCCGCTTCGCGGGGTCCGC
>Ga0187777_10002146_pt1 | contig 12682 bp, 8 predicted proteins | sample 1015_Q2_SP5_10_M_FD_132416 | JGI IMG/M metagenome (GOLD analysis project Ga0187777, IMG submission 132416) | Tropical peat soil microbial communities from peatlands in Department of Meta, Colombia - 1015_Q2_SP5_10_MG | ecosystem: Environmental > Terrestrial > Soil > Wetlands > Peat | place...
CAACCGCGAACTGCGCGAGATTGGCGGAGGCAGCGGATTCGTCCTCACCCCCGATGGCTTTCTGCTCACCAACAGCCACGTAGTGCACAAGGCCAGCAAGATCGAAGTTCACACCATGGATTCCGGCCCCTTCGCCGCGACTATCGTCGGCGACGATCCTCACAGCGACCTTGCCGTGCTGCGTGTAGAGGCCCCGCGCCTGCACGCTCTGGCGCTGGCGGATTCGCGCCAGCTTCGCGTTGGCCAGCTCGCCATCGCCGTCGGCAGCCCGCTGGGATTCCAGTACACGGTGACTGCGGGCGTGGTCAGCGCTCTCGGACGCAGCCTGCGCTCTCGCTCCGGCCGCCTTATCGAAGATGTCATCCAGACTGACGCCTCGCTCAATCCTGGCAACTCCGGCGGCCCGCTGCTCGATTTCCGCAGCCAGGTCATCGGCGTCAATACCGCAGCAATCCCCTCGGCGCAGGGCCTCTGCTTCGCCATCTCCATCAACACCGCCCAGCTCGTCGCCGCCAAGCTGATCCGCTTCGGCAGGATCAGGCGCAGCTACATCGGCATCCAGGCGCAGACTGCCCGCCTGCATCCCGCGCTCGCTAAGTTTCACGGCGTCGAGAGTCCGACCGGCGTCCTGGTGCTGCACGTTGAGGAGTCATCGCCCGCAGCGAGCGCCGGCCTTCGCCCCGGTGACATGCTCGTTCGTCTCGCCGGCCACGGCCTCCGAGGCATCGACTCGCTCTTCTCGCTGCTCGATGAAGAGATGGTCGGCTGTTCCGCAGAAGCAGAACTGCTCCGCGGACGCGAGCTGTTCAAGATTATTCTGATTCCGGAAGCGCTGCAGGATTAGCTTCGGCCGTCCGGCTGGACCTGGCGGAGAGAGAGGGATTCGAACCCCCGTTACCCGTTAAGGTAAACACGCTTTCCAAGCGTGCGCCTTCAGCCACTCGGCCATCTCTCCGCGAGAAAAATAAATTATAGATGAGACTGGCTCGAGCAGGTGAGGACCGCAGCACAGAGAGGCTAGACGCCGCAGAGGTTGCAGCGCTCAAAGCGTAGCGCGATGCCGGCCACGCCCGAAGGATGCCGCTCTACCCGCACTACCACGCCGCGTCCGGAAAAATGCCTGGGCCCGCTCTCCGCCGGCACGTTGAATTCAACTTCTATGCGGCTCTTGAGCTCTGGAACAAAATCCGCGTAGAAGAAGATGCCCGTAAAGTTGAAGTCGCGGACAAATGCCAGCCTCTCCGCGCCCTGCGATGGATCAGCGGCCACCGTGCCGCCGCGGTTCAGGGCGATTCGCATGTTCTTTCGGCGATGCTCGCGCTCGGGGAAGAAGCCTGCCTCTTGCGGCACCGGGGTTGGGAGATGTGCGGCCATGGTGCAATGCGAAGCACACTTCCCCTCGCACTTGGTTTGCCAATCTAAGTACTTGAATCTGTTGACGTTCTAGTAACCGAAGATATATCTCCTGGTAGATTTTGCCGGGGCCGGTGGCAGTTTTGGCGGGTCCTGGTTTGAGCTGGAGTTCAGCCTTTCCCAGGCTGGCTGCCGGCTGGTGCCTCTGACGGCTGCCTTCGCCTCGGCGGCAGAACCTCATCCGGCGAATAGCTGTGCAACCCTCGGATCACCTTCACCGCCGGCTTCTCGCGCAAAAAGTACACGAACCGCCGCGGCGGCAGATGCAGTTTGCCGAACACGACCTCGTAAAAGTGCTGTTCATACTCAACCGTCATCAGCCCGTCCCAGTTCTCTTTAGGACGGCAGCTGGCGATCCGCAGATCATATTCGCGGCCATCGCCGCGCTCGACTTCATCTGCGATGCGCGGCCCCAGCCGGGCCTCCTGCACCAGGTAAGCGATGCCGCGATGCGCTTGCCCGAGCAGATAAAGCGGCAGCGTTCCCCAGTGCTCACCCGTCACGAAGGCACTGCTGAAACGGATCAGGCCTTCTGTCATCAAGTATGCGTTGAAGAACGGCAGCGGCTGGAACACATAATCCATCAGGCTGACTGCGCCTATGCTGAAACCGCTGCCCATCGCGTTGGTGGTGGTGTTGTGTCCGGGATGAATGAATTCCTCATAACCGTGTACAAAGAACCATCCAAACGCGGCGCATTCCAGCAACCCTGAAAGCACAGTCCCCAGAGTGAAGTTGATGGTGGTGAGGCGGAACCAGCGGCGGCGGTAGAACTCAGGCAGGAGCGAGAGCGGAATGCCGAGCAGCAGGTTCAGCATGGCCTGGACTTGAGCGCTGCCGGCCTTGTCGCTGCTCTCACGACCGCCGGCTTTGAGTCAGCGTATCTAAACGCCTGCAGCCAGTCAACCGCAGCGCGGTGGGCTGCAAGATTGAAGATGATTAGAAGCTGAAAGCTACGCCACCCCGGATCGAGCGGGCCGACTGCACCAGATAGAGCGTATGCCCGTCCTGCCCGATCACAGGGATATAGCCCTGCGACAGCAGATTACGGATGTCTACCACAGCCTCCATCTTGCCCGGTAGAAAACTGACCGAGGGCAGCGGCTGGCGGATGAAAAGGTTGAGGAATGGATCCGTCTGGCCTGCTGAAACATTGAACGCATCCACTGGCGTGAGCGCAGTCGATCCCGGAGTCCAGCGGTAAGATGCGATCCAACTCGTCTTGCTCGCTGGTATGCGTCCGGCGAGCTTGGCTGCTATCGCCGTTTGCCGCACTTCCGTGAAAGCCTCGTTCGCCGGCATGCTGCCGATGACAAAGCTCCCCGGGCTGCGCAGCGTCAGCGCGCCGCCGTAAGCCACATCCAGCGTGCCCGTCAGGTTGGAATTGAAATTCCGCTGTGCCACCGCCCGCACCCCTTTCGTGCTCATCGCGCCGCCGTCGTAGGTGAACGTCGAAGAGTAAGGATCGGCCAGCACTGCGCCCGTGGCCACGTCGGCTCCGTTGTTCCCGATTCCCAGCAGCGCTGCATGCTCCAGTCGGTCTGAAAAACCTGCAAGCTGGAAGCTGTTATGCCCCAGCCGGTGAGAAAGAGAAACCTCCTGATGCTGCGCGTCCTGGATCTGCGGCGTGAAGCCGTACATCGATACCCGCGGGCCCGATTCCGTCAAGTCTGCCGGCGCCGTGTCGAATCCCTTCTGCAGACGCAGATTGGGTTCCAGGGTGGTGTAACCATATTCCAGATAAGTCCTAGGTGAGAGATGAACATCGAGCGTGGCAAACGGCCGCAGCGCCGATGAATGCCCCAGGAACTCGATCGTCTGGTACTCGCTGCCGTACTGCAGGTCGGCAAAATCCGTGAGGCGCGTCTGGTTCTTCAACGAAAAGGCCAGCGCCTGCGCCGAAGACTGCCCGCTGTCCCCCGCTTCTGTCGCAAAGTGTCGAATGGTCACTGTCATCTCAGGATGGTCCCCATTCGCAAACTGGTGCGAATACGATGCGCGCAGCGCGGCCGGCTCGCCGAAGTTTGAGCCCATGCTGCCGGTGAAAGAGACTTTGCCCGCAGTAAACAGCGAGCGTTCCACTGAAAGGGACGTTGCCTGGCCAGCGCTGCTGCCAATGCCCTCCTCCTGAGATCCAGCCAGGAACTCTACCCGTGCTTTCAGGGTCCTTTCTTCGCCAGAGCCCCCATCCGAGATCACCACCTGCGGCCCGTCATCCAGCACCCGCAGGATCGGTCGGCTGGCGGTGGAGCGCAGCGTCCACTTCCAGTCATCCTGGTCATCCGCGCTCCGCCCGTGGACCGGTAGGGCCTGCAGTGCTTCGAACAAGGTGTTCAAAGTGAAGTTCACTACCAACCCAGCGCCGGCATGCAGGCTCAGGTTTTCCCGCAGTGTAGGCAGGAAGGAGCTCTGCGTCACCCTCAACAGATAGCGCCCGGGGGCCAGGTTCCTGGCCAGGTAGTAGCCGTGCGCGTCGGTATAGACGAAAATGGACTCCGCTGACGCCGCCATCACCTGGACCGTAGCGCCCATCTGCGGAATGCCCTTGGAATCTTTGACGACTCCCGAGATACTGCCCGAGCGGTCTGCCGCCGTCGCCGGCAACGCTGCCAGCATCAGCACTGCGATCAACTTCCACCCCGCCAGAGGCTTCATCTTCTTAGTCCTGCGCTGATACCGCTACTCCACCGTGAAATCAGCCGAAGGAGCGATCGTCTGCTTCGAGATGTTGTCGTTCACCTTGATGGTCAAACGATAGGTTCCCGGCGGTAGCGAACTCAGTGGCATCGTCTTTTCCAGCGTCAGCTGGTCTCCCACGTTGCCCATCTTCTCCGTGGACTCCTCGATGTGCGCCACGGAAGCATTCGTAGTCGCATTCACCACGTCATACTGGATGGTCGCCGACGGCTTCTTGCTCTTCTCGTCGATGCCCAGGTTGTAGACCTGCATCCAGAAGTTCACCTTCTGGTCGCGCTTGAAGCTGGCCGGCTTGCCGTCTGCCGGGGCCACGCGCGGACGCACCTTGGTGCTGCCGATCACGAAGTTCCCCGCGCCCACGCTCTGCGCCGGGACCTTCTCCATCTGGTCCGCCAGGATCAGGCTCGAATTCGCCAGCTTGTCTTCGCTGAACTCCGGGACCACGACGCTCTTGCTCCAGGTCCCGACCCGGTCGCCCTTCACGTCTTTCACCACGATATCCATGCGGTAGCGGCCCGGCTTCAGCGGCATCGCCTTCCAGTACACCGAAGCGCTCTCCAGCGTCTTGGGCAGCAGCTCCGCTGGCACATCTACCTGCACCGTATCTTCGTACGTCTGCGCGATTCTTCCCGTCAGCGTCGTCACCCGGCCGTAGATGTTCACCAGCCCATGCTGGACATCTTCTTTGTTCTCAAAGGTGATGTCCCTGTTCTTCACCTGGATGGTCACCGGGACCAGCACTGTGTCGCCCGTGACCCGCACAAAATCCACGCGCACATCGAACGGCATCAGGTTGTAGCGGATGTGCGTGCTGACGATCTCATCCAGCTCCTTGAACTTCACCTCTGGCGGCTTCATCAGGTTGCCGTACTGCTCCAGGCGTTCAAAATCCTGGCCCTGGTTGCGCTGTCCCATCGCGGCACTGGTGCCCAACTGCTCCAACCCGCCCTGGGTGAAGCGGTCGGCTTTGTTGGTCAGGCCCATTTGCTCAGAGAGCGTTAGACCGGCATTAGGCGTGTACTTGAGTGCGTCTTTTTCCGAACGGTCGATGGTCAGGTGGTAGTCATTGCACATGCACTGATCGACGAATTCGATGATCACGTCATCGCCCACACCATCGATGTGACGGTAGCGCCAGTCCTCAAAGGGAAAGGTCGAGGTCTGCCCGCCACCCTCGTCCATGGGCCGCTCGTAGAAGCCGCCGCTGGGATGGCTATCGATCTGCGCCGGCTCTCCATACACGATGTAGATGCGCCCCCTGTCCGTCTTCCATCCCGGTTTCCCGGAAGCGAAGTGCTCGTTGGCGTACTCGATACGGCGATAGTGCTCTTCTTTGTATTCGTTCTCTTCCGTGTCCGGCGTCGGGTCGCGCCTCAGCCAGAACTGCTCTATGAACTGGTCCCGCTCCTCGTCGTTCGAGAGCTTCATGAACGCCGCCCGCTCCTGGTCTGTGATGATGTAAACCACGTCCTGGTCCAGCCATTTCTTGTAGGTCTGCTCCAGCTCCTGGTGCAGCGACTTCTCGTTGGCCTTCTTCTGTTTGGCTGAGATCGGCTGCTTGAGCGGGTCTACGTCCGGCTGGCTGCTCTTGGCCTGGCTCTTGGACTCATCCGCCGGGCTTCCGGCGCGCGCCGCCGGCGCCAGGGCCAGCCCGGCCGCCACGGTAACCGCCGCCAATCGCTTCAAAAACAGGGGAGAAAAAGTGCGCTCCTGCAGCATAGAATCGGCTCCGGTGCTTTACATTGTAGGTTTATTCCCGGCGTGAAAGCAAGCGCCAGAATGTAAGCTTCTGTCTCCAAACTGCCCAGATTCCTAAGATGTGACTTCTCCGCCCGTGGTTTTCTCGCTTTACAATTTCCCTTCGCCCTCTTGGCCGCTGCCGCGCGGCGCTGATTCACGTTATAATTCTTTTTCACCCCCGAGTAACGCCAGGCGGGCTTCTGCGTCCAATAACTGCAAAGTGACTGTGGGCAGTCGGAACTTTCCTGCGCCGTTGAACGTATCCATCCTTGGGGCGATTGACTTAGAGGGAAAATGAACTGGAAGAAGATTGCGATCATCTCGGCCATCGTCGTGGGACTGTTGGTCATCGTTGGTTTCACCATCGCCAAGAATCAGCAGGGCGTCATCGCCGTGCAGATCGGTACCGTGAAGCCGGAGGACCTCGCCTCTGTCGTCACCGCCTCGGGTGAGATCAAGCCCAAGACCTATGTGAACGTCGGCGCCAACGCCTTCGGCCGCATCACGCATCTCTACGTCAAGGAGGGCGACCATGTGAAACTGGGCCAGACAGTGGCCCAGCTTGAGAATGTTCAGCCGGCCTCCAACGTCGCCCAGATGCGCGCCTCGCTCGACGCTAGCAGGACCGATGAGCAGGCTGCCGAGGCCGCCCAGCGCACCGCAACCGCTGACCTCAACAGCGCCCGCGCCGATTATCAGATGAAGCGGCTCGACTACGACCGCGCCACCGGCCTTTACAAAGACGCTCTCATCGCCAAGTCTGAGTTCGACAGCAGAGAGGCCGCCTTCAAGACCAGCGACGCCAACGTGGCGCAGGCGGAAGCCCGTCTGGCTCAGGCCAAGGCGCAGCGCCTGTCTGCCACCGGCCACGTCCACGCCGCGCAGGCCAATCTGACCGGCGCCTCTGACCTGCTCAGTAAGACCATTTACATCGCGCCTTTCGATGGCGTGGTCACCAACGTGCCCGTTCGCGAGGGCGAGACAGTGGTCGTCGGCATTCAGAATTCGCCCGGCAGCACTTTGATGACCATCGCCGATCTCTCGATCATCACCGCCGAAGTTCACGTGGATGAGACCGATATCGTCAACGTCAAGCTCGGCCAGCCGGCCGAAGTCACCATCGATGCCATCCCCAACAAGACCTTCCATGGCACCGTGACCGAGATCGGCAACAACGCCATCATCCGCTCCACGGGTGTGGCTACGACCCAGTCCACCACCGGCAGCGAAGAGGCCAAGGATTTCAAGGTCGTGGTCACGCTCTCTGACCCGCCCGCCAACCTGCGTCCGGGTCTTTCCACTACCACCAAGATCACCACCGCCACCCGCGCCAATGCGCTTGCTGTCCCCATTCAGGCGCTCACCGTGCGCACCGGCAAAGATCTGCTCGATGACGCTGCCAAGAAGGCCAGCGCCAAGCCCGGCAACGAGCCCAGCAAGGAAGAGCAGGAGAAGCTGAAGAAAGAGATCACCGGCGTCTTCGTGGTGAAGAATGGCAAAGCCAATTTTGTTCCGGTGAACACCGGCGTCACCGGCACCACCGATATCGAAGTGCTCGACGGCCTGAAGAGCGGCGACCAGATCGTCACCGGCAGCTACAAGGTGCTGCGCAGCTTGCGCAACGGCGCCAAGGTGAAGCAGGAAAAAGTCGAGATCAAGAAGGATGAAGAAAGCTAACTTTCCGGCGCGCTTGCAGTCTTAATCACTGGCACGCCGCTTTTGAACATTTGGGCACGATAGGCGACTAAAATTATGGCGACTCAATTGGCCACTCCCGCGACGGTCGGCATCACCGCGCCTCCCTTAGGCGCCATGATCTTCACCGATAACCTGTGGAAGACCTACGACATGGGGTCTGAGCAGCAGGTGCACGCCCTGCGCGGGGTGAATCTCTGCATCGAGCGCAATGAGTACGTTGCCATCATGGGCCCCTCTGGCTCGGGCAAGTCCACGCTCATGAACCTGATCGGCTGCCTCGATACTCCCAGCAAGGGCCAGTACTGGCTCAACAGCCAGCTGGTCAGCGAGCTCGATGACGACGAACTCGCCCGCATCCGCAACAAAGAGATCGGCTTCGTCTTTCAGACCTTCAACCTGCTCGCCCGCGCCACCGCTCTGCACAATGTGGAGCTGCCTCTCATCTACAACGGCACGCCCTCCGAGGAGCGCATGGAGCGCGCCAAAGGCGCTCTGCGCAAAGTGGATCTCGAATCCCGCATGATGCACAAACCCAACGAGCTCTCCGGAGGCCAGCGCCAGCGCGTCGCCATCGCCCGCGCCCTGGTCAACAATCCCTCCATCATCCTGGCCGATGAGCCCACCGGTAACCTCGACTCCCAGACCGGCAGTGAGATCATGGCCCTTTTTGACCAGTTGCATAAACAGGGCAACACCATCATCCTCGTCACCCACGAGCATGACATCTCCGAGTACGCCCATCGCGTGATTCACATCAAGGATGGCGTCGTCTCCGGCGACGAGCGCAAGAAGAAGTAACCTCGACTTCCGCGAAGGCAGGGCCTTCCTGGTTCATTTCTTCCCGCTGACATCGGCCTTGGTCGCAGTTCCGACGTCTGCTGGACTTCCGATGTAAGGATCGACGGCAGCGAGGTACGCGGCGATCAGATAGTAGCTGTCCATGTAATCGCCGAGCTTGATTGCGTTCATGTTGTCGTCCTTCGAGTGCAGGATGTGCAGCGTCTCCGTAGTGACAGAGTGGATCGTGATATTGCGGATCTTGTACTTGGCGAACGATTCCCCGTCGCTCTCTCCTACGCCATCCACATTCATGCCGGTGACTGGCAATTTCATTTTCTGGGAGACGATTGCGATGGCGCCGGCCAGATGTTTGTCCGCATGCGAATACCAGATCTCCGTCGGGCCCAAACCGAGTGTGTCCATATTGATCATCGCTGATATCTTGGAGCGCTCAGCCGCTCCCAAGTGATCGACGTAATACTTCGATCCGGCCAATCCCAGTTCCTCGCACGCAAAGGCGATGAACACAAAGGTATGCTTCCGCGGCGATTGTTTGAGCCCCTCATAAAGACTCGGTAACAGCGAGGCGCTGCTCCAGTTGTCGGCCACGCCCGAGCCGCGATCCACGTGGTCATAATGCGCGCCCACCACGATGCGCTCTTCGCTCTCACCCGGCAGCACACAGATCAGATTGGATCCGCTGTACCCCTTGACCGCCTGCTCTGACAGATGTTCCCCGCATCCCGCCGCATTGAACCACTCTTTGAGTCGTGTTTCACGTTGCCGGTCGCTTCCACCGAATTGCGACAGACGCTGTTGGATTGTCTCTGGCGGCAAGAGACGGTACGTGCCTTGCGCGAATACAACGCTCCAGGCCACGAGGACGATAGGCACAGCGCCAACGTACCATCTTGTCTTGGCAGGATTGGCTACCACCGCGGATACTGACATGGCGCACTATCTTACTGGATTCTCTGTCAAGACATTTCAGCATCCGGCGTGTATTCGTAGTTCCCGAAACCTGATTGACTCGCTCTTCCCTGCCGCGTAGCATGGCCGTTGCACTTTGCCCTGGGCCTCCGCATGATCGGCGAAACCGTCTCCCACTATCGCATCCTGGAAAAACTCGGCGGCGGCGGCATGGGCGTGGTCTATTCCGCTGAAGATCTCCAGCTCGGCCGCCGCGTCGCTCTCAAGTTCCTGCCCGACGATCTGGCCAAAGATCCGCAGGTGCTCGAGCGCTTCCGCCGCGAAGCGCGCGCCGCCTCGGCCCTTGATCACTCCAACATCTGCACCATTCACGATATCGGCGAGCACAAGGGCAAGGCCTTCATCGTCATGCAGTTCCTCGAAGGCCAGACTCTGAAGCATCTCATCAGCGGCAGGCCCATGGAGATCGAGCGCCTGCTCTCGCTCGGCATCCAGATCGCCGACGGCCTCGACGCCGCTCACGACAAGGGCATCATCCACCGCGACATCAAGCCCGCCAACATCTTCGTCACCCGGCGCGACCAGGCCAAGATTCTCGATTTCGGGCTGGCCAAGATGCAGGGGCCGTCGCCGACGGCAAGATCAGCCGCTGAAGCCGCCGCCACCATGGATAGCGCCCATCTCACTAGCCCCGGCTCCACCCTGGGAACAGTGGCTTACATGTCGCCCGAGCAGGCCCGCGGAAAAGACCTCGATGCCCGCAGCGACCTGTTCAGCTTCGGCATCGTGCTCTACGAGATGGCCACCGGCGTCATGCCCTTCCGCGGCCAGACCTCGGCTGAGATCTTCGACGCCATTCTGAACCGCCAGGCGGCATCTCCCATGCGCTTGAACCCCGACGTTCCTTCCAAGCTGGAAGAGATTATCTTCAAGTCGCTGGAAAAGGACCCGCAACTGCGCTACCAGCACGCCGATGACATTCTCACCGACCTCAAACGCCTGAAGCGGGAGCTTGAATCCGGCAAATCGGCAGCGGTGGCAGCTAGCGAACCGCTAGCAGCGCCTTCCCCTCCCCTCCCTGCTCCGTCATCGGCGCCTTCAGTTGCGGCAGCGCCCGCGCCTGCCTCTTCCTCTGCTCAGCCGGCCGCGCCATCATCAAGTACGCTTCCGGCTCAGCCTTCCAGCAGCGTCGTCGCGCCAGCTGCATCAAAGCGTGGTCTCTGGCTCTCCCTATTGGCAGCAGTAATCGCGGTTGTTGTCATCGCCGCGCTGGTCCTTTACTCGCGCCGGCCCAAAGCTCTCACCGAAAAGGATTCCATCCTCATCACTGATTTCGCCAACACCACCGGCGATCCCGTCTTCGATGGCACGCTCAAGAAAGCTCTCGCCGTGAGCCTGGGCCAGTCGCCCTATCTCAACGTGGTCCCTGACTCAAAGATTCAGCAGACGCTCAAGCTGATGAGCAAGCCGCCCGATACTCGCATCTCCAGCGACATCGGCCGCGAGATCTGCCAGCGCGCCGGCATCAAGGCCATGCTCACCGGCTCCATCGCTCCCCTGGGCAATCAGTACGTGGTCACGCTCGAGGCCGTCAACGCTTCCACCGGCGACTCGCTCGCCCAGGCACAGGTGCAGGCCCCGGGCAAAGAGCAGGTGCTCGACTCGCTCGGCTCGGCCGCTTCCAGGCTGCGTGAAAAGCTGGGCGAGTCGTTGGCCTCCATCAAGAAGTTCGACAAGCCACTGCAGGAAGTGACCACTACATCGTTCGAGGCGCTGCAGGCTTTCACGCAGGGTGATGAGCTGCGCGAGAAAGGCGATCCCCTTCCGCCCATCGCCCTCTACACCCGCGCCATCGAGCTCGACCCCAACTTTGCCATGGCCTACGCCCGCCGCGCCAATCAGTACGTCACCGTCGGTCAGAACGACCTCTTCCGCCGGGACTCCCAGAAAGCATTTGAGCTGCGCGAGCGCGCCAGCGAGCGCGAGAAGTTCTACATCACCGACAAGTACTACGAGGGCACCGGGCAACTGGACCAGGCGCAGCAGAACCTGCAGCTCTATGCCCAGACCTACCCCAGCGACAGTTCACCCCGTGTCAACCTTGCCGTCGGCTACCAGATACTTGGTGACTTTGAGAAGTGTCTGCCCCAGACGCTCGAAGCCGTTCGCCTCGATCCGGATTCCTGGTACGGATATTCCAACGGAGCGTATTGCTACGGCGCCTTAGGAAGATTCGACGAGGCCAAGCAGTTGCTCAACACCGGCTTACAGAAGAGCGGCAACGCCCCTCAGATGCACGCCACTCTTTACTTCGTCGCGCTCGTTCAGGGAGATAAGGCCGCACAGGAGCGCGAAGCAGCTCTCATCAAGGATTCTCCCTCACTGTACCTGCAGGACGTAGTGTGGGGTGAAGCGGGCGTTGCTCTGGTACACGGCCAGCGCCAAAAAGCGCGAGAGGGTTACATCCAGATACAGGAGACCTCCAAGCGCCTCGGTCTGACGGATGCGCAGGCCGGGGCGATCCAGTATCCCGCATGGGCCGAAGTGCTCTGGGGTGACAAGAGCAAAGCCGCCTCTCAGGCAGCGTCAGCCATCACCATCTCCAACACCCCAGATGTCGCTATGTTGTCGGCTGAGATCTTCGCCCTCGCCGGCGATGAAGCTCAGGCCCGCCGCCTGATGGAAGACGCAGGCAAGCGACGCCCGCTCGATACGCGGTTCCAATCCATCTTCATTCCCGGGGTGCAGGCCATACTGCTGATGAATCATGGCGAGGCTGCCAAAGCAGTTGAGATTTTGAAACCCGCCGAAGCCTACGACCGCGGCAATACCGATTCACGCTTCACCCGCGGCCGCGCGTATCTGATGGATCACCAGCCCGCTAAAGCCGCGCAGGAGTTCCAGGGCGTGCTCAACTTGCGCGGTGCCTGGCCTTGGGACCCGCTCATCGGCATCGCCCAGCTTTACCTCGCCCGCGCCTACGCTCAGCAGGGCGATACCGCCAGGGCCCGCTCCGCCTACCAGGATTTCCTCGCCCTCTGGAAAGATGCCGACCCCGATATTCCGCTTCTGAAAGAAGCCCAGGCCGAATACGCGAAGCTGCAGTAGAGCGGATCCTCTCTTACTGCGTTACACAAATCTCTGTCATCCCGAGCGAGCGCGCGCGAACAGTCGCGTTCGAGAGAGCAACTGCTGTTGATAGACATTCGGTCAATTCCCAAATTGGGAAAGCTCCAAACAAAATTCTCACCAAAACTCCCTTCCAGGCAACCCGCGTGCATCTAACTATGCGAGGGGCAAGATTCCGCTCCTCCGTTTGGGAGAACTTTGGCACGCTGACTCTAGAGCACCGTGCCCGACGCGTCCACTCCGGAAGAGGACACTGTCCCAGGTATCCAGCCCATTAAATCCGGAGCTAGCCTGA
>Ga0187777_10002148_pt1 | contig 12676 bp, 13 predicted proteins | sample 1015_Q2_SP5_10_M_FD_132416 | JGI IMG/M metagenome (GOLD analysis project Ga0187777, IMG submission 132416) | Tropical peat soil microbial communities from peatlands in Department of Meta, Colombia - 1015_Q2_SP5_10_MG | ecosystem: Environmental > Terrestrial > Soil > Wetlands > Peat | place...
AGGCCCGCGTGGCCAAGCTCTCGCCGCCGGTAATCCACGACCCGTTCACCCCGCTGCCGTGCACGGGGGCCCCGGGACACCGGACGACGCTCCAAATGGAGGGATGCGCGGAGAAGCAGATCCTGGCGAGCGACAAGCGGATCGACGCGCTCAACGAAGCGATCTTCGGGAGGTTGTCCGACTCCGCGGCCCGGCGGCGGTTTATCGCGGGGTACAACGCATGGCTCGCCTACCGCCACGCGTACTGCTTGAGCGCCTCGGACGTGTTCGAGGGCGGGACCGAGGCAGGCGTGGTCGACGCCGCATGCACGGCCGTCGTCAACTCTCAGCACGTCAAGAATCTGAAGGCGTTCCTGGCCGGCTTCGGGCCAAACGCGAGCCAGTCGGCCGCCGGTTAGCTCAGACCGGAGTGGACCCGTGCGGGGTCTGCGCCGGCGCCCGCTCGGGGTCGTGCGCAGGGCGTCGCGCACGGAACCGGATTAGTGCCGGGCGACGGTGGTCGCGAATGCGAACCCGGGCCGGGTCGGCGTCGGGCAGCGGCAGGCCACCGCGAGGACCCTCGGGCGCCCTCGGCGGATTGCGCGGGCCGCGTCCCCCTTCATCGTCGTCCTCGGCGCTCGGCGGCGGCGGGTACAGCACCTTTAGCGGCAGAAGCACCGGCGCCAGCATGACCGTTACGAGCACCAGCGGCTGCATGAGCTCGCGGTGGTCGGTCGCCCCCGCCACCAGCGCGCCCGCCAAGGCGATCACCGGCACCAACCGACTCAACCAAATCGCCGTACGCCTACGAGCCACGCAGTCGAGGATAGACGATGCAAACGGGGGCCCCGAACGACTGTCTCCCCGGTGACACAAGCCGTCGGCGTCGCCTGGGAAGGTTCGCGCCGGCGCTCGCGTCCTCGGACCATCATCATCATCGGGAAAGTCATCAGACATATGATCACTCTGGGGGTGGCGGGAATCGCGCTCACCGCCTCCGGCACTCTGGGGCCGACCAGCCCGAATCTCGCCGATCTCATCCGGACTTCTCTGGACGCGCATCCGGGATTCGGCGACTTCCGGTTCGACGTCCGCTGACGGGCGTGACTTCACGCGCGCTGGAATTCGGGATCCAGTAGTGCTGCCCGATCGCCCGCTACTTCACCGCGCTCTGAGTTAGCTGGAGCGCCGACGGGTCGGCTTGGTGCGCGCCGGGCCCGGTGTGGCCGCCTTGACCAGCTTCATCGTGAACTGCGAGTTGACGCGGGTGACGCCCGGCAGCTCGGCGAGCTTGTTCATGTAGAACCGCTCGTAGTCGTCGGTGTCCGCGACGCCAACGCGGATGATGTAGTCGGGTATGCCGAACATGCGGCGGCACTCGAGCACCTCGTCGATCGCGCTGATCTGAGCCTCGAACGCTTCGACGGTCTGCCGATCCTTGAGCGAGAGCTCGACGAGCACCGACACCTCGAGCCCTCGCCCTATCGCGCTCGGCTCGATGTCGGCGTGGTAGCCGCGGATCACGCCTGACTCTTCAAGCGCGCGCACGCGGCGCAGGCATGGCGAGGGAGACAGGTTCACCCGGGCGGCCAGCTCCACGTTCGACAATCGCCCGTCACGCCTCAACTCGTCGATAATTGCGCGGTCGATCGAATCCATGGCTTGATATTGCCAGAGAGGGGCCCCGCACAGGGGGAATTAGCAGCCATGTGCCCGCGATATCGCGAGACAATGCCCCGTAATGTCGAACCATCCCATCACCAGGAATGCGCTGTCGATCGGGGTCGCAACTGCCGTGTATGCGGTCTCGTTCGGGGTGCTGTCGGTCGCGGCCGGCTTCAGCGTCGCGCAGACGTGCGTGATGTCGCTCCTCTGCTTCACCGGCGCCTCCCAGCTGACGTTCGTGTCGGTGATCGGCGCCGGCGGCGGCATGGCGGGCGCGCTTCCGCCGGCGCTGCTGCTCGCGGGGCGCAACGCGCTGTACGCGCTCAGCCTCAAGGGAATCGTGTCGGGCACCGTGCCCAAGCGCGCCCTGCGGGCACAGGTGGTGGTCGACGAGACGACCGCGATGGCGCACGCGCAACCAACGCTCGCGGCCAAGCGCCTCGCGTTCGACCTAACCGCGGTCTGCCTGTTCACGGCGTGGAACATCGGGACGCTGGTCGGCGCGGTCGCGGGTCGCGGCCTTGGTAACCCCCGCGACTACGGTCTCGACGCGGTGTTCCCGGCGGTGTTCCTGGCCCTGTTGGCCCCGCAGCTACGAGGGCCGGAGGCGATGCGAGCGGCGCTGGCGGGCGCGCTGATCGCGCTCGCGCTGCTACCGATCGGCCCGGCCGGCGTTCCGATCATCGCCGCGTCGCTCGGCGCGGTCCCCGTGTTGCTCGCCTCGACGCGCCGACGGCGCGTCGGGCTGGGACAAGCGCCCGAGGCCGGTCGATGAGTTGGTGGCCGGTTCTCGCCCTGTGCGCGTCGGCGTACGCGCTCAAGGCAGTCGGACTCGTGATCGGAGAGCGGCTCGACCGCGAGACGTCTGAGCGGTGGTCGCTCGAGCTCGTCGTGGTCCCGGTGCTCGCGGCTCTGATCGTGATCCAGACCGTCAGCAGCGGGCAGCGGTTCGTGCTTGACGCACGCGCGCCGGCGCTGCTCGTCGCGGCCGTGCTGGTCTGGCGCAAGGCGCCGTTCGTGGTCGTCGCGCTCGCCGCCGCGGTCACCGCGGCGCTGCTCCGGCTCGTGGCTTAACTCGTTAGGGTCTCGCGCGTGATCGCGAAGAAGTTCGGGATCTTCGACCACATCGAGGACATCCCCGGCACCCCCACCAGTCAGCTGTTCAAGGACCGCCTCACGCTCGTCAAGATGGCCGACGCGGCCGGGTTCGCCGGCTACCACCTCGCCGAGCATCACGGCAGCGAGCTGTGCATGGCCCCCGGCCAGGAGCTGTTCATCGCCGCCGCCTCGCAGGTGACCCGCGACATCAGGCTGGGGCCGATGGTGAAGCTCCTACCGATGCACCACCCGGTGCGCATCATCGAGGACATGTGCGTGCTCGATCAGCTCACGGGCGGCCGGCTCGAGTTCGGGGTCGGGCGAGGCGCTGTGCCGATCGAGCACTACTGGTTCAGCAAGGACTGGTGGGAGTCCCGCGACCGCTTCACCGACGAGCTCGCGATCATCGAGCATGCGCTCGCGTCCGGCGAGATCTCCAGCGCGAACAGCCGGTTCTTCGACTTTCCGACGATGCCGATGTCGACCAAGCCGCTTCAGGAGCGGATCCCGTTCTGGTATCCCGGCAGCCCGCTGACCGCCGGCCGACACGGGATGAGCCTGATGTGGCCCGGCAAGATCAACGAGGCCGCTTACGAGCAATACCTCCAGGCATGGCATGAACACAAGGACGACGAAATCCGCTTCGACGGCCCGGACGCCGAGCCCCGCGTCGGCTACAGCATGCTGCTGTCGATTGCGCCCACAGAGGCCGAGGCGCGCGATGTCGCTCGGCGCGGCATGGAGGGCCTGGTCCGCCGGACTCACAACGCCCATCGCTACGACCATCTGAAACTGTCCGAGCAGGAGTGCTACGACGCGCAGGGCGCACTACGCGCGATTCACGCCAACATGGAGCCGGCGATCGAGATCGGGTCGGGCACTCCTGGTCAGATCGTCGAGCGAGTTGGAGCCCTGCTCGACGACGGGATGGTCGACTACATCTGCTTCATGTTCCCGACCGGGGACATGACATTCGAGGAGTCGAGGCGGACTCTCGAGCTACTGATCGCAGAGGTGATCCCGCAGCTCGAGCCGTCGTCCGTCAGCCGGTGAAAATCGCCTCCGGTAGGAGCGCGCTGACGATGTACTGGCCGGCGTCGACGATTTCAGAGATCTTGAGGTCGACAGCGAGGCTGCAGAGTAGGTACGCATCCTCGCGTCCGAGCGCGTAAGTCGTGGTGATGTGTTCGACCATCGCCCGGACGGCGTCCTGCGCGGCGACATAGAGGTCGCCGCCGACGCCGGTCGTGCCGTAGAACGGCGCCGAGTCGACGCGCGGGGTCAGCGGTCCGGGAGTGCGATATTGCGGTGCCGGGATCGAGCGGCCTCGCTCGAGCGTGACCCGCAGCGCGGCGAACATCGGCGCCTCGAGACCGGTCACGCACACCTCGCCGTCGCCCTGGCAACCATGCGCGTCGCCGCACGAGAACAGCGCCTGCTCGACCTGCACCGGGAGGTATAGCGTCGAGCCACGCACGATCTGGCGGACGTCCATGTTCCCGCCGAAGATCCCGGGCGGCATCACCGGCTGCGCCGATGCCCCGGCCGGGCATACGCCCATCGTCCCGAAGAACGGCTCGAGCGGGATCGCGATGTCCTCGCGCACGTATGCGACGTCGCCGTGCGAGAGGTCGAAGACCCGTAAGTACGCGTCCGGGAAGTCATCGGGTAGCAGGCCCAATCCGGGGAGGATCGCGGTCCAGCCCCATCCCTGGGTGCGGATGTCGAGGACCTCGATCGCGAGCGTGTCTCCGGGCTCGGCGCCGTCGACTCCGATCGGCCCCAGCAGCGGGTACACGCGCTCCCAGTCCAGGCCGGCGATGACGCTGACGTCCGAATCGGGGCCGATCTGGTTGTCGCTGACATCGCGCGTCCAGAGGACGACCGTGTCACCGGAGTCGACGACGATCCGCGGCTCGTTCCCCGTATCCCACGTGAAATGAACCTGATCGTCGGGCAGGTGATGCGTGCACGGCATGCGGAGCGACCTCCTGGTGGGGTGACCGGCAACGTTGCCGGGAACTCCAACTTGCTCGGTTACGCCGCAACGCTAAGCGATCGGTCCGAGCGGAGGCAAGCATCGCCTCCGCTCGGACCTGGCGTGTCCGTTGCCGGCGAACTCCTTGCCGGCAGCCCCGGCGTTTCCCGTGCCGGAGACTTGTTTCGGGCGGGTGCTCAGCTGTGCGGCAGCCGGCGAGCCGTGCCCGTGGTCACGTAGAGCACCTGCACCGCGGGCTGGCGACGAGCCCGACGCTCCCGCAGGGCGACGAAGCCGGCGGTGCTAACCACGGCCAGAACGGATGAAGCTGCGTTGAGGAGAAGGATCGTGGTCATGGCGAGGTTCCTTTCCGAGACGTAGACAGGATCTCGCCGCCGCCGAAGAGGAACTTCGACGAATCCACACAACTCCATAAGAATTCGCGGAGAGGAGCGCAGCCTGAACGAAGGTCCTCGCGGAGATCGGCTCTGCAGCTAACCCCAGGCGGACTCGGCCACGTCGGCGACGAGACGCAGCTTCTGCTCCTCGGCCTCCTCCGTGATCGGGTTGCCAAACGCGACCGACGCGAAGCCGCACTGGGTCGACACACCGAGCTGTTCGCGCGGGAATGACCGGGCGGCTTCGTCGATTCGCGCGGTGATCTCATCGACCGTCTCCACGCGAGGGTTCTTCGTCGACACCAATCCGAGGACAACCTGCTTGTCCTGGGGCGCCTGCCCCAGCGGCTCAAACGAGCCCGAGCGGGGATCGTCGTATTCGAGCAGGAACGCGTCGAACGCGGTGGCGCGCTCGAACAGCGCGCCGGCGATGTAGTCGTAGCCGCCGCTCGCCATCCACATCCCCGCGTTATTCCCGCGACACAGGTGGATCGCCAGCCGAACGCCACTGATCCCGGCGACCATGCCGTTGATCAGGTCGATCCCGTCGGTCAGCATCCGCGCGGGCGGCATGCCCTGGGCGTCGGCCCAATCGCGGACCCGCGGGTCGACCAGCGTCGCGAGATCGGGCGCATCGACCTGGATGTACTCGCAGCCGAGCGACACCAGCTCCTCGATTTCCGAGCGGCCGACCTCAGCGGCATCGGCGAACATCTCGAACGGATCCGAATAGGCGGCGGTCGAGTACTCGGTGTTCCAGAAGCCGTACAGCACGAGCGGGCTCGGAACCGTCACCTTCAACGGCAGCCGCGCACGGGCACGCGCATAGCTGTACTCCTCGCACACCATCGAGCGGGTCTTGCGGAGTTTGGACGTGACCGCGGCCGGAGCCGTCCACTCGGTCTCGCCCTCGGGTGTCGCCCACGGCATGACCGTGCCGCGCTCGACGAACTCGATTCCCTCGACGGTCTCGGTCACCGGCCCCATGAACAGGAAGCGCCGCATCTCGCCGTCGGTGACCACCTCCAGCCCCGAGCCCTCCTGCACGGCGATCACGTGGTCGACCGCACGGTCCTCGATCCGCTTGAATCGCTGAGTCGTCATCTCGCCGTCTTGGAGTGCAGCGCGGGCCTCCTTCAGATACGGCGGTCGCAGCATCGAGCCGACTACCTCTGCACGGAACACGACGGTTCTCCTCTCTCCGGGCGCCCGGTTATTCGTAGTGGATCAGACCCCGGATGTTGCGATGCGACCGCATGTCCTCGTAGCCGTCGTTGATCTGCTCGAGGGTATAGGTGCGGGACACGAGCTCATCGAGCATCAGCACGCCGTCGCGATACAGCGAGAGGAGCTTCGGGATGTCGGCGCGCGGGTTGGCGTGCCCGAACAGACAGCCGATGATCCGCTTCTCGTACGCGATCACCTCGAACAGCGACACATCGGCCCCAACGGCCATCATGGGCGGCAGCGACGTGAGCGCGACCTTGCCCAGCTTGCCAACGACTGAGACGGCGTCGCCGACGACCTTCGGGGTGGTGACGTCGACGGTCACGAGCGCCGAGTTGGCCATCATCCCGCGGGTCATGTCGGCGAGCGGTTCGAGGGCCTCCTCTGCCGACGCGAACATGTGGGTCGCGCCGAACCGCCCCGCCTGCTCGCGGTTGAATGGCGAAGGGTCGATCGCGATGATCCGGGTGGCGCCGGCGATCCGCGCTCCCTGCACGGCGTTTGCGCCGACCCCGCCGATGCCGAACACGACGACGGTGTCCCCGGCGGAAACCTCCGCCCCGTAGACCGCGGTTCCGAATCCCGTGGTTACCCCGCAGCCCACCAACGCCGCCTTGTCGAGGGGGAAGTCGTCGTCGATCTTGACCACCGAGTTCTCGTGAACCACGGTAACCGGCGCGAACGTGCCAAGCATGCACATCAGCCGCGCGTCCTGGCCGCGAACGTGGTGACGGCTCGTGCCGTCCTGCTGCAGGCCGACCTGGATCCCAGCACCCAGGTCGCACAGGTTTTCGCGACCGATTGCGCACCAGTGGCAGCGCCCGCAGGACGGCACGAAGCTGAGTACAACGTGGTCGCCCTCGGTGACGGTGGTCACCCCCGGGCCCACCTGCTCGACGATGCCGGCGCCCTCATGACCACCGATCGTGGGCAGGGCCTCCATCGGCAGGTCGCCGACACGGACGTGCTCGTCGGAATGGCACAGACCGGAGGCGGCGAGGCGGACGAGCACCTCTCCCTCCTGCGGATCGTCGAGGGTCAGCTCATCGAGCTCCCAGTCGCCGCCGTATTCCCACAGAACTGCTGCTTGCGTCTCCATCGCTGGGCCTCCAGGTCGTGGTTGCTTCACACCGCGGGTGGAGAGCTTCGCGGCTCCCCGCTCCGAGCCGGGAGAGCCTATCTCTATGCCACGGGGCCGTTCGTGCCGGAAATCCGCGCGTACCTAGCACACCAGCCGGGCGCCCCGGCCGCGACCGCTGCGGAGCGACCTGGTCCGAACACCTTGGCGGCCGGATGTCCGACCACGCGACCTACCGCGAACAACTCCACGCCGAGGCCGACTTCGCACCCTCCAAGCCGGGCTCGCGGCTGTCGGCCCGCGTGGCTCCGCTCGATTGACGTGCCGAGGGGCGATCGTATCCTTCGGTCGGCATGTCCAGCGGCGTCCCATCGGGAACTGACTCTGGCGCAAGTGACCGGGAGCTGGTGCAACTTCGCTCGTTGAACGCCGAGCTCAGGCGGTTGCTCGAAAAGCACCAGTGGAGCGGCCTCACGCCGACGAAGTCATACGGCGCCTGCCCCGAATGCGGCGGCTCGGAGGCTCCGTTCGCGGACGGACACTATCCCGGGTGTGCCATCGCAGCGATCCTGACGGCGTCAAGCTGAGGGCGCCCGCGATGCGCTAACGAGTCACGTACGAACTGAGCTCGAGCAGGCAGCCGTCGGGATCTCGGAAATAGGTCGTTGATCCTCGCGTGCGTAGTGGCAAACAGAATAATTTGCGGTCATGCGCCTGGGCATTGCGGATCATCTTGGCTGGGCCATTGCGGTGACGGCGTCCGGGGACCACCAGGTAGTGGACCGTCGGCGGATCGAGCTGATCGAACCCGGCATATCCGAGGCACCAATTCACTACGAGAGCCGGCGTCTCGACGTCGCCGCTACGGCTGCGCTCGTCGCGAGCGTGCGGGCGTCGGTCGTCCGGGCGACGTCGGCTGCGCTGGACGAGATCGGGACGGCGCTGCCCACGCCGATCCGCTCGATCTCGCTCCGAGCCTGGCCGCTCGACTTCCCCGGCGACATCGCGGTCCAACGTCGCGCGCCATATGAGGCTCGGGCCGACGCAATCATGTACCGCCAAGAGCTGTCCGAGCTTGCCCACGCTCGCGGCTGGGAAGTCAACGTCTATAACGCCAAGGCAGTGGTAGATCAGGCGATTAGGATGCTGGCTGACCGGGCCGACGAGGTCCTTTACGGACCTCGCGAAACGATCGGGCCACCCTGGACGAAGGACCATCGGATCGCACTCGCCGCGACGATCGTTGCCGGCTGATCTGTCGCTCAGTGGGGACATCCCTGAGTGCCGATAGGGGCCGGCCGGCAGGCCGGCGACGCGCGCGTCGCTAGCCTGGCGTGCTCATGACCCGCTGCCTTTCATTTCGGTCCGGCTTACCTGGCGACACGTGAAGAAGATCGGATTCCTTTCCTTCGGTCATTGGAGCCCTAGCCCGCACTCGCGTACGCGCTCGGCCGCGGATGCGCTGATGCAGTCGATCGAGCTTGCGGTCGTGGCGGAGGAATTGGGCGCCGACGGCGCGTACTTTCGAGTTCACCATTTCGCGCGTCAGCTCGCGTCGCCGTTCCCGCTGCTCGCGGCGGTCGGCGCGAGGACTTCGCGGATCGAGATCGGTACCGCCGTGATCGATATGCGCTACGAGAACCCGATGTACTTCGCGGAGGACGCCGGCGCGGCCGATCTAATCGCTGGTGGCCGGCTTCAGCTCGGGATCAGCCGGGGATCGCCGGAGCAGGTAATCGACGGGTGGCGGTACTTCGGCTACGCGCCCCTCGACGGCGACAGCGATGCCGAGATGGCGCGCAAGCACACCGAGGTCGCAATCGAGGTGCTGCGAGGCGACGGGTTCGCGCGGCCGAACCCGCGGCCAATGTTCGCCAATCCGCCCGGATTGTTGCGGATCGAGCCGCACTCAGCCGGTTTGCGAGAGAGGATCTGGTGGGGGTCGGGATCGAATGCAACGAGTGTCTGGGCAGCCCGGCTCGGGCTCAACCTGCAAAGCTCGACGTTGAAGGACGACGAAACCGGCGAACCGCTGCACGTCCAGCAACGCAAGCAAATCGAGGCCTACCGCGAGGCGTGGAACGAGGCCGCGCATGACCGTCAGCCGCGGGTGTCCGTCAGCCGCAGCATCTTCCCGCTCACCACCGACACCGACCGCGCCTACTTCGCCGGCAACCGCGACTCCCAAGACCAGATCGGCATGATCGACGAGAACACGCGTGCGATCTTCGGCCGGTCCTACGCAGCCGAGCCCGACATGCTCGTCGAGGAGCTCCGGATGGACGAGGCGATTCAGGCGGCGGACACGCTGCTGCTGACCGTGCCCAACCAGCTCGGCGTGGAATACAACGCTCATGTGATCGAGAACATCCTCACCCACGTCGCGCCGGCGCTTGGCTGGCGCTGACCCGGCGGCAGCGACCCGCGCCGTCTGACTCGTGCGTGCACGGTCTCAGCGATTGTGGCCTTTTTAGATCGGCAGCCTCATGACGGAATCGGCGCGCCGTATCAGCGGACTGCGGCGAGCCTCTTACGCCTAGAGGCAAGCCATGTCACAAGTACCCATCGACCGGATCGCTCGCGCGATCCAGAGACCGACAAAGGCGATAGCCGCGGTTCGCGGAGCCGACGTCGGGAGCGCTACGAAGGGGACGTCGTGACGTATCTCATCGTCGGGCTCGATCGCAAGACGTACGCACCTTGGCATGAGAACGTCTCCGCTGACGACATCGGGACAGCGAAGCGAATCGCGCGGGCGCGCGCAACAGCGCAAGGGACGGACCTCGTGGTTGCCGCCGTGATCGGGCCGAACTCCGCCGTCGTGTCAGATCCTGCCGAAGAGCGGCCTGGAAGGTCGAAGGCCGCCTAGCCAGGCCCAGGGTTCGAACACTCGGGGCTCGCCATCACGCGGCTCCCGCTCTCGAACACAGGAGGGTCTGGAACTCACGCGACGCCGGGCTCGGTGCATTGACTGGCGACATTGACACCGGTTAGCGTTGGCTACAAATATGGATCGGCAAAGGAGATGCAGATGGCGATCGGCGTGTACTTCAGCTTCGAGAACACGACGCTAGAGCAGTACGACGAGGTATCTCGCAAGCTCAACAACGGGAACACGCTGACCAAGCTCTCGCAGTGGCCCGGCGGGGGCATTCTCGAGCATGCCGCCTGGCAGGAGGAGTCCGGGTCGCTGTGCGTGTTCGATGTCTGGGAGTCGGCCGAGGCCTTCCAGCGCTTCGGGGAGAAGCTGATGCCGATCATCGGCGAGGTTGGGCTCCCCCAAGCCGAGCCGCACATCGTCCAGCTGCATAACTTCATCGCGTCCTAGACCGGCGGCGTCGCCGAAGCCTGTAGGCCGGACGAGAGTCCGGCACCGACGTGAGCGCCCGGCGGTACCGACGACCGACCGCGAGCGGTTCAGCCGTGAAACCGACGACGCGCGCTCACTTACACCCGCGCGCAATCCGTGACCACCAGGTAAGAGAGGGCGTGTCCATTAGGATCCGGCGCCATGCGGCAAATGGGCGTCCGAACTTTGCTGGGTGCGCTGGTCGGCACCGGGGTGCTATTCGGCGCGGTCACGATCGCGTACGGTGCGCTGACCACGTGGGCGTCTGCGGCGCAAGCCACGAGCGCGCCCGTCTGGACGGCGTCCGCATCGGTTGTGCCCGAGTTCGGCAACCCCAACGGACACTTCTATGTGCCGCCCGCCGGCCGCGCGGTCAATATCCGGCACCCCAACCACGTGATCGGGAACGGCAGGCCGGCCAGTTGCACGTCGGCCGCCGTGGTACGCGACGTTGCCGCGGGCGGCATCATCACCTTCAACTGCGGGCCAAAGCCCGTCACCATCGTGATGACCGCGACCGCCGGCGTGATCAAGACTCGGCACCTGGTGGTGTTAGACGGCGGCGGCCTGATCACCCTGAGCGGAGGCGGCAAGCGCCGCATCCTGTACTCGGACACCTGTGCAGGCGCCTGGTCAACCGATGACTGCGTCGACCAACCGTATCCGCAGATCGTCGTGCAGAACATCACCTTCAAGGACGGCTACGACGACGCCCACCAGGCCACTTGCACGACCAACATCCCAACGTGCTGGTACGGCGGGGTCGACGGCGGGGGAGCCATCTACGTCGAGGGCGGCCAGTTCAAGGCGGTCGACTCGCGCTTCATCGACAACCATTGCTACGCCTTCGGCCCTGATCTCGGCGGGGGCGCCATCCGCGCCCTGGCCCAGTACCAGAACCGCCCCGTCTACATCACAGATGACACGTTCCGAGGTGGCCGCTGCGCCAACGGCGGGGCGCTGAGCAGCATCAGCGTCCAGTGGGAGGTCCTTAACAGCGAGTTCACGAACAACAAGGCCGTCGGCTGGGGGGCCAACCCGGCCTCACCCGGCTCACCCGGCGGCGGGAGCGGTGGCGCCGTCTACCTCGACGGCCGGGACGACGACGTGGTTATCGCCGGCACCGTGATGAACAGCAACAGTGCCAGAGAAGGCGGGGGCGCCGTCTTCGATGTCGTGGACACGGGCTGGGGCGCGCTGACTTTCAACGAGTCGCACCTGCACAACGACATCAGCGGCGAGTTCCAGACGTTCCCCGGCATCTACTACGACCTCGACGGGCACGACACAGTCCCGGTGATGATCGAGTCCACCGACAGCTGACCCGTTCACGCCCCGTGCCCGGGCGCGGACGCGCCTACGCGGACAGCGACGCTGGAGAAACTACTCAGCTGCACGGGCGCCAAGCTCAGCTGAGCCCTGGGATGACCTCGGCGGCGAGCCGCTCGAGTTGGCGTGCGTCGTCGACGAGCGGGTTGAGCAGAATCAACTCCGCGCCGGCGTCGGCTACGGCACGGACGCCAGCGGTGCACGCCTCGGCCGGACCCGCGAGGATGTGTTCCGACCAGCCTCCCCGACCATAGTGTCGCGTGAGCGCGTCCTCGAGTCGGTGGCGCCCCCGCGCCGCATCGTCGTCGACGTGGACGTAGACGCGCTTGCCGATCCGGAACGTGTCGGGCCCGCGCCCCTGCGCGCTCAGCTCCTCCCTCACCACCCTGACCTGTTCGGCGAACTGAGCGATGGTCTGGGAGCCGGCGCCCATGAAACCGTCCCCGTGTCGGACCGCACGCCGCATCCCCGCCGGAACACTGCCACCGAACCAGATCGGCGGGTGCGGCTTCTGCACCGGCTTGGGCTCCATCGACGCGCCCTCGAGCTTCCACAACCGCCCATCAAAGTTGATC